>Ga0307430_1000306_pt1 | contig 45435 bp, 39 predicted proteins | sample SalMarWE160130MG_FD_202159 | JGI IMG/M metagenome (GOLD analysis project Ga0307430, IMG submission 202159) | Salt marsh sediment microbial communities from the Plum Island Ecosystem LTER, Massachusetts, United States - WE1603-130 | ecosystem: Environmental > Aquatic > Marine > Intertidal zone >...
GGGTTATACGCCGAGTGCCAGCGGACTGCCCAATAACTATGTAATAGCAGATTATCTTGTCAACCCGACAGATGTACCACAGACAGTAACATACATAGTAACACCTGTAAGTCCTGTAGGTTGCAATGATGGTCCATTTCAGGTAGTTATTGTTACAATAAATCCAACACCACGTTTCTACGTAACAGCAATCGCAGATACTCTATGTAACAATGAAACTTCAACATTTACCATAACAACACCAACAACACTTACAGGCGGTAATGTATATTTCAATTATACAATTGAGGCTGCCTCAGGTGACCTTACTGTAATAAGCGGATATACAACTTCCTTGGGAGTGGTAATACCCGGAGCAGGTCCTGTCATATTTACCCAGACACTTACAAACCATACAGATGCCGTTCAATGGGTAAGATACAGATTACACCCATATGCACGCAATACGGGAGCAAGCACTGATTGTGATCACGGATCAGTAAGAGACACTTTGATAACACTTATTGTTGAACCTACTGCAAAGGTCATCGGGACAATCAGCAATGATACTATCTGCAATAACAGTCCGATAACTTATACTCTTGCTTCCCCCACCATAGCAATATACGGGGTAAGATTTAATGTTACCGTAATTAATCCATATCCTGAGATAACCGGACCATCAGACAGGTTTAATCTCAGTACTCTAAGTGTTATCAATGAAACACTTGATAACAGCGGCGATACAGCCAGGATGATAATGTATGTTATCACACCTGCAACAATAACAGCAGCAGGTGTTCAGAAATGCATCGGAATCAATGACACCTTGAGATTATGGATTAATCCTACACCACGTGTTATTCCAATAAATGCTAAACCTGCGATTTGTTATGGAGATTTTACTCACATTACACTTACAACACCTACAGTAATGACTAAGGGAGATATAAGATTTGATTATTCTATCTCCATGTCAGGGGCACCTGGGGATATTACAGGTAATTCCGATCCTGAGGTAGATAAAATACCAGGAGATGTCCTTGCATTCCAGTACAGAAATTATTACGATTCTGTTCTCTCGGTCTATTTTGCAATTACTCCGAAAGTTACAGGATTGTCCTGTGCGTCAGGTAATGTTAATATACAGGAAGTACAGGTTCACCCGAAGCCTAACAGAGGTATAGTCATAACAAAACCATTAACCTGTGATATCAGTTCAGGACTTGCTGCGTTACGGGCTGTGATCTCAAGAGGTGCCGGACCATACCATCTTGTATGGGACGGACCGGTCGGATATCATTGTGAAGATTCGGTTGACATTCATAATCTGTATGCGGGACAGTATACATTAACTGTAACTGATAATCTGAATTGCTCAGGAGATACACTGATCAATGTCATTCCATTTACAGCGCGACCTCAGATTTTTGCATTCCCGATACTTCCAAATATTCATGTGTCATGTCCGGGAGGATCCGACGGAACCATCAGGGTCTATGTGTCATCCGGTATTACTCCACCGTACCTCTATTGGGTTGTCCGGAACGATGTTGATACACTCTATAACGGTATCTTTACCAATAACTACAATCCTATTGATCCGACAACATTCAGGATTTACGGAGGTTTGCCTGCCGGCCAGTATAAACTTATTATAAGAGATATTAACGGGTGCATTGTGATCAGACCTGGCGAACTGATTGCTCCCGAACCGATAATAGTGGAATTCGGAAAGAGTGATTATAACGGATTCAATGTAACCTGCAGGGGTTATAGTGATGGTTCTGCATGGGTTCAATCAATAACAGGTGGTAATGGTGGTTATACATATGAATGGTATCCGGCCACAGGTTCGTTATCAGTTAGTACTGACACAGAGCTTCTGGACAGTATTCCTGCCGGTAAATATTACCTCAGAATAACTGATATGCTGGGATGTGAAAAGATTGACAGTGTAACCCTTATTGAACCTGAAGGAATGCAGCTTGCAGGAAGTGAGTTATCTCTCAGTCCTGATGGCAATTATAATATTTCATGCTACGGCGCAAGTGATGGATTTATCAATATGACAATAACCGGTGGTTCAGGTATTTATACTTACTTATGGTCCGGACCTGACAGCTTCACAGCCTCAACAAAAGATATCTCAGGTCTTAAAGCAGGGACCTACACATGCACTGTCACCGATCTGAACGGATGCATCCTTATGCCTCCTCCGGTATATACACTAACTCAACCGGATTCTCTCGAAATAGCAGTTACAACATCCATTTCGGTTGAGGGATCACATAATATTAATTGTAATGGAGGAACAGGCTCAATTGACATTACAGTAACCGGAGGCAGCACGGGAACATATTACTATACCTGGAGCACGGAAGACGGATCAGGTCTGGTGAACGGACAGGAAGATCAGGACAGCCTTACTGCAGGAACTTATCATCTGCTTGTATCAGATTTAAATGGTTGCATTAAAGAAACAGATATAACACTTACTCAGCCTGATGCACTTGAAATCCTTCTTGAGCCTGTTCATATTACCTGTGAATCAACCGGTTTTGATAACGGTTCAATAGACCTTACAGTCACAGGAGGTGTTGAACCATATTCATATATCTGGTCAACAGGAGCCACCACTGAAGATCTTTCCGGTCTGACTGAAGGAAATTATACAGTAATTGTGACTGATATAAACGGATGTCAGATTACTGACTCGGTAAGGATCAACCTGCCTCCACCTTTGACTTACGATAAGCTTCTTTCTGATTATAATGGCTATAACATAAGCTGTTTTGGACAGTCAGACGGATCAATAGAGGTAACACCTACAAGTGGTCTGGCTCCATATACATATACCTGGCAGGGTCCTGATGGATTTAGCGCAACCACACAGAACATAACAGGACTGAGGGCTGGCAGTTATATTTTATTTATCAGAGACAGTAATATTTGCGAGGTTACCGATACAATAGAGCTCACTGAACCTGGGAAGTTAAGCATGATAATCACTCCTTCAACCAGTACCACAGGTGACTATAATATAGACTGCGCAGGAGCCAATACTGGTTCTGTTACAGTTGAAGCAGTAAATAATATAGGTATTGTAGCATATATCTGGTCTGATGGTGAAATAGGTAATGTAAGAGAGAATCTCGCTGCAGGTATTTATCATGTCATTATAACAGATTCGAATAATTGCCAGGCGGATTCGACAGTAATACTTGCCCAGCCGGATTCAATAAAGCTGTCTTTTGAAGTCACACCACCATTCTGTCCCGATATGCCAAATGGTGCTATAGATCTTTCTGTCAGTGGTGGCGTGGTTGGAACAGATTATATCTACATATGGTCAGATAATTCAACAAGTCAGGATATTACAGAAATAACCAAAGGGCTTTATACTGTAATTGTGACTGATGATAACGGGTGTTCAGTAAGGGATTCAGTAAACGTTGAACCTTTGAACAAGATTTGTCTTGTTATACCAAATGCTATTTCTCCCAATGGAGATCTTATTAATGATGAATGGAATATAGGTTTGATTAATTTGTATCCGCAAATTGAAATAAAAATATTTAACAGGTGGGGTGAACAAGTATGGCAATCCGAAAGAGGTTATCCAAGACCATGGGATGGCAGAAGTAATGGTAATATTCTGCCGATTGATTCCTACCATTATATTATTGATCTTAATAACGGTTCTAAACCAATAATTGGTCATGTTACGATAGTGAGGTAATTATTAATATGTTTATTATTGTGAGAAAGCTGGTTTATATATCATTTCTACTATTGCTGACAGCAAACCTCTCAGGGCAGCAGCTTCCTTTATACAGTCAGTATCTTTATAATAAGTTTCTTATTAATCCTGCAGTGGCTGGCAGTGACGGGTATACCAGCTATAACCTTACGGCAAGAGAGCAATGGGTTGGATATTCAGGAGCTCCGCGAACCTTCTCTTTCAGCGGGCAGACCCGATTTCTTAAACGAAGCTTTATTCTTAAACAGACCCGTTTCAGACGTCAGGTATACCGACCTAAATATGACGGTAAAGTGGGGTTTGGCGGGTATGTCTTCAGCGATAAGAACGGACTGATCCTACGAACCGGTTTCTCTGTCTCTTATTCCTATCATCTATGGTTACAGAGTAATACTCAACTTTCAATGGGTCTGGCATTCACTGGGTATCATTTCAAGATAAATGAGAAAGAGCTCGATTTTGAGGATCCGGATGAACCATGGCTGAATAATGAGCTTCGCTTAGGTATATTTGTTCCGGATGCTGCTTTTGGTGTTTATTTGCTGAATCCACGATACAGCCTTGGATTTTCCACTGATCAGTTGTTCGGAGCTGCTGCTAAAATTGGTAATTATGCCTACCATAATTACAGAATGGACAGGCACTATTATCTTTTCGGCACTTATAGTATCTACGCTGGAACATACTCTGAACTGCAGCCTTCGTTTCTGATAATGATGTCGGAACAGCTTAAACCTCAGGCCGATATTGGTTTAACATATATATTTGACCAGCACTTCTGGGTCGGGCTGACTTACAGAACAAACAGTGCTCTGATCACCAACTTTGGCGTTAAATACAACAACATGTTTTTAGGGTATGCATTTGATTATACACTCCAGGAAATTCAGAGAATGACATTCGGCACCCATGAAATTACCTTAGCCCTGAAGTTTGGTGACAGTTCAAGAAGATATCGCTGGCTTGACAGATACTGATATACTATTACATTTAATATATTCCCGCTGATCCCGCAGATCATGTTTTTCCATTTGGTTTATGGTTTTTCTTCAGGAAATAAATTAACGAGCTGCGTTTTTCTCTATTAAAACATGATAACACGGCAAACCAGAGCCCTTTTATCATTCCGGCAAGGAAGAAGAGCCTTGTTCCCTTATATTTTTCACTTAATGCAGAAATGTAAAAAACATCAAGAGGGAGACACTTTATTCCGTTAAAGTCCAAGCCGGCTTTTACCGCAAATAATTCGAAAGTACGAGGTGTAAAATGCCATAAATGTCTCGGTACATCATAAGCTGCCCAATATTCTCTGTAATATTCTGCATCATAAGAATTGGAGTTAGGTAATGCAACAATACAGGTGCCGCCCGGTTTCAGAAGGCGCTTTATTTCCGCCGCATGTTTGAAAGGTTCGTGAAAGTGTTCAAGAACATGCCACAGTGTGATGCAGTCAAAGCTGTTTTCAGGCAGATCTGAGATTCCTTTTGGTTGCAATATACTCAATCCAAATCGTTTAACTGCATATGTTCTTGCCTTATTGTTTGGTTCTATTCCCGTTACCTCCCATCCGTTATTTTTCATCAGTGCTGCAAAATGACCTGTACCGCTACCAATATCAAGGAGCCTCCCATTTCTTTTTTTAGTGTTACTTTCAACGATTATTTTTTTTTTGTCAAGCATTAAATTCCTCGCTATCCTGTATATTCTATTAAAAAATCCTTTCGCTGTATCGTCATGGGAGACATAATCATCAGATTCATAATATCTGTCGATAGATTCTTCCCGGGGATAATCCTGTGTAAAGATGAAATTGCACGAGGTACATTTGAATAAACTGAAAACCTCCTTACTGACAAAATGATCTTTACATTCCAGAAACAAGGATATATTGGAGGATGAACAGAGGGGACACAGAGTGTGATGCGTCATACTATCCTGTTTTTGATTTTTTCATCAGACCTAATGAAAAATATCCTGCAACCATTAGTATATAAAGTATTGAACTTGCCAGTGAGATCTTATTTCCGGCTATATAGGATGAGGGCTCAAAAACAAATCTGATCTCGTGGTCGCCTCCCGGAACAATCATGCCTCTTAATACATAGTCTGTCCTGAAGTGTGGAGCTTCCCTTGAGTCGATATAGCTTTTCCATCCTGCCGGGTAGTATATTTCAGAGAAAACGGCAAGTTTTTCACCCTGCGCAGAAAATTTATATACAAGTTCATTAGCTTTATATGATACAAGCTCAATAATGTCATTTTCATAAACCGGGAAAGCAGTTCCGGTGATCTGGTCCCGGAACTCAGCATCAATGACTGCTTCATTTGATGGAGACAGAGTTTTAAGGGCTGATAATTCTTCATTGGCATTCTTAACAATTACCGGTTTCTCAACGAACCAGGCGTTACCAAGTGCATTCTGATTTATCACTGGAGGGGCTGAGGGATTGATAATTACGTATTTAGTATTGAGCATATTAATAACGCGGGTGCTGTTAAACACGTTTTGAAACTCTTCCAGGGTTTTTGCATTACCGGCAGCTTCTTGAAAGAGCATTAATTCATGAATCAGGCATGAGTCTATCAGTTCCTGGTATCTTCTGATCTTAGCACCGTGATAACCACCAATAGATTTATGAAAATATGATGTAGGGGAGTTATCGTTGAATGTTGAAACGGTCAGGTTCAGGTTGAGGACTCTATGATATGAAGGATCTTTAAGAATAATGGCATCAGCTTCAGTAGGTGAAAAGAACTTTTGAATAGCTGATGGTCTTTCAAATCTGTCTGCATTCAGGTATCTCTTGTCAACAGTCCAAAGATCCAGGATGATCAGAAGAGTGATCGCAGCTATGAAATATTCTTTCTTTAGTTTTTCGTATGTAAATGCGAGAATTATCACAGCTGCCAGTAAAATAAAAACAAGTGATCTGAAACTGTCGTTTTTCAGCAAATCTTTCCTGTCTGCAATCATTGCTGTTGTAAGCCATTCAGGATATTGATACTCGTGCTGGCTGAGGAATGATCCTGCAATACCAGGGAACAGTAGAATAAGTATGATCAGGCCCCCGGTAATACCTGCTGAGATCTGAATGGCCCGCAGTATCTCTTTTTTAGAAATATTTCCTTTGACAATGTCGCGCATTGCAAGAAATCCCAGAAGGGGGATACAGAACTGGGCAATGACCAGAGTCATGGTTACTGCCCTGAACTTGTTATATCCGGGGAAATATTCGATGAAAAGGTTTGTAAGAGGCATAAAGTTTTTCCCCCAGGCAAGCATTACCGAAAGGATTGTTGCAGCCAGAAGCCACCATTTTTCGGGGCCTTTAATGACCAGCAATCCCATAACAAAAAGAAACAATACTATTGCTCCGACGTAATGTGGTCCGTCAGTGCCTGGCTGAGTCCCCCAATACCTGGGTAACTGATTTGCATATTCAATAGCATTGTTTTGCCGGAGAGCTTTATAGGTTTCTGAATCCCGGTCAAATGGCTTGCCTGATCCACCCTTATAGTCAGGGATCAGAAGATTAAGTGTCTCATCAATGCCATAACTCCAGTACGTTATATAATCTTTATTTAATCCCGATGTTGTTATATTATTATCTGTTGTCAGATCTGACTCACCTCTTATCGAATACTTGCCATATTCATATACCGTATAAATATTTGCAAAATTGATGCCTAGAGCAATAATAAACGGGACTACCAGAATGGCAGTAGTTTTGAAAAACTTTATTAAGGTGTTATTTTTCAGTGCATAGATAAACTCAACTATCCCAAAAACAAGCAGGCAGATCATTGCATAATACGTAATTTGAGGATGATTTGCCACTATTTCAAGTGTCAGGATGAATGTGGTAAACAGTGCACCTTTAAGCAGATCGTACCTGTAAGTATAGTATATTCCTCCAATCATTGGAGCCATATATGCCAGGGCAATAGCCTGGGTATTGTGACCTGCAGCAAGTATCTGAAAGAGAAAAGAGGATAGTCCGTATGCAATAGCTCCGGTAATTGAAAGCCACGGATTGACTCTGAAAATTAATAACAGGACATAAAATCCGACCATCGAAAGAAACAGCATCGCAACAGGTGTTTTGAAAATCCTGAGATAATTATCCACGTATTTGAAAAGATTACCCGGATATCTTGTTGAAATGAGATAAGCCGGTATCCCGCTGAAAATCGAATTTGTCCATAAGGGTTCTTTATTGTACTTCTCGCGGAAGTCTGCTATCTCTTTAGTGTTGATTGTTGACACTGTTGAATCATTGGCTCTTAGCACTTTACCTTCAAGCACCGGATAAAAATATACAAATGATAGTACTGCAAAAACAGCAATTGCAATAAGATGGGGCAGGGAGGATTGGATTATTTTCCTGATTTCCATAGCAGTGGATATTAGAAATTAGCTGGAAGAAAAATAAGAATAAAATTTAAACATCAAATTATTGATCTGAAAATCATTTTCAGTGTTAATCATACATCTTTCCCGATATCCTTCAATGACCTTAAATTCTCCCGTAATTTTCCAGGATTGGACCATTTGATAATAAAACCTTTAATAGCAAGTAATTCGGTAGATTCATAAAAATTAAAAAAATATAAAATGAAAGGGAAGATGATAATGCATCCGGTCTTGATCAGAAGTCTTGGTATAATATGCACATCGTTCAAAAGCAGACTCGCAAATGAGAGAGCTGCACCGCATGCTACCATAATAAATATTTTTCTGGTTTCATATGGAATATAAAATGCTTTCTGTGCAAAAAAATAACAGGCATACCAGTAAAAGAGCTGTGATAGCAATGTTGCAAGGGCTGCTCCCATAATATTCCAGAGAGGGATTAATAAAATATTAAGCATTAAGTTAAGAACCGTAGATATAACAACAACTACTCCCAGTATTTTTGTCTTTTTTGTTATATACAGGCCTGAAGAGGTAACCTCTCTCATGTTTACAAAAAAAACTGACAGTGCCAATACCGGAACCACAATATACGCCTGCCATAATTCAGGCGATTTTGCCATTACTTTTATGATCTCGAGAGAAAACAGAGATAAGGCAATTATTCCGAACATTATTACATAAGATGAATAGAGAAGTACTTTGGAATAAAACCTTTTATTGTCAGGAGAGTCGATTTTTTGCATTATGAGGGGAGATACCGCCATCTTAAATGATTCAACAAAAACGAGTTTCAGAACACTTGCGATCTTAAAGGCCAGGGTGTATATTGCAACAAATTTCAATAATGACATTGAGTTAAGTGCATACCTGTCAATCACATTCAGCAAGGCACCTGCAAAACTTGCAAGCAACAGCGGGTAACCATACAGGCTCATTGCTTTCAGTGTTGAAAAATTAAATGATGGCTTGCAGTTTTTGATGGAATAACCCGATAACATAATTATGAAAACAGAGTTTCCAATTACCTGTGCCAGATAAATGCCAGCCACTCCCATTTTTTTAAAAACAATGAGATATATGGTAAGGAGCAATACAATCAGAAGTTTAAACAGATTTGTGAAAGTATAAAGCACCGATCGCGACTGAATCCTTATCAGCATGTTGATGATATTATTAATTGCCTGAAGAGCAGAACTTAAGATCACTAGCTTTAGGGCAAAACTCCAGCCAATGTCCCTGAAAACAAGTACTGATATTTTACCGGAAAAAGGAAGAAACAAGCAACAAAAAAGTATGCTCACTAAAATCTGAGTTGTAAACGACATGAAGAAAATTCCCTTCTGATTGTTCCTGTGATCCTTATCCCAGTACCATCTTATCAGACTTTGAGGCATGGATGAAGAAATTACCGCAATAATAACCAGACCTGTAATGTCGAGCAGTCCGATAATCCCGAAATCATCAACCGAGAAATATTTTGGATCGGTATATAATGGTATGAGAACAAATCCTATAACCTTTACAGCTATATTCCCGAGTCCGTAAACCAGGCTGTTTTTCAGCGATAATCTTATTGAGTTTAGCATCTATACAATGTACCCGGTTATTTAAGTCTGCCTGTTGATAAAAACAAAGATACAATTATCATCTATTCAGGATCAAACAGTTTTTCCCACAATCTGGTGCAATTTTCCTCGGATACAAGGTTCTGAACGATTTCAGGATTATGCTTCAGTGAATCCCTTACTGACAAGATAAGTGTCTCGGGATCTTTTTCGATCTCTTCAGTTTCAAAAACAGTACATCCTGTTTTAATGATAAATCTGAATGAAGTTGATTCCCTTCTGAGATATACTCTCTTTTCAAGAAAGAGCAAGGGGAGAATATTTCCCAGTCCCTGCTGTCGCCTTTGGTTCATTATAACAATATCAACCCCGGCCAGAACCCTTGAATATTCATAAGGTGGAATAAATGTCATCATTGGCACAAATTTGTCTCCAAAGATTTCTTCTCCCTTGTCAATGACACCGTCTATATATTTTTTGTCACCACCATAAGACAAAGGGCAGAGTATCCTTATGCTCCTATTACTAACGGGAGCAAGCATCAGAAGTACCTCAATGTGGTTGTTGGACTTGCTTGCTGAGTTCCCCAATAAAATAGTCTTTTCAGCTTTTTTTTCGAATGAACACTTCAATGATTGAAGGTAGGAAAAATTAAGAGGCATCGGATAAATAACCTGGTTGAAGACGGCATCTGTTTTGTAATGATCTTTGACAATTTCATAATCCTCCTCTATCAATGCTGCAACCCTCCTGATCCTTTTAATCATCAGCCTGCGTGAAATCTCATACAATAAGGCAAACAGATTTTTTTTGTAATTATCTTGCGGATAGATATCACCTCCCCATATTATCCATGTTGATCTTCGCAATAGTTGAGGAGATAAGGCCCATATAAATAATGAGGGACCGTAAGGAAGGTAATGGAAAAAGAGCTGTCTGCAGCTCCTGAACTGCTTTGAAAAAGATAAAATGAATTTGTTCAGATTCCCTGCGTAAATAATTCTTTTTCTGATATTCTCAGGATAAGATACTTCTGGTGAAGACGGTTTCTTAAAAACAAAAAGATGCTCTGAAGGATTGAAATGTTTCCCTATTAGGTTCAGAAGACCACTTGAATAACCGCTCTCTCTGGTAAATATGTGAATAAACATTACTTAAGGATCGATTGATAAATTAATTCAAGTTGCCAGTTACTAGTTGTATGTTGCATGTTTGTATCATAATTTATTCTAATAGATTTAAACAGATTATTAATAAATTAATAGCCTGAAATTAACCAGCAATCAGAAACGAGCATCAGGCAATATGGATTAACTATATCTGAGCCATTTTCTGAGACTTTTATTTACTTCTTTTCTCCGTATTACCTGTCTTGCAGAATAATAACTTTTACGTATCCTGCATAGTGGATTACTGTTATATCCCTTCCATTTCGTGGCATAAAAGGAAAAGATCTCCTCTCCTGTCATCTGAGCCAGTATTTCAAGCTGATGTACATGAATCCTGTTATGATAAGTATAAGAAGCCAAAGAATCTATAAGATCATATCTTGACCAGAATCCCGTATCATATTTTGAAATATTGTTCTTTAGTGTATTAATACATTTGTTCCATTCTTCCTTTGCCCGGGGATTGCCAGTAAGTTCAATGTAATCATAGATGCCCCATATTGCGAAGATATATCCGTTAAGTATGTGGTTTGGAGGATTTTGTGGTGTTTCTTCAAACCATAATTCATTTTCATCTTCATCCCTGAATCCATATTGTTCTCCAATATTGATATCAAAACTATTCCATACTTTATCACACAAGGGAAGATATGTTTCTTTATTATAGAGAAGCACAGCTCTTACAAAACATGAGAGTATTTGCCCCTGATACATCCCTGATACCCGGCCTGATCCAGGGCTGAAAACAGGAAGATCAAACGGGAAGGGATATAGTATAGAATTTTTATAATTCAGACCATTGGTTTCCAGCCATTTCAGATTTGCCTGCAGAGTGGTTTCATATGGTTGACTGTATCCTGACATAATAAGGTTATAGCAAGCCAGACAGCATTGGGCAATCAAAACAGGATGATAGTAAAAAACATTATCATCATTCCCGGGCAAAGCATCCGGGATTTTGTAATTATCCCTTAACTTACTTCTTGATGACATAATAACACCTGAGTCATTGTATTTCAGCCACCGGCTTTTTGAGATATTCCTGAAGTCCTCTTCGAAAGGGAAATAATATTTCATCTCATACTTATTCATTCGAAGCAGCTAATAGCCGGTATAAATTAATAAGTCTTGATTTATCGTTTTTCCAGTTATACTTTTGCAGTACAGCTCTTTTTCCGTTTTTCCCAGTATTTTCGAATAATCCTCTGTCATTAACCAGCTTTTCAATAAGAGATGCAAGGTCGTCAGGTGAATCGTGTTGATATACAAAGCCTGCACCTGTTTCTTTGATAATTCTCTTCAATGAGTTACAGTTGGAAGAAATAACAGGTTTTTCAAGATACATATACTGAAATAGTTTGTTGGGGCTGGAAGCATCGTTGTTTTCTGTTCTCAGATGCGGGATGATTGCAATATCACATACAGCAAGTAACTTAAGCATTTCATTAAACGGTTTATGCCCGAAAAACGTAATGTTAGGATCAATATTAAGTAGGTATGACAATTCCTCAAGTTCTTTTTTATAACTTCCATCACCTGCAATCCAGAGATTCACATATATATTCTTGTCAGCCAGCTTTTTGATAGCTTTGAACACAATCTGTAGTCCCCTGTGTTTATTAATTGTACCACCATAAAAAACAGTAAAACTGTCTGGTTTATTATCAACAGCAATGGTTGGGATATTCTGAATATTAACTGTATTAGAGATAAGGCAGATTTTTTCCGGGTCAATACCAAGTGAGTAGATTCTCTCTCTCGATTCTTCCACAATAGTGATGATATGATCAGCTTTCATCAGCATTTTCTGCTCGTATTTGATCCATTGTTTATTTGAGGAAAGCAACCGTCCGGCAAATGTCCGGGTGTGTACAGCATTCCTGATAAGTGCAGGCCAGTTCTCGTGCAGGTCTATCACAAGAGGAACACCATAGCGTGTTTTTATTTCCATTCCGATAGCACATAATGGCAGGTCATGAATATGAATAGCTTCGAATCTTTCATTTTCGAATAGTCTGAAAATAAACTTTCTCCAAAAATTGAAATAAAACGGAAATTTAAGGCACCCTACGCTGCTTTTATACACAAAGGCAGATATCTTTTTACGGTGAATGATCACTTTGCCATAAGTCTCTTTTAGGGATTTGTCTTTCCTGGTAGAACAGGCAAGGTGCACTTCATATCCTGCTTCAGTCAGGGCCAGCATTTCATTTTCAACCCTTACATCAGGGGGGAACTCCCATTCAAGCACCATAAGAATTTTCATGTCTTTGTTCCTTTTATGGCAGTATTTTATATATATATCTTATTTCAGGATTCCAAGGTTTTGACTAACTGTTTTGACAGATTGAACCATGAATATTTTTGTACAGCATTTTTATCGATCATTGAGGTATTAGCCTGTGTGTTGAACAGGAATGATAATATTTCATTAGGATTATTTTTATCAACAGTCTTGCCTGCCTTGCAGCTCTTAATGATTTTTGCCGCATCACCATCGGACGGACCAATACAAAGTATCGGTCTTCCTGCTGCAAGATACTCAAATAGTTTTCCGGTAATAATACATTCATTGTTCTTATGTTCAGGAATTATCAGGACCAGGAAAGTAGAATTCATCATGTACCTGATAGCATCTGGATGATTAACATAAGGGATAAATTCCGCAGAATATGTATTAGTCTCTGAAACAATAAATTTTTTGATTTTTTCAGGGACTGTACCAACAATACGAATTATAAAGTCAATTCCTTCATTTCTAATTTTTTTCAAAGCTGAAACCAATCCATCGACCGGATAGGCTTCAGATAATGTCCCGACATAAGTAATTGTCAGCCTTTCAGGTTCACCGCTCTTAATATTTTCGAAGTCAGCTTTATTATAACCATTTGTTATTATATCGGTTTTATCACTGATCCCTCTTACTTTTGATGAAAACAGATCTTTCAGTGATGGCCCTACAGTTATGATCCTGTCAGCTTGCGCCAGAACACTTGTTTCATAGCCCTGATCAATCATTTTGGAAATGAATGTCGGGTAGAACCGGGAGTAATAATAAATGTCGGTCCAAGGATCACGCAAGTCAGCAATCCATCGGATGCCAGGATATTTTTTTTTGAGTTTTAATCCGATAAGTTGGGATGAATGAGGTGGACTTGTCGTAAAAATATGGTTTATTTTTTCATTATTGATAACCTCGCATGCTTTCCTGAAAGCATACTTATTCCAGCCTCTCCTTGGATCAGGTATAAAAAAGTTACCTCGAACAAACCTTGAGATCTTACCTTTCAGGGAGTTGTTGTTGCCGGATGCAAAACCTGCCGATGGTACTCCGGATTTATCCTTTGAATAGAGCCTGAAATAATCAACAGCGGGTGTTTTGTATATTTTAATATTCTCAGGAACAGAACTGACAAGTGAGTCATCAGTGACGGGGTAAGTTGCATATGCAGGATCGACAGTCAGAATAACCGGTTCCCAGCCAAGCTGTGGAAGAAAGCCGGAAAACTTCAACCAGCGCTGAACACCGGCTCCTCCACTGGGGGGCCAGTAGTAGGTTACTATCAGAACCTTATTCATCCTGGAGCATTTTAAGAAGGCTTCCTATATTTACTTTTTTAGCAATTATATCTTTTAGCTGTGAAATATTCACGCGTTCCTGTAACATTGAATCGCGATATCTTATTGTAACACTGTTGTCTTTAAGTGTCTGATGATCAATAGTAATACAGTAGGGTGTACCGATAGCATCCTGTCTTCTGTAACGCCTTCCGATTGAATCTTTATCGTCATACTGGCAGTTGAAATCGAACTTCAGATCATGAATAATCTTTTCGGCAATTTCAGGAAGACCATCTTTTCTGACCAGGGGCATTACTGTCAGCTTAACAGGTGCCAGGAATGATGGCAGTCTCAGTACAACACGTGTGTCAGAAATACCATTATCTTTTTTAAGGTCCTCTTCAATATAAGTGGCAGATATAACCTGAAGGAACATCCTGTCAACTCCGATAGATGTTTCAATAACATAAGGGATATATGATTCACCTTTCTCCGGATCAAAATACTGCATTTTTTTCCCGCTGTAATCCTGGTGCTGTCTCAGATCATAATCAGTACGGGAGTGAATGCCCTCCACTTCTTTGAACCCGAACGGAAATTTAAATTCAATATCAGTAGCAGCGTTTGCGTAATGAGCAAGTTTGGTGTGATCATGAAAGCGGTAGTTGTCATCCCCGAAGCCAAGAGCTCTGTGCCATTTCATCCTTATGGTCTTCCAGTGGTTAAACCATTCAAGCTCGGTTCCGGGTTTTACAAAATACTGCATCTCCATCTGTTCAAATTCTCTCATCCGAAAAATAAACTGTCGTGCAACTATCTCATTACGAAAAGCTTTACCTATCTGTGCTATTCCAAACGGAATCTTCATCCTGCCGGTTTTCTGTACATTCAGGAAATTAACAAAAATTCCCTGTGCTGTTTCAGGCCTCAGATATATTTTATTTGCTCCTTCAAGTGTTGATCCAATTTCAGTGGCAAACATCAGGTTAAATTGTCTTACATCTGTCCAGTTCCGGCTTCCTGAAATAGGACAGACGATCTCATTATCAATTATTATCTGTCTCAGTTCAGTAAGATTAGTTTCGTTCATTGCTTTTGAAAAACGGATTATCAGTTCATCAAGTTTAGCCTGATTTGCAAGGATACGCGGATTAGTTTCCCGGATTTTTTTTTCATCAAAAGCTTCACCAAATCTGTCTTTTGCTTTTTCGATCTCTTTTATGATCTTCGCCTCTATTTTTGCAATGTGTTCTTCAATAAGCTCATCAGCCCTGTATCTTTTTTTTGAATCCCTGTTATCAATAAGAGGATCATTAAATGCGTCAACATGTCCTGATGCTTTCCAGATTGTGGGATGCATGAATATTGCAGAATCAATACCAACAATATTCTCATGTAAAAGTACCATGCTGTCCCACCAGTATTTACAGATATTGGTTTTCAGCTCAACACCATATTGTCCATAATCATAGACAGCACTTAGTCCATCATAGATTTCGCTAGATGGGAAAACATAACCATATTCTTTGCAGTGAGCCACAAGTTTTTTAAAGTTATCCTCCTGAGCCATATTTATTTTTTGTTTAACTTATGCGGAGGGCAAAAGTAATTTAAAAACTTTTGTTTTACAAAGCCTTTACCACCTGACTCCCCACTATGTCACTTTACTTTTCTATCTTCTTTGCCCCCCTGGGGGGGATGGGGGGTATAACTCTGCCAGCGGACTTTCCTTATATACGTTCTTTGCCCCCCTGGGGGGGATGGGGGGTGAATCCCCGCGAGCGCATTCCCCGCTGCTTGCGGCGGGGTAAGCGAGCAAAAAAATAGAAAAATCCTTATTGGGGATCGAAGATTCCTCGCAGCTTGCTGCGAGGATCTTCAATCTTTAAATCTATTTGTATCTTTACCTTCTCATTCTATAACTTACATATGAAGAGGAGAACAGATTTTCTGGTCATAGGATCCGGGATAGCCGGCCTGATGTTTGCTATTAAGGCTTCCAGGTTCGGCAAGGTATCTGTCGTTATAAAATCAACTATCGAGGAATCCAATACACGTTATGCCCAGGGGGGTATTGCCGCTGTTTTCAGCGAGCCGGATAGTTTTGAAAAACATATTCACGACACGCTTATTGCCGGAGCCGGTTGTTGTGATGAGGAAGTAGTCAGAATAGTAGTCAGAGAAGCCCCTGAAAGGATTAAAGATCTTATTGAGTTAGGTGTCACTTTCGATAAAAAGGAGGATGGCACTTATGACCTTGTGAGAGAGGGCGGGCATTCGGAATACAGGATACTTCACCATAAAGATAAAACCGGTGAGATTATCCAGAAAACACTTGTTGAGAAAGTAAGGAAAATTCCGAATATTGAAATTTTTGAACATCATTTTGCAATTGAACTTCTGACACAGCATCATCTCGGGGAGGAGGTAAAGCGCAATTACCCGGGAATAAAATGTTATGGAGCATATATTGCCGACCTTGTCAATCAGAAAGTAATAACATTTCTATCAAGAGCTACAATAGTTGCCACAGGTGGTATGGGACATGTTTACCTGACAACAACCAATCCACTGATTGCAACCGGTGATGGGGTTGCAATGGTTTACAGGGCGAAAGGCACAATTGAGAACATGGAGTTTGTACAATTCCACCCTACATCATTATATGATCCGAATGTCAGGCCTTCATTCCTGATCACTGAAGCTCTCAGAGGTTATGGAGCAGTTCTTAAAAACATAGCCGGCGAGCAGTTTATGAAGAGATACGACAACCGTGGATCACTTGCACCCAGGGACATTGTTGCCAGAGCTATTGATAATGAAATGAAAATGTGGGGCGATGATCATATATGGCTCGATTGCACACATCTTGATCCTGGGGGCCTGAGGGATAACTTTCCCAATGTTTATGAGCATTGTCTGTCGCGAGGCATTGACCTCACTAAAGATATGATACCTGTTGTACCGGCTGCTCACTATTCCTGCGGAGGTATTAAGGTGGATATGGACGGAAGGAGTAATATTGAACAGCTCTATGCTATCGGGGAGGCTTCCTCTACAGGTTTGCACGGGGCTAACAGGCTGGCTAGCAACTCACTGATCGAAGCTGCAGTATATGCCCAAAGAGCAGCCATGCACGCAGGTAAGCTCATAAATGAAGTAACTTACGAAGAGAAGGTACCTGCCTGGGACTATAAAGGCACTGCTCATCTGGAGGAGATGGTTCTTATTACACAGAGTATCAGGGAGGTGCAAATGATAATGAGCAATTATGTAGGAATTGTACGTTCCGACTTGCGCCTCGAAAGGGCATTAGTTCGTCTGGAGATACTTTATGAAGAAACAGAAAGTCTATACAAACAGTCTCTGATCTCACAAAAAATTTGTGAACTGAGGAATCTGATAAATGTAGGGTATATTATTATTAAGTTTGCACAAAACCGGCATGAGAGCATAGGGTTACACTATTCAATCGATCATCCTAAAAAAGCAATTACTGAATTCTGAAATATTGGGACAAATGAGGCATCTTGAATCAGCATTTGCAGGGAAGAACGGATTCTGGAGATATCTTGTAATGTTCGTGGCAGTGCTTGTGGCTTCAAACACTATTGGTGCTTTCCCTTTAATTATTGCATATATAATGAAAGCAGCCTCAGATCCGGCTGTAATTTCAGAAATAGCAGATAATCCAAATGATCTTGGTGTTCTGGGTCTTGATCCAAATCTTGGTCTTCTGATAATGCTTTTTCCCTTCATCGCCGGGCTGGCAACTTTTGTCCTGTTGGTTAAGCCGCTAAATAACAGAACATTGATAAAAACAGTTAATGGAGCAAACACTTTCAGGTGGAATCGTTTCTTTATAACAGGATTTGTCTGGCTGATAATGTCAGCGCTTTATTTATATCTCTATCTTAAAGTTGATCCTTTAAATTTTACCTTGAATAAACCTGCAGCAGGCACATTTTTATTATTGATTATTATTTCATTGATCTTTATTCCCTTCCAGGCAGCATTCGAGGAAGTACTTTTCAGAGGATATCTTATGCAGGGTTTTGCGGTTTTGCTGAGGAACAGGTTGTTCCCGCTTATTGCCACATCAGTTCTTTTCGGACTTATGCATGCATTTAATCCTGAGGTTAAGGATTTTGGTTTCTTTACCATGATGCCTCAATATATTATTTTCGGGCTGATATTCGGAGTTATGACTATACTCGACGACGGTATTGAAGCAGCAATGGGGGCTCATACGGCAAATAATATTTTTCTATGCCTGACAGTTACCCACGATTCTTCAGCTTTGCAAACGCCTGCAATTTATGAGCAACAGCAAGTATATCCGTGGATTGAGTTTACAGCTCTGTTTATTACAGGAATAATATTCATCTTAGTCCTTAAAGCAATATTCAGATGGAAAGGTTTTTCTGTACTGATGGAAACAGTACAATCGGAGCAGGGAATCAGTTACACTTCATAGACTGAGGTCTTATCGTTTGTCCTGAAGTTACCCCATTTTTCAATGATCCCTTTGATTATAATTCTGACAGCTTCAGGTTCAGGTGTGGTCAGAAGCTTTAACCGGGTCTCTTTAAAATCCGGTAATCCCTTGAAATAATTTGAGAAATGCCGTCGCATTTCATATACAGCTCTTGGCCCTTCTTTATATTCAAGAGACTTGGAGAGGTGAAAGAGAGCTAACTCGGCTTTTTCTGTAACGTTTGGTTCCGGCAGTAACTCACCAGTACTCAGGTAATGTCTGATATCACGAAAAATCCATGGTCTGCCTATGGTAGCACGGCCAATCATTATTCCGTCAACACCATACCTGCTAAACATCTCCCTGGCCTTTAACGGCCCGTCAATATCCCCGTTTCCGATAACAGGTATTCTAATTCTCGGATTGTTTTTAACTTCACCGATGAGGCTCCAGTCGGCTTCTCCCCTGTAAAGCTGGGTTCTTGTTCTGCCATGGATAGTAATCGCCTTTATTCCTGCGTCTTGTAGTCTTTCTGCCACCTCCACAATATTTTTACTATCCTCATCCCAGCCGAGTCTTGTCTTGACTGTGACAGGTAGTTTTACAGCATCGACAATAGCTTTGGTCATACCGACCATTAATGGAATATTCTTCAACATACCTGCACCGGCACCTCTGGCAGCTATCTTTTTTACAGAACAACCGAAATTGATGTCTATGAGATCCGGTTTTGCTTCTTCGGCAATGAGTGCAGCTTCAACCATGGAACCAGTCAGATGTCCATATAACTGAATACCCATAGGTCTTTCATAATCGTTAATATTCAGTTTTTTTACACACTTTTTGCCTTCCCTTATGAGACCATCAGATGAGATAAACTCAGTGTACATAAAATCTGCTCCGTACCTTTTGCATACAATACGGAATGAGGGATCAGTGACATCCTCCATCGGAGCCAGGAACAAAGGGTAATCCCCAAGCGATATTTTGCCTATGGTCAAACTAATGATTTAAGGGGATAAGAAAAATTACCATTTGAGAACCAGATACAGTAAGGATAGTATCCTTATCACGACCAGGTTGTATTACGGATCTCCGGTTTTAATTCCGGCCTGTTAGGTTCATTTTTTCTGTAGAAATAGACCAGCCCGTAATTTTCACTTTCAGCTATCCTGATATCTTCGGGGAGAGTGCTGTGAGAGTTTTCAACCTCGTTCCATATATGAACAATTATCTCATCAGCCTCCTTGCGTAATTCATGGTTTTTTACAGTATAATCCTGGGTCCTTTTGGCAAGAGTTTTATTATGCTGATAAGCTTCCAGAAAATTCTGATATCTTACTTTAACAACTGCTATTGTCGGATTTGTGATAGGGCACCCACCCTTTCTTATTCTGTATTCCTCACCTTCTATTATTCTTTTTCCCCAGCTTATTAATTCATTTTCGGTGTTCAGCGAAGGAACAGTCGATTCGTTGGTAGCCAGGCCATAGAAGGCCCTGGTGTCTACAGGAATATCTCCCCTGGAAATAGCCATGTTCATTACCTTTATGAAATGCGTAAGATACAACCTTGCTTTTCTAACAATTTCATTGTAATCTTTACTTTTATTATACTGGGAAGACATTGATTGACGGTGAAGTTGTATGCCCTGCTCAAACTGTGGTAGAAAGTTCTGCAATTTGACAATCGTTTTTGGTGAAAAAGCCATTTTATGAGGAGGCATCTCTTTTCCTTTTTCGAGAGCGATCCTCATTGCTCTTATCCGGGCAGCATCGGTGTTAGGCAATCTTCTGTACGGCATATCCTACATGGCGTTAATAATATGTTGATAACTAATGCGAATATAAAAAAGTTTTGTTAATATCAAATACTATTCGCAAATTTATTATCTTGATTATTAATTTATTCTAATTTTATTTTTCAGGTTTCGTCTTGTTGATAAAATCAACCTCCTTAATTTGTCATTATACGATGAAAATTTAAAAATGTTTCATGTATTAATCTGTCAGGTTAAATAATTATTTGACCGGAATTGGAATAGTCTTTTATGAATTGTATTTTAGTAAAATATATTTGATCATATAAAAAACTTTGGCGATGTTTAAAAGTGAAGTATATAAAAAGAGAAGAGCCGGACTTCACCGGTTAATGAAATCGGGATTGGGATTATTTATAGGTAATGTTGACTCTCCGATGAATTATCCGTCAAACCCTTACCATTTCCGTCAGGACAGTGATTTCCTTTATTATTTTGGTCTTGACCTTCCCGGATTTACCGGAGTAATGGATTTTGATTCCGGTAAGGACTGGATATATGGTAATGAAGTTGATATAGATGACATAATCTGGATGGGACCACAACCAACCGTAAGGGATCTTGCATCAAAATGCGGGATTGCCAACTGTGCTCCCCTGGATAAGCTTGAGGCGACAATTAAAGATGCAGTCTCCAAAAAAAGAAGGGTACATTTTCTGCCTCCTTACCGGGCCGAGACCAAGATGACACTGGGCTCACTGCTTAAAGAGAATCCCTGCCAGATGAAGACACTTGCCTCTGCTGACCTTATCAAAGCAGTCATTTTTATGCGATCAATCAAAGAACAGATTGAAATTGATGAAATAGAGAACGCAATAGATATTGCTTACGAGATGCATGTTACTGCAATGAAAATGTGTAAAACCGGAGCAAAAGAGCAGGAAATATTCGGAACCATTGAGGGTATTGCCCTTGCAAAAGGCCGGGGAACAGCATTCCCGATAATATTAAGCATAAACGGGCAAACACTCCATAACCACGCTCATGACAATGTACTCAGAAAAGGCAGAATGATGGTTACAGATGCCGGTGCCGAAACAAACCTGCACTATTCATCCGATATCACCCGTACTACTCCGGTCGGAGGCAGATTCAGTCAGAAACAAAAGGAAGTTTATGAAATAGTCCTTAGAGCAAATACGGAATCAATAAAAGCAGCTAAACCTGGTATATCAAACCGCGATGTTCACTTAAATGCCTGTAAAATAATTGCAGCGGGACTGAAAGAGATTGATCTGATGAAAGGAGATATTGATGAAGCAGTTGCTGCAGGAGTTCATGCCCTTTTCATGCCTCATGGACTTGGCCATATGATGGGACTCGATGTTCATGATATGGAAGCTCTGGGGGAAAATTATATTGGCTACAACGACCAGGTAAAGAGGAGCGAGCAATTCGGCATGGCTTTTCTGCGTTTTGCCCTGCCATATCAACCCGGACATGTCTTTACAGTTGAACCGGGTTGCTATTTTATTCCCGAACTGATTGACAAATGGAAATCCGGGGGAAAATTTGAGGAATTTATTAATTACAGAAAAGTCGAGGGGTACAAGGATTTTGGCGGAATAAGGATTGAAGATGATGTACTTATCACTTCAAGGGGCCATAAGCTTCTTGGCAAGCCTGTTCCAAAAACCATATCAGAAATTGAATCAGTTTGTTCCTGAATTAATTATTTTCTGATAAGCTTAAAATATACCTGTTTAAATAATTATTCGAAAGATCCATGCAATCTGCAAAGGGATTGCTATCTGTTACCGGTTATTCTATTTTCACACTAATCTGAGTAAAGGAATGAGCCGGGAAAGAATACGTCATTTTGTTTCCCTTAACTCCAGTCTCTTTTACGACCGGGGCATATTGCTCCTGTTTATCATAGCTTAAAGGTGCCATATAATCAGTGACATTTACCAGGCTTATTGACGCTTTGCCAGTAAAATTACCCGAACAACTTATAATATCTGTAATGATAGCATTGTCCTTGTGCCTGTTTACAACATTGATAACTATCGTTTTTGTTTCCCTGTCGTAGGAAGAGGTTACATCAAGACAGGGGATATCTTTATAGAAATCGGTTGCATTGAATTTTTCACAATCGACAAAGACATCTAAAGAGACACCCAGGCAGTTATTGGAGAATAGCTTGAAGATATAGAATGTTGGTGATTTGAAAGATATTTTCTTTTCCCTGTCGAATGACAGAAGTGAAGTAAGCATGGTATAATTTGCCATCTTCACAATATCAGCATGACGAATAAAAGAATTGAAATGCTGGGCAACTGCCAGGGAAGCAAGAAAATTCCATCCTAACGGAGCCCACTCATCAACAACCAGATAAATTGGTTTGGCAACTTCATACCTGGTCCTGACTTCTTTAATCTGGGCAGCAGGTATAGTAATTTTTTGTTCCATATCAAGAGCACGTTGTCCCATAAAAATGTTATAATCATCGGATGGATTCCAGTAATTATGTATGGATATAAAATCAATCTGATCATATAATTCATACAGTACTGTCCTGTTCCATTTAAGCCAATCTGCATTATTAAAATTAAATGCTGATGGGCCACAGGCAATAAGTGATATACTATTATCCGTTAATTTCATCAGCTTAGCAGCTTCTTTGGCAAATTTGCTGTAATCCTCCGCATTTTTATGTCCCATTTGCCACGAACCGTCGATCTCATTTCCCAAACCCCAGTATTTTACATTATAGGATTGCTCATTACCATATTTGGAGCGAAGATCTGCATAATAGGTTCCTTTTTCACCGTTACAATATTCCACCCAGTAGCGTGCATCATCAAGAGTACCCGTTCCAAGATTAATACAAATCACATTTTCGACTCCCAGCGATCGGGATATTTTTATCCATTCATCGGTGCCAACCTGGTTTTTGTCCAATACCCCCCATGCTAATTCTTTGCGTACAGGCCTCTGATCTTTAGGTCCGATTCCATCCTGCCAGTTATAACCCGATACATAATTACCCCCTGGCCATCGCATCTGGGTTATCTTCAGCTCTCTGACAGCTTCGATGTAGTTTTTCATAACTCCGTTTTCATCAGCAAGAGGAGAATCGGGATTATATAGAGCATCCAGCGAATTTCGGATTGGCTCCATGAAAACCCCATAAATTTTTGGATCTATCTGGCTGATCTGCCTGTCGACATCTATCTTGATCCGTGCTGTTTGCGACAATAAAAAAACCGGCATCAACAGGAATAAAGTGAAAATCAGTTTTCTCATGGTAAATAATTTTTATGTTAATAGTAATATTTATTGTCAATAAAAAAATATGAGTACTTGGAATCAATAACATAATTTTATTGATTACCGATAGTCATATAAAAAAATAATGTATTCTGTATTTAGGTGATTTTAAAATATTTACTGGAATAGCATAATTTAATACAGACTATTATTAATATACTCTTTTTATTATTCGAATTTAATTATAATTTCAGGATTTTACATTTAACATCCTTAATCAGGTTTAATTTTAATATTTCAATAAGAAATAACATGACTGTTAATGAACTTCAGAGAATAGCAGGCAAGCTGAGGCTGAATATAATTAAAATGGTTGGTGTTGGCCAGAAAGGACATCTGGGCGGATCCTGTTCATTAAGTGAAATTGTTGCAGTTCTGTATTTTCATAAAATGAAACATGATCCGCAAAATCCGAAATGGGAGGAGCGGGATAGATTTCTGCTGAGTAAGGGGCATGCTGCACTTATCCAATATGCGGCACTTGCCGAATCAGGTTATTTCCCGATGTCGGAGATTGAGAAAGTAAAATGTTTAGGTGCAATGTTGCAAGGACACCCGGAAATGAAAACTACACCCGGAATAGAAGGGAACACTGGTTCCCTGGGGCAGGGATTATCAATGGCATGCGGTATAGCAGCAGGACTCAGACTGGACCGGAAGAAAAGTAAAGTCTATTGTATTATTGGTGACGGTGAGATAGCTGAAGGCCAGATATGGGAAGCTGCAATGGCAGCCGCGTATTATAAACTGGATAATCTGATAGTCTTCCTGGATAAAAACAACCTGATGGCTACCGGCCCTATCCCGGAACGTTATAATACTAATCCGATTGTTGAAAAATGGGAAGCCTTTGGATGGTATGTTTCCGTTATAGATGGCCATGATATAAAGGAAATAATTAATACCCTTGACCAGGTTGAAAAGATACCAGATAAACCTAAAATTATTATTGCACACACAGTAAAGGGCAAAGGCATCTCCTTTGCAGAGAATATTGCTGCATTTCATAATGGAGAACTTACGAAAGAACAATTTGAAATTGCTTGTACCGAATTACTAAAAAATAATTAATAGTTAATGAGATTACAGAATCCACGGCAGGTATATGGAGAAACGCTACTCGAGCTGGGAAGGGCAAACAGGAATATTGTTGTATTGGAAGCCGATCTTGGTAAATCGACAATGACTGTACTATTTGAGCAGGAATTCCCGGAGAGATTTTTTGAGATGGGAATTGGAGAAGCAAATATGACCTCATTTGCAGCAGGACTATCATTAACGGGTAAAGTCGCTTTTACAAATTCTTTTGCTGTATTTGCAGCAGGGAGGTCTTTCGATCAGATCCGGCAGGGGATCTGTATACCAGGACTAAACGTGAAAATCGTGGGATCAAGCGCCGGTCTGTCAGATTTTGGTGATGGTGCCACCCATCAATCAGTAGAGGATATCGCTATAATGAGAGCTATCCCTAATATGACCGTACTGGTGCCGGCTGATGGTATCGAAACCAGGAAAATGGTAAAAAAGATAATTGAATATAATGGCCCGGTGTATCTGCGGATAAACCGGCATGATCTTCCTGACCTGTTTCCTGAGGAGCAGGAGTTTATTATTGGGAAACCTTACCTGATCAGGGATGGCAAAGATGTTGTTGTTTTCGCAAACGGCATAATGGTATCGAAGGCGCTTCAGGCAGCAGAAAAGCTGGAAGAAGAAGGGATTTCAGTAAAAGTAGTAAATGTCAGTTCATTGAAACCTTTAGATGAAGAGGCAATTAAAATTTTTGCAAGTGGAATGAAGGGGCTGGTTACTGCGGAGGAGCATTCATTGATAGGAGGTCTGGCTAGTGCCGTTACTTTCATTTTACGTGGCAGCGGAATACCTGTTATACCGATCGGAATAGATGACCGGTTTGGCCAGTCTGCACATAATTATGAAGAACTCCTGGAAGAATATGGTCTGACTACAGAGAATATTATTAAATCGGTTAAAAAATTGACACTCTATTAAACCTCTACTGGTATCATATAATCCTGAATTTTATTTGCTGAAGCATTTCAGCTATTATATTCAACCAGGTGCAAAGAAGCTTAAAACCGATGGCAATAATTCAGAATTACTTGCTTTTATTAATCCTGATAAGAGCCTGGTCATAATTGTTGGGAACAAAGCCGAGACTGCTTCTGCTATCAATATAAAAACAGGTAGAAAAAATCTGGTTGCACAAGTGGAACCTCACTCATTTAATACGTTTATTATCAAATAATTGCTTATAAAAGAAGGATACAGTATGCTATTAATATTAATTCTGGTATTATGTATTCTGTTCATTGTGTTATCATCAACAAAGATCAAGCTACATCCGTTCCTTGCCTTGTTGTTTGCTGCAGTGGGCTTTGGCATATTCTCCGGCATGCCTTTGCCCCTGATAGTCCAGTCGTTGAACATCGGATTCGGCAACACTCTGGGGTATATCGGCATTGTGATAGTGGCAGGAACTATTATCGGCATTTTCCTTGAATTATCTGGTGGTGCATATACATTGGCCGACAGGATACTAAAGATAATTGGTGAAAAACGTGTGCCCCTTGCAATGTCAGTTATTGGATGGTTTGTTTCCATATCGGTGTTTGCTGATTCGGGTTTTGTTATTCTATCGCCATTAAATAAAGCTCTGTCAAAAAGGGCAAAGATCACTCTGGCGGCTCCTGCCATTGCCTTAAGTCTGGGTCTGACAGCTACTCATTGCCTGGTACCTCCAACTCCGGGTCCTATCGCTGCTGCCGGTATCCTGGAAGCAAATCTGGGCCTTGTTATTCTCTTCGGTATTCCGGTCAGTTTTGTTTCGTTGTTTTTTGGTTTTCTTTTTGCAAAAAAAGCAGGTTCTAAAGTTAAAATTGACCCTAATCCGGAAATGTCAGAATCAGACATAGCTGACAAGATTAAAGATGCTCCCTCTCCATTAAAAGCGTTAATCCCGATTTTCCTGCCGATCATTCTGATAGTTTTAAAATCAGTTTCTGATTTTCCAACAAACCCGCTAGGAGAAGGTGCATTCAAGGTTTTCTTTGGGTTTATTGGCGAACCGACTATCGCATTGCTTATAGGTGTTCTTCTGGCGTTTATATTGCCTAAAAAACAACATGAGGGTATTTATTCAGAGTATGGATGGGTTGGGCAAGCTTTAAGAAGTGCCGCTGCCATTATCTTGATCACCGGAGCCGGTGGCGCCTTTGGCAAGGTCCTTCAAAACTCCGGATTGGCAGATATCATTGGCAATTCTCTTTCTGGTGTAAAGCTTGGAATCTGGCTGCCATTCATTATTGCAGCGACAATTAAGACTGCCCAGGGATCATCGACTGTAGCAATAATTACAACTGCATCTATTATTGCACCGTTATTATCCTCGTTGGGCTTTAATTCCGAGATTGCGAAATCATTGGCTGTATTGTCTATTGGAGCAGGCGCAATGGTAGTATCTCATGCAAATGATAGTTTTTTCTGGGTGGTTACCCAGATGTCGCGGATGGATATAAAAACAGGTTATAAACTACAAAGTCTTGGTACCTTTATCCTTGGTACTTTTGCCGTATTAACTCTTTGGATCCTCAGTATATTAATTGGTTAAAATTATAAAATGATTGATAAAATGAAAGCTGTAGTGAAATTTGCAGATGCACCCGGTGCCACAGAACTGCGCGATGTACCTGTTCCTGAAATTGGGGAAACAGATGCTCTTGTTGAAGTGGCTTTTACCGGAGTATGCGGAACTGACCCTCACCTGCATAGGAATACTTCTGCCTTTAAATTTGTCCGTCCTTTTATTCTGGGGCATGAATTTTCAGGAACAATAGTAAAGGTTGGAGCTAAAGTAACCGGCTTTTCGGTCGGTGACAGAGTGACATCAGAAACACATGCGGAATATTGCGGAAAATGCTCTCTTTGCAGACAAAATAATTATCCGCTTTGTAAAGAAAGAAAAGGATATGGATTTCATGTTGACGGAGCTTTTACGCAATTTGTCAGGGTACCAGAGAGGATACTGCATCACGTTCCCGGAAATGTTTCGCTAAAGGCTGCATCAATAACAGAACCATTTTGCGTGGCATATAAAGCTCTTGTATCCAATAGTAAAATAAATCCGGGAGATATCGTTGTTATTATAGGGCCTGGTGCCATAGGTATTCTGTGTGCCAGGCTGGCTCAGCTATCGGGTGCAGGCGAAATAGTAGTTATCGGAACAGAAGGAGATGACATGCGGCTTGAACTTTCAACAGAATTCGGAGCAACAATAACGATTAATTCTTCAAAAGAGGATCCTTTGAAAAGGATAATGTCGTTAGGCGATGGTTATGGTGCTGATTTAATACTTGATCTTGCCGGAAGCTCATCTACCTTAAAATTATCAATAGATGCTGTAAGACCTGCAGGACAAATTACCAAAATTGGATGGGGCCGTCCGCCGGTCAATTTCAGCCTCGATCCGTTAATAGCAAAATCAGCAACCCTGAGAGGTCACTTCAGCCATACATGGGATGTCTGGGAAAAATGCCTTACTCTGATGAGAAAAGGAATGGTTGACCTCGAAAAAATCATTACCCATGAACTGGGGATCGATCAGTGGGAAAAAGCTTTTGAAATGAGCGAATCAAAAGAAGCTGTCAAAGTTGTTTTAAAACCAGTATAAATATATAATATTAAAAACGATCAAATGTATAAGATAGGTTTTATCGGTTTGGGCATTATGGGCAAGCCCATGGCAAGGAATCTGCTCAAAGCAGGTTATCAGCTTGTTGTTTATGATATAAATATCGATGCGATGAAAGATCTGGTAAAAGACGGGGCTAAAGAAGGAAAATCACCAGGTGATGTGGCTTCTCAATCAGAGGTCATCATTACCATGCTCCCTAATTCTCCCGAGGTCCGTGAAGTTGTTTTAGGAGACAATGGGGTGATTGACGGAGTCAGATCAGGATCTGTGCTCATAGATATGAGCTCCATAGCTCCTTTAACCTCAAAAGAAGTAGCAGAAAAACTTCAACAGAAAGGTGTGGTTATGCTCGATGCTCCTGTAAGCGGAGGAGAGCCAAAAGCGATAGATGGCACACTGGCAATTATGGTCGGTGGCCCACAGGAAACTTTTGACAAGGTAAAAGATATTCTCGGCTTGATGGGTGCCTCGGTCAAATTAGTGGGAGATATAGGAAGCGGTAATATAACCAAGCTGGCTAACCAGATTATTGTTGCATTGAACATTGCCGCAATAGGAGAGGCGATGACACTGGCTGCCAAAGCCGGTGTTAATCCGGAAAGAGTGTATGAGGCAATAAAGAGTGGCCTCGCAGGCAGTACAGCACTGGATGCTAAAATGCCAATGATACTTAATGGAAATTTCAAACCCGGATTCAGAATTGAGCTTCATATCAAAGATCTGATGAATGCACTTGAAACAGCCCGGGAATTGAATGTTCCGGATACTCTTACAAGAAAGGTTTTGGAAATCATGCAGTCATTGAAAGCTGATGGTAAAGCTAAAAATGATCATGGAGGACTTATACAGTACTATGAAAAGCTGGCTGATGTAGAGGTTAGAAAGAAATAAGGAAATATTATGGACCGTCTGTTTGCGCTAAGCGATATTCACGGATGTTTCAATCCGTTTTATGAGCTTGTTGTAAATGTCATCAAACTGAACAAATCTGACCAGCTCATTCTTCTCGGAGATTATATCGACAGGGGTGAACAGAGTAAGGAAGTTATAGATTTTTTACTGGACCTAATCAGGCAAGGTTTCAATATTACTCCACTTACAGGTAACCATGAGTTAATGCTGACCGAGGCATACCACGATCCGGCTATGTTACCTCTCTGGTACATGAATAGCGGTATGACGACTTTATTAAGTTTTGGTATTCAGAATGTAAGAGAATTAAACAGTAAGTATATCAAGTTTTTTACCGGGCTGGATTACTTTAAAGCTGTGGGGAACTTCCTGTTTGTACACGCCGGATTCAATGATTTTGCTGCAGATCCGTTTTCTGACAGATACACTATGGTGTGGGAATGCAGACCATCATACCATAATCCTGTTTTCTCAGGTAAAACAATAGTGCATGGTCATCGTCCCAAAACCATAAGTTTTGTTCAAAGACTCATAAATGAAAAATCAAATGTAATCCCTGTTGATACGGGTTGTGTGTATGAGAGGGACCTGGGATATGGATTTTTGTCAGCTCTGGAGGTAAATACGATGAATCTTATATCCGTTCCGAACAATCAATAAGCCTGATAATATTCCCTGTTAAGCCTGGCGATGTTTGTCAGCCTGATCTGTTTGGGACATTCCGCCTCGCAGGCACCTGTGTTTGAGCAGTTTCCGAAACCAAGCTCATCCATCTTCTCAACCATTGCTCTTGCCCTTTTTTTGGCTTCAACACGTCCCTGAGGTAACAGTGCAAACTGGGAGATCTTTGCTGAGACAAAAAGCATGGCCGAGGCATTTTTACAAGCTGCGACACATGCCCCACAACCTATACAGATTCCGGCCTCAAAAGCTCTTTCGGCATTTTCTTTTTTTACAGGAAGGGCGTTTGCTTCAGGAGCAGCACCGGTATTAACTGAAATATATCCACCGGCTTGTATCAGTTGATCAAAAGAACTTCTGTCAACTATTAAATCTTTTATTACAGGGAAAGCCCTTGACCTCCATGGTTCAACAGTTATTGTATCGCCGTCTTTGAAAACACTCATGCTTAACTGGCAGGTAGTTACACCTTCCTGGGGTCCATTTGGCTTGCCGTTAATATACAAGCCACACATTCCGCAGATACCTTCACGGCAATCACTGTCAAAAGCAACCGGATCAACGCCATCTAAAATAAGTTTTTCATTAAGATAGTCTAGCATTTCAAGAAAGGTCATTTCAGCAGAGACACCATCAAGCTTATATATAACAAATTTTCCTTTATCATCTTTGTTTTGCTGACGCCAGATTTTAAGTGTTATATTCATATCATACAAGTTTGAGTATTAATTATTTTCACTATTTGTAGCTTCTTTGCACTGGTGTGACAAATTCAAACTTAAGTTTTTCCTTGTGTAGTTTAGGGTCTGATGTTTCCCCGGTGTATTCCCAGGCTGCAACATAAGAATAATTTTCATCATCGCGTTTGGGCTCTCCTTCTTCAGTCTGATATTCTTCGCGGAAATGTGCCCCGCACGATTCTTTACGGTTGAGTGCATCGATAACGATCAGTTGAGCTAGATCAAAGAAATCGGCTATCCTGTTTGCTTTCTCAAGCTCATGATTAAGTTCATATAAGCCACCGGCCACCTTAACATCTTTCCAGAATTCTTCTTTGAGTTCTTTTATTTGTGTCATGGCTTTTGTTAATCCTTCTTCATTTCTTTTCATACCGGAATAGTTCCATAATATATGACCTAGTCGTTTATGAAATGATGTGGGAGTTTGTGTTCCTTTTATTGATATAAGCTTATTTAGTTTGTCCTTAACAGCTTTTTCATCTGCATCAAATTCAGGTGTATCAGTAGGGATCCGTGGAGTTTTAATTTGGCCGGCAAGGTAATCACCTATAGTAACTGGTAAAATGAAATATCCATCGCCTGAACATTGCAAAAGAGAACTTGCACCAAGACGGTTGGCACCATGATCAGAAAAATTAGCTTCTCCGATGGCATAAAAGCCGGGGATGGTAGTCATGAGATTATAATCTACCCATAATCCTCCCATTGTATAATGAGAAGCCGGATAGATTCGCATAGGTTCATCGTAGGGATTTATTCCTGTGACTTTTTTATATAAATCAAAAAGAGTCCCATACTTGGCTCTTATAGCATCCTTTCCCTGATTATTAATAGCATCCCTGAAATCGAGATATACAGATAATCCTGTATCTCCGACACCATATCCTTCGTCGCATCTTTCTTTGGCAGCTCTGGAGGCAACATCCCTGGGAACCAGGTTTCCGAAAGCAGGATATTTACGTTCAAGGTAATAATCTCTTTCTTCCTCTTTTATTTCGTTTACAGGTCGTTTGTCTCCTTTTTCTTTGGGTACCCATACTCTTCCGTCGTTTCTGAGTGATTCAGACATCAGTGTCAGTTTTGATTGATATTCATTAAGAACGGGTACACAGGTAGGATGGATTTGTGCCATACCTGGATTAGCCAGGAAAGCTCCTTTCCTGAAAGCGGCCATAGCAGCACTGCCGTTTGAATTAATCGCGAGTGTTGACAGGTAATATATTGTTCCGAAACCCCCGGTGGCAAAAACAACAACATGGGCCGAATGTCGTTCAATCTCGCCTGTTATCAGGTTTCTTGTTATAATTCCTCTAGCTTTACCATCAATAACTACCAGATCGAGCATATCCCGGCGAACGAATATTTTTGCATTCCCGGCCTTTATTTGTCTCATCAATGCCTGATAAGCTGCTAATGTACATTGTTGTCCTGTTTGTCCCTGGGCATAAAAGGTTCTGGAAACCTGTACTCCTCCGAACGAACGGTTCGAAAGATAGCCACTGTATTCTCTTGCAAAAGGAACTCCCTGTGCCACGAATTGATCTATTATTTTATTGCTTACTTCAGCAATTCGGTAAACATTTGCTTCTCTTGACCGAAAATCACCACCTTTGATCATATCGTAAAATAAGCGATAGTCACTATCAGCATCATTTTTGTAATTTTTGGTTGCATTGATACCGCCTTGTGAGGCTATTGAATGTGCCCTGCGTGAGGAATCCTGAAATACATAGACCTTGACGTTATATCCTAACTCGGCGAGAGATGCTGCGGCAGATGCTCCTGCTGCCCCAGCACCAACAACAATTATATCAAGTTTCTTTTTATTTGCAGGACTGACAAGTTTGACTGATTCCTGATGTCTTGTCCATTTTTCTGCTAGTGGTCCTTCTGGTATTTTTGAGTCCAATTTTGCCATTTTGAAAGATTTTCTAATTGTTTCTGATTATTTAAATAGCCAGATAATTAATGGGATAGATGCAAATCCGGCAGGTATGAGAATTGCGTAAATAAAAGCCAGAAAATTTATTATCGGCGTCCATATCCGGTGGTTAAGGCCGAGAGTCTGAAAGGCTGAAGAAAAGGCATGGAACAGGTGAAAACCTAAAAGGATAAAACATATCCAATAGAAAATTCTGTAACCCGGAATAGAAAATAACTGGTGCGCAACAGCATAGAAATTCTCCGGATCTCCTTCAATAAAACCAAGTTTAATGAAATAAAAATTCGTAAAGTGAATAATAATGAAAATAAAAATAGTACCGCCAGTCCATATCATAAATTTTGAAAAGAATGAAGTATTTGATTTATGGACCATTTTATATCTTATGGGCCTGGCAATCCAGTTCTGTATCTGCAACGTAATACCTGAGAAAATATGGATCAATAAAACCCCTAATAATATTACTTCAAAAATTTTAATGGGTGCAAAAGTAGCCATGAAATGTGCAGCTTTATTGAACAGCTCAGGATTGCTGTTAAGTAGCTTCAGGTTGATCATCAGGTGCACTGGAAGAAACAACAGAAGGAACAATCCGGCCAGTGCCATTATAAACTTTTTGGAAATGGAAGAAAAAATGACTCTATACATTGAATATGAAATGTTTATGGGTTGAGCTTTTATTTAAGTTACATAGGTTTGTAAATATAAATTTATTTAATCGTTTTACCAACTAATATTGATCAACTATGTAAACAGCTATATCCGGAATTCAATTGTAATGATTATTTTTCCGGGGATTTATTAATTTCGGTTTTATTATGAAAAATCATATACAATACAGGGAAGGTAAAATATGGTATTCTGACTCTGGAACCGGGGATGTTATAGTACTTCTTCACGGATACCTTGAATCCTCCGGGATCTGGTCATCCTTTGCGGAAAGACTTTCAGAGAAATACCGTGTGATTACCGTTGATCTTCCGGGACACGGTCTTTCAGATGTTTACAGTGAAAGCCATTCGATGGAATTCATGGCTGATGTTCTCAGGGAGCTTCTTGACAGGCTTAATATTAGAAAGGTTTTTCTTGCCGGTCATTCATTGGGAGGATATGTTGCACTTGCTTTTCTTGAGCTTTTTCCTGAGCACCTTAAAGGTTATTGTCTTTTTCATTCGCACCCTTTCGCCGATACGAAAGAAACAATTGAAAAAAGGGCGAGGGAAATAGATATAGTAAGTGCCGGAAAGAAAGATCTAATGTATCCGGATAATGTAACAATGATGTTTGCTCCCGGGAACCTTGAAAAATTTGCGGATGCTCTTTGCCGGTCAAAAAAGATTGCCTCGGAAATACCTGCTGAAGGGATAATTGCAGTACTGAGAGGCATGATATCACGGCCGTCAAGATTATCTGTAATGGAAGAGGGCAGGGTCCCTTTACTATTGATTCTTGGCCGGATGGATAATTATATTCCGTGCGAAGCGATGCAGGACAGAGTGAAGCTTCCTTCAAATGCAAAAATCGTCGTGCTTGAAAACTCTGGGCATCTGGGATTTATTGAAGAGGAGGATGTATCTATCCGTGTCATTACTGATTTTATGGCACAAATATTTTAGTAAGTGAATTATGCTTCCTCCGTCTGCTTATTCAGGTAATCGATCGCGTATTTAAGTGTTGTATCGATATCCTCCCAGATAGGGTAAAATCCTTTGTTGTCCAATATATTACGGGCAATATAGGCTTTAAGCTGGGTTTGGATTATTTTACCTGAGATTTTCAATCCTTCAGCGTCTTTGTTAATACCGTTTGCTGAAGAGTAATCTATGAACTGATCGAGTAAGCCCTGTGTGTCAAGGTACTTTTCCATCTCTTCAACATCTGTTAATTTGTTAAGGATGTCTCTGTGTTGTTCAGTGTATTTTAATGCAAACTGGTAAATAAATGGTCTGACCCTCACGAAATAAGGTGATATACCTGTAGTATCTACAGCGACAAACCTGTCGGGCATTATACCTCCTCCACCAAAAACAGTGCGTCCACCCGGAGTAGTAAATTTAAGGGAATCCGACAGCCGGATACTGTCGGAGACCTCAAATTCGCCTCTTTCATATCTTTCATTAAGGTCGTCGAAATATTCTTCAAATCCATTATTATATGGTTTCTGGATGGATCTGCCGGTGGGAGTGTAGTATCTGGCAACTGTCAGTCTTAATCCCGATCCGTCAGAAAACCGGATGGGTTCCTGTACCATTCCCTTACCGAATGACCTTCTTCCTATTATAGTACCCCTGTCGTTATCCTGGATTGCTCCTGCAATAATTTCACTTGCTGAAGCACTCCATTCATCAATAAGCACTACCAGGTTACCAGTATCAAATTCACCTTTTCCCGTAGCTCTTGCTTCCTGCTTTGGCTGGGCACGTCCTTTGGTATATACTATCATCTGTTTTTCTTTAAGGAACTCATTCGCAATTTTAATTGCAGGATCCATGACGCCACCTGAATTACCACGAAGATCAAGAATAAGGCTTGTCATACCTTTTTCTTTGAGCTGCCTGAGCCCTTTCATGAACTCCTCGTAGGTTGTCAATGCAAAATTGTTAATGCGGATGTAACCGATATTGTCATTTACCATATAACTGACATCAACACTATGAATAGGAATTTTATCGCGGGTGATTTCATATGGTAGCAGTTCTTTGTGTCCCTTACGCAATACTTTAACTCTCACAACTGTTCCCCTGGGCCCTTTAAGCAAACTCATCACCTTCTCATCGGTCAGCCGTTTTCCGGCTACAAGAGAATCATTAACATAGATAATTTTATCGCCGGGCTGGAGTCCGAGGTCTTCTGAAGGACCTCCAGGAATGGTACTGATAATAAGGATTGTATCGGTGAGCAGGTTGAAAGAAATACCGATCCCATCAAAATTGCCCTGCAGGGGTTCGTTAGCCCTTGCCAGATCTCTCGCAGGAATATAAACTGTATGAGGATCAAGTTTTTTCAGAATGGCAGGAATAGCAGCTTCCACCAGGTCGCTTCTGTTTACGGAATCGACGTAGTCTGACTCAATGAAATTTAATATGCTGTTAATTTTGTCTTGTCTTGTTCTGATACTTGAATGTTGTGATAAAACATTCCGTCTGGGCAGATGTGTTCCGATAAGAATCCCGGATATCAGTACTAATGCAAGCAACAAGGGCAGCAGAACACTTCTGTTTGAATTATTGTATCTCATAAATCTTTTTTTCAGGATCAATATAAACCAATTCAATACCGGCACGTTTCAGAAGATCAAGTCCATCGGTTTTCTGATATCTGTTGCAATAAACAACTCTTCGGATGCCTGCCTGTATGATAAGTTTGGAACATTCCATACATGGAGATGTGGTGACATAGAGTGTCGAATCTTCGCTCGAATTATTCGATTTTGCGACCTTGGTAATTGCATTTGCCTCAGCATGAAGAACGTATGGTTTTGTGATGTTATTTTCATCCTCGCAAATATTCTCAAATCCTGCAGGGGTTCCATTATAGCCATCTGAAATGATCATCTTTTCTTTAACTATCAGAGCACCGACCTGTCGCCTTTTACAGTATGAATTCTGTGCCCATATGAGTGCCATCTCAAGATATCGCCTGTCGAAGGCTTTTTGTTTGTCACCGTATGGTCTGAGTATATCTGTCACGCGTTCATCTGTTTGCAAACCGGCAATTGTTTAATGAGCGTCCAAAGTTAATCATTTTTAAAAATGTTTCTATATTTCAAAGTATTGGATTGCTTATTTTTGGTAATGGAAAATCCGGGCTTCATTAGTAATTTACGGATGTGCACTTTTGCTGAAAAAGTAATTTCATTTTGTATCTGCCTTGACTATAAAGGTACTCTCCCGACAGGAATCTCAGTGATGAATCCTTTCAGGGATAATCCGGAAGTGTTGTCTGTTGTATCACAATTTTATACAAGATATTATAATGATACAAGGGAGAGGCATTTAATTCTCGGAATAAATCCCGGCAGATTTGGTGCCGGCGTGACGGGGATTCCTTTTACTGATACGATACGACTGAAGGAGAAATGCGGCATATTGATCAGGGGCCTTCAAACATACGAAACTTCTTCGGTTTTTATTTATGAAATGATCGATGAATACGGAGGTCCGGAGAAATTTTACTCTGATTTCTACATAGGGGCAGTATCACCTCTCGGATTTACCGTTAAAGGCAAAAACGGGAAAGAACTCAACTATAATTACTACGACAGCAGATCACTTACTGATGCAGTATATGATTTTATTAGAGAAAACATTAATAGACAAATTGAATTTGGAATCAAAAGGGATGTATGTTTTTGCCTTGGTACTGGTAAGAACTTCAAATTCCTGTCTGAATTAAACAGTGAATTAAGGTTTTTTGAAAGAATTGAACCGCTTGAGCATCCAAGGTATATTATGCAATACAGATCAAAGCAGAAACAATTTTACATCAATGCCTACTTAAAAAAGTTGCTGGCAACCTGAGTCATTAAGTAAAAATTCATTTTAATTTATATTTATTATTCGTATATTTACGAAATACGTGATTCTTTAGCAGAATGAACCGAGAGCTGTTTTTTTTCAGTCTTTTTATTAAACAGATCATGCCATGATTCCACCGAAAAAGGAGAATTATACCGAAGAAGATGTCAGGCTTGCCCGGTTCGCTAAGGCACTGGGGCATCCAGCAAGAGTTGCAATTTTACGTCATCTTGCGTCCCTGAATACCTGCTGCTTTTACGAAATATCGAAAGAACTCCCTATAGCAGATTCGACTGTGTCACAGCACATGACCAAGCTGAAAGAAGCCGGATTGATACAGGGAAGTTTTGAACCTCCGAAAGTTAAATATTGCATCAACATTGAAAACTGGGAACTGGCCAAAAAATATTTCAGGGAATTTACAGGTATAACAATAGCAAGAATCCAGAAAGAAAAGAAATGACACTTGAATCGACGGTTAGTTTATTTTGGAAAGGTTTTTTCTCTCACGGAGTGTTAAACCTGACTCCAAAGGAGTGCTATGAACTTCTTTCCAAAGGAGTATTAATAGTGGATGTCAGGGAATCTTACATGACAAACTTCAAGATGTTTAAGGTTGAAAATGTGATTTATCTTCCATACAGTGAGTTACGACAATACTACAACAGGCTGCCGGTCGATCGTCCGCTGGTTTTTGCTGACTCGGTGGGGTTGAAAAGCAGGGAAGCGGTAATCTTCATGACGGATAACGGATTTGACAATGTAGCTAATATGGCCGGAGGCATTGTTGACTGGGAGAGGGATGGATTACCTGTTGCCATTGATAAATCCTACAGGCTTTCCGGTTCGTGTGTCTGCCAGCTTAAACCGATGGAAGGTCGCAAAAAGATATAAGAATAGCTCAGATTAATCATTAATATCTGTTAATTAATAGTATATCTCATGAAAACAAGAACATTAGGTTTCATTGGTGGCGGAAGAGTAACAAAAATTCTTCTCCAGGGATTTAAGAATAAGAATGTATTATGCAGTAAAATCGTTGTAGCAGATACCAATACTGGTGTTTTGAATAACCTGAAGAAATCATACCCTGAAATAGAACTGGGGGAAGCAGGGGATTCGGCAGAACAGGATATTGTATTTATTGCCCTGCATCCTCCTGTTGTAATGGGTACTATTGAGGTCATAAGCAGCAGGATAAAAAACAATGTGGTAATTGTTTCACTTGCACCAAAGATAAATATTGTGAAACTTGCATCGAAGCTGGCACAGGTTAAGAACATTGCACGGTTGATACCAAATGCGACATCTTTGATAAACGAAGGGTATAATCCTGTGACATTTGCACCAGATTTTGATCCGGCAAGGAAACAAGACGTGCTTGAGCTTCTGAAAACATTGGGAACTACATTTGAAGTTGCGGAGGAAAAACTGGAAAGTTACGCTGTTATATCGGCAATGCTGCCAACATATTTCTGGTTTCAGTGGAAAGAGCTGGCTGATATCGGGGCAAAGATCGGACTAACTGATACAGAGTCCAAAGAATCTATTAATCAAACTACCATTGCATCACTGAATCTTATGTATAAGTCGGGTCTGACAGCACAGGAGGTCATTGATCTTATCCCTGTAAAACCCATAGGGGAACATGAACCGCAGATTGCAGAAATTTACAGGACCAAACTTATTGGTTTATTTGAGAAGATAAGACCTTAAGAGTGTATTAGAAAATGATAAAAGAGAATCAGGAAAAAACACCTTAATAAAGCAAATCAACCTACAGATTTCCATAGATTATTCCTGAAAGAGTAGCCATTAATACTACTAGGCCAACATAAACCACTGTTTTTTGAGTACCCATCACGCCTCTTATTACCAGCATATTAGGTAATGACAGTGAAGGTCCGGCAAGAAGTAAAGCCAAAGCAGGTCCTTTTCCCATTCCGGAAGCTAATAATCCCTGTAGTATAGGCACCTCAGTGAGGGTTGCAAAATACATGAAAGCACCCACAACCGATGCAAAAAAATTGGAAAATATAGAATTTCCTCCAACCAACGCTGATATCCATTCATTTGGAATTACTCCTGCAATGGCTTTACCGTCATGGGTTGAACCGAGAAGGAAACCAGCCGTAAGCACTCCAATGGCAAGTAAAGGAAGAATCTGTTTTGCAAAATCCCATGTTGCCAGTGTCCAGCCCCTATTTTCTTCATCATTCTTATCTAAAAGAGTTATTACACTAAGTGAAATTATTCCGACGAGCATGGGAACCAGCGGTCTGAGTTTATCATTTTCTATCAATCCATTTGCAAGTAAAACTGAAATAACCGTAACCAACGTTGCACTAAGAACCCATTGCCACTTGATCTGTAGGATCTTAATAAGTGAATATCCCAGAACCAAACTGAAAAATCCTGTAATATACCACTTATAATTCCACAGGTAAAACCATGTACTTGAAGTATCTCCCTCAGCCGGTTTTCCCCAGTTTGCAAATACCAGGATCAGAACAAGAGTAAAGAAATGTAATGATGTCTGCCACAAAGGTCGTTTCTCGGACGGAGGAACAATATTCATTTGCTCTTCTTTCTTGGTTTTCTCTTCTTTGCGATATATAAATGACATCATCAGGCCTATGATTATACTGAAAGAAACAGCACCGATAATTCTTGCAACTCCCATCTCGAATCCGAGTATCCTTGCGGTGAGAATTATTGCAAGTATGTTAATTGCTGGTCCGGAGTATAAAAAAGCAATTGCCGGGCCAAGACCTGCACCTCTTTTATGTATACTTGAAAATAAAGGCAGGATTGTGCATGAACATACAGCCAGGATTGTACCGGAAACTGAAGCAACAGTATAAGCCACCCATTTTTTTGCCTGTGCGCCAAAATATTTAAGCACCGATGCCTGACTGACAAAAACTGAAATTACACCTGCTATAAAAAATGCAGGTAAAAGGCATAATACAACATGTTCGCGGGCATACCATTTTACAAGATCGAGTGTTGCAACGATAGCAGTATTAAAACGGACACTTTCAATTGGAAGAAAGAAGGCAATTACAAAAACTACAGTTATCCATGCGAGTATTTTAAGTTCTTTTCTGATTTCCATATTATTGTACCGCAGGATATTGTCAATGATTGTTGACTAGTATTTCTTTAAGTTCTTTCATCGTTGGTACACGGCCGCTTAAGATAACCTTTTCATTAATCAAAAGCACAGGATAGTGTATGATCCTGTATTCCATTATTTTAACGATGTCTTCAACCTTTTCGATGGTGGCATCAATAACTGTTTCAGCTACAGCCTCGTGTGTCAATTTTTCAAGTGTCCTGCATTTAGGGCATCCGGGACCAAGAATTTTTATGTTCATGATTATTAATTTGAAAATGTTTTATTGTAAATGATATTAAAAGGGCTCAAATAGTAATCCGATAGTCTGATTTAATCCCGGGATGATCAGTTAATGATTCCTTTTCATTCAGGAAGCCGTTAAATAGTATTCTTGTCTCTTCCCAGTTTTTCCGGTTAATGCAATACTTTATAAAAGGAGGATTTATCTCTCCCTGTATAAGTCCTGCATATTTAAGTTCTTTAAGATGCTGGGATAATGTGGATCGTCCGACCGGGAGTTCTTCAACCAGATCGCCACTGTAACAGCAGGAATTCATTTTTGAGAGTTTCTGCAAAATGTATACTCTCACCGGATGACTCAGAGCCTTGGCTACTTCAGCAATTTTAATCACATCATGTGAAAACTCGATTTTTTCTGACATTTATTTTCTTATAGATTAATTAATTTCATTTTTATATTTCGCAAAATTACGAAATGATTTTAATAAAACAACTTCTTTGCAATTTTTTTCTTAATTATATTATAATTGAAAATAATAACGTATGTTTGCGACATTAGTTATAATGAAATGAATAAGGCAGATAAGTTTGATGAATCATTACAGGAACTGTCAAGATTTGCCAGAGTAATTTCTCATCCGGCCCGACTGGCAATTCTGAAATATCTTGCAGAAACAAAAACCAGTATATCAGGGGATATTTCTGATTTTATCCCTCTCAGTCGGACCACTGTATCCCAACATCTCCGGGAGTTAAGAGAAGTCGGACTGATACAAGGGGAGATTGATGGGTTGAGGATAAATTATTGCCTGAATATAAAGGGTATCAAACGCTTCAATAAAATGTTCAGGAAATTCTTTTCAGTGTTAAAGGATGTAGAAATAGGAGGTTAACAGCCAATAAATCATGCGGATACTTATTTTATGTACCGGTAACACCTGCAGGAGCCAGATGGCAGAAGGATTTTTGCAATCGTTTGATAAAAATCTTGAAGTCCATTCTGCAGGGACTTTTCCCGGTTCCCGCGTTAATCCAAGGGCAATTGAAGTAATGGCAGAAGCAGGTATTGATATAAGCAGCCATTTTCCGAAACCGGTCGATGATTACCTTAATGAGGAATGGGACTATGTGATAACAGTATGTGACAGCGCAAAAGTAAATTGTCCTGTTTTTACTGGCAAGGTTGCAAACCGGCTGCATACAGGATTTGAAGATCCCTCATTTACTGTCGGAACCGACGATTTCATAATGGAAGAATTCAGGAGAATCAGAGATTTGATCGGGGAAGAATTCCGGAATTTTTATATAAAAAATTTACGTAAAGGTTAATGGATAACTTCAGGAGCGAGAAATGAATACACCGTAACTATATAAATAAATGGTTATTTATATTTTAAATCGAAAATCATACTATTTTTGGCTTCATAACTTTTAAAAAAGATCCTATGAAAAAGCAAACCTTATTATTTGTGAAAATCTTTGTGATAGTATTTGCAATAACATTGTCTCTGACAGGATGTAAGCAACAATCAAAATACGACTCATTCACATTTGCCTTTTTAACCGATATCCATTTGCAGCCTGAAAGCAATGCTGTCCAGGGATTTTTAAAGGCAATTGATACCATAAATGATCTCAGGCCTGAGTTTGTCATAACAGGTGGAGACCAGATAATGGACGCAATGGGCCAGAGGTATGGACGGGCAGATTCTCTTTATGATCTATATCAGGAGACAGTAAAAGAATTAAAGATGCCTGTTTACAATACAATAGGTAACCACGAATTATATGGGATTTACAGCAGAAGCGGTGCTGATAAGGACCATCCCGATTACGGCGAAAAAATGTTTGAGAACCGGATCGGTAAATCGTATTACAGTTTTGACCACAAAGGATGGAAGTTCATGATCCTGAACTCTATTGAAGATACGGGACAAGAAAGCTATATAGGTATGATTGATCAGAGTCAGATTGACTGGATTAAGGCAGAATTGCAGAAAACTGATCCTGAAACTCCTATTGTCATTAGCACACATATTCCTTTTATAACGGCTTTTACCCAGAAATATGCAGGAACGACAGTCCCAAATCCACCATCCAGGGTAGTTATTAACGGGAAAGATATTATTGATCTTTTTAATGGATATAATCTGAAGCTTGTTTTACAAGGTCATCTGCATACAATAGAAGATATTTTTATCGATGGTATTCATTTTATTACAGCCGGAGCAGTTTCTGCAGGATGGTGGAGAGGTCCCAACAGGGGATTCGAGGAGGGCTTTGTACTTGTAGAAGTAAAGGGTGATGAATTCGACTGGAAATATGTTGATTATAACTGGATAGTCAAGGAATAATTAATACCGTTCTGTAAAAGAACAAATAGTCATAGTGTATTGAATATCAGGAAAAGTAATCCAGAACAGACTGAACTCGCCTTTAGATCCATCAAAAACTTCAGGGATACAGGTGGTGCACCTACGGTTGATGGTAAAAGTATTAAGCAGGGAATTATATTCAGATCAGCCAACCCCGATAAACTGAGCAGGAAAGATTTAAGAAAGCTGTACGATCTGAATATCAGGACTATAATTGATCTTCGTGCTCCTTATGAAAGCAAAAGCCATAAGAGAAAATTTAACAAAATTGAAACAATCTCCATGCCTCTTGATTTTGAGCAGAGAACACGGGAGAAGTTAATGCCATATTTATATAAAAGGGATTCATATGATATAATTGATGAAATCTCAAATTCATTGTATATCGAGATCCTTGATGCTGCAGGCACGGTTTTCAGACAGGTGATAGAAGTGCTCTTATCACCTGAGTATTGTCCTGTATTGATTCATTGCCAGGCCGGAAAAGACAGAACTGGTATCATCTGCGCCTTGATTCAACTGGCACTGGAAGCAGAAAGACAATCAATTATCAGCGATTACATGAAATCAAATGAAGCTCTTTTGCCTTTTTTCAGAAGGGTGTTACTTGTTAGAAAAATCCTTTCTCTGGGATTTTTCCCTTCCAATAATATACTTTATGCTATTACAGTGAGACGAAGAAATATCGAGTCTGTACTTGACAGAGTCAGTGATCATTATGGAGGTATAGCGGATTACCTTGGTTCCTCAGGCCCTGGTTTGCAGGAGATTATCCGACTCCGGAAGATACTTGTTGCTAAGTAGCCGATTTTAGATTTGTTTTTGATGAGTTATTATTGGGGAAAGGGAAGGTTTATTATTTCAGGATTTATTAATTTTGAATTTAATCAATCCCGTTGAATAATGCTTTTGAAACTATCTCTTCTCTCACTGTTTGGTATTGCAATGGCGCACTTTGAAGGTGTTGTTGTGGTCTACCTGCGTAAAGCACTGGGGATGCTCGATTCTGAGTCCGGTAAGGAATCTGTTGAGAAGATCCAGCCGAGATTTCTGAAAATAGAAATGTCCCGTGAAGTAGCTACAATCATGATGCTTGTTGTAATTGCTTATCTGGTTGGTAATACATGGATAGAAAGAGGTATATTTTTCCTGTGGACTTTTGCGTTTTGGGATCTCTTCTACTATCTCTCGTTATATATTCTTATTAAATGGCCTCCAAAACTGACAACCATTGATGTCCTTTTCCTGATTCCCAGACCATGGATTGCACCTGTGTGGTTCCCAATCGGAGTATCATCTCTGATAATAGTAGTTATAGCTGTTTTGTATGTTTTGAAAATATTATGAAATATCGTCAGTTAAACCTGCCAGTTGTTACTCATTGAACCGGAAGCCGGTTGCCTCCCAGTTGTTTAAGAGTGTATAACGGGATTTATCAGCATTAAGAATTCCATAATTTAAAGCCCATTGATGCAGGTTTCGGCTGGCCTGACCTTTACCTTTGTCAGAAAAAGCAAAGATCATCGCTGGAGTAATAAAAGATTCTCCCGGTTTGAGAGAGTACTCTGAGGCAAAAGGATTCATCCCTGAAATGAGCCTCAAAGAATTTTGTTCATCGACCTCGAAAAGAAACTGGAAATTGTCCGCCAGAAGGCGGAGGCGGTTTCACTATTTTCTTCTTCAAATCTGATTGTTTTCATAAAATATTGTTAAAACTGACTTATTCTTATATTTTTGAACCAAAATTTTTCACCTCCCTGAAATCATTTTCTGAAATGATACATTTTAAAACAAATTTACACTTCCTGGCTGTAGTTCTTTTTCTATTGTGCGTTACGGGAAAAGGTCTTGCCATAACATATGAAATAAATAATAATCTTCAGCAGGATACAACCTCAAAACAAAAATCAATATCAAACCAGCCGGTATATACGACATCAAGGCTTGTAACGCCGAAGCCCGTTATTGATGGTAAGCTGGATGATGAATGCTGGCAACACGGAACCTGGGCTGGCGATTATACCCAGTTCGTACCTAAGGAAGGGGCTGAACCTACATATCCTACAGAGTTAAATATCCAGTATGATGACAGGAACCTTTACATAGCTTTCAGGGCTTTTGATGGTGAACCGGATAAGATCCAGAGGTTTGCCGGCGTACGTGATGAGATTGT
>Ga0307430_1000308_pt1 | contig 45309 bp, 42 predicted proteins | sample SalMarWE160130MG_FD_202159 | JGI IMG/M metagenome (GOLD analysis project Ga0307430, IMG submission 202159) | Salt marsh sediment microbial communities from the Plum Island Ecosystem LTER, Massachusetts, United States - WE1603-130 | ecosystem: Environmental > Aquatic > Marine > Intertidal zone >...
CAGAATCATTTAATGCAAAGTTAAAAGGTTTTCGTTCTGTAATTAGAGGTGTTATTGATAGGAAATTTTATCTATTCAGAATTCTTAAATTATATGGTTAGTCCCCCAAAAAATCGTATGATCCGTATTCATTAATAATTTTGATTACTGCATCTGAAAGATCTTTTTCAAGCGGTTCGATATCGTCCCAGGAATACCTCATTATACCTGCCATATCTTCCTCATTCGAATTCCCCGGTCGTATTTGTATGTGACCCACTAAAGAGTTGATTATTGTATCCTGCATATTGTTCTGCATGGTTACCACAAATGAACTGAAAAAAATGAGAATAAAACTGATTACAAAAATAAAGATGCCGAGTGTAACGGTTCTCCACCAATTTACGGTAATATTCTTTAAAGCGATAGTCAGTAGTTTCACAGCTGTTCCTCCCTGATCAAATGTCCGTCCTCCAAATACAAAACACGGTTTGCGCGGCTGATTATCTTGGGATCATGAGATGAAAAAATAAAAGTAGTATTTTCGAGTTTATTAATTTTATGCATGAGCTCTATGATTTCAATTCCTGTTTTTGAATCAAGATTTGCAGTAGGCTCATCGGCAAGCACAATTTCAGGTTTGGTGGCCAACGCCCTGGCAACCGCAACACGTTGTCGTTGCCCACCGGAAAGCTCGGACGGTTTTTGCTTTAGTTGGTGCTCTAAGCCTGTCTCTTTAACAAAGTGTAAGACAATCTCCCGCCGTTCCTTAGAGCTTATATCGGGATGAATAAGCAGAGGAAGCTCGATATTTTCATATACATTCAAGACCGGTATGAGATTGAAGGATTGGAAAATGAAACCTATGGTCCTTAGCCGCAGCTTATCAAACTGTTTTTCACTCATATTATCTGTATTCTTTCCGCTTACATAAATTTCCCCTGCTGATGGTTTGTCCAGGCATCCGATTAAATTCAGGAGAGTTGTTTTCCCGCTCCCGGAAGACCCTGCGATCGTTACGAACTCACCCTTCTTAATTTGGGTACTAATATTATGTAAGGCCCGGACTTTTGTTTTACCTAAGTTATATTCTTTGTTAACGGTTTTTATAGTTACTACGTCCATTATTTACTCCTTTTCAATATAGATTTCCCCGCTTTATGTAAGAGGGAGTGAACATGTTGTCATTTAAAATGAATTTCTCTGTCATAATTTCCAATACAATAACAGTTCTGTAGGCGGTATTCTTTGCATTAACGATTTCTATCACACTGGGCCTCATACAGCCTGCGAACAGTTTGTTTTGAGAAAAATACATGGTCTTTAATTTCTTCCCGGAAAGAGAGTAGTATTCGCTTTTCACCGAAATCTCCTCAAGCTTGGAAACCCAATAGAGAACGTGGTCGTAAGCAAGAGACCTGTCAACGGCCTTAAGCTCAAGCCTGTAACAACGAATCCCGTTTATTTGTTCAAAACCTTGAAAACTACCACGATAATCTTTTGCCAGATCGATACGCAGTAAGTCGGCATTGGATGCTTCTCCACCCATAGAGCTTTCTTTGGCTCCGATTCTGGTGATTTTTTTTGATTTGGGAAGGTACATCCACATATCATCACCATTTCGCAAGAAAATCTGACCGCGCTGTTTGGGAGGATCAACAATAATGCCTACCATTTTGTTACCTTTACGATAAAAATGATAGCGGCTGGTAGTGTATTTACCCGCCGGTTTGTAATCTGTGATGGTCATATATGATTCATACTGATTGGGGGCCATATTTTTATCGGCCCGTTCGATCAAACTTGTAACTTGTTCTTGCGTCATTTCTAAAGTCCAAGCATTAAAAAGCAGGCAGCACAAAAAACACCACGTACTAATAATTAACTGTTTCATGGTTTACTCCTTGTAAAATCATCCACATATACTATAGCAAGGAGTATGCCAGTTACATTAAAGTCGTGTAACTCTAAATGATATAAAGAATTAAATAAATGCAGACGTATATAAGCTAAAAAGATGAATTGCAACTTAAGTTGCAGGCTGTAAGCATTTATCTTAATTGTTTGAATTATATAGAATTAGATGGATGTTAAATTCACTGTTCTGCAACTAAAGTTGCAAAAAAACTATTATTTTTTATCCTGGCTCTTTAAGCGCTTACTTAATGCCTGGTGGGTAATGCCCAGTAAACTGGCGGCCTTGGATTGGTTATCACCGGTACGGCGCAAGGCTTCCTCAACTAACATATCGGCAGCTTGTTTAAGAGTAGGTAGCTTGCCGGGAAAAGAGATGTCGGGTTTTATAAGAGACTGAGCTCTATTTGTTTGGGCATTAAGATCAAGTTTGGATTTTAATATTTCGCCTGTAAGGATATTATTTGCTGTTAAGCAGATGCAATCAAAGACAAGCGCGCGTAATTCTCTAATATTACCGGGAAATGAGTATGTCATTAGTAGATATATAAAATTATTTTCATAAGTAACATGCTCTCGTTTATATATAACCTTGGCCTGTTCCAGAAAATGGTCTAGTAAAAGCGGAATATCATCCATCCGCTCTCTTAAAGGAGGGATATGAATACTATGGGTATTAAGACGGTAAAACAGATCGCGTCTAAACTGTTGGTTTTCTATTAACTGGATAAGATCATGGTTGGTTGCTACTACAATGCGAGTGATAGCTTGCTCTGCAAGGTCTGACCCTAAAGGGAAATACTCTTTTTCCTGGAGCAGCCGCAGCAGTTTAATCTGGGATTGTATACTTAAATCTCCTATTTCGTCTAAAAAGAGTGTGCCTTCGTATGCCTTTTCTAAAAGACCCTTTCGCGGAGTACTGGCATCTGAAAAGGCACCCTTTTTATGGCCAAAGAGAGTGTCTGAAAAGAGTGTGTCATCAAGACCGGCCACGTTTACCGCCACAAACGGGCCTTGTCGTTTACTTAAGCTGTGAATCGCTTTGGCAAATAATTCCTTGCCGGTACCGTTCTCACCCGTAATCAGAACCGGCTCGGGACCCATGGCTACGGCTTCGAGATAAGAGAAAACAGCATAAACTTGTTTATTATTGGTTATAATACTTTGAAAAACCTCGGGGTGTTCAATTCTCTTTTTCAGAATATGCTTTTTTAAGTTATTTATTTCCCACTTAAGTTCACTCTTCTCCAGTGCTCTCTTTACGGCTGGCTCAAAAACTTCTTTATCGATAGGCTTAAGAAAAAAATCATAGGCACCTTTCTTCATACATCGTACAGCGGTGTCAACATCATTGGCGCCGGTAATGATGATAACCGGTATCTCAGGAAAATCAGCTTGCAGAATTTCTAAAATATCTTCACCGTTAAGATCAGGCATCATTAAGTCAATCAGGGCTATGGAAAATCTGTGCTGGGTTAGAAGATCAGGCACCTGACCGCTTTGATTGCAGAGCACGACATTGGTAATTCCAAAAGAGAGTAATAAAAGTTCTATACTTTTTAAGGTTTCCGTTTCATCGTCCACAACAAGTATGGGATGGAAAGGATTTGTATTCATTTTCAATTCTCCTTATGATAAGGAAAGAATATTTGTACTTTGGTTTTTTTAGACTTTTCAGATGTTATATGAATTGCCCCCTTGTATTTTTGGACGAGTTTTCGGCAGATATACAATCCCAGACCACTGCCGCCCTCCTCAGGCTGTGTAGTAAAAAAAGCATCATATACTTTGGCCAGGGTTTCCTGGTCCATGCCCGTACCGTTATCTTGTATAGTAATTTCAATTACATCTTGTTTGTTATTCAACCGGGTTGTAATCCAAATGCAGGGCTTTTCATGACTTTCTTCAAGAGTATCTGTATTGATGCTTTGGAAGCGTTTTTTCAAAGCAGCGGTACTGTTAAGTAAGATATTAATTAATATCTGTTCTATATGCTGCGGATTGCCTTGAATTTCCGGGAGCTCCTGCGTCAGATCTGTTTTAACTGCGATATGTGCTGATTGTATACGAATATCGAGCAGATTCAGTGTGGAATTAATAATATCGTTAATTCGTATATTCTGGCTTTGTTCAAATTCAGATGACTTATAAAAATTACGCATCTCATTTACAATAGTCTTTATTTTTTGTGAACTGATAGCTATTCCGTTTAGTCCTTGTGTTATCTTTTCTTTTACTACAGAGATAGGAAGTCCGCCAATAAGATCTTTAGATTCAGGATCTAATGTTTGCAAGAGTCTTTCTTCCAGATGAGGATATATCTTGCTGATAAAACTTACATTAGACGAGATCGCACTGTTGGGATTGGAGATTTCATGAGCAACAGAAGATGCCAGAGTACCCAGAGATACCATTTTATCCGCCTGCATAAGTTTGGCAATATGAAGGTCGCGCTCATTACGTAGGTTTTTAATTTGCACAGAAATCGACATGGAACCCCAAAAAGGCAGGAAAAGGATTCCGATATATATTGCATAATCAAAAAAAATGATGCCATATGGAAAAACACCATATGCCTGTAATACCTGAATCCACACACCCAGCGCCATGGCAATAGAGGCAATAAATAATAGGCGGATTATAAGAGGCCGCTTTTTATAAAAGATAATCAGACCGCCCAAAAGCACAATTGAGTGAACTGCTCCAAAGAGCGGACTGATTATATCGGAAAGCCAGTAAAGGTAAAAAAGAGGAGCAAGTAGAGAATATACAAGTGTAAGTATTATGTTAAAAACGATTAAACTTTTTAGAATATTATCATATATTATATTTAAGTCTTTTGTAATAAGCACTTCTCGGATAAAAAACACTCCCCAAAGAAATGTGTTAAATTCTACATAATGATCTACTATTAAATGAACAGGTAGCGAAAATTGAAAGCCAATTATGGAATAAAAAACTCGTGTTTTATAAATAAGCATCAAAAATAGAGCAAAAAGAAGAGCAGCATGAAAGAGATAAGTCTTTTCTCTTAAGGAAATGAAAATAATAATATTGTAAAGAATAAAAAAGAAAATAGCACCGTAAAAGAAACCCAGAATAAGCTCGTTTTGCGCACCTGCAAGAAACCGATTTGGTCGATCAGGCTCATCTGCAGAGAGAAAAGAGATAAATACAAATAAAAAAAGAATAACAAAACAATTCTTTTCATCTTCATCGCAACTATCTTCGTAATTTTATTGTTGATTGTCAAGGATGGCAGGTTCTTGTGTGCACGAATAATTTTTTAACTGAGGAAATTGCAAAACTCAAAATATATTAAGTTAGTAAAATACTTATTCGTTATACCATAATAATTTAGCAATTTCCATTTTAAAAGCTTCTTGCAAAAATGTTATTTTTGCAAGAAGCTCAACTATTTAAAAAGCAAATTACTGTTATTGACAATAAAAGATTTTAACAGTAACTTTAGAATATCTAAATGGGGTGGCTTCACACTGAACCAACGAAGTCTGAGATTAAACCCTTTGAACCTGATCTGGGTAATGCCAGCGTAGGGAGAATCTTCAGACTTACTGTCAGTGTGTTTCCCTTTAGTGTTTTTTATCATTATAAAGTTGTTATGAGTGGCTACCTATACCGACTTGAATAGGGGGAGACATGAAAGATTTTAATGTTTATTCACATCTAGAGAGAGTCCGCACAGAAAAACCGCTTGTGCACCATATAACCAATTGGGTTACTATTTATGACTGTGCCAACATAGTAAAAGTATTTGGTGCTTCTCCTGTTATGGCACACGCCAAAGAAGAGGTAGCAGATATGACTTCTCTGGCATCCGCCTTAGTCCTTAATATTGGAACTCTCACTACTGATATTATTGAAGCAATGAAATGTGCAGGAGTCGCTGCTAACAAAAAGGGGATCCCTGTTGTGCTGGACGCCTGCGGTGCCGGAGCGACACCCTTTAGAGATGAGAAATGTTTCGAGTTATTGGATCAGATAAAAATTGATATAGTAAAGGGCAATACATCGGAAATCGCCAGGTTAGCGGGTGAAGCTGTGCAGACTAAAGGTGTTGACGCCGTAGAGGTGGAAAAAAATCTTATTCATATTGCACAGGAACTCGCCTTTTCGCGGAATTGTGTTGTTGTTATAACAGGTAAGGAAGATATAATTGCTGATAATAAAAATGTTCTCTATAAAGTAAATAACGGGCATGAAATGATGGCTAGAATAGTCGGTACAGGGTGTATGGCCGCATCCGTTATCGGAACCTTTGCCGCTGTGGAGAGCAATCTGGCACTGGCTGCTGCTGTGGGTCTCTGCTGCTATGAAATTGCAGCAGAACGTGCGGCGGAAGAAACGTGTGCACCGGGTGCATTTAAAGAGCGTTTGTTTGATTGTGTGTATAGTTTGGATAAGGATGTCGTAGAAAAGAGAGAGCGAATTTCTTAAATGATAGGGTTTTATTTTATAACAGATGACAACTTAAGCAAAAAAGGCAATAAATATGATGTTAAGACGGCAGCTGAAGCCGGGGTGAAGCTGATTCAATACCGCAATAAAACTTTATGTACAAAAGATTTTTATAATGAGGCTTTAGAGTTAAAAAAACTCTGTAAAAATAGTATATTTATAATTAATGATAGATTGGATGTTGCACTGGCCGTCGAAGCGGATGGCATCCATATTGGTCAGAATGACCTTCCCCTGCCCGTAGTGTGCAGACTTATGGGGAATAACAAGGTTGTTGGTGTGACAGTGAGTACATTAGAACAGGCTTTAAGCGCGGAACAGCAGGGAGCTACTTATCTTGCGGTGAGTCCGGTTTTTCCCACAGCGACCAAGGAGGATGCGGGGCCCCCTTGTGGTTTAGAACTTATTCGAAAAGTAAGGACAGCATGCACGCTTCCAATCGCAGTGATTGGGGGAATAACCTTGGAGAACACAAAAGAAGTGGTAAAAGCAGGAGCCGATATGATCTGTGCTATTTCAGCCGTTGTGTGTGCCAATAATGTCAAAAAACAAATTCAGAAGTTTCAGGAGCTTTATCATGACGCAGCTAGAAAACGCTAAAAAAAGAATAGTTACAGTAGAGATGAAACAGGTAGCAGAATCCGAACAGATGTCTGTATCGCTTCTGCTTAAAGATATTGCTAAGGGCTACACAGTTATTACCAAAAGCAAAGGACATTCTTGTAAACCGCTCGGTATTGGAAGAAACTTATATATTAAAATTAATGCCAACATCGGTACGTCGAATTTCTGCTCCAATGCACAAAAAGAACTGGAAAAATTGAATGCTGCAGTGAAATATGGGGCGGATACTGTTATGGATTTAAGTACAGGCGGTGATATTGACGCGGTTCGCAAGCTTATTCTCAAACACGCCAAAGTTCCTGTAGGTACGGTACCCATTTACCAGGCAATTACCCAGTGTCCTGATGCTGAAAAATTAAGTGAAACCGATTTCTTAAACTCAATTGAAAATCATATAAAGGATGGGGTGGATTTTATTACAGTTCACTGCGGTATTCGTAAAGAACATATTTCCCTCTTGAAAACAAGGATAATGGGTGTAGTGTCTCGCGGGGGGAGTTTTTTAGTAAAATGGATGCTTACCCATAATAAGGAAAATCCTCTCTTTACCCATTATGATGAGATTTTAAGCATGGCAAAGGAAGATGACGTGGTATTGAGTTTAGGAGACGGCCTGCGCCCTGGATGTCTGGCAGATGCTACGGATAAAGCGCAAATCGCGGAACTCAAAACCCTGGGTGAATTGGCACGCAGAGCGTATAAGAAGGGCGTTCAGGTGATGATAGAAGGCCCTGGGCATGTTCCTTTGCAGCAGATTGAGAAAAACATTAAACTTCAGAAAAAATACTGTCGCGGCGCTCCCTTTTATGTTTTGGGTCCGTTAGTAACCGATATTGCGCCGGGATATGATCATATTGTGGGCGCTATCGGAGGTGCACTGGCTGCTTACTACGGGGCTGATTTCCTCTGTTACCTTACGCCAACGGAGCATTTAGGATTACCGGATACAGAACATGTTATTGATGGTGTAATAGCATCTAAAATTGCCGCTCATGCGGCTGATATTGCGCGAGGTAAACCCAGAGCTCGTATTGCTGATGATGATATGTCCCACGCCAGAAGTAATCTTGATTGGGATGGCATGTATAAACTCGCTATGAATCCGGAAAAGGCAAAGTTGCTACGTGAAAAAGATCTGCATAACACAGAATCCGTGTGCTCCATGTGCGGGGATTTCTGTTCGGCCAAGATTAATAAAGAGACGAGAAAAAAATACTGATGAAAATAAGTGAAATAGGTGGTGAATTCGCTCTTATTCGCCGGTTAACCCAGGGAAAACCGGCGGACAAGCGTGTGATACAGGGAATCGGCGATGACTGCGCCGTTATCGAGCAGAACAAAGGCAGCTATTTACTTGTAACTACCGATATGATGGTGGAAGACGATCATTTCAGTTTGAAGTGGTACTCGCCGTATCAGATCGGCATGAAGCTTATGGAAGTAAATGTGTCGGATATTGTGAGTATGGCCGGTATACCGCATTATGCTTTTTTAGCTATGTGTATGCCTTCATTTGCCACAGTCGAATTTATGGATGAGTTTTATAAGGGGATGTATGCATCTGCAGACAAGCACGGTGTGTTTATTATTGGCGGAGACACTACTCATGGTCATAAATATGTGTTTAATTTGACTATTTTAGGAGAGGTGGAAAAAAAACTCATGCGTTTGCGCTCTTCTGCCCAAAACGGCGACCAAATCTGTGTAACAGGAACTCTGGGGGGCAGCACCGCGGGCTTAAAGCTGCTGGAAAAAGGGCTTTCCGGCTATATACAAGACCATGTAGAGCCTAAGTCACGCACTGCAGCAGAAGCACAGCTTATCGCCTGCTATGCTCATGCCATGATTGATGTGAGCGACGGACTGGCCAGTGAGATTACTCATATTTGCAATGAAAGTAAAACAGGAGCAGGTATAAATTATGATACAATTCCGCTTTCAGAACACACAATAAAATCAGCTGAACTGCTCCATGAGGATCCGCATGAGTTTGCGCTTTATGGCGGAGAGGATTTTGAACTGGTTTTTACGATTTCAAAAAAAAATATCTCAGAGTTAAAAAAGCATTTTGCGGATTTTAGTGTGGTCGGTGAAATTCTTAGGAAAGAAATGGGAGTATATCTTTTTAAAAATGGCAAGAAACAATCCTTAAAAAGCGGTTATAATCATTTTAGCTGATTATTCGCAACTCTTGTGAAAAGAATTATACATAAAGCTCACGAGAGACTGTGTGAAAAGTCAAATAGCAGTGCTTCTTGCAAAAATAATATTTTTGCAAGAAGCTCCTAAAATGGAAATTGCTAAATTATTATGGTATAAAGAATAAGTATTTTACTAACTTAATATATTTTGAGTTTTGCAATTTCCTCAGTAGACAGGATTAACAGGAGTTTTATAATTTTTCAATAAAAGACGATTTTTTTATCCTGTAAATCCTGGCAAAAAAAGTTTTCACACAGTCTGTCTTCGACATAGAGTGAGCATAGCGAACGGACATGAAATTTAATTTAAAAAGTCTTAAATAACAACTGACAGGTAATCGATGAATTATTCTTTGATAATTATTCCGAAATAGCGCTTCTTTCCTGCTCGAAGAATATTGGTATCATTTACATAGATCGCTGAATTGAGATCATTATTTTTTTTATCTTTAATATAGATGACTTCTGAATGAATATCCTTAACTTTTATATCATTTATATATAATGCTCCACCACCCTCTGTAATCAGACGCCGTGCGTCACTTTTAGAAGAACAAAGACTGGTTTTACTAAAAAGATCCGTGATATTCATGCCGCTTAATTCAGAAATAGTTAATTCAAGCGAAGGCATGGCGTCCAAGGCCGCACTGCCATCTTTTTTAAACAAAGCGGCCGCCGCTTGCCGGGATTTTTCCGCTTTTTCTTTACCATGTACTATCGATGTAAGCTCAAAAGCCAGAACTTCTTTTGCTCTGTTTATTTCGTTATCCTTAAAACGTGCTAATTTTTTAATTTCGAGAACAGGAAGAAATGTGTAAAGCAATAAAAACTTTTCCACATCCTGATCCGGAATATTTATCCAGTACTGGTAAAAATCGTAGACCTCGGTTGACGCGGAATCTAAGAAAAGTGCACCTTTTTCGGTTTTACCCATTTTTTTGCCGTCGGCACGGGTTACCAGCGGATGAGTAAGGGCATAAACATCCGCACTCTCCACACGACGAACAAGCTCCATACCGGAGACGATGTTACCCCATTGATCGTCACCGCCGATCTGTAGTTTACAGCCGTATTTTTGATAAAGAACTAAGTAGTCGTACGACTGCAAAAGCTGGTAATTAAACTCAATAAAAGAAAGACCTGTTTCCAAACGCATTTTGTAGGTTTCAAAGCTGAGCATCCGGTTTACGGAGAAATGTCTGCCGATATCACGCAGGAATTCAATATAGTTCAATTCACACAGCCAGTCGGCATTATCCACCATCAGTGCTTTATGCTCCGAAAAATCAATAAAAAGCGCTATCTGCTTTTTTAGACACTCAGCATTCTTTTTAATTTCAGTTATTGAAAGCATCTGTCGCATCTCTGTTCTGCCGGAGGGGTCACCGATACGCGCGGTTCCTCCGCCTACCAAGGCAATGGGTTTGTGTCCCGCCCGCTGCAGGTGGGCCATGGCAAACAGAGGCACAAGATGTCCTGCGTGCAGGCTGGAATAAGTGGGATCAAAACCCGCATAAAAAGTAACCTGCTCGTTATTTAATATTTTTCTTAGAGTTTGTTCATCAGAACATTGTTTGATAAAGCCGCGCTCATGTAAAATATCGAATCCGTCGGACATTAGGCAGGTCTCCTGTACTCTTTAATTTCCTTTTTAATTCGCGGAATAATCTCTCCAATCTTTATACGTACTTGCTCCATGGAATCACGAAAACGGAGTGTGACCGTGTTGTCATCCTTGGTTTCATAGTCGATGGTAATTCCAAAAGGTGTGCCTATTTCATCCTGCCTTCTGTATCTGCGTCCAATGGCTCCTCCCTGATCATAGAAGGAAGAAAACTCATCACGTAATTCATTTTCAATTTTTTGTGCCAGCTCGGCCAAGCCGTCTTTTTTAACCAGAGGGAATACGCCTACGGTAATCGGTGCGATGTTCGGATGCAGTCTTAAGACTACCCTATTCTCTCCCTGAGCTTCATCTTCATCATAGGCGTCGCTTAACACGACGAGTACCTGCCGGGTAAGTCCTGCCGAGGTTTCGATAATATAGGGCACATAACGTTCATTTTGTACATCGTCCAGGTACTGGAGATCTTTATTTGAAAACTTTATATGCTGATTCAGATCATAATCCGTACGGTTGTGAATACCCTCGATCTCGTTCCAGCCGAACGGGAAGTCATATACAATATCAAATGCTTTTTTGGCGTAAAAAGCCAGCTCATCCGGACCGTGTTCATGGAATTTGAGTTTTTCAGGTCTCACTCCTAGCTTTTTGTAGTATTCCATACGCTCAGCCTTCCAATATTCAAACCATTTATTATCTTCTTTAGGATGAATAAAAAATTGCATCTCCATCTGCTCAAACTCACAGGTACGGAAGATAAAATTCTTTGTAGTGATCTCATTACGGAACGCCTTGCCGATTTGGGCAATTCCGAACGGTATTTTTAATCTGCTGGTCTTTAGTACATTTTTAAAATTAACATAAATACCCTGAGCCGTTTCCGGACGCAGATAGACAATTGATGCGTCTTCTTCCACAGGACCGATGTGGGTCTTGAACATAAGATTGAACATTCTCGGTTCGGTAAGCTGTCCGCCGCAGTTGGGGCACTTTTTGTCTGCTCGATTTTCTTCCGGCAGCTGATCTTCACGAAAACGCTGCTTACAGCCCTTACAGTCTACCAGCGGATCCGTGAAATTGGATACATGTCCCGATGCTTCCCATACCCGGGGATGCATCATGATAGCGGCATCTATACCCACAATATTATCATGAAGCTGGGTCATTTCCTTCCACCAGAATTGCTGGATACGGTTTTTAAGCTCAATGCCGAGAGGACCATAATCCCATGCCGAGGCAAGTCCGCCGTAAATTTCACTTGATTGAAAGATATATCCTCGTCGTTTACACAATGAGGTCAGTTTATCCATTGTAACCTTAGCTTCCATCTTTTATCTCCATAAATCATTTTTTTAACAACAAGAGTGCCTTTTCGATTCTTGTTACTGTTTTTTCGGTGCCTAATATTTTTATTGATTCAAACAGGGGTGGTGATACATGGGTACCGGTTACAGCCACCCTCAGCGGCATAAGCAGTGCTCCGAGTTTGATATCAAGTTCTTCTGCTGTTTTTCTGAAAGCAACTTCGTTTTGCTCATCGCTTCGAGAGTTGAAATCAGCGATAAGTTCTTTTGTTTTTTCTAGAATTTTAATTGTCTTTTGTTTATCTGCTTTTTTCGGGATCAGATCTTCGTCCCCTGCTATAGTTATCTCTTTAAATAAAAAAAGGACTAGTGGCGAGATGTCCGAAAGCAGGTTGAGCCGCTCCTGTACCAGCGGAATCACAGCCATAATAAGAGTCTGTTCTTCACTGTTAGCTGGATTACTCACGATCCCATCTTTTTGCAAGAATGGTATCAGCCTTTCCGCCAGATCAACAGAAGCAAGCTTACGGATATAATTACCATTAAACCACTCGAGTTTTTTATAGTCAAAAACAGCAGGCGCTTTATTTAATTTATCAATAGAGAACAGTTTTTCCAGTTCCTGAACCGTAAAAAATTCTTTAGTGTCGTCATAGGCCCAACCCAACAATGATATATAATTGATAAGAGCCTCTTTGAGGTAACCTTTGTCTATAAACTCTTCAACACTGGTTGAACCGTGGCGCTTGGACAGTTTCTGGCCATCCTGACCCAGCACCATGGGCAGGTGACAGTATTTTGGGGGAGTCCAGCCAAAGGCCTTGTAAAGCAGAATATGGAGCGGTCCGGAAGAAATCCATTCCTGAGCTCGCATCACATGCGTTATTTCCATGAGGTGATCATCTACAATATGCGCCAGATGATACGTGGGAAAGCCGTCTGATTTGAGCAGGACAGGATCAGGATTAATATCTTTATTGGCGAGCGTAATATCGCCTAACAGCTCGTCATGCAGTGTTGTGCTGCCTGCTAATGGGATTTTAAATCGTATCACAAAGGGTTTGCCTTGTTTTTCCATGGTCGTTTGATCTTCACTACTTAAGGTGCGGCAGTGTCTGTCATAACCAAAGCTTGTCTTTTGTTTAGACTGAGTCTGACGTAATTTATCCAGACGCTCATGGGAGCAGTAACATTTGTAAGCATACTCTTTTTGTAGCAAGCTATCGGCGTACTTTTTATAGAGGGCAAAACGCTCGGACTGTAAATATGGGCCGTATTTTCCGCCCACATTCGGTCCTTCGTCCCAGTTTATACCCAACCAGGCAAATGTATCGTAAATATCCTGCAATGCGTCTTGATCAAAACGGGTGCGGTCGGTATCCTCAATCCGTAAGATGAAGGTGCCGTTATTACTGCGGGCAAAAAAATAGTTGAATAGTGCGGTCCGGAGGCCACCTATATGCTGTTTCCCTGTTGGTGAGGGTGCATAGCGTACACGTACACTCATTAGTTTACTAGTCCGTCCTTTTTTTAGAGCTGATTATATAAAGCCTGCTCTTCAGGGTCAAGATGAGGGAGAAAACATATAATCGATTTAGCCTTTATTTTCTTCTTATATTTCTTAATGTTTTGTAAGCTCCACTAAGCGCACCTGGTACCCCACCGATTTGATTCGTCCAGCAAGAGCAGATATAGAGATTTTCAATCGGTGTAATGGTATTATCGCTGCGTGGATTTTCATAAAAGCGTTTGTGAGGATTCCAACTCCAGGCGGAACTGGCCCCAAACGAGTTATGGGTATACCGTTCATACGTCAGCGGTGTGGCTGCGTCTTCAAACTCAATATAATCATGTAAACCGGGAATTATGTTTTCGGTTCTTTTTATAAGAGTTGTTTTTACTTTTTGTTTTAATTTTTTATAAGCAGTTTTATCTCCCCCACCCCAATTATTCATCCAACCCACAGGACACATACTCTGTATCATAAGTGATGATTTGCCTTCCGGAGCAAGTAGAGGATTAATCAGAGAACCTGAAAACAGCATAAGAGGAGATTTCTCAAAGATTGTTTCGTCATTATTATTATCAAAATCAATATATTCACTTGTATTGAAAAAATATACGGATGGATTCTTTAGCTTTTGCAAAAGCTTTTGGTTTGGAATATGTAGACCAAGATACACGGTAAAAAAAGGTTCTGATACCGGAGCCTGTGCTATTTTTTGTTGTAATTGTATTGGAATAAGATCTTTATTGTCCAATAATTTTAAAAAGGTTTTTTTATAGTCACAGGCGGAGATAACAATATCTGTTTTATACAACTTATCCTTACAAATCACACCTATTACCTGCTTGTTTTTAGTGACTATTTTTTCCACATAACTATTGAGTTTAAGTTCACCGCCTAGCTTTTTAAAGTTATCTGCCAATACATCAGCCCACATTTGCATACCCTGTTTAATTGTCCAGTAATCCTCAAACATGGTCATCATTCCTGCTAAACTGGTAAAACCCATTTTGGAGTAACCAGAAGTAGCAAGCAGGTTAAAGGGATTGGAACCAATAGGAAAAAAGCGTACAGCCATTTCTAAGATATTTACATTTGCATAAGTTTTAAAAATTGAGATAATTTTTTTGAGCTTTAGGAGTATACTGAGATTATTAATGATGCGGCTTAGTGGATTTAATAAGTGGGGCATTGGTTTTTTTATAAATAACAGTATTATTTTATATACCGGATCGAGACAGGTGAAATAAGATTTTAACTGCTCTTTATAAGCCGGGTAGCTATTATACAATACTTCTTTAAACTGCGTATAACTTTTTAAAAGTGTATCAAAGTCCTGACTAATCCATCTCTGTGTTGTTTTCTTGACAAATGTGAGCTTTTTATATATTCCCAGCTGCTTCATAGCTTTAAATACACTAGGTGAAGCTTCGAAGGCTAAGGTGCCGCTTTCAAAATAAAAACCTTTTTTTTTAAATCCAGCTGTATAGCCACCAGGGGTTGAATGTGATTCAAATAAAGTGACATTATAACCTTTTTTAGCAAAAAGATTAGCTGCGACTAATCCTCCGATTCCAGAACCAATAATAACTATTTTTTTCATAGTGTATTAACCTTTCTATGCGGATAATAAATCTGTTTTCTGAGGAAATTGCAAAACTCAAAATATATTAAGTTAGTAAAATACTTATTCTTTATACCATAATAATTTAGCAATTTCCATTTTAGGAGCTTCTTGCAAAAATGTTATTTTTGCAAGAAGCTCTTCTATTCACCGGATTTAATAAGTCTTGCGAACCCCGCGCCGAACTCCTCACCTTTTTCGAGATCTTCACGGTCTGGTCCGCCCGGGAACTCAAAGGTCATGGGCATATCCCACTGCGCGGGTTCGATAATTTTTTTCATTTTTGTTAAAGCGCCTTTACTCCAGCCGTAACTACCGAACATGGCGGCTTTCTTGTTATTTACCTGTTTTAAAACAGCCATTTCCAGTATATGAACAACAGGCGGAAAAAGACTACCCTCATATGTGGGAGCACCTACAATAACTCCCGCTTGTGTCCAGAGATAAGGGAGAATATAACTGGCGTGGGTGCGTGCTGCATCAAATATATACACAGGAACGCCCTCCTTGGAAATGCCCCGGATTACCGCATTCATCATAATCTCAGTATTGCCATACATGGATCCGTAAATAAGCGTTATCCCCCGTTCACCGGGCCGGTCTGCATACTCAGCCCATTTTTTATAGAGGTTTATAATACGTTCGGGATTTTTTCTCCATACCAGACCGTGAGACGGAGCAATAATAGCAATGGCAATTGCTTTTAGTTTTTCAATGGCCTTTTCCACAGGTTTTGTAAATTTGGCAATGATGTTCACAAAATAGCGCAGAGATTCTTTCTCATAAAAATGGAGATCCGTGCACTCGTCGTCAAATATCGCTCCGCGCAGCGCTCCGTAACCTCCAAAAGCGTCACAGGAAAAGAGGATTTTATCGTTCTTTATATAGGTAACCATGGTTTCCGGCCAGTGTACAAAGGGAACATGAAAAAATTGCAGCGTTCTTTTACCGATTGATATTTCTTCACCGTCCTGGACCACACGGATATTGCTGGTAATCTGATAGAAATCCTCCAGCATTTTTTGAGCCTTGGGAGTGGTGAGAATAGTAATATTCGGCGATATTTTTCTCAAGGTATGGAGGATTCCTGTGTGATCAGGCTCCATATGGTTTAGCACCACATAATCGATTTCAGAAATATTCACCACCTGGTCCACCTGATCAAAAAAGCTGTCGGTTTTAAATGATTTTGCCAGGTCGATGATTACCTTTTTTTCATCATTGATCAAATAGGAGTTGTATGAAACTCCTTCCTTACTGATAGGCCAGATACCCTCAAATAAATCCGTGGTTCGGTCGTTTACTCCTATCCAGTAAATATCTTTTTTTAATTCTACTGCGGGCATAATGCTCTCCGTTTCTTGGATATATTTATTCCCTTTTAATTTATCAAAGTAATCGGCCAAAGGCAATATGCCGGAGACTATTGCCTTAGTTCTCTAGTTGACTGTCTCACGCTTAATGTTTACATTCATGATATAAAGTGTTTATTTTATAATGTGTTACTATATTGTGTTTAATCTAATAATCTCATTTCGTACAAAAACCATATAATTCTGTTATACAATCAATAAAAGAAAGAAAGGAAACACATGCTTAACAATGAAATAACCATACGGATTGCCGGTGAAGCCGGTCAGGGCATGCAGACTATAGGCATGGCACTCTGTAGTATCTTTAAGCGGGGCGGGTTCCATTTTTTCGCAAACAAGGATTATATGTCGCGAATAAGGGGGGCAACAATTTTTTTCAGCTGCGGATTTCCAGTCACCCAGTGTTAACACTAAGAGAGAAATGTGACCTGTTGGTGGCCTTAAACGCCGACAGCATTGCGCTGCACAAGAAGGATGTTAGAACTTCAGGTTGTATCATCCTGGATAGGGAAAAGTTTGCTTACGACAAAGAGAGTAGCCTTTATTTTGATATTCCGCTGCATACTCTGGCCAAACAGGCGGGTGGGAGCGAACTCTATGTAAACAGTGTGGCCTGCGGTTTTATTGCTTCGCTGGTTGGTATTGAGTTTAAAATTGTAATATCGGTATTAAAGAAAATATTTCATAAAAAGGATGAAGAGATCATCAAGAAAAATATACAAGCGGCAAAAATGGGTTATGGGTTCAAGCAGGGAGAAAAGAACAGGCCCCGGTTTGATCTGGAAAAGAGATCCCTCCCCTCTCAGCTTGTTATGGACGGCAATCAGGCCATTGCCCTTGGTGCTATTGCGGCGGGCTGTAACGCCTATCCCATGACACCTTCAACCAGTATTCTGACCACCGTAGCACACTACGCCGAACAGTATGACATCGTTGTGGAACAGGCCGAAGACGAGATCGCGGCTATTAATATGGCCATAGGTGCTTCATTTGCCGGTGTAAGATCCATGGTGGGAACATCAGGCGGCGGTTTCGCATTAATGGGAGAGGGTATCAGCCTGGCCGGAATCACTGAAACCCCGGTTGTTGTTGTGGATTCCCAGCGGCCCGGTCCGGCCACAGGCCTCCCGACTCGTACCGAGCAGGGCGATCTGAACTTTCTCATTCATTCTGGTCACGGTGAATTTGTCAAAGCCGTTTTCAGCCCAGGGACTATAGAAGAGGCTTTCTTTCTTACTATAAAGGCTTTTTACCTGGCTGAAAAATATCAGATTCCCGTAATGATTTTAACGGATCAGCATCTGGCAGATTGTATGCATAATATGCATCCGTTTGCAGAGAAAAGCATACGCACCGAGCGTTTTATTATTTCCAGAGAACAATCGGCCGGTATTAAAGATTATAAACGCTATAAAGTGAACGACAGCGGTATAAGTCCACGTGCGGTCCCTTCATGGATACACGATGTTATCTATACTGACAGCGATGAACATGACGAACAGGGGCATATCACGGAAAGTGCGCAAGTAAGAAATATAATGATGAATAAGCGTTTTTATAAACGGCTGCAGCTTGTAAAGACTAAAATTGAAAAACCGGCGGCTTATGGCATGGAAGGGGCCCAAGTAGTCATACTTGGTTTTAGATCTACCCATAATGTATGCAAGGAAGCCTGCGCTGTTTTTAAAAACAAACGCATCGGTTTTATTCATTTGCCTCAGGTCTGGCCCTTTCCCGACCAAAAGCTGCATAAGTTGTTGGACAATATCACGCGGGTGTTTACAGTTGAAAATAATGCAGGCGCCCAGCTCGCGGGATTGCTAAGAAGAGAAACAGGGATTGCAGTGGAGGGATCTATCCTGCGCTATGACGGAAGGCCCTTTAATCTCGACTATCTGCTGGCACAGCTGGAAGAAAGGATGTAGGTGTATGGACATAAAAGATTTTCGTAGCACTGACCAAATAGCATGGTGTCCGGGATGCGGTAATTTCCCCCTTTTAAAAGCCGTACAAAGAGCCTTGCTCAAGCTTGGACGGCCGTCCAGAGATATTGTGCTGGTTTCCGGGATTGGTCAAGCTGCCAAACTCCCCCACTATGTTAAGGCTAACTGTTTTAACGGTTTGCACGGCAGAGCCCTGCCGGTGGCTGCTGCCGTAAAAATAGCAAATAAAAACCTCAATGTAGTCGTTACTACCGGGGATGGTGATTGTTACGGTGAAGGCGGGAATCATTTCGTTCATAATATCCGCAGGAATGTGGATATTACAGTGATTGTCCATGATAATCAGATTTACGGTTTGACAAAAGGACAGGCTTCCCCCACTTCGGATCCCGGCCTCGTAACAAAGGTTCAGACTCATGGTGTGGTGCTGAACAGGTTTAATCCCTTACGGGCGGCCATTGTTCTGGGCGCAGGATTTGTAGCCCGCGGATTTGTGAACAAGATCGACCATCTGGCAGATTTGATAGTTGAGGGTATTAAGTACAGAGGTTTTGCATTGATTGACGTACTCCAACCCTGCGTATCATTTAATAAAAAAAATACCTACAAATGGTATAGCGAACGCACATATTTTCTGGAAAAGGAAACTGCTTACGATTCTGGTAACGAAACAACCGCACTCAGCAAGGCGACAGAATGGGATGAGAAAATACCTCTGGGAATAATTTATAAAAAGAATACGGTCCCATACAGTGAAAGATGCGGAATTGATAAGAAAAAGGCTCTTGTTGACCACGATATTGCCAATGTGACGATAAATGATGTTTTTAAGGATTTCTTGATTTAAACTCATATAAAAATCTTAGACAGTTTAATTATTCGGAATTAATGTTTATTATTCTTCAATCATGGGTTCCGCATAAATAGGTTTTATTAAAGTACAAAATGAGAATCACTAATTGCAGAGTACGGGGGTTGCAAATCATAACAAAAACAGTTATAACACTCCTAATATTCAAATACTTATTGTTGCAGAATACTCAACAGGAGGAAGATATATGACGTATAAAACAATGAGTGAACTGTTAAGGCCGCAATCGTTTGCTTTAGGGCGTTTGTATGATTTATTGCTTATGGTTACGGGAATCGCCCTTATCACCTTCAGCGCCTACAGTCGTATTCCCCTGCCCTTCACACCAGTACCTCTTACTGCTCAAACATTAACCGTGCTTTTAATCGGAGTACTCTATGGCAGTAAACGCGGCGCCATATGTATTGTACTTTATATCGTTGTCGGTATTGCAGGTTTGCCCGTATTTCAAGGCGGACACTTTGGTTTGGATTACATTATTAAGGGTGCAACCGGAGGTTATTTGTTCGGATTTATCGCAGCCGCTTTTGTAACCGGTTATCTCGCCGAACAAGGATTTGACAGATCCTTTTGGAAGACTTTTACGGCTATGTGTGTGGGAAATATTATTATTTTAATATTCGGTTGTAGTTGGTTGGCGATTATTGGATTAAAAAATGTGATTGTGATAGGCGCGCTACCCTTTATACCCGGAGATATTATTAAAAGCCTTTTCGCAACTTTGCTTCTGCCAACGGGATGGAAAGTAATCACAGCGTTACGTAAAAAATAAAATATCCGGATTATATTTGATATAAAAGCTGTTCTTATTAAAAGCATAAGAACAGCTTTTTTTTACTGTGTATAATGTGAAAGAAAGTGAGCAATTCTCGATATGGCGATTTTAAGATCAGGAACACTAGGTAAAAATACAATACGAAAATGATCCGGTTGCGGCCAATTGAAACCCGTGCCCTGCACTAAAAGTACCTTTTCCTGGATGAGAAGATCAAGGATGAATTTCATATCGTCTTTGATCTTATATTTTTTAAGATCGAGCCTGGGGAAAAGATAGAGAGCGGCTTTTGGTTTTACGCAGGTAACACCGGGAATCTCTGTTATCATCTGATGACTTATATTTCGCTGCTCGTATAAGCGACCTCCGGGTTGAGTCAGATCATTTATAGATTGATACCCGCCTAATGCAGTTTGGATGGCAAGCTGGGCAACCGCATTACTGCACAAGCGCATGGAAGATAATACTTCCAAACCTTCGATATATTCTTTAGCTATGGATTTTTTACCACTTATCACCATCCATCCCGATCTAAAACCGGCTAGGCGGTGAGCTTTGGAGAGCCCGTTTAAGGTAATGCAAAGTGTCTCCCCGGTTAATGAAGCGATAGAAATGAATCTTGTATTATCATACACAATTTTTTCATATATTTCGTCTGCGAAAATAATTAAATCATGTTGAACTGCAATCTGGACGATTTGTTCTAATATTTCTTGAGGATAGAGTGCTCCTGTCGGATTATTGGGATTAATTACAACAATACCCTTGGTTTTATCTGTAATTTTTTTCTTAATATCTTCGATATCCGGATTCCAGTCGGCCTGTTCATCACACATATAATGAACAGCTTTTCCTCCGGAAAGCGTGACTGCTGCTGTCCAGAGTGGATAATCGGGAGTAGGTATTAACATTTCATCACCCGAGTTTAAAAGCCCCTGCATGCACATTACAATAAGCTCGCTTACTCCGTTACCAAGATAAATATCATTAACATCGACATTTTTAATATTCAGTGTTTGACAGTGCTGCATTATTGCAATACGTGCTGACAATATACCTTTAGAGTCAGTATATCCTTGGGCCTCATTAATATTGAGAATTACGTCGTGAATAATATCATCCGGTGCAAACAATCCAAAAGGTGCAGGATTCCCTATATTTAATTTGTAGATATGATATCCTTCTTCTTCGATGGTTTGAGCAGTTTTTAGAACCGGGCCTCGGATATCGTAGCATACTCCTTTTAATTTATCTGATTGTTTGAATTCACGCATATATCTACTCCTCAAGGCTTAAAGCTAAAAAAACAATAAATTCAATTAATTTAAAAGTCAAGAGCACATTTAATGATTGCCGTACATTTCCTTAACTGAGGCAGTAATGACATAATTAAGATATTTCAGCTTGATTTCTTTATTATAATATGTACTCTAAGATCATGGTTGATTTACATACCCATTCGACCCACTCAGACGGATCTTTTAGTCCGGAGGCGCTCATTGATTATGCTTATGAATGCGGACTGCGTGCGATTGCTCTTACCGATCATGATGTTATCTCCGGAGTCAAAGCGGCTCAAAAGAGAGCTTTAGAATTGAACATTCACTTTATTCCCGGAGTTGAATTGGAAGTTGAATATGCAAAAGGAGTTTTCCACATACTGGGACTTGGGCTTTCGCAAAATCTGAATGATTTTGCGAAAGTATTGGCAGATATACAGCAGAAAAGAAAAAACCGTAATAAATACATTGTGGAAAAGATATGTTCAGCGGGAATTAAGTGCTCTCTAAAAATAATAGAAGAATATTCGGGAGGTAATGTTATTTCTCGATTGCATTTTGCGCGCTTTTTAATAGATAAGGGTATTGTAAGCAGCGTACAGGAGGCATTTGATCAGTATTTAAATCCGGGCAAGTCTTTTTATATAGCTAAAGAAGTACTTACCCTTACCCAGGCCATACAGCTTATCAAGCATGCTCACGGTAAAACCGTTGCTGCCCACCCATTTACCTTAGGCTTGGCTTGGGATGAGTTAAAAACATTTCTTCTTTCCTGTAAAAAGGAAGGTCTGGATGGTCTTGAAGCATATCATCCAGATTTTGACATAGCAGGATGCAGGAAGCTCGATGATTTTGCCCGGGAGCACGGTTTTCTCATAACCGCCGGATCTGATTTTCATGGAGAAAACCGAATTGAACGCAAGCTTGGAATTTCTGCTTCCGGAATGCGCATAGCAGATGATTATGCACGCCCCTTTTTAAATGATTTTTAAAAACTGTTTATAAAATCTATTTTGATATTGCAGTGAATCTTTTAATCTTTTAAACTAAACTTAAAGATAATGATAGCTAGAATAGGCAGATGGTTTAATCTGAAAGTAAAAAACGCTACATATGCTCTGGGTTTCTTTAACAATGTGATTAAGGAAACCGTTTTATTTGTAAAGCAGAAACAGGTTGGTCTCAAAGTCCTGATAATGCAAATATATTTTACGGGTGTAGAGGCACTCAGTATGATCTCGCTTATAGCCTTAGCGCTCGGAGTGGTTATTATTATTCAAGGTTTGTCTTTACTGCCCAGCTTTGGTCAAGGAAAACTCATCTATGATATTCTCATTATTATTATCACAAGAGAACTTGGACCATTATTAACCGCGTTTATCATAATCGCACGATCGGGAACAGCAATCGCAACTGAGATTGGGAATATGGTAGTTGACCATGAGATTGAAGCTTACACAGCCGTGGGAATTAATCCTATTTCCTATCTTGTGGTTCCACGTTTTTTAGGAGTTACGATCTCTTTGGTACTGCTTACCTTTTATTTCAACTTTTTTGGTCTGTTTACCTCATTCTTAATCTCACAGCTTATCACCTCGGTTGCATTTACGGAATACTTTCAAAATTTATTGCAGGCTCTGCAGTTAAGCGACATCATTTCATCCCTTTTGAAAAGTTTTGTATTCGGAGTTATAATTTCCATAGTTTCTGCTTATAATGGATTTAAGGTGCGTTTTGCGACTACGGAGATTCCGCAAGTAGTAATAAAGGCTGTTGGTCAGAGTTTTGTGTTGTGTATAATCGCCGATGCAATTATTGCCACTATTTTTTATATTTTAAAGTGAAGGGTTAGATGGAAACATTAATTGAACTTAAAGATGTAAATGTGCTTTCGGGGGATTTTCCGATTTTAATGAATATCTCTGTTAAAATACCGGCTGCACAGAGTACCATAATAATGGGGCCTTCAGGCTGTGGAAAGAGTACACTTTTAAAAATACTTGCCGGAATTAGCATTCCGGATAGCGGAAAAGTCTTCATTGAGGGAAAGGATTATTATTCCTTATCCGAAAAAGAGACTCTCTTATTCAAAAAGAAAAATGGTTTTGTATTTCAGGATTCAGCGCTATGGGCAAATAAAAATGTTTTTGAGAATTTATCTCTTCCCTTGCGATTTCATTATCCGGAGTTAAGTCAGGGGCAGATTGAACAAAAGGTAAAAAAGGCTTTAAAATTTATTAATCTTATCGATTCCATATATTTAAGGCCTGCGCAACTTTCTATTGGTGAACGCAAGATGGTGTCTTTTGTGAGGGCAATAATTGCAGAGCCGTCCATTGTTTTTATGGATGAACCAATTCTTTCAATAGACAATGAAATGAAAGGTAAACTGCTTGGCATGGTAAAAAAATTGAGGGAGAATAATTGTACAATAATTGGAGTCATACATGACTCTATTATTACATCGATGATAGCTGATAATCTTATTATTTTAAAAAGCGGAATCATCTTAGCGCAGGGTCCTTTCCACGAGATTCTTAACAGTAAAAATGACGAAATTAAGAATATATTAGACGAGGTAGTTAAAAAACCTTCAAGTTATGATACGGATATTTTAGATCTCATGAATGAATAATAAGATATTGAATTTAGCCCTTTTTTGTACTAATGTTGTTTATAAGAAATGTATAATTTCTACATTGACAGATTGGAGGTGATTAAGCTAGACTTAAGGTATGAAATTTAGAATAAAGAATGCAGATAAGATAGTGGGAATTTTTATTATCGCTGCTTTGGTAGGTTTGGTTTCCATAATCATTTTTTTAGGTATTAATCAACGCTGGTTTGCCAGAAATCGTCATTATTACAGCATTTTCCATAGTGCAACGGGATTAAACAGGGGAATGGTTATTACCTTTAAAGGTTTTGCAATTGGTAAAGTTGATGCTTTGGAGCTCAATGAAAAGAATGAGGTAATTCTAAAGTTCTATATTTATGATGAACACCATGAAAAGGTAAACACTAATACCGTGTTGGAATTAGCTGTCAGCCCTTTAAGCAGTTCATTACAGTTATATCCGGGTAAATCCGGAAGTATAGATCTTCCCGAAGGTGAATATGTTCCCTCTTTGGATACTGAAGAGGGTAAAAGACTTGTACAACAGGAACTGGTGATAATGCCTGAAAAGAGCGAGGATTCCCTCTCTTCAATACTTATGAGTGTTGATGAAATAGTTTCCAATATCGACAAGCTATTGAATGATCATATAGAAGAAATAGATGAAGCTGTGGTTGCTTTCAGTGAATTTCTTGTGGCACTTAATGATGCGGCGCGAGGACAGGGGAAAGGCCCTTTGAATACTATGTTTGTGAGTACGGCAGGTACATTGAGAAATATTAATTCTATTACGGCAGATCCGAAAGGTATGCTCTCTAGACTTCTGGATCCGGAAATATCTGCCTCGATTCAACGCATTGTAGAGAACCTTGAAGAATTCAGCCGTTATGTACGCGGAACTGCTCCTCAGATTACCAGTATTCTGGAAAAAGGACACGCTGCCCTCGATGAAGGAAGAGATGTGCTAGAGGCTATAAAAAACAATCCTCTGTTAAGCGGTGGTGTAACTAAAGAGCGAGAGCAGCCTACTACAATTAAGAGTTTTAGAGATGAGGCCTTTTAATGCTTCTAAAAAAAATATTCTTTTTATTTTGTGTGGGGTTCATCATAAGCTGTTCAACAGCACCTAAGCAGCAGGAAACAATTACCAAGAGTAAGAACCAGGCGGTTGAATACACTTCTTACGGGAATGATTATTTCAACCAGGGGATTTACGATAAAGCACTTCAATTTTTTGAATTAGCGCTTTGGCATAATATGGCTGTTGATAATGAACAGGGTATGGTCCGCTCATATAATTCTATCGGGAATGTTCATATGGTAACCGGTGATTTTATAGAGGCTAATAGATATTTTATTAAAGCATATGAATTGGCACAAAAATTGAAAGATCCTGCCCTGCTCTCTTTTACTGCCAATAGTATGGGCGAAGTGTATTTGAAAAAACGTGATTTCGAGAAATCTAAAGAGCTTTTTCTTGAAGCCTTGAAATATGAAAAACAGGGTGTGCCAAAGGATCATCTGGCGATTGTTTATCATAATATCGGATCGGTATATAAAAAAAGCGGAGAAAAAGATAAGGCCATTACATTTATCAGGAAGGCCCTTAATATTAATTTAGGTCTTAAGCGCTATGAAGAAATTGCATCCAACTATTATATGCTCGCTTCTATCTATTCTGAACAAGAACATTATGAAAAGGCAATAGAACACGCGGAGCTTGCTTTAGAGTATGATAAAAAAGTTGAGAATTCATTAGGAATTGCCAAAGATTTTTTGGCCTTAGGGCTCATTAACAGAAAAAAGGGCGATAATGAAAAAGCGTATGAATATTTCCAAAAATCCTATAATGTATATTGGGCTTTGGTAAATATATATCAAACACTCTCCATAATATCGGAGCTTGAGACTATAATAAATCATCTTATCGAGACAGCTAACGAACTGGGTCAGACAAAAGATATTATTTCTTGGAAGATGAAAAAACAGGATATTCAAGACATTAAACGGAAGATGAGAAGAACAACCCAAGAGTGAGGATGATAATGACTACTCAGAGAACGAAAATGTATAAAGTATTAATTCAGATTATTACCGGCTATATTAAATCCCTCTATAGCTTATTGAGGTTCGGTTTTGTGATAGCTCTCCTGGCCGGAGTGAGTATTGCAATTATTTTTCCGCTATGGTTTGTCTCTACCAGTTTTAAGGAAATTTACACACTTTTTACCGTCACAGGTTTAGTTGTTTTATTCATTATATATTTAGTATTGAAAATCCTTAAAATTATAAAACAATACGGAGTTAACGAAGTTTTACTTAAAATAGGGAAAATATGTACGTTTTTTATGTGTTTAGCCTTGCTTTGCATTATATTATTATTTTATACAATTTTCTTTACTATAGACCAATTTGAGATAAATAGTTTATTAAAAGAATCTCTCTTTATTTCACTTCTAGTTCTCTCGATAATATACATATACACTATTTCCGTAATCCACTCAAATGGATTTTTATTACTCAGTGTATATCGTATAGTTATGGGTTGTGCAGTAGCAGGTTTTGCTTATTTTGTTATGCTGTTATTGATTAAAGGACTGTATATACATTTTGTATGTTCATTTATACTTTATACGGCATGTTTTGGTTATCTTTTTTACAGCTATAAAAGCCTGCTTATTGCACACAAACAGAGATTGAATGCAGAAAACTAAATTATTACAATTAATTTTCTTATTTATGACAATTAGCAGTCTCTATCCGGAATATCCTGAAATTAATTCCTTAAACAGGCGGGACATCATATTTAAACAGCTCCAGGAAGATATTCAAGGTTATTACGCGGCAAAAAGCAAAGGGAGAGGTATAGATTTACCCGTGCTTACCTTTTTTCAATATCAGATTAATGAAAGTGATGATATATTTGCCCTCTCCGCTCGTCTTAATCTGCCTTATGATACAATCGCATCACTTAATCATATCTCCAATCCGGATGAGTTGCATGATAGAAAATATATTTTAATAGCAAATATTCCCGGTATATTTGTACCTAAAATGCCTGAATCTGATTTGGAGGATATTATGATTTCCTGGCGGGTACAAAAATATGATGATGCTATCCAATTCTCCGTATGGCACAATGGTAATAAAGAAGAATTTCTTTTTTTTGAGGGTGATCGTTTTCACAGTGTTGAGCGCGCATATTTCCTTAAGATACTCTTTCGCTTTCCCCTGGATAAAGCACAACTTACTTCACAGTTTGGAGTAAGAGCAGATCCTTTTACTGGTCATGCTTCATTTCATAACGGTATTGATTTAGGTGCTCCCGTGGGTACTCCTGTATATGCAGCCAAAGACGGTAAAGTAATCGAAAAAGGTTATAATGATGTATATGGTTACTATGTTATTCTTCAGCATCCGGGTAATTACCAAACTGTATATGGACATCTGAGCAAAATAATAGTAAATTTACATGATGAGGTAGAGAGTGGTACAATAATAGCAAAAACCGGTATGTCCGGAAGATGTACGGGACCACACCTTCATTTTGAAATAAGAAAGAAAGGATTTCCCGCAGATCCTGTTCCGCTCTTACCGATCAGGGAATAGAGACGGATTTTATGGTATACAGGAAAAAAAAGCCTGTTATACTGAATGGGCAATATATATGCTGTTTATTATAAATGAGCGATGAATACTAAAAATATGTATGTATTAATAGTAACAAAATATATACAATCTCCTTACTTTTTTATATAATTGTTAAGGAGTATTTAAAATTTATTTGGATTTAGTCGATAATAATTGTGTCGGTGCATAATATAGTTCCCCTCCCAGTTTACTATATTTACCGACGCAAGACTTAAGGGGCTGGTTAGTTAATAACCGGCCTCTTTTTTTATGCCTTGTACTTTTTAAAATACTTTACCACATACCATAAGCTTTGTGGGTATGCGGATTATAAACAGCAGCTAATTCACTCCCGGATATATCTTGACAAAGCTATTACAGCTTACTATTGTAAAGACATGCATGTATCAAAAAAGCGATCAATTATAATTAACATATTATTAGGTATTACTATTATTTCGGCTATTCTCATCGGCATAACATTAGGCTCCGGAATTGCTGATGTAATAAACAGCCAACCGGATTTAGGTAACAAGCAGATGGCCGAAGTATCAAAAATATATGATATTAATGGCAATCTTATTACAGAATTATTTTCAGAAGAAAAACGAAATTGGGTAAGTTTTTATGAGATGCCTAAATGTCTTATTCAGGCCCTTATAACTAAAGAAGATAGAGAATTCTACGAACATGCAGGATTTAGTATATGGAATACTGTCAGGGCTTTCTGGAACAATATTACCGGTGGATATTTTTCAGGCGGTAGTACACTTACTCAACAGATTGCCGGATTTTTATATACAAACCGTACCGAAAAAACTCTGTTCCGAAAGATTGCAGAATTATGGTTTGCTCTCCAACTGGAAAAGAAACTCTCAAAAGAAGAGATTTTAGAGCTCTATTTAAATAAAATGTATTTTGGTCACGGCTGCTACGGTGTTGAAGCAGCTTCGCAGTATTATTTTAGCCATTCTGTTCGAAATATTACACCTGCCGAAGCTGTTATTTTAGTGAATACGCTCTCAAATGCAAGCTTAAACTCTCCTTTTAAGGATCCCGATCGAGCACGAAAAATGCAGAAAAACACACTTCTCGATATGGTAGAGCTGGGATATGTGACCGAAGAAGAGGCCATGGAATCATTTAACGCATATTGGCAGAGTTATGATATAACCCGTGCCGGTGAAGGTGCTTTTTTAGCTCGCGAAGATAAGGCACCCTATTTTTCATCTTTTGTACAACAAGAGCTTGATGAGATTCTCATAGGAGATATGAATATTTATCAAGACGGTCTTGAAATCTATACCACGTTGAATCTTGAATATCAAAAGATAGCTCAAAAGCTTATGGAGAATGCAATTGATGAATTTAATGCAAACTTTAAAGATATCGCTCAATCACAAATTGAGTATGGTGATGATATATATCTACCGGTTATAGATCTGCTTTCATTAACCCTCAATATGCCGCAGTTACACGTAACAGATAAGCGTCATATGCAGGATGTGGTTAATTATTATTCAGATGAAATTGATCCCACGCTTAGTGTTGTTACATCAATGTTTGGTCTTGCTGATGCTAAAAATATTTCTTTTAAAGCTTTCAAACGTCAAGTAGAGCGTTCCAAAAGAAGTAAAGTGCAGGGAGCACTGGTAAGTTTAGAGATTGCAACGGGACACATCCTGGCCATGGTCGGTGGCAGGGAATATACTCCGGATAGTGCGGTAAATTATGCTGCTCAATCCGCTGTGCAGCCGGGTTCGTCTTTCAAGCCGCTTTTTTACTGCGCGGGAATAGAAAGACAGCTGTTAACACCCGCTACGTTATTAAAAAATAAAAAAATCGCTATTGCTATCCCTTCCGGATTCTATATTCCTAAGAATTACGGGGGTAATTATGGTGAAGATGTTACAGTAAGAGAGGCTATTGCCCGCTCACTTAACCTGCCGGCCATAAACGCATTGGAAATAATCCGTTTTGATCCGGCAATTAGCATGGCAAGCTCTCTGTTAGGTATTACAGACCCGGAGGAGATAGATAGAATATTCCCTCGTGTATTTCCATTGGCGCTTGGTATTATTTCCACCTCCCCCCTGCAGATGGCACGTGCTTTTTCTACGTTCCCCAATAAAGGTAGAGCTGTGGAACCGATTGCTATTCGTTTTGTAAAGGACCGTAAGGGAAAGATAATCTTTGAGCCGGAAAAAGAAGCCTTGACACGGCAACAGCAGGCAGGTGATGCTTTGCAGCTTATGACTCCTCAAACGGCTTATATTATGGTCGACATTCTTAAAAGTACTGTGGAATGGGGTACTTTATCCGGTGCTCATAGTAAGTATCTTTCCAATTCACCGCATGAGTTTGCCGGAAAAACAGGTACAACCCAGAATTGGCATGACGCATGGACTATCGGATTTTCCGCACAAATAACAACCGCAATATGGTTTGGATTCGATAAAGGCGGCCATTCGCTAGGTACGCTCAATACAGGAGCTTCAGTAGCTGCCCCGGTATGGGGGCAGTTTATGAACGAAATACATAAAAATCTTCCTGTAAAGCAGTTTTCCCAACCGGGAGGATTAACAAAAACAACTATCTGCAGAAAATCCGGGCTATTTCCTTCCGGGGATTGTGAGACGGAAGATCTTCGCGAAGAGCTGTTTTTAATCGGCACTGAACCGCATGCTGTATGTGATGTATGTAAATTCAGAAAAGAGAGAAGAGACCGTATCATAGTTACTCTACAAGAGGATCTCAGTCTGCATGAACATTTGGGTCCGGGAGATTTTTTGGATGATTTGATGCCTGAAGATTATCCTGTTGATGAAACCCCACCCTCGTTGGATGATTTTGATATAGAAGACTTGTTGAATGACGATGAGGATGAAGATTCCGACAAACCGTCTTTGGATACTGAAGCTGTACTGCCAGAGGACAGCGGCAACTATCTTTTGTTAGATGAATAAGGTTAATTTTAATTAAAACATATTATCTCTGTGTATATAAAAACAAGCAAAGATTATATACTCTAACCATAATCCTTTTTAGATTTATGTATTCACCATATTAAGAAAACAAGTTATAATTACAGCCTTATAAAGGAGATTTGTTTATGAGGATAGAAATACATAAAGTAGTAGTTAAAAAAAGAATCAGAAAAGATCTTCGTGAGATAGCCGGTCTTATAGATAGTATGCGAAATTTCGGACAGCTTACTCCCATTATCGTGAACAGGCAAAATGAGCTTATTGCCGGGAATAGACGACTTGAAGCCGCAAAACGCTTAGGCTGGAATTCCATTGATGCAATTGTTATCGATAAGGATGATGACATAGATATGTTGGAGCTGGAATTGGAAGAGAATATTCAGAGAAATGATTTAACGAGTGATGAAATATCTGACGGATTTACTCGGTTGGAAAAATTAAGAAATCCCAGCTTCTTACGAAGAATTCTAAATTTTTTTAAAAGACTTTTTCAAAGGATTTTCAGAAGAAAAAAATAAATTTATTAAAGGGGTACGATGGAAAAAACTATTTGTGTACTTTATGGTGGGAAATCAGGAGAGCATGAGGTTTCAAGGCAATCGGCAGCTTCGATTGTCAAGTATCTAGATAGAGATAAGTATGATATTTTTGCCATCGGGATTACAAAGGATAATGTCTGGTTTCTGCAAAACGAAATGATTGTTGAAGAACATCCCGAGCGAGGCGATTATTTAGCCATAAAAGAAAACAAGAATACGGTTAGTATTAAACCAGGTGAAGGTATTTTTATTGACGATAAAAAATTACCAATCGACATTGTATTTCCGGTATTGCACGGAACCTATGGTGAAGACGGCACCATGCAGGGTTTTTTAGAAATTGTCGGTTTACCATATATAGGTGCGGGTGTATTAGCTAGTGCACTGGCCATGGATAAAGAAAAGGCGAAAATCCAGTGGCAGTCAAATGGGCTGCCTGTGCTTGATTATATTATTATATTTAAAAACCAATTTCTTGCGATGAAGGATTCATATCGAGAATTATTAAAAAGTATTAATGATAAATTAAATTATCCTGTATTTGTTAAACCCGCTTCGCTCGGATCTTCTGTGGGTGTAAAAAAAGTTAATGAGTCAAAAGATTTGATTGAAGCCTTGAATAATGCTTTTTGTTTTGATAAAAAAGTTATTATTGAGCAGGGAATTGAAGCACGAGAAATTGAATGCTCTGTTATTGGAAATGATGATCCGCAAGCGTTTCCACCGGGTGAGGTTATACCAAACCATGAATATTATAGCTATGAAGCCAAATATCTTGATCCTAAAGGTGCTATATTGCAAATCCCGGCACAGATTCCGTATGATATAAAAGAAAAAATAATGCAGATTTCTGTTACGGCATATAAATGTGCGGAAGTGAGCGGCCTGGCACGAGTTGATTTGTTTTATGAAAAGAATTCTTCCAAATTATATTTAAATGAGATTAATACCATGCCCGGATTTACACATATTAGCATGTTTCCACGAATGTGCGCTGCAGCGGGGCTCTCATTTACGAATTTACTTGATACTCTCATTGATTTGGGTTTAAAACGTTTTCAAGAAAGAAGTAATTTATCTTATTCAATAGAAGATAATAAATAATTATTATTAAAAACCAAGTTTGAGGGTGATAACTGTCAATTCACTATTTCGCAGCTGGTTTACGATGGAATCGAAACGTACATTTACTTTATCGCAAGCTTCATTTAAATAAGATAGGTAATAAAGACCTAATTCCGTATTAACCTGCTGTTCGGGTATGCTTTTATAAAAATCCGTGAGGCTTTTTTCCTTTAAATCAATAATCTTTTTGGTTTCGATGCTTTGTTTCAATTCTCTATATTCAGACTCACGATTGAATAGCGTAATTTGCAATCTGTTCATAGTACCGATTGAACCGCTTTTACCGCCGATCTGCAACGAGAGATATATACACTCATTCAGTTGATCAATTTCTTGTAGAATTCGGTTTCGTAAGTCGATATTATGAAGAACCTCTTTACTATCGATGGTCCCTTTATAATTTTTCTTAATATAGCCCTGTAAATTTGAATTTTCCGCGTTAATTGCCAGCTCCATAATCATAAGAGATAAATATTCCGCAATTTTAGATTTTTCGAGGTATTCTTTCAATAATTCGCGTATGTGGGACACTAAAACATAATATTCCTGCGAATTTTTAAATTTAGTAAGGATAAACCAGGTAAAAGGTCTCAAGTTATTAATATATTTATCCACTATATAGAATTTTATAGTTTTTTCTTCCGGTAACAAATCGTTATCAAGCTTTATACTTTCGCTAATAGTTGAAAGGATATCTTGTTTTACTTGAGTAATGACTTGAGGATCCTTGGTAATAATACTCTCAAGATAGCTATCATTAATTTTAGTTTTTTCATCGATTATATAATTGGGTTTTATACGGTTCCATTTCTTTATAAGGTCCGAATTAATAACTTTCTTAAAAACAGCATCATCAAGCTGTTTATACAAAATACCAAAAACAACAAGTTTGGAAAGGTCCATAATCTCGTGTCGTTTAGATACAAATTCACTTCTTGATATCTCTAATTTTGAAATATAATTTACAAGGATCATACGCTGGATAGATTGGGGGGAAAAGGTATCGAGAGAAATACCATATTCCTCCATATTATCCGCCATTTTGAATCTAGTGAGCTTTTTATTATGTTTGATGAAGAAATTAATACCTTCACTTGTAAGGATTATTTTTACAGGGAGATTTAAAAAAGACTTCTTTTCTTGTAGAGCCATATTATAAAACCGTACTTCGATTAAACATCTTTAGTTCTATATTATCGCAAAAGCATACTAAATATCAATACTATAACTAAAGATGTAATGCGGTTCTCCGTCATAGGAATCATTCCATCCTACCAATGGTCAAATGCAAAAACACGTTTAGACTGCTTACGAGGTGTGGGCTCGGGTTCTTTATCGATATGCCCGATTAATAACAGCAATACAACACGCATAGCAAAAGGAACAGTCAAAATTTCTTTCACTTCCTGTTCATCGAACGTAGAAATACAACAAGTCCCTAAACCCTCATGTATAGCCTGCAGCATCATGAAGGAAAGAGCAAAGGAAAGATCGATTGGATATGAAAGTTGACCGTTAGGCATTCTATAATCGATGTTCGTTGTGCATGCGGTAATAATCACCGGAGCCTTTCCTACATGTTCCTGCCCGAACGAAGCGTCTTGAATTCGTTTTCGTACATCATCTTTTTGAATTACTACAAATCTCCATTCTTGTCTATTTTTTGCTGAAGGAGCTTTTGCACCTGCATCTAAAATACGCTTTATTACCTCCTTGTCAACAGGTTTAATCTTAAAATCATGAATACTTTTTCGTTTTAAAATTTCTGGAAGTATATCCATTTGTATACCTCTTTTTTTATTGGTTTAAAAGCTTCTTGACGATTTCATCAAGTTCACCTATGCTATTAGCCATGAATTGTAAAATACAATTATTTATATTTATATTCTTAATATCGGTAACTTCTATTTTTTCTCAAACTACCTTTTTTGAACTTAAAAAAGATACTATAGAAGATTTAAGAATATTGCAATCAATTTATCCCAGAAATGAAGGGTCTGAAAATGAGAATAAAATATTAGACTTAATTGAAAATCGTCTCGCTGAATTAAAACTGGAATATGTAACTCATAATTTTCAACGTTCGGAAAAGAACCATTCGTTTTCCAGTTATATAGAAGTTACTTTAGCTGGTAATAAAAAAGATACACTTATTATATGTGCTCCTATCAATCATTCTTTGAATGCTGCAAATAACGAAGATGGTTCAATAAACATTGCATTAGCTCTTTCCTTGCTGAAATATGCAAGCTCAAGAACACTCCCAATAACTTTGAAAGTATTATTTCTAGGTGCTGAATATGGGGAAGAGGATTTTTATCCCATGGGGTCCAATCTCTTTTTAAATAGTTTTTTTCCTGAATATAATGTCTGTGTCATATATTTAAATTTTATAAAGATCCCGAAAAAAATTATTCTAAAATGCGGTGCCAATGGAATTGTTGCTCCGTATTGGCTTATTAATAGATGTTCGGATGCAATGGGAGTTTCAGATGTTGCTTTTCTGGTAAAGGGAAATCAAAACCAGGCATTTCGCACCGGTTTAAGTACCGAAAAGGCTATTATTGCTTCATATCTGAATGCCGGATACCCTGCGTTGAGTTTCGAAGGAGAATATAAAAATCTAACAAAGAATGAAATATCAGATTGGATACTGTCTTTCAATATTTTCCAAGAACAGTTCATAGCATCTTTTAAAAATGGAATTCCGGAAAAACAGGAATGGGATTATCATTATTTATTTTTTCAACTACTGGATTTCTATTTTATCTTAAGCGAAAGAAACATAATAGTTATTACTATTTTTATAATATCTATTATGATAATTTATGCATTTTTTAGGACACAAAAACTAAAAAAGTATTTTTTAACATTAAAGAAAAATATTTGGAATTTACCAATTTTTTTTGGATTGGTGTTTGCTATTTTACTACTTTCAACATTAATGCTCTATTTGTTATTATTCTTAAAATCATTCCCAAAATTATGGACATATATTCCTGTTATATTTTTTATCTTTAAAATCGCTGCATGTTTAATGTTAAGCACTTTTATGTATTCATTATTAAAAAGATATAAATTTGCAAAAAATGGAAGCTTTTATACTATTTCGGCTTTGCTTTTTTTAATAATTAGTGTAGTTGTAATTGCCATTATTAATATTTCTTTTACATATTACTTTTTATGGGCATTATTTTTTGTTTTTCTTTTTAGTATTACTCGAAAACGTATATTAAAAATAATATTTGTATTAATATCCCAAACATGGATAATAATTGCCATTATTGATTTTTTTACGCTGCCTGAATTAGATATATGCAGAGCAATCTTATTTTCATTATATTTGGGAAATATTCTTTTTGCTATTATTATTATGCCGCTCATATTGTTACTCATTCGCATACGTTTCCTTTTTCGCTATACTCAAAAAAAATTACGGCCAAGTATTTCTATAATTATAGGAAGCAATCTTGCAGTGTTTACTTGTATATTGGCTTTTTATATACTTTTATTTAATCCTTATCATGGTGATAATTTGCAAACAATAACGGCTCAAAGAGAAATTGATTTTGGGAATAAAAAAAACAATCTGGTATTATCAAGTGAAGCGCCTTTGGGCAGACTTGAAGTATTATACAAACAACAAGATATTTTTATTGATACTCAACATAGAGACTATACAATTTTATTACATGAATATCCAAACATGTTTTCATATGATTTACAAAGCGTTGGATTTCTTAACAGAAGAAATATGACAATACGGTTTAAACCGAAAGGCGAACCTTCAAAAGTGGATGTGCTATTGATTTCAGAAGATGAATATGTGCTTTATGATGCAAATTTTCCATTTTATCGACAGAGAAGCGGAAAACAATATTCTATCTTTATTGGGAATAATCCTCCGAATCCTCTTGTGTTGGAACTTACGCTGCCCAAAGATCGTAGATTTAAAATAGTTATCTCAATAAATTATAAGAAATTACCCTTTCCCCTAGTAATAAAGGGAAAAAACACAATACTACGAACCGAATTAATACTTAACGAAAGTATAGATATAAGTACATAATAATGATATTCTATATAGAGAATGAGCAAACACAGGATATTTTTTCATGCCGATATAGATGCTTTCTTTGCAGCTGTAGAGCAGATTGATAATCCAGGCATAAAAGGAAAACCTGTTATTATCGGAGCCTTGCCGGGCGGAAGAGGAGTAGTATCTTCTTGTTCTTATGAGGCCCGTGCTTTTGGTATTAAATCGGCTATGCCCATTTCCACTGCTTACAGGAAGTGTTCACAGGGAATATATCTTCCGGTGAGAATGGAACGCTATACGGAATTTTCGAAAATTGTTATGGATATCTTGGAACAGTTTACACCTTCATTCCGACAAATATCAATCGATGAAGCATTTTTAGACATGACCGGCACAGAAAGGCTTTTGGGCTCCCCTTTACACACTGCCAGAGAAATAAAAAGACTCATATTGCATGAGACAGAATTAATAATATCGATTGGTATAGCACCTAATAAGTACTTGGCAAAAATAGCTTCTGACATAAACAAACCTGACGGTCTCTATCAAATTAAAGACGGCTGTGAAAACAAGTTTTTAGAGAGACTTCCTTTAAAGGCGCTTTGGGGGTTGGGGGAAAAAACCTTAAAGCTTTTACTTGAATATAACATTACTACAGTAAAAATACTGCAATCGTTGTCCTTGGATATGCTCTGTACCATGTGTGGCAAAGCGGCGGGTTTTTTTCTTTATAATGCCTCTAGAGGGAAGGATCCCGGTATATACCAGGATAATACAAAAAAAAGATCCGTAAGCAGCGAAATAACATTTGAATATGATCGAAAAGACGTAGAAGGTATAAAAAGAACACTTTTATATTTATCACATGAAGTCATGTTTAGATTAATAAATAATAATTATAAAGCAAAAACAGTATCCATTAAACTCCGTTTTTCCGATTTTAATACCATAAACACACAAATGACTTTGAAGCATTGGATGAGCTCTTCAGAAGAAGTCTATAAAATTGCATGTAATTTACTTAAAAAGAAATGGGATGAAAGAGAATCCATAAGGTTGATTGGTATAGGTATTTCAAATATAGAAGCAGTAGATTCCTTACAACAGCAAGAATTGTTTGAAGAGAAAGAAAATAAAGAAACAAAAGTGGAGCATGCAATTTATCGAATTAAAAAGAAGTTAGGAAAAATAATTTTGACCAAAGCCAATCTGCTAAAGAATAAAAAAAAGTAACTATCTGACTTAAGGTGGTATTTTTTCTCTTTTAATATGCAGATCGAGCTGAGGAAATGGTATTATTATTCCTTGTTCCTTAAATACTTTCCAAATTTGAAAATTGTTCCATGAAGAAGCTGATATTTTAAAATGAGCATCAGATATCCAGGTCCAAAGCTCTAATTGAATGCCGGAATCTTTGAATTCGGTAAAGAATACCTTGGGTGATTTATTGGAAACAATAAAAGGATTATTTTCAGCCAAAGAACAGATTATTTTTTTTACAAGCTCCAAATCGGAAGTATATGATACTTGTATACGGTTTATGATAATTATTTCTGAGCTTTTATGGGAATAGTTATGTATACTCTGATCAACCAAATGTGAGTTCGGTATAATAAGAGTTTCATTGGTAAGAGTGTTAATAACAGTAGAACGCAGACGGATTTTTAAGATATCGCCTTCGATTCCATTAGCAATTATACGATCACCTTCCTTAATTGGTCTTTCAACAATTATTACCAAACCTGCAAAAAAATTCGCTACGATATTTTGTAGTCCGAATCCAATACCTATACCCATGACGCCGATGAGTACTGCGATTGCAGAAAGGTCTATTCCGATAAACGAAAGCCCGATTAATATAATAATAACAAATGCAATGTAGCGAGTTAAAGCCGCTACTCCGAATTTCGCAGATTTGTCCATTGACAGGCGTTTAAGAAGTCTGTGATCAACTAAATTTTTTAAATACTTTGAAAGTACATGAGCAAAATATGAAATGGGAATCAGGAGTAAAAGAGTAATGATTGAAATCTTAGTTGAACCGGTTGTGAAGAAAGGATTTTCAAAAGCTTGCATTACATCAGAAATGTACTGCGGAATCTGATAATTAAAATAGCTCCCGATTATTAAAATGCATGATAACAGAACAATAATACACACGATAATTTTTAAATAGCGATTTATTTTTATTTGTGATTTTTCTTTGATACGCATGCGTTTAACAATTACTTTTAACACCAGTAAGCGAATAAGTTTAACGACAATCAATATACCTATGATCGGCAGAATAATACGTAAAAAAATATCAAAGGGGATTATCTTTTCTTCACCAATTTTAAAGGAAAATTCAGTGATACTCGAGATTATACTCATCATTATATATATTCTCGGCAATTGTGGGGAGCTGGTTAATTATAAGGTGATTATGAAATAGGATAAAATAAATTATTCATGCAAAAGCGGACACCATTCCGGAATTTGAAGCGGATCATCTAATTTGGTACCATAAAGCAATGGATGGTAGCAATACATATTGGATATCTTCATAAAAAATCTACATTCTTTACAGGTAGAAAAGTTCAGCGCTGTCATTATTTCTCCTTATGCACAAAAATTCATAATTATTATAAAATTAGATAATTTGTATTGATTTTGCAAGTATTTTTAGCGGATTTTAAACATGAATATTTTTTGTTTTAGGCTTGACCAAATGCATGGATGAGGATAATTTGCACAAAAAGGGAGTATACTATGGATAAAATATTACGTGAACTTATAGTGGAAAATGATAAAAAAATCGTTTTATTAGTGCTCGATGGTCTCGGAGGATTGCCTTTAGAAGCACAAGGTAAGACAGAACTTGAAACTGCACGAACACCACATTTGGATGCCTTAGCGTGCGGATCAGAGTGCGGTTTACATATTCCTATTGATTATGGAATTACTCCCGGTTCAGCACCGGGACATTTAGCTCTTTTTGGTTATAATCCCCTGCAATTCCAGATAGGAAGGGGTGTTGTTGCGGCAATGGGAATAGGATTTCCCATGCAGGCGGGAGATGTAGCGGCCAGATTAAATTTTGCTACTAAAGATGAACAGGGAAATATTATTGATCGCAGAGCAGGGAGAATAGCTACAGACGTATGCAGTAGACTATGTGAATTACTCAGCGAGAATATTGCTATTTCCGGAGTAGAAGTATTTGTAAAACCGGTAAAGGATTATAGAGGTGTGGTTATTTTTAAAGGAGAGGGATTATCGGATCATGTAAAAGATACAGATACTCAAAATACCGGAGTAAAACCGTTAGACCCGGAAGCCACATCAGATAAGGGTAAGAAAACTGCACAGATTGCTTTAGAATTTGTCAAACAATCTTTTAGATTATTACAAGATAAAACTCCGGCAAATGCAATACTCATGCGAGGTTTTGCCGAGCTTCCTCATATTCCATCAATGAAATCTTTATATAAATTGAATTCCTTAGCTTTAGCCGTATATCCTGACTATAAGGGTGTAAGCAGATTAGTTGGTATGACAGCAGAGGAAAACCTGAAAGATATCAATGACCAGATGGAAAAATTAAAAAACAGCTGGTATAATCATGATTTTTTCTTCATCCATCATAAATATACGGATTCAAAAGGAGAAGATGGCGATTTCAACGGTAAGGTAGCGGAAATTGAGAAAGTGGATAGCATTTTACCTCAGATACTCTCCCTTGAACCGGATGTATTAATTGTGACCGGGGATCATTCGACTCCCGCTAAAATGAAATCACATTCTTCACATCCCATACCATTCTTACTTTATTCAAGAAATGTAAGACCGGATTCAGCTGTAGAATTTGGTGAACGGGATTGTGCAAACGGAATCTGGGGTATTATTAAAACACCTGTCCTGCTTCAACTAGCGTTGGGTTATGCAGATAAAATAAAGAAATACGGTGCCTAGTAACGATTTTTTAACCACAGGTGTACGGCAAAGAGGAACTATTCTTTAATGAGGAAACTTTCCTTAAATCCGCTGTTTTTAAGTTGAATAATAAAGTTTTGAGCTTGTTCATAATTATATCCATGCTTAATAACAACTCTGAAATACCGTTTGCCCTTAATTTCTTTTTCGATTATTTCAGCTTTTAATCCTTTATCTGATAATTCTTGAAGTTGTATGTTTGCGTTTTTATATACTTGGTAGCTCCCGACGCAAATATGGTATTTATCCTGTACGGGTGTTTTATCAGGAATGGTTTCTGCTTCCTTTTGAACAGAGATTGCAGAATGTGATTCTTCTCCGAGCTGTGTTGTTTCCAAATATCGGTAGGGAAGCGGATAGAAGTCGATCAATATCTTTTTATTTTTAGCTCCGTTAACTATGAGGTCAGCCAGTACATACTCCGGTGTATGAGCAAAATCCTTTTCTAATTCACTAAATATGGCTTGTGCTTCTGCTTTTTCACCTTGTTCCAAATAAAACTCAATGAGTGCTAATAAGCATTTTGCTAAAATATCGGATTTTTGAAACCTAGATTTAATGTGTAATAAAATTTTAAGAGCCTTTTCTTTGTGCTGCAATAGAATATTGATTTTAGCAGTAAGAAAGAGTGCTTCTGCATATGATATATCATCTAAAAGAAAACCGCTTATTGTATAAAGCCATTCTTTTGCTTGTTCATACAATCCTTTTGCGACTAACAATTTTGCAGGATATAAAAGACTTGTATCATTTTTCCAGGCGGCGAGATCCGTAAAGGCTAATTTATAATAATATATAGCGTGGTCGATATCGCCAAGCAGTTCATAAATCAAGGCTATATGCTTTTCGATTAGATGTTTCTGCTGCTGGTTTTTTATAAACTGACTGTATTTTTGAAGAACGCTCAGTATTGTGAGAGGATTTTCTTCTATTGCAGAAAAATGATAGAGTACCTTATAGAATTCAGGATGAGTACTGTTATTTTTCAACCATTCTTGATAGATTAACGAGGCTTGTGCCGTTTTGCCTTGTTTTTCCAATTCGAGTGCGTTCTGTAGATTTATAGACACAGCATCGCCAAAAGTTGAAAATAAAGGGAAAAATAAGATAAATATAATAATAAGAATTCTATTTTCTTTTATTTTTCTTTCCTTTTTCAACATCATCACTAATTTCTTGTTCTGTCTTTTTTTTGGCCTGTTTTTTGCGCTTTGCTCTTTTTGTCATGGTTGTCAGTAAAGAAATGGGAAGAGTTACTATCGCTCCGATTAAAAATGATACAATGACAATAAGAAACGCCGGGACATTATCAAAAGAATAGAATCCTAATGATATATTTGTTTTATGTTCTAAATTTAAACCAATAAAAATCACAAAAAGTATTAAAATAATCAATGCTAAAATAAACTTCCAAGGCATAATGGTCTCCTCCTTACTTTTAATCAAGAAATACTTGCTTTAAAGGTGCTGCCACGCAATGACACAAGCTCGACATTCACGAATGTGCCTATAAGCTCTCGTCCGCCGGGAAATACTACCATGTCGTTATGTTCAGTTCTCGCAAGAACTTCATGGGATTGCTGTTTTGATATATTCTCTACTAAAACTGTTACTTTTTTTCCCAACCTCTTTCTCCTTTTGTGATGAGAGATGCCCTGCTGCAGCTCAATAATCCTATTTAAGCGCTCGATTTTAAGTGAATGCGGAACAGTATCTTCAAAGGTAAAAGCTTTTGTACCCTCGCGTGGATTGTAATAATAAGTGAAAGCATCGTTAAATTCAATTGTTTTTAAGAGATCGCAAGTCATTTGAAAATCCTTTTCTTCTTCACCTGGAAACCCAATGAGAATATCGGTAGTTATTGAAATATCGCTGATAGCATTTTTTATATATTCGATGATTGTAAGATATTTCTCTCGTGTATATTTTCGTTCCATCCGTGATAAGATTTTATTGGAACCATGTTGTACCGGAAGATGAATATGTTTGCATATTTGAGTATGCATTTTTATATGTTCAATCAATTCAGGTGAAAAATCCTTAGGATGTGAAGTAAGAAAGCGAATCCATTGGATATTCCTAATAGCGTCTGCTATTTGACTTAAAATATCGGGGAAATACATACTCGTTCCATTTCGAATATGGCAATATGAATTAACGTTTTGACCCAGCAGTGTTACCTCTTTGATTCCGCTGGTATCCAGACAGGCGATTTCACTAAGTATCTCTTCCGCCGGTCGAGAAACCTCTTTGCCGCGAACATATGGTACAATACAGTAACTACAAAAATTATTGCAACCATGCATTATCGGAACAAACGATTTAAAATCATTTATGTTGTAACTTTTTGAGAACTGATAATCATTACCGGAAGTCAGACAAATATTTTTTTCTTTACTCCGTATAGCTCGAATTGCAGATATCAGCTCCTGCTTCTGAAAAGTACCCAATACAATATCAATTTCAGGTATTCGTTGCTGTAATTGATCTTTTAAGCGTTGAACCATACAGCCTACAAGTATTAATAAAAACATACGTTTAGTTTTTTCTTGCTTATAATAACCAATTCTGCCCCAAATTCTATTTTCAGCAGTTTTACGTACCGAACAGGTATTAAGAATGACCATATCCGCTTCAATAGCTTTAGAAGCAGGATAGATATTGTTTTGCTGTAATAATATCTCTAAAGCTCCTGATTCAGCTTTATTCATTTGACAGCCATATGTTTCAAGCCAATATGTCATAATATTAATATTCACCGGATTATTAAAATATAGAGCGCACCAAAAAGTGCGCTTTCTTTATTTTATGACAGTTAATCTAGTTCTTTGTTTGTTCAAATATAATTAATTAAAATTATGTACGAGACTTCATATTTTTAAAAAATTTGAACAAGGAGATACCACCTGCAATAATTAAACCAATTGGAGCTAGCCAAAATAAATGTTTAATAATTGGAGTATTCTGTAAAATAGCTACTGCTCCTGTTATAATTCCCGCTCCTAATGATACAGCACCGGCTTTGCGTTGTGTTTTCGAAGCGCTTAATATCAAACCCGCTAATAAGAGTACACCTGCGGCAATAAATCCGACTGGTCCCCCAACTACAGGTAGTAATAAGAGAAGGGCTATTCCTGCACCTATACCCCCTACCCCTTTCATTAGTTGATTTGACAGCTCGTTTCTCGAGACTATTTCACCCATGAACTACCTCCGTAATTTTAATTTTTATATAATAAGTGTAACAATAATAAAGGCTACCTGTCTACTATATTCTTAAAATTGTATATATTTTCTGAAGTAAGTAATACGAGTAATTGACAAGAAAAAAACAAAAACGTAAAGTACATACATGCAAATAATAACAAGGAATATCATAGCCGTAATTTCAATTTCATTTATTCTTGTCGGAAGTGTAATTCTGCTCTACTATTTTAACTTAATTCCTTATGACTGGCAGGAGTTTGCCATCGACCTCTGGCCTGTATCACTTATTATCGCGGGGCTTATATTTGTACGCGATTCGGTTATTAAGAGCAAGTATTTAAAACGATATGAGATAAAGAAAAAGTCCCTTAATTTAGCATATATAGAAGGTACTCAGGATCGGGTGTATAATGTATTTTTCTCTTATGGACAGTTAAATGTTCGAGCAACGGACAATACTATACCCCAACTTGTATATGAACAGCTTGGTCCAATGCCGGAACCTGAAGTTGATCATCAGATTATCGGGAATAGCTCAATACTGAAGATAAAAAAATTGAAACCCTATTTTTCACCGCATTTCCAAATCAAGAATAAATGGTTTTTTGAACTTATCAAGGAAATCCCACAGCAGTTATATATTAACTTACATGATGCAGATTTAAATGCGGATTTACGTAATTTAACAATTGAGAGATTTTCTTTAAAAGCCAATGCAGGAATGCATGTGATTATTTTCGGAAAAAATAAAAAAAAGTTTTTGGGGCAGATTTATTCATCAAGTTCCCTCTTATCTCTGATTATCCCCACAAGTACATTTTTATGCTTAAAATTGCTAAATCCTTTCTGTAAAGTAGATTATCCACAGGGTGATTTTAAGAAAAAAGAGGACGGCACAATTATTTCAAGTTCTTCTAAAAAGGATTACGGACTGATCGAATTGACAGTTGACGGAGCGCTTAAGCAGCTTACAATTGATATCCAAGAAAATATATAATCGCTATGCTGTTGTAGCTTAAGGAAAATCGGCGGGCAATTTAACGATATCGCCTTTTTTAATTCCCAAATGCTTAAATACTCCCTGTGGCACTTCCAAAGCATAACGGGCCTCGATACGGGAAAATACGGTAGTTTCATCGAGAGGTTGCATATCCTCAATCTGGGCAATTTCTCCGGTGCTTAGAATAAAAGCGATACTGAGAGGAATAAAGGTATTTTTCATATAAAATCCCAAATAACGATCTTCAGGAAATACAAAAAGCATACCTTCATTTTCTTTTAACTCTTTTCTGAACATCAAGCCTTTTTCTCGTTGTTCTTTTGTACGGGCGATTTCCACAATAAAGATATGTTTATTAATAGAAATTGAGACCGTAGTATATTTTTCATTCGAATTACAGGCTGATAATGAAAAGAGCAATAAAATACATAGGATCTGAGGTTTCATATATGACGCTCCTTCATTAAAACTGTTCAAGAAATTGTTCTAAGCCCAAGATCTCTGAAGATTTTTCCAAACGTCCCTGCTCTTTTAGGGAATTAAACACTCCCCTATCGATGTATTTGACACTAACAGGGTGCTCTAAAACTAATGTAATATCGTTTATGAGCCACATCACGACCCCCGGCGAAAAAGAGGAGTATTTACCATACTTTTTAGTTAGTGTGTTAAAGAGTGTATAAAAATCAATT
>Ga0307430_1000312_pt1 | contig 44792 bp, 49 predicted proteins | sample SalMarWE160130MG_FD_202159 | JGI IMG/M metagenome (GOLD analysis project Ga0307430, IMG submission 202159) | Salt marsh sediment microbial communities from the Plum Island Ecosystem LTER, Massachusetts, United States - WE1603-130 | ecosystem: Environmental > Aquatic > Marine > Intertidal zone >...
GCCTACGAAGATGGCTCGCTCAAAGTGCGCGGCATCGAGGCCCGCCGCCGTGACACGCCGCCCTACATCAAGCAAACCCAGCTCGAGATGCTCGATATCCTGGCGCAGGGGGAAGACGCCAGAGGCTTCCGCGCCGCCATGCCCAACGCTGTGGCCTATGCCGCCCGGCGCCTGCGCCGACTGCTCGCAGGCAGTGTGCCGGTTAACGAACTGATCGTCACTCACCGCCTGTCGCGCCGGCCGGAAGAATACGTCGTGCGCACGGTTGCTGCCCGCGTCGCCGTGGAATTGGCCCACCAGGGCGTGGAACTCAGCCCGGGCGAGCGGCTGCGGTTCTTGCTCGTTCCCGGGCCGGAGAAAGCGCGCGCCTGGGAACACATCGATGGCGAAATTCCCTACGATCGGGAAGCTTACAGCGAACTCATGCTGCGCGCCGTCGAGAGCGTCTTCGCCGCCGTCGGAGTCGATCGGGCCACGTTGGAAACCTGGCTGCTGGCCAACGCCGGTTATTGGGGTCCCCCAGGCATTTTGCCGCCGCCCGGCGCGGACATCCGCATGCCGTTGTTAGCCCGAAGCAATTTCATCTGGGTTGGGAAGCAAGGGGGGAGGGTTCAGGCGCAGGAGGTGGAAATCCCATCCCGTCTACCGGTGTTAAGCGGACATCGTGGGCAATTGCTGCTCCAGCCAGTCAGGACCTCGCCATGAAGCGTTCGAATGTGTTCGTTATCATCAGCGGTTTGATCAGCCTGACGGTTAACGTATTGGCGATTGTCAGCTATTTCAGCGAAGGAGGCGTCTTTGCCGATTGGCACATCGATCCCGGCTTGTGGGCCGCCATCATGTTCGTGCTCATGGCGTACAGCCTGATCGCCTGGTCGGTGCTGAGTTGGCGCTGGACTCAGGGACGTGCACATAGCAGCAAACGAAAAGTGCGTCGATCGGCGGCCTTCTTGCTCACCGCGCTGGCGACGTTTCCTTTGTTGACCGTATGGCTGTCTGTGCTTTTCTCACTGGTTATCTTTAGCGATGCTTCTCCACCGCATCGCTGGCTGCTGGCTATGGGCTGCGCCTGGGGAGTGACTCCGTTGATCACCCTGGGGTTGATCAGCATCGGGGAAATTCTCGGACCCTTTATCAATCACCGCACGGAATGATCACGCCACAGGATCAACGCCAAGACGCCATTAACGATGAACTCTTGAATGCTCCTCATATGCCGGTTGTTGATTCATAATGACCGGATGGAATCATCCCGCCACAGGATGAATCTCACTTCTCGCGACTTGCACATCATGAAATTCACGATAATATAGGTCGAATTTACACATGCGATGTCGTTTGGTTCGTTTTGAGGCATCAGGATCGAATCCCGGCTGTCCGATCAATACCAGGAGAAGATAATGAGTAAGTATGCGTTCATCATGATACTGGCCGTGATTATATTGCTCAGTGCATGCGGAGGGGGGAAAATATTGGAACCAACCGCCGCGTTTGTGTCTGAGCCAACGACGGAAGCGTCGCCGACTCCAACGGAAGATGCGATCTTTCAAGCTCTCCAGGAATATATGGGGGATTGGCGTGGAGAATGGCGTAACCTCACCTTTGGTTCTTCCGGTGGCATCCACGCGACAGTAAACGCCGAAGAAGACGGCACGTTGACCTTCACAGTGGATCTGGATGGATTCGTGTTTGGCGCCCTCGATCCCGATCCGATTTCCTACAGCGGCAATTTCGACGCCGAAGGCGTTGTCTTTAATATTCCCGGAGATCCGTTGTTCGGCGATCTATCCATCACGGTCACGGAAGACGGTGAGGTTGCTATCGTGGGCGAAGCGGTGCCGGACGAGAGAATTGAAAAGATCTCCGCCGTCGGGACGGTAACCCCCGGGGAAATCTCCCTCGAATATATTGTTGCCTTTGCAGCGGGAGACTCTGCTGTAGGTGATATGACTCTAACCAAGGATTCCTATTGAAAACGAATTGAAGCGGATATTTTATCTGGATGAGTTCCCACTCGCTTCAGAATGTGTCGATGTGTCACAAATCGACCACTCATTTCGTTCCAAGAATGGAACAGAGTCATCATAGATAAATACTACATTGTTGCCAGAGCGTACCAGAAAGGAAATCGAAATGAATACTCGCAACCGACGATTGTGGATTATCGTCCTGGTAATGATGTCATTGCTTTTCGCTGCCTGTGAGTTTCCCGGCTATCAATCGCCTGATGATGAACCCAAAAAAGTAATTACGGAAACCCCTACGCCTGACAGACAGGGCGGATCGCCGTCACGACCGACACCGACCAAGGATGAGCCCAGACGCGCTCCGACTTCTACAGCGACCCTTGAACCAACAGAGGTATCACCATTTTTGACGGCTCTCGTGGATGCAAATTGCCGTACCGGACCGAATATCGTTTTCGATGAGTATGGCTATCTGCTTGAAGGGGAATCGGCGCCAGCCATCGGCAGGGTAAGTGACAACAGCTGGTATGTTACTCAACTTCCGGATCGTCCCAAGCCTTGCTGGATTTCAGCCTCGATTGTTAGCATCAATTTCGACCCTTCCGATTTGAATATTATTCTCTCTCCACCTACGCCAACGCCTGTCCTGGGTTCGATCGGCGGTGTTCTCTGGCATGAAATCTGTCAGTTCACCGGTGGACATGCGGGAGAACCCGTCGTGTTGGGACAAGGCTGTGTCTCCTGGGGAGATCCGGACATTGGTGAGTTTGGCCCCAACCAGGTGTATGACGCCTTTGAGACCGGTTGGGCTGGAGTCACACTTCACATTGGCAATGGCCCTTGTCCATCGACGGGGCTCGCCACTGCGGTGACGAATGCAAATGGCGTGTACAGCTTCAGCGGCCTGCCGGCTGGAACCTACTGTGTTTCCTATAGTGCCCTTACGGATGGCAATGACGTCATTCTCATCCCTGGCGGTCCGACCTACCCACAGCGCGGGGCGGATGGCTATTATCAAACGGTCACTATCGTAGAAGGCGAGAACATGACCAACGTCAACTTCGGATTTGCTTGGCAGTTTTATGATTAACCCGAGTAAATTGGCTTGAAGATTCTGCAAAGGAAGCGCCCGTCAGTTTGGCGCTTCCTAATTTTTATCTCAATCCTCCTATTGATTCTGTTCTGAGAGAGAGTTCTTAATTACATGAAATCAATTCCCAATTGACGATTTCCCCAATATCGTGGTATTATCCGAAAATCCAGTGGGTCGCTCGTGCGCAGGGCGGCTTTAGCGTAACATGCGGAGGAGCACAACATCAGCGCATCAGAATTTCGGATTAACGAACACATTCGCGCACGTGAAGTTCGTCTCATCGGTCCCGACGGTAATAATGTTGGCGTAGTTTCCGTTAAAGAAGCCTTGGACATCGCCCGGGACGCCGAGCTCGACTTGGTCGAAGTAGCGCCGAACTCCGATCCGCCCGTTTGTCGTGTTCTGAATTACGGGAAATTTCTTTACGAAAAGTCTAAGAAGGATCGCGAGGCACGTAAAGCGCAGACCAAAGTTGAGATCAAAGAAATCCGCCTGCGGCCAAAAACGTCAGAGCACCATCGCGGCTTTAAAGTACGTAACGCGAGGCGCTGGTTGACCGAAGGCAAGAAAGTGCGAGTCCGGATTCGCTTTCGTGGACGCGAAATCACATATCCCGAAATTGCGCTTGAAGATCTGAAGCAGATCGCTGAAGAGCTTTCCGATGTCGGCATGATCGAAATGATGCCCGACATGGAAGGCCGCACGATGTTGATGGTGTTGGCACCACAGAAGAGCAAGCAAGCGTAGTAGAATTAACTACAATACAAAGGAAATTCTACCCCGCGGACTGAATGTCGTCCGCGGTGCTGTCTCGAAGGAGATGTAAAGTGGGACGTAAGGGCAAATATAAATTGAAGACACATAAGGCGACCGCAAAACGGTTCCGTCAAACCAGTTCAGGAAAAGTCGTTCGCACGGTTAGCGGCAAAGGTCACTTGCGCCGCAATACCCCCAAGCGGACCAAACGACTGTTTTCCAAGATGGTGCCGGTAAAGAGCATGAAACTCGCCAAGCGAGTTCGTCGGTTGGCACCGTATCTAAGCAAATATAAGGCCAACCCGAACGCCCGAACGGGCCAATCATCGTAACCGTGGGAACAAAGGTTGCGGCCGTTGGGTGTACCAAACGGATGCTGCTTGACGCATCGGCGCCCAGGGGTCTGCAGGAGAGATTAACATGACCAGAGTAAAGGGCGGCACCGTTACCCGCCGTCGTCATAAGAAAGTCCTCAAACTTACCAAAGGAATGTACGGCACGCGCAATAACCTGTTTCGACGCGCCAACGAGGCAATGCTCAAAAGCTTGTGGTATGCCTATCGCGATCGTCGAACACGGAAACGGGTTTTGCGGCGTCTTTGGATCGCGCGCATCAACGCTGCGGCGCGCCTGAACGGCACAACCTACAGCCGTTTGATCCACGACATGAAGCAGCGCGAGATTCGACTCAACCGTAAAATGCTCGCTGATCTGGCTGTGCGAGATCCGAAGGCGTTTTCGTCCGTCGTTGAAGCCGCATCGAAGTAATTCTTATCAAGCCAATAATAGAAACAGGACGCCTCGGCGTCCTGTTTTATATTCATTTCAAATACACATTCCTACAGATCACTGCCCTGAAGGAACGAGTGGGACAAGTTCCAATTCTTCCGGTGCCACCAGCGACGCCGGCTGCAGCACAAATAAGTATGTGCAATTCAGAGTGCCAGGTATTCCAGCCAATGCTCCTCCGGCAGGAATCTCCAACATATACGCATCTCCGATTTCTCGATGGACAAAAATGTGATTGATCTCGGGCGCCGATGTTATCCCGGGCAGCTCGATACCGCTCGTTAACTGGCAGTCCCCTGTGAAATTAACATCAATCTTTTCCATCCTGATATGTAGATCCACCATTCCATTCTCGCAGCGGCCTGTAATCTCAGCGCGGATGGGGTATCGACCCGTGTAATTAGTGATTGGACAGCTACCGCTGTCAGTAGTAATGTGTCCCTTCATATCGAGGAATACATCCGCTTCGACGTCTTCTTCATTAATTCTCGGGTCATAGTGGTGAATTACATTTCCATCAGATTCGATCGTTAAGACAAACGGATTTAGTCCCGATGTTTCCTCAAAATAGAATTCATCTCCATGGCTGCTCATACTCAATACACAGGTATGATCGTACCAAAGATAGTAGGTTGTCGCAGTCGTAGGACAAGGCTCACTGGGGCCGGTGATCAAATCTCCTCCGTCGCTCCCAGGGTCGCTGAGATCGAATTCCAGTTCGCCATCCAGCTCGGTGTCGGGTTCGCCGAGATCCAATCCTTCACCAAATTCTTCTTCTGCCTCCTGTTCGGCAGCCTTTTGTTCGAGGGACTCTCCCCAGCCCATCAAGCCACAGGAAACGAGCAGAACGCAGACAATTCCAATGGAGAAGCCCTTTACCACTATCCCATGAAGATCCCTAAAATAGTTTACGCGCATAATCCACATCCTTTCCTACACAATTCGGACGGATCTTGTGTATCTCTGCAAGCTGAAATCGTATTCATTCTCATATCTGAAACGTCGCCGAAGATCGATTTGTGACACGGAAGACAAGACTTGCTTCGAGGTTATGCAGTGAGCCGCTTCAACTATCTTTGTGGGGGAATGATCAGCAGCCATGCAACTCGCAATCCTCCACCAGCATACAATATCTTTTACGGACTTCAAAATCCATCAGGTTTAACCTTGTGAATGCGTATGGAAACCTATGTGGATTTGATTCTGATGCTACAATCAATAGCAGATTGGTTTCATCTGGAAGGGGCCTATGGCCACATTGGTCGCCGAACACAAATTGCCAACGGGCCAGAGCCTGCGTCTCATTCACGGGGATATGACCGAGGAGAAGGTGGACGCAATTGTCAACGCGGCCAATGCGCATCTGCTCCATGGTGGTGGTATCGCTGCCGCAATCGTGCGCAGTGGAGGCAAGAGCATACAGGATGAAAGCAATGCCTGGGTTCGGGAACACGGCCCCATCTCCCATGCAAAGCCAGCGTTGACGGGCGCGGGTTCACTGCTCTGTCGATATGTGATCCACGCCGTCGGTCCCAGATGGGGAGAAGGGGATGAGGATACCAAGCTGCATACCGCAGTAACGGCCGCGTTATCCCTGGCGGATGAACGCGGATTCAAGAATCTGGCGCTGCCCGCCATCTCCACTGGTATTTTTGGATTCCCGAAGGAACGCGGCGCAGAAGTGATTCTTGACGCCATCACCGATTTCTGCAGCCAACATCCTGAAACAACACTGGAAGAGATACGCATCACCCTGATTGATGAACCCAGTGTTCGTGTATTTGCCGCCGCCTTCACCTCCCGCTGGCCGGATAGCGTCTTGCAGCCATGATTAGCTCTTTAAGCAATCCGCGCGTGAAATTGATCCGCAATCTGCAAAACAATCGTAGAACCCGCCATAAGGAGGGGGTTTTTATCATTGAAGGAACCCGTCTCATAGACGAAGCCATCGCCGCGCAAGCACGCTTTCAAATGGCCTTCCACACGAATCACCTGGACGATCGCGGGCGCGGTTTGATTCATGGCATGCAGCGAGCAGGGGCAGAGGTGTACTCCGTATCGGACAAAGTGATGTCTGCCTGTTCGGACACGGTAACGCCGCAGGGAATCCTGGCCGTACTGCCGATCCCCAACCATCCAATCCCCGCGAGCCTCAAACTGGCATTGGTACTCGATCGTCTTACCGATCCAGGCAACCTGGGGACGATCCTGCGCACAGCACTTGCGGCTGGCGTGGAAGCCGTACTTTTTACAGAAGGCACGGTTGACGCCTACAGTCCCAAAGTGGTTCGCAGCGCCATGGGGGCACACTTCCACCTTCCTATGCTGATGTCTTCCGTCGCAGAAATACCTCGACATCTCAAAGGATTGGAACTCTTTCTTGCCGATATGCGTGGGGAGCGTTCCTACTTCGATGTCGATTGGCGAATGCCCTTGGGTCTCATTATCGGATCAGAAGCAAGCGGCGTGCAGCCTGCTGTGGAAAAATTGGTCGATCATCGCGTTCGCGTTCCCATGCCGGGAGATACCGAGTCACTCAATGCAGCTGTTACGACCGCTGTTATTTTGTACGAGATCATACGCCAGCGAGGAGAGAGATGAAAATTCGCGCTTTAACCGGCTTTTTAGATCCCGGATTTCCGGTCGATACCAAACGAATCAAGACCATCGCGTCCTGTCTGCAGACCTGTAAGGAGATGCTTCAGGATTCTGGCTATGAAGTACAGACGCTGCGTATTGCCACACCGCCACCGGCAGAAATGGAAGCGCCTGTTCCGATAAATCAAAGAGCCGACTTCGCCCGACAACTTGAAGCAGAGAGTTTTGTCAATGCGATCGATTATGCTGCCGTCGGTCCGGCATTGCCTGATGAGCTCGATGGCTATACTGTTATCCCCAATATACTCGGTGCTACAGAAATCATTTTCACATCAGGATTGTTCGCCGATCCCGAAAATGGAATCTCGCTGTCTGCGGTGAGGGCTTGTGCTCGCGCCATCCTGGAAGCATCTTTACTCAAGGAGGATGGTTTCTCCAATATGCGCTTTGCATCTCTTGCCAACGTTTCCCCCGGAACGCCCTTTTTCCCGGCCGCGTATCATCGAGGTGGAAATACAGCGATTGCCATTGCCACCGAGTCGGCCGATCTGGCAGTTGAATCCCTGCTTGAAGCTCGATCGCTTTCCATCGCACGCCGCCGTCTCGTTAGCGTGATCGAAAATCACGCCGCCTCGATGCAGAGCATTGCGGAACGAGCGACAGCAAAACATGAAACGCAGTTTATGGGCATCGATTTTTCCATGGCGCCATACCCCGAAGAAGCCCGCTCGATTGGGAGTGCGCTCAAAGCTCTGGGCATCCCTACCGTAGGATTAAGCGGCACGGCAGCAGGTGTAGCCTTTCTTGCAGACTGCCTCGACCGCGCCCAATTCAAACGTACAGGGTTCTGCGGTTTGTTTCTGCCTGTGTTAGAGGATCTTGTCTTGGCGGCATCCGCAGCTAAAAAGGCGATTAGTATCAATGCCTTGCTGTTATATGCCACGATGTGCGGCACCGGGTTGGATACCATACCGCTTCCAGGTGACGTCAGCGTCGAAGCCATCAGCGCCGTTTTACTGGATCTCGGCGCGGTTGCGCTGCGACATAATAAACCGCTTACAGCTCGTTTGATGCCTATTCCTGAAAGTCAACCCGGCGATGAAATTCACTTTGATTTTCCGTATTTCGCTGACAGCCGAGTGATGAATCTGGCTTCGAAACCCCTGGAAGGACTGCTCGCAGGGCCGGAAGTGTTGTATCTCGGCCCTCACCTTTCGTGAACGCTGCTCTTGTCGATCGGCAAAGGGTTCGTTAGAATGAATTGGCTTTCGTCACGAATGACAATAGGGATTCGGGACCAGGGAACCAGGGAACGTGATCCCTGTTTTCTTTAATCCGGCCAATTTATCTATAACCCATTCAATAGACTGATGAAACTCCTCGAAAAACTGAACGCCCAACAACGTCAAGCGGTAACCGCAGATCCAGGTCCCGTACTTGTTCTCGCAGGACCCGGATCGGGAAAAACCCGAGTGCTTACGCATCGTATTGCCTATCTCGTCAGTCATGTTGGTGTTCCGTCAAATCAGATCATGGCTGTGACCTTCACCAACAAAGCGGCGCGCGAGATGGGCAACCGCGTAGCGCGTTTACTCGATGAAACCGCGGACAAACAAACCGCCGCCCGGTCGAGTGTGAGTTTGGGGACGTTTCATTCACTGTGTGCACGCATGCTGCGCCGTGAGGCGGAGCGATTGCCCTTCACGCGCGAGTATGTGATCTACGATGACACAGATCAAGAATCCTTAATCCGTGCTTCTTTCAAGGAGTTGAACATCGACCCCAAGCAAGTCTCGACTCGGAAGATACACGGCGGCATATCACGCGCTAAAAACGAACTCATCGAACTGAAAGATTTCAGCGCCGAAAACTACAATGCGGAGATCACTCGGCGGGTGTATGAACGTTATCAGGAAAAATTACGCATAAATAACGCCCTCGATTTTGACGATTTGCTCTTGTTCGCTGTGCGGCTGCTGCAAGAAAACGACGATCTCCGCCTGCAATACCAACAACGCTACCGGCATATTCTGGTCGACGAATTCCAGGACACGAACACCGCACAATACGTGCTGCTGCGCAACCTGGCGGGGCTTCAGCCGGATCTTTTCGTCGTTGGCGATCCCGATCAATCCATTTACCGCTGGCGTGGCGCAGATTACCGCAATGTTCACAGATTTCGCCAGGATTATCCGGATGCGCAATTGATCCTGTTGGAGCAGAATTACCGCTCGACGCAGACCATCCTGGACGCAGCGATGGCTGTGATCGATCGCAATCCCAACCGGCAGCCGAAGCGTCTCTTCACCGAACGTGGCGAGGGGGTGAAGATCACGCTGCACGAAGCGTATGACGAGAACGATGAGGCTGGCTACATCGTGAATACCATCGCCAATCTGACGCTGATGGAGAAAATCGACCCCGGGGATTGCGCTGTGATGTATCGTACGAATGCGCAATCCCGCGCGCTGGAGGAAGCCTTCCTTAAAGCCGGCCTGGCCTACCGTATCGTGGGGGCCCAACGTTTCTATGGCCGCCGTGAGATCAAGGACGTTATTGCCTATCTGCGCTTGATTCACAATCCACACGATCAAGTTGCCTTGCTACGTGTGATCAACACACCACCGCGCAGCATCGGTGCAAAGACGATCGAAGCATTGCTCGATACTGCCGAACGTTTACAGCTTACGCCGTACGAAACGCTCTCCAGCCTGGTGACCAACCCGGACGGGGATGCGGGATCACTTATTACCGGGCGGACGAATCGCGCCCTGTCTGATTTCGGTCGCCAGTTGCAAGGCTGGCTTGCACAGCGCGAAGAGCTTTCCATCGATGCTTTGATCGACCGGATCATGCAAGACATCGACTACCGTAATTACATCGACGATGGAACGGAGGAAGGCCTGGAGCGCTGGGGCAATGTATTGGAGTTGCGCGCGGCAGCTCAGGAATTCGCACAAATGGGATTGACCACTTTCCTGGAGCACGTTGCTCTCGTTTCGGATCAGGATACGCTGACGGAATCGTTGAACGCCCCCACGCTGCTTACGCTTCACGCTGCAAAAGGACTCGAATTCCCCATCGTGTTTATCATCGGTCTCGACAACGGCGTGCTTCCCCACCAGCGTTCCTTCAACGATGCTGAAGCGATGGCGGAGGAACGCCGGCTTTTCTACGTAGGAATAACCCGTGCGCAGGATCGACTCTTTTTACTGCGCGCCTTCCGCCGCCGACAGGCTGGTGTTTCCACACTCAGTGATGCTTCACCTTTCCTCGACGATCTCCCACCAGACCAAATTGAAGGCATTCATCCCAATCGATATGCGTGGGATCAGGTATCCTTCCAGCGCCAAACTCGCTGGCGCGAATCCGCTGTACCCGAAACACAGGCTCACTTTCAGGCGGGTATGCGTGTGGCACATCCCCAATTCGGAGAGGGAACCGTTTTATCTACGCAGGTTGAATTCGGTGATGAAGAGGTAACCATCATTTTTGACGATGGCGAGACGAAACACCTGGTGGCGTCATTGGCCAACCTGGAAATCCTGACGGAGTAAAACCGAATAATGACGCTCCACGGTACGTTCGCCGTATCTCAGGAATCGAGATCGATTCGCATATATACCACGATGAATGCCGTTATAATTCAACCCGATATATATCCTTTCACAAGGTAGATTCCATGAATATCTTTCTCACCGGCGGCGCCGGGTACATTGGTTCTGCCGCAGCTCAGATTCTGCTCGAAAACGGACATCAGGTGACGGTGTATGACTCTCTCGTAAAGGGTTACCGCGCAGCCATCCCGGATGGCGCGCGCTTCGTCCACGCTGACCTCGCCGACCGAGAGCGGTTGGAAACCGAATTGTCCGCCGAGAACTACGACGCCGTGATGCATTTTGCCGCCTTCATCGAAGCCGGCGAAAGCATGAAGACTCCGGGGTTGTTTTTTTACAACAATGTTTCGCTGTCGATCGGTTTGATCGAGGCGTGTTATAAAGCCGGCATCCGCCGCTTCGTCCTCTCTTCCACCGCGGCGGTCTATGCCTCCAGCGATGAGCCGCTGTCGGAGGAATCCAGTATCGAACCCGTCAACGCTTACGGCCAGACCAAATTGATGATCGAGGAAACCCTGGAATGGTATCGCCGTATTCATGGCTTGCACTACAGCGCACTGCGTTACTTCAACGCCGCTGGTGCGCTGCCCGATCGCGGTGAAGCGCATCAACCCGAATCGCACCTTATCCCACTCGTCCTTCAGGTCGCTCTTGGTCAGCGCCAAAAAGTGCAAATCTACGGCAGCGACTACCCCACACCGGATGGCACGGCGATCCGCGATTACATTCATATCAAGGATCTGATCGACGCGCACTTGCTTGCACTCGATACCCTCGAAGATCACGATCGTCTGATCTACAACCTGGGAAATGGGGCTGGATATTCAGTGCGGGAGGTGATCGAGACCGCGCGTGAAGTTACTGGCCATCCAATTCCAGCCGTGGAATCTCCCCGCAGACCCGGCGATGCACCGCGCCTGGTGGCATGTGCGGACAAGATCGTGAATGAGTTGGGTTGGAAACCACAATATCCTGATCTGGAACAGATCATCGCCAGTGCCTGGGAATGGCATCAAGTACACCCCCATGGCTACGAATAAATCCATCGCTATTGGAGGCATAAGCAGGCGACGTTACCGCTAAATGAGTGCGGTTTACATAAGTGCGTCTTTCTGGAACGTTTACAAAAGCCACATATAATGTTGTATTTCTCCAAGCTCCGACGGAATCCGTAATTGTGCAATTTCCCCGTGCTATAATCCCACAAGAAAAAATTGGCTCTATTTTGAAGGAGTATCGTATCAATGACCTATAAGATAATCAGCGTACCGGGTGATGGTGAGAAGATTGCCATCTCCAACGGCGTATTAAACGTTCCCGATAACCCCATCGTTCCATTTATCGAGGGGGATGGAACCGGCCCGGATATCTGGCGCGCTTCGGTACGCGTTTTGGATGCGGCCGTGGAAAAAGCATACGGCGGCAAACGTCGTATCATCTGGATGGAAGTTTATGCCGGTGGTAAAGCCCACGATCAATTTAGCGACTGGCTGCCGCAAGAGACTGTGAAAGCCTTTAACGAATTTCTCGTAGGCATCAAGGGTCCGTTAACCACACCGATTGGCGGCGGCATTCGCTCGCTCAACGTCGCCTTGCGTAAAGCCCTCGATCTCTACGTATGCATCCGTCCGGTCCGTTACTTCGAGGGCGTTCCCTCGCCGGTCAAGAAACCGCAAGATGTTGACATGGTCATCTTTCGGGAAAACACGGAAGATATCTATGCCGGAGTGGAATTCGAACAAGGCAGTGAAGAGAACGAGAAATTTAAAGCATTGCTGCAGGAAAATTTCCCCGAGGAATATGCGAAGATGCGTTTTCCGGAGACCTCCGGCATCGGTTTGAAACCCGTTTCCAAACAGGGCAGCGAACGATTGGTACGCGCTGCCATATGCTACGCGCTCGATAATAAGCGACGTTCCGTAACCCTGGTCCACAAGGGCAATATTATGAAATTCACGGAAGGTGCCTTCCGCAGTTGGGGGTATGCACTGGCGGAACGCGAATTCAGCGACCGTGTATACACCTGGTCGCAGTGGGACCGCACCAAGGCCGAGCAAGGCGAGGAGGCTGCAAATGCGGAGCAAAAGGCAGCCCTGGATGCGGGGCGTCTACTCGTTAAGGATGCCATCGCCGACATCGCATTCCAGCAAACCATCACCCGCGCCCGCGAGTTCGACGTGATTGCTACGATGAACCTTAACGGCGATTATCTTTCGGATGCCCTCGCTGCACAGGTCGGTGGTATTGGCATTGCGCCCGGCGGGAATATTAATTACGAGTCTGGTCACGCGATTTTTGAAGCCACCCATGGCACCGCTCCGAAATATGCGGATTTGGACCAGGTCAACCCGGGATCGTTGATTCTCAGCGGCGAAATGATGCTGCGCTATATGGGCTGGAACGAGGCTGCAGATCGCATTATTCACGGCATACAAGGAGCCATCGCAGCCAAGACCGTCACCTATGATTTCCACCGCCTCATGTCGGAAGCGACGAAGTTAAAGTGCTCCGAATTTGGTGATGCTGTCATCAAGCACATGGGAAAGTAAGTGGCGGTGGATGTCCCCGAAGTGCACGCCCTGGAAGTCCATCGACGTCTTTTAGCGGCATACGGCCAACCCGAATGGCGCAATCCACTGCCTGCACTGGATGAGCTGGTATCTACGATCCTTTCCCAAAATACAAACGATGTTAATCGCGATCGAGCTTTCGATGCTTTACGTGCTGCCTTTCCCACCTGGGAGGCGGTACGTGACGCCGATTCCGATTTGGTCATCGACGCTATTCGAACCGCTGGACTTGCCAATCAAAAAGGTCCACACATCCAGAGCATGCTGCAGCAAATCACGCAGGAACGCGGTGAGCTCGATCTCGAATTTCTGCGGGGTTGGCCTACGGATGAAGTGTTCGACTGGTTAACGCGCTTCAAAGGTGTGGGCCCCAAGACGGCGTCGATTGTGATGCTTTTTTCGCTGGACAAACCCGCATTCCCAGTTGACACGCATGTTTACCGCGTCAGCGGTCGACTTGGCCTGAGGTCAACAAAAACGAGCGCCGAACGAGCACACCAGACTTTAGCCGAGATCTTCCCGCAAGACAGCTACTATGCGGCACACCTCAACCTGATCCGTCACGGGCGTGAGGTCTGTCATGCTCGAACGCCGCAATGCCCGTCTTGCGTGCTGCAGGACTTGTGTGAATTCTACAACCAGCAGGTCAAGGCGTAGGCGTTTCGTAGCCCACCACGCCCAAAAAAAGGTGACGATACCTTTCTTCCACAATGCCATAGAGGATAGCCGGGGGTCATGATAAAGAAGCTGCATTGGTACGACTACATCACCATCAATATTTACTGGGTTGGGTTGACCACGATCACGAGCACGCTCACGCCGTTGGTGGGGCCGATCCTCGTTCAGCGCTTTGTCGGTGAATCGGTCAAGGGTTCGTTTCTGGGTAGTATTCGTCTGTGGACCTTGATGGTCGCAATTCTCACCCAGTCGTTTATGGGAATGTTGTCGGATCGAAGCACACTGCGTTGGGGACGCCGTCGGCCGTTTATTTTCATCGGGACCCTGTTGGACATCATCTTCTTTGGTGTAATTGGCTACTCCGCAAGTCTTGAAGGAATGACGGGTTACTGGGTGCTCTTTGCAAGCGCGACTTTGTTGTCTATTTCTTCCAACACTGCCTACAGTGCACAACAAGCACTCATACCCGATCTCGTTCCCCAAGATCAACGGGGTCGCTTCTCTGCTGTGAAGGTTTTGTTTGAGCTGCCTGTTACCATCATTCTCGTTGCCTTTACGATTGGGAAGCTGATCGCAGTGGGTAAATTGAACGCGGGGATTGTTGTGGCCTGTATCATTCTATTCGTATGCATGGTCATTACGATGTTGGTGCGGGAAACGCCATTGGCACAAGCGCCTGCGAGAGATAACTGGTCATCATTTATTCGTTTGCTGTCCATGACAATCGTTTTTGCGGGCAGCATTTTGTGTGTGGGAGAACTCGTTAAATGGATCGCCGTCCATCTTGAAGCAAGCGCGCCAACGACTGCACTGCTCGTCTATCTTGGGATTCTGGGGTTGGCTGCGATGATCCTTGTCATTGGTCTGGGTGTGTGGTTGAGTGTTCGTACTGCAGTTGGTAATGCGGTTCGGAAGAATAAAGACTTCTTTTGGTGGATTGTATATCGTCTTGCCTATTTGGTTCCGGCTTCGAACCTGGCCGCCTTTGCAATCTATTTCTTGCAGGGAAGGTTTGGCTACTCCAACGAAGAAGCTGCAGAACCCGCCAGTCAATTGATCATGGTCGTTGGCTTGTTTCTTCTTTTCATCGCCCTTCCAAGTGGGTGGCTTGCCGATCGTTTTGGTCGTAAAAGGATTCTATTTACCAGTTCCCTTATCTCGTCTTCAGGTACGCTGATCACGATACTGGCTCCAAACCTGACGGTTCTATTCATAGGAGCAAGCCTGATCGGTGGTGGCACCGGCCTGTTTTACAGTGCGAATTGGGCATTGGGAACGGATTTGGTACCGAAGCGTGAGGCAGGAAGATACCTGGGCATCGCAAATCTGGCCGGTGCGGGAGCGGGTGCCATCGGTGCTTATATCGGTGGCCCATTAGCCGATTCAATAACTCGAGCTGTACCTGAGACGCCAGGGCTCGGGTACCTGCTCTTGTTTGCTATTTATGCCGTACTCTTCCTGATTTCCTCTGTTGTATTGATCAAGATCAATGAACCCCGGGAGCAGTCGAGCGGAGTGGACGAATCTGTCCTTGCGAGTTGACGGACACCAAACTGGATGTACAATCGAAATATCATTTGTTGATCACACAATCGTAATTCAGTAAGCAGCCGAGGGAGGGTGAACATGGCAAACGAAGAAAAAATCGGCGAAGTAACCCATTACTTTGGTAAGATCAGTGTAGCCGTCTTGAAAATCAAGAAAGGCATAAAACTCGGAGAGAGCCTGCATTTCGCCGGAAAACACACCGACTTCTCCCAGGAAATCAAATCCTTGCAGATTGAACATCAAGACGTAACCGAAGCCGAAGCAGGCTCCGACGTGGCGATTAAGGTCAAGGACCGTGTGCGCCCCGGAGATACAGTCTTTCGCCTGGCAGAATAAGGTTGACCACCCGCGTCTGATTCGAACCACATATCGATATAAGACTTTTCGGTTGTCGGGATCGATAGGAATCCGAGGTTCGCTTTGTTCAGGATGTTAGGGGTAAAGCGATTGTTATAGTACAGCCGCGACCAACGCCCTCACTTTCCGCCCAAACACGCCCCTGGTGCGCTTCAACGATAGCTTTCACAATCGCTAAACCCAACCCGAGACCTTCGTAACGCCGCTTCATGTGATCGTCCACTTGATAGAAACCGGTAAAGATCCGATCGAGTTGATCCTCCGGGATGCCGATGCCATTATCGCTGACTTCAATCCAGGCTTCACGCCCCTTTCTCTCGAGCCGTACTTCAATATGGCCGTCGGCCGGGGTGAAACGCATTGAATTGTTCAGGATATTGACAAGAGCGAGTGTAAGTTTACGCTCGTCTGCGATTATCTCGATCGGCGTTTCTGGAATAGAGATGGAAAGCATCTGGTCTTTGGTATCCACCAGACCGATTACTTCGTCATGCGCAGTTTGAACAACTTTCTGCAGGGAAATCTCCCGGGTTTCCATTTCCGCAGAACCTGCCTGCAGCATATTCATGTTCGTCATTGCTTCGATTAGTGCTCGCATTCGCAACGCCGACGAAAGCACAGCTTCGGCATGTTCCGAGGCTTTCGTATCTGCACCCTCCTTGAGGAGGGCTGCATATCCCATTATCAAACCCAAAGGTGTACGTAGTTCATGTGATGCGATGGCAATAAAATCACTCTTTAATCGGTCGAGCTCACCCACTTCATCGTAAGCCCGCGTAAGTGCTTCAACCAGGCGAGCGTTGTTCACGGCAACGGCAGCCTGTGAGGCGATGTTGGAAAGAGTTTGTAAATCCATCTCGTCGAATTGGCCATGGCGTTTGTTAAGTGCCTCTAAGACGCCTGTGACTTTATCTCGAATGCGCAAGGGAACTGCAATGAGGGAATGTACTTCAAAACTGATTGATTCACTAATATTGCCGAGGTGCCGAGTTTCGTTTTCCACTTCGTTAATAATCAACGGCTTCTCTTCCCGAAAAACCGTCCCCGCAATTGATCCTTCGAATGGAACGGGGATTTTGCGCAGCTCAAGCGGATCCCTGCCGGTAGCAGCCACGAAGCTAAGTTCGTGAGTTTTTTCATCAGCAAGCAGGATCGAAGCCTCTTCACTTTCGAGCAGGTCGGCTGCCGATTCAACGATGAACTGCAAGAGACGATCGAGATCCAATGTTGAGTTTAGCGTCACGCTGATCTCCACCAGTCGGGAGAGGCGGATCACCATGCGGCGTAAATCATCGATGTCGAATGAAGCGTCCATGACTCAAGTTTAAGCCAGATGATTAACCTTGTCCATGTGGCATTGTCCCGTGTGGTTCTTCGTTGTATACTTCCTCACAGTTACGATCGAATTCCAAGGATGAGTTGCAAATGAAAGTCTCTTGCCTACAAGAAAATCTTGCCAGTGGATTGAGTATCGTTGCACGTGCTGTAGCGCAGCGCAGTACGCTTCCCGTTCTGGGGAACGTGCTTGTCGCCACTGAAGATGGCCGTCTTCGGCTCTCAGCAACCAATCTCGAATTGGGAATTACCTGCTGGATTGGGGCGAAAGTTGAAGAGGATGGTTCGACGACCATTCCCGCGCGCACCTTTGTCGACTTGGTAAATACGTTTCCCAATGAAAAAGTCGAAATGGAACTCAATGTGCGTACGCAATCGATCAACGTGCGTTGTGGCGTTTTCAATAACGAGATCAAGTGCATTGATGCCCAAGAATTTCCCCCTCTACCGCCATCCGACCTGGACGGCGGACTAGATCTCAATATCGAAGATTTACGCGAGATCATACGTCAGGTTATTTTTGCCGCTTCGGCAGATGACGCTCGACCGGTTCTTACGGGTGTTCTTATCGAAATTGAAGGCAACGAGATGACGATGGCAGCCGCAGATGGATTCCGCCTCTCCGTGAGGAAAGCTCAGCTTTCATCTCCGGCAAGCAGCGCATTGAAAGCGATCGTCCCTGCACGAGCGCTGTCCGAATTGGCGCGGGTAGTCTCCGAGGAGGATGAGATTGTGACTATGCATCTTCCTCCCAATCGCGGTCAGGTAATCTTCCGCAGCAAGAATGCCGAGTTGGTATCACAACTCATTGAGGGTCCTTTTCCAGATTACCAGGGCATTATCCCGACGAGCCACACGACTCGCAGTGTGCTTCCAACAAGTGCATTCTTGAAAGCCTGCAAGGCGGCCGATATTTTTGCTCGTGAAGCGGCGCATTCTGCGCGGTTATGCATCACACCGGGTAGCGAACTCGAGCCGGGTGTTGTCGAGGTTTCTGCAACTGCCGCTGAGACCGGATCAAACGAAAGCATTGTCGATGCGACCATCGAAGGTGAAGCGATCGAGATTGCCTTCAACGTACGCTTCCTAGCCGAAGCGCTTAATGTAATCAATGCACCCAATGTCGCACTTGAAACCACAGGGGCTTCGTCCCCGGGTGTAATTCGGCCTGTCAATCAGAGCGACTTTCTCCATGTAATCATGCCCATGCATCTTGGTCGCTGACGGGCATTCTGAAAACAAGGTCGTCTGCCCGTTCGGATTCGTGATTTGATTAATTCGCATGTATTTCGCTTCACATCACCTCAGCTCGTCACATGTCCTTGATCCTGGCAGACCGCTGCATCACGAATAACTTTCCCTTTGTGTGATAAGTGAAAAATGACCAAGAAATCGCAACGATGGAGTTCCCGGGGACAGAGCAGGCGCCAGAAGGTGCTGATTGTCGTTTTGGTTTTCTTCACCCTTTTGGTCGTGCTGGGGGCAGGTTACTTTATCTTGCGAGACATGGGTATCATTGGCGGGAAATCGAAACCTGCGGACGCCGAAACCGATGGTACGCAATACCCCGATGATCTGAGTGTCGAACTTCCACCAGCCTGGACTCCCACACCTTCCAGTGATAATGAAACGGATTTCACTCGATGGGGACTTCAACTATCGGACTTGCCCCTGGGCTTCGAGAACGAACCGATTGATGAAGGCGGCGCGCTACCTTTTGTTGTAGCAGGGATCGATGACATAACCAGAGTGAAGCAGTTCGCCTTTTCAAAAGAGTCTGAACCTCCTCAATTTGTATCTGGAATGACTTTACGAATACATAATCAAAGCAGTCAGGCCGCCTTTGACGAACAATCATCCGATTCTGAGTTCATCCTTGCGGGGATTATCTCCACGCTTGAACCTCTGTACATCCTGGAACAAGTTGAAATCATCGGTTTGGAAGGCATCGGGGATTTTTCATTCGGGCAGAGTTTTATCCTCGACATGGAAGCCGTCGAAATACGTGTGGATTTCGTTGCTTTCCGTAGGGATGTCGCTGGCGTACTTCTATTCACCATGTATGTCGATGGATACTCGGTGGAAGTCCCCATCCAGAACTTCGCCAGGATTTTAGACCAACGCATCCTTTCGACACTGTCAAATTCTCCATAGAATAGGATTCTGTGTACAAGTTGGGATTAAGCTGCTCGCTCGCGGTCAGTGGTACAGACACGCAATCGGTGTATTATTAAAATGTTCGGGGGTCAACAAGCGAAAGTTATTCTTTGGGGAGAAGTCGATCGATGAATGATTCTGGTGGGCGTCTAAGTTCCTTCGGGATGACAGGCGGCCAAATTGCCGTTCTCGTCGTATTGGCATTGCTGTCCTTCGGTATTGTCATCGGTGGGGGATATTATGTGCTTACGGATTCCGGTCTCATCGGCGGGACAGAAAACGATCCTGTCGCTCAATCACAGACAACACCAACTGTGGCTTCCGATGGGGAATCCCCGCCAGCACCAACATCAACTCCCGAAGCTGGAGGCAAGCTGCCTCCAGCATGGACTTCCACACCGTTCGGTCTCGCTGAAATCGATTATGTGCAGTGGGGTATCCAGCTTTCCGACCTTCCTATGGGTTTCAAGAATGTTCCTGTTGAAGAGTTGGAACCAGAGTCCGGATTCATCGGGGATGACGGCAATGGCGAAATGGTTAATACATTCTCTTTCTCAAAGGAGGATGATGAGTTTCAAGTTGTTTATGGCTTTACGGGACTTGTCCTTGAACATGAACAACAAGCGTTTGACGAAGCGACCTCTATGTCGGAAATTGAGGGTGATGAGATTATCGATTCTTTCGAGCACAATGGTATCTTGGAACGAAGGACTGTTGACAATTTAGAGGAACTCGGGGATGTTGCCATGGGATATAGTTATCTCTTGGACGTGGAAGGTGTGGATCTCCGTGTTGAATTCATCATATTCCGCAGGGATATTGCTGGGGCAATGATATTCACAGCTTATGTCGACGGTATGCCGGCGGCTGTTTCTCTTCGAGATCTCGCATACGTTTTGGACCAACGTATCATCCCAACATTGCCGAATAATCCATAGCCCGGGAAATCGTGTATAGAACGGTCTCCAGGCATGTCTGGGCATCAGGAAGCACTGGCGTGTAATCGGGGAATGATTAGAATATTTATTGTTATCTTGATGATTGTATGCCTTCAGGGAGAAAACAACTGATGCATTCTTCAGGCGAGCGTCGGCGCCGCTTCGGCATGACAGGTCGGCAGATTGCATTTCTTGCCGTTTTGGCCGTGCTTTCCTTCGCTGTCGTCATCGGTGGGGGCTATTACGTCCTTGCCGATTCAGGTCTTCTTGGTGGCGAAGAAAATGAACTCGTTGCTCACTCGCCGGAAACGCCGACCATGACATCCACGAGTAAATCTCAACCGACCGCAACGTTGACACCGGATGAGAATGAAGGCAATCCTTTGCCCCCAACCTGGACCCCAACGCCAACCCTGACTGAAGTCCCGCCCGACACTTCTGGCTGGACATTAAGTAGTGATGATTTGCCTGTCGAATTTGAAGAAACCACCCTAGATGAATTGGGATTAGATACAGAACCCGACTTGTTTGAGGGCGAATATCCCATTGTTGACATATTTAGCTATATTGACTCCAACGATGCGTTCGAAAGCATTTACGGCTGGATATTTCTGATCCAAGATGAGCCAGACCAGGCTGATTTCGATACAGCCATCCAAGATATGGATCTATTCACGAATCAACTCATTGAGGATCTGGGTGTTGAAGAAGTAATCGATCAACAAGAATTAGAGATGCCCGAGGACATCGGTGATTCGTCTCGATCCATTACAGTCGTTGCCAGAATCGAAGACATAGATTTCCGCTTCGATATGGTCCTATTCCGCCGTAATAGCGCTGGCGTATATTGTGTCACAATATATCTGGATGGAGAAAACCCTATCGTTCCTCTTCAGTACTTGGCCCTTTCGCTAGACACGCACATTCGAGGTATTGAGTGACGAAATACGCTGCGTGAAAATTTTGGTGGAAGTGAGTACAGATATGCATTCCTCCATAACCAGCTAAGCTGTTCCCGCCTCTCCTTTTCCATATTGAAGAAAGTTATCCAGTAAGCGTTATTGCGTTTACCGGCAAATAACGGACCAGGTGAACTTATGCCGCTGTAGAATAAAATTCTATATCAATCTCGAATGACGCTGGCGTTTTTTACCACCAGGAGGAGGATGAGCGCTCATCGGTTTCCCAGCCATAGTCACCGATCAAAGGAACGAAGGATACCGGCACAACATGTTTTTGTCTAAACCGATCTGCGCGTCTTATCCAGCACTCAAGCATTTGCCCGCTTTGCCCACCTACAGGTAACACCAACTTTCCCCCGTCATCCAATTGCTCTTTCATAGGTTCAGGCACGTTCGGCGCGGCGGCGGTAACGATAATCCCCCCATAGGGCGCAAATTCGGGTAAACCACACGATCCATCCGTTACAATCACTTCGATATTATCGAGTTCAAGAGAATCCAGTTTTTGACGAGCTTCATTGGCCAACTCTTCAATGCGTTCGAGAGAATATACTCTCCTGGCCAGTTGTGCCAATATTGCTGCCTGATATCCAGATCCCGTGCCGATCTCAAGAACGGTCTCGCTGCCATCAAGATCGAGCAATTCACTCATTAAAGCCACGATATACGGTTGCGAAATGGTCTGGTGATGACCTATTGGCAACGGTGCATCCACATATGCTAGATTTCTGTTTTCCACCGGCACAAAAACATGCCGCGGGACTCTGAGCATGGCATCGAGAACCCGCGTATTGGAAATGCCTCGCTTGTGCAGCTGCTGTTCAACCATGCGCTCGCGCGCTTCTCTTGTATCATCTTCATTCATCATCATTGATTATACAATTCTGAATACTACGGGAGAAGCAGCTTGTACATCTGGGACTTTAGGTGCACTCGGATGGATCACAGAACCTCTCAAGTGGACTGAACGATGCGTTGTTCCTTCCAAACATCAGCATCATTGTGATATCCAGCTTGCTCCCAAAAGCCGAGTCGATCGGAGGACATAAACTCCAGACCTCTTAACCATTTTCCACCTTTCCAAAGATACAGGTCCTTTAATTGTTTTCGCCCAGGAATCGATCCAATCATGCCCCTCAAGGGGAAACCGTGTTCCGGTGTAAGTGGGACATTATTGTAGCTTGTAGCCAGCAGAAAATTATCGGCAAGGGCTACCTCGATGGGAATGTTTGCTGTAAAACCATTCTCACAATGCTGCATAACGTATCGGGCGGATGGTTTCAATTCGACCAAGCCGGCTTCAACAATAGATTGCAAAGCGACACCTTCCCATGTCGTCTCAAACTTGCTCCAGCGTGTAACGCAATGTAAATCCAACGTGAGCTTGGTGCGAGGCAATTCCTGGAATTCATCCCATGTCCAGGACTTTGTCTGCTTAACTTCCCCCCATATTCGAAATATCCACGCGTCGGGATTGAATACTGGAACGGCACCATAATGTAAAACCGGGAATTTAAGGGTTAACGATTGGCCTGGCGGCAGGCGGCCTTCTTCGCGTATACGTTCTTCCATCGCTCGGCGGTCGTCCGATGAAGATCTCATCATTACGCTTTACCTCCGTGGAGAGTATAGTAAATTTCGCGTGTAGATGGCCAGCAGCATAACTACGATACTATCATAGTCTTGGTGCCGAAAAGATTGAACTTCTATCGGTGCAGTAGATTACGATTTAGGGAAGCCTTATTCGGATTCGCTCGATTGATCGCCGATGTTATGACGACTTAGCCGGGCACGATTCCCTCCGAATGAATTCGTCAGGATAATTTGCGGTCCCGCTTGGATATAGCCACGATGTATCTCGGCGATAGTCTCCGATCGCTCAAGGTTCCATAGTTCCGGAGCGATGCCCCGGTCAAGTCCTAAAGAAAAAAGGGTAGTCCCCATGCCACCATCTGCCAGGACCAGGCTATTCGCACTTAATCGGTTCTCCCATGCTGTCGTCATCATGGACACCTTTCCACAAGTCGGGGATTGATGTTGGAAAGAAATTCCAATTTACTTTATCAATCATCGTGGCTGGCGGTATTAAAGTGCCGTTAAGTTCAATTTAAGTCGAGGTGGTGTAATTCGCTTTCGGAACTATTCCGCTCTTGGAGAGCGCAGGAGTATAACCATCCCACCCAGGATCAGGATTGCCGGCCAGAAGAATTTGCTTAAGCTGCCGAAAAGCATGGGGCTGATCGTTTTGAGTAAAACGACAGCGCCGAACACTACCAGCGTTGCTCCGACAATTACAGCGATCTGGTCACCCGAAGCTCGGGTTGTACGCAGACCTTCATCTACAAGCGATTGGACCTTGTTTGAGAAGTTATCCGTTCTTTCAGCCGCATTTGCCCTTGTGCCAATACCGTCAGCCAACTCACTGGAGGGAAGCACGATGCAAAGTACGAGGTAGAGGATTACACCGACGCCATTTACAAAGAGCAAGAGCACAAAGGCCAAACGAATTAATGTGGGATCGATGCCGAAATAAACACCCAAACCGCCACACACACCTGCAATCATCTTATCTGTGTTACTGCGCCTCATTCTCTTCGCTTCCATATTTACGTTCTCCAAGATCTCCCATCAAACGTCTTGCGATCTGTCGTCTATCACCGATGCAGTCGAAGATTTCGTTACACAGAAGATATAGATTTCCTTTTCACATCAGTTGCCAATTTGCAATTCATTGGCTAAATATCTCACGTCCAACGGAAGATACTTTGAAGCAGATAAAGAACACCAACCGAAATCAGCAGAACTGGCCAAACAGGTTCCTGAAAGTCCCTTGCTCCAAAAATCGAGCCGAATATCGCTACCATTAATAAACTGATCTTGATTAGATTTAACCCTTCGCGCAACGACTGTTTAATGCCGGCCCCAAGCAGTCCCGAAAGAATCACACCGACACCCACGAAACCTGGTATTAAAGCCCAGGCATAGGACCAGCTTGCGTAATTGTTGGTTATATTCTGCCAGTACAATAACCCGCCGACACCTCCGACAATACATGCGGGCACGGCCATGGCTGGTACGCCGCTTAGCAGCCCCATAATCAATAACAACAATCCAACTCCAACGATAATCATAGGCCAATTATCGACGGGATCTATCCACTCATACCAATCCGGAGATAGTTGAGCGAGTAAGAAAGCAACACCAATGAGTATCAGCACCAATCCCGCGCCAAGATTCGAGCGTCTTTTCGTATCCATGCAAGCCTCCAGATCCTATTTAACTATCTATACGTTGGATAAGCCCCAGCGTCGCGCGTTTTCATGTGATTGTACGTTAACTGTTCAAATAATTCGAATCTATCGCCGGGAAAATAAAGTACTGTCTCGAGTAAATCATAGTGCAGGTGTCGCGGCAGCCGGTGATACTCGAGTTGTTTTAGTTGGGCGATGCCAGTGCGAACGCGGGCCCTTCGATGTCATTGGGAGTACGTCCTGTTTCGTAGAGGACGCTATTGCTGCAAAGGTTCCCGAAAATCAAAAATGCCTTCCCTGAAGGCCCACACATTATTACAAGTACTGCATTGAAGCCCTTCTTCAATGGATTCCAAGTCTATCGAATCGCAGACGGGACACTTCCAAAACCTTTCTTTCGATATTTCCATGTCTCCGCCGGCCGCCTTGCATCGCACAAAAACACTCGGTGACAATTGCCAATACGCACCGGTCCACTGCACCAAAGAGTCCAGCGTGACCAAGAGATTAACCGGAACCAGCTTTTTTAGGAATGGAAGACGAAAGTTAGATACGGATAATTGTCGCTCAATAATAAAGCCTACTTTATCCAACCAGCTCCGCACAGTTTGGGGATGAAAGTCGAAGTTGAGTTCGGCAAATTCAATCGGTTCAGGATCGAAGGGATTCCAGGATTGACGGCGGAAGAGCCAACGTGCGATCGCTTTTATGTTCCGCTTGTTGGCATATTCCAGGACGAAAATACTCCCGGGCTTGAGCGTGTTTCGCACTTGCTGCAAGGAAGCGAGGGGATCGGCCATGTGGTGCAGGGTGCGGATCATCGTCGCACCGTCGAAGATTGATGCAGCAAAAGGTAGATGATACACATCTCCCGCAACATAGCAGTAGCGTGGGCTATCGCCAAGCCGGTCGCGGGCTTGTTTCAACTGTGAGAAGGAATAATCCAGAAGGACGATTTTCTTATAACCTGCATAACGTTCTGTATTCCGTCCGGCTCCTGCGCCCACCTCGAATAACAGATCGCCATCAGCCGGCAGTAAACGCTTCAGTGCTATCGCTTCGACGCGATCTTCGTATGCACGATCGGCATTTTCCCAGAAGCGCGTCTGATAATCCGATCCTTCGTAGTCACATACTTGAGGACGATCCTTTTGCATCCGTAATCACCATAGAAAAGCCGGGGCTTTTCGCCGCCGGCAGCGCTTCGTTCGGATTGATTGTACCCTCAAGTTACCCGGCATGGGAAGGCAAGAAAAACCACGCGGCGATTCGGATAAACCAGCTACGATGTATTGCCCCACAAAGTTATCTCGTGGACCTCGGTCGATATCGGGGCTTGAGGCGCCAGATGATGAGCAAAGCCGAGATTATTGGTCTTCGTAGCGGGACTCCTCGATCATGCGTTTCCAGTTGGTTTCGTCATCGCCCGGTTCGATGCGGCCTTTTTGGCGATCGACCTGAAACTTAAACTCCGCCTTAGTAAGTTCTTCCGCCGTCGCACGTCGGACGATCCCCCATTTTCCACAGTGTGGGCAACGTTCCAGTTTTCCAAAAACCAGGTTGAGGGATAAAACGTGCCGACTGAAAGGCAGGCCACAACGGGAGCACACGGCACCGCCCGAAGCACCGTATTCCCCGATGCGGAAACCTTTCTTGCGGTCCAGCAGCGTAGTGGCCGATATTCCGATTACTGCTATTAAGACAATTAGAATAAACATAGGAATAATTACACTCTTTGCCGCTTCCCAACTCTGATCAGCGCTGACGAACTCAAATTGAAGAACTTTGCTTTGTACTATCCCACTGGCGCTCGTTGCGCCAACGGCTTGGATGCGGTGGACACCGAGTTCGAAATCCGAGGTGTGAAATTGGTATTCGAATGGCGGCTCATCGTCCTGGAACACAACCGCTTCGCCAATGATGAAATCCACGCTGTGGAGATCGGAGGGGCCAGAAGCGGAGAGTGTGAAGCTGCCCTGGATACGTCCACCCAAGGCGAAGCCGAAATCTTTCCGCAGCTTCAAAGAAAGTGCCTCGGTTGTGTCCTGCGCGGAGGCGAATCGAAGCGGTAAAAGTAGGCTCAACAAGAGTAGCAAGTAAACTGTGCGTCGCGTTGTTGTTTTCATGCTATTTCCAGCGGGTGAGTATTGTCTCTCGCTGGAAGAGATGCATCGCCAGCGCGACCAGTCCAGCGTCGACAACCAGGAGGATTACGGCCATCCAGAGGATCAGTTGATCGTTGATGAAGAACAGCCCCGTGATTTGTCCGAAGAAGATCCCCAATAAAGGCAAGATCACCAACATCGAAAGCTGTTCGGCAACCCGTGGGTCATTGGCTCGTGAAGAAACCATAACCGCAACGCTAACCGCTGCGATGGATAGGAGTGGGCCAACAATGAATATAGCCATCAACCAAAGCCCATCCGTCAAACGGCCCAACACGATGGGGCTTGCCGAGAGAATCCGGGCACCCACTGCAAAAACGCCAAATCCCAACCAGGTCGCGCTAATTGCCGGCAGGATTGCAGCAAGGCCTTTCCCGGTGAGTAATTCGATCGTGGTTATCGGTGTGGCCAACACCGGCTCGAGCGTGCGCGTGGTCTTTTCTCCGACGATGCTGTAGGAAGCGATCGTGACCGGGATGGCCAACGGCATGATCATAAAGAGCAGCATAAATTGACTGATCATAAAATACTGACCGCATTCCGCAACATTCATATCCTCGCCGCACAAATCCATGAAACCACTGGGCATGTCCGTGGTAGAAAGCCCGCTGAAAACCGCCGAATCGCGAGTAGCGTAGAGCATGATCAAAGGCAGCGCAGTGAACAATAGAGGCAGAAAGCCCACGGTAAACAGGACAAAGCGATTCTTGAACACCTCCGCCCATTCTTTGCGCACGATAATCCAAACTTTTTTCATTCATCACCTCTGTTGTAAATCGACGTTGTGTATTTCACGTCCGCCATACAAATAACCTTTGTCAATTAGCGGGTTTCATCACTTTCACGGTCATGAGAATTAACCAAGTGTAAATACACATCTTCGAGAGATCTGCGTAATTCGCCGACAAATTGAATCTCGGCTCCCATCTCCACCAGGGCGCGCACGATAATGGGATTATTTTCTTCGGGTTCATCCAGGCCAATCACCAACTTTCCCTCCACCGTCTCAACAGAGCGCACAAACGGGAAATCTTCAATGCGTTCAACAAAACCGGGATGAACCCCGCGCAGATGGAAAACTACCAGGCGCGCATAGACTGAGCGGCGCAGCGCGGAAGGCGTGTCGAGTGCCAGAAGGTGACCATTGAAAACCGCGATGCGGTCGCATAATCGGTCCGCTTCGTCCAGGTTGTGCGTACACATAAATATCGTACGCCCTTCGCTGCTCAATTCAGCAATGAAATCCCGCACCAATCGTGCTGCTTCCGGATCGAGGCCGCTGGTCGGTTCGTCGAGAAAGAGAATCTGGGGCTCGTGCAGTAGCGCTCGCGCAATGGCCAATTTTTGACGCATGCCTTTCGAAAATTCTGCCACCGCATCCTGGCGTCGGTCCCACAAATCCAGCATGCGCAGGTATCGCTCTACCTGCGTGCCCACATCTTCGACTTCATAAAGTCGGGCAAAGAAATCAAGATTACGTTCGGCGCTGAGCCGTTCATATAAGCCTGGCGATTCCGTCAGGATACCGACCCCTTTGCGAATCTGGTAATCATTTTTTCCAAGTTCAGCGCCTGCAACGATCGCCGTTCCGGAAGTGGGGGCAATCAACGCGGTTAACATGCGAATCGTGGTCGTTTTCCCTGCGCCGTTCGGGCCCAGAAAACCGAACACCTCACCCGCATTTACTTCCAGACTCAGTTGGTCCACGGCCAGAACTTGATTGAATTGCTTGGTCAAAGAATCCGTTTTTATCATCTTCTCAACCTGTCAGACCCCTTTCAAATCTTGATACTTATTTCCCTTGTCGTCCAGTGAGGAAACAGCGATATCCACCGAGAGTCTTCTGCTTGTATGTTGGGCTATACAAATCGGCTGTCTTCAACCTGCTCTTTGGTTATGTCTTCGACTTCTATCGCCGGAGCCAGATCGGCAGATCGTGGCGAATCGAACGCCGGATCCGAGATCGGCACCTGGGGTTCCGAAGAGCAGCCACGCAACTTTAATATTATCACCAAGCTGATGATTGCGGCCACAGCGGCAAGCCCCTCTGCGATGTAGATACCCCAGAGCTGAACCGCAAGAAGCACTCCTGCGTCGATCAATGTGTGCCACAGCACAGCCGCAACGCCCCATCGCACCTGCTTGCGAGTGAACGCCTGCAGCATGAGCACAGCCAGACTGATCTGAATAGCCAGAGCGAATACCCGCTCGACTGCGCCAAGCAATGCGTCGTACCAGGGCATATTCCAGTACATCTCGAGTTGTGCTGCCACATCGGCCACCCGGTCTGCAGGAACTAAGGAAGAAAGGTCCACGCCTCGCAGAGCGATGGCCTGGATCAAACCGTAGGCGGCAAGGCCACCCAGGATAATCGCTTCGGCGCCTCCGTGCCCCAGGCCAAACATCAAGGCTTCCCGCCAGGAACGTTCTTTGCGCAGCCAGGTACGATAAATCAGATACCGGGCGCCTTCTTCGAAAACGCCAGCTGAAAGTCCGTAGGCAAGCGCAGCGCCAATAAGCGGGAGCCCCATTTGCGCCAAAGAGAGATTAAAACGATCAAGCGATGGGGCCAAGACGAAAGCATTGAAGGGTATGTGCAGGATCTGGCTTGCGACGAACGTCACAGCACCAACCAGAAAGAGCCGCCATTCCACCTTCAATCGCTTGACAAACAGCACTCCCAATATAAGAGGCAAACCGATCATTACAAGCGCATTTACCGTATGGACAAACATATTCATTGAGTACTCCAAGAAATGGTTTTTTCAAAAGGTTGAACACGTCGTACAGAATTTGCCTGGAACCAACATCGATCGGTTCCATGTTTCACGTGAAACAATGAGGGCTTACGGCCATCTACGTTTTCGCTGGCGTGAACGGGATTGCAAGGATCGTCTCAATATGACCATCAACTGATTGCCGGTAGACGAGCGCAGGAGTATATCCACGGGTTCCCATTCTTCTTCGGCGGCCAGATTGAGTAAATCCGCCAATTCCTCCGGGCGGACGCCTTTCAGCGTCCCTCCCAGGACCTCGACCGTGTACTCCCACTGCGCGCTCACTTTTTACGCTCCTTCTCCCCCGGCCTGTCTGCCAGGTTTACCCCAGCGAGTGACGCCACGCCTGCGATCCCGCCCAGATTCATCGTGTCGACCGCACTGGAGGGAACAATCACCAATGCACCTTGCTCCTTTAGGCCTTCGAAGAGCATATTCATTGCCCGCAAGTGTAAGGCCGTGGGGTTGTTCTCATAAGCCTTCGAGGCGTCAGCGAAGGATTGTGCAATCTGCTGTTCGGACTCACCCAGGATGACACGCGCTTGCCGCTCGCGCTCGGCTTGCGCTTGCTGGCTCATGGCATTTTCGAGGTCCTGCGGGATAACTACGTCGCGGATCTCCACGGACTGCACGGTTACACCCCAAGGTGTCGTGCGCTCGTCGATGATCTTCTGGAGCTCCTTGTCCATGCGCGCCCGACCAACCAAGATGTCCGCCAGGCTCATCTGCCCGATCACTTCTCGCAAGGCCGTCTGTGCGGCCCATGCGATCGCCACTTGATAGTCTTCCACCTCGAGGGCAGCTTTTTCAGCATCCCAAACCATCCAGAATAATACGGCATCCACATCGACGGGTACGGTATCTTTGGTAAGCGTCTTCTCAGCGCTGAATGGCGTAACGATGACACGATGATCGATCCAGATCGTGACTTTGTCGACGATGGGCACGATCCGAAACAACCCCGGTCCTCGTAATCCAATAAAGCGTCCGAAACGCAGCACAACAGCTTTCTCCCATTGATCGGCGACTTTCAATGCGAAGAGAAGATACAGTCCGATCAGGTTGAGCGTCACCAACAACGTTCCAATCAACCAGCTCGCTGCATCCAATGTCTGGAGTAATACCGTCACCAGCAAAGAAGCAATAACGAACAATACGTATATCGTGGTTGCAACAGCGGGAATACGAATGGTGTCCTTCTTTGGTTTGATTTCCTCTTTCCTTTGTGAAAATTGCGTCACTCTTTGCATCATCTCACACCTTCCTTGGTCCCTAAGTACTTATCAGTTTTTTTATACGTCTTCTGGCGGCGTTCCTTCGTCCCGCCAGCGGGTAAGTAAGTTGTCTACATTTTGTTCGACTTCTTCGGGTTCGAACCCCAGACGATGCGCTTCAAGTAAATACGAGCGCGTGATGGCGTCGAGAGCAGCTTCCCGCATTCGTTTTGCATCTTCCGGGAGAGGCGGTTCGAGTACATATGTGCCACGTCCTTGCTGGGTCGAAATCACGCCTGCCTCATCCAGTATGCGATAAGCACGGGCAACGGTGTTGAAGTTTACGCGTAGATCCGTGGCCAGCTGTCGCACGGTTGGCAGCTGCTGACCTGGTTGCAAGGCCTCCGTGGCGATCAGATGTTTAATCCGATCCACAATCTGAACGTAAATCGGTGAATGGCTGCGGAAATCCAGTTCTAAAAACATGATCTACATTGTACCAATTGTCTCATTGTACTAATTGTACTATTATATAATCGCCTTGTCAAGATCGCCCATGGAAACCGGGGAAACATGTAAATTCGCATATCTTGTTTCCGTATTATTTTCATCTGTGGTGTCTCATTGCCGTTGAATTATCCAGCATGGTAAAATCCCAGTGATGGCGATAAACGCCTTCGTAGGAGGTAAGTGTGGAAAAGCAAGTCAGTACTTTTACCGTGAAAAAAGGCTTGGCGCAAATGCTCAAAGGCGGTGTGATCATGGATGTGGTCACCCCGGAACATGCCCGCATCGCTGAGGATGCGGGTGCAGTCGCTGTGATGGCTCTAGAGCGCGTCCCCGCAGATATTCGTGCCCAGGGCGGCGTGGCGCGAATGAGTGACCCAAAACTCATTGTCGAAATCATGGAATCCGTGACCATTCCCGTAATGGCCAAATGCCGTATCGGTCATTTCGTTGAAGCACAAATTCTCGAGGCGCTTGGCGTAGATTACGTTGACGAATCAGAGGTGCTTACGCCAGCAGACGAGTCGCACCACATCGATAAACATCCGTTTAAGATTCCGTTCGTTTGTGGTTGTCGCAATCTAGGCGAAGCTTTACGACGTGTTGGGGAAGGCGCTGCCATGATCCGCACGAAAGGCGAAGCGGGAACTGGCGATATCGTGGAGGCTGTACGCCATGCACGATCCGTACTCGGTGAAATCCGCCGGCTTGAAAATATGCCCGACGAAGAATTAATGGCTTTTGCCAAGTCGATTGGTGCGCCATTCGATTTGGTCAGAGAGACCAAAGAACTCGGACGTTTACCGGTGGTTAACTTCGCCGCCGGCGGGATCGCCACGCCTGCCGATGCTGCACTGATGATGCAGCTTGGCGTGGATGGTGTCTTCGTCGGTTCGGGAATCTTTAAATCCGGAAACCCGGCGGTTCGCGCCAAGGCAATCGTCGAAGCGACGACTCACTATCGGGACCCCAAGATTCTTGCCAAAGTAAGTCGCGGCCTCGGCGAAGCGATGGTGGGCATTGGCGTAAGCGAGCTTCCGGAAGCGGAACGGTTGGCGGTACGCGGTTGGTGACTCCAAAGGCTGGCGAGCCTCGCACACAAGATGAGCGAGTAGACATCCGGCGCGGCGACCGGGCGATGCTCGATAATTCAGATATCGCCGCTTTACTGCATGAAGGACAGGTCGCCTTTATTGCCACTTGTCAGGAAAGTCAGCCCTTCGTCATTCCCAATCTGTATTGGTATAACCCCAACAAACATACCATCTATTTTCACACAGCCGCCGAAGGGCGAACGCGCACAAATATAGAAAACAACCCCAAGGTTAGTGCGAGTGTCGCCTCGATGGGAAAGCTGCTGCCAGCTGAGAAGGCAATCGAGTTCAGTGTGGAATACAGCAGCGTTTGTATCTTTGGCAAAGCCATAATCGTCGAGGACGAAGAAGAAGCTCATCGTGCGTTGCAAGGCATGCTCGATAAATATTTTCCGGAGCACAAATCTGGAGAAGACTATCGTACAATTACCAGCAATGAAATCAAGCGAACTACGGTCTTTGCTATTGAGATCGAATCTTGGAGTGGAAAGCAGAGAGTTGAATCATCGTGAGGATCGGAGTTCTTGCACTTCAAGGGGATTTCATCGAGCATATTACAATGCTCAAACGTATCGGTGTAGAAACCGCTGAAGTTCGTTTGTCGGAACATCTCGAAGATATTGATGGTCTCATCATCCCCGGAGGAGAATCAACCACCATCGGTAAACTGGCGATCCAGTTTGATTTGATGGATCCCATAAAGCGCTTCGGTAAAGCGCATGCCATTTGGGGAACTTGCGCCGGTGCGATTTTGCTGGCAAGCAAGATTCAACACGAGCAGCCTTTACTGAAGCTTATGGATATCTCCATCGATCGCAACGCTTTTGGAAGACAGGTTGATAGTTTCGAGAGTGAGATCTCGGTGCCCGTACTTGATTCCCCCCAGCAACCTTTCCCCGCGGTCTTTATTCGTGCTCCCATTATTGAACGTACAGGGAAGTCCGTCGAGGTGCTTGCGCGTTTACCGGCAGATGATGAAACGCCTGAACTTGTTGTGGCTGCACAGCAGGACCGCTTACTCGCAACCAGTTTCCATCCTGAGCTCACGCAAGATGATCGATTCCACCGCTATTTCTTGAATCTTGTGGAAAGGTGAATGGCATATGATTCGGCCTATGGATTGGCGGGATTTGGCAGTACTTCACCGGATGCGTACCTATGGCTTGTGCCTTGATTCTCAACTTGACAGCATACGCGGGCCTGATGCATTTCATGATGCTTTATTGGATCCCTTTTCGCGTAGAAAAAATACCCATACCTTGATTGCCCGTTCGGATGATACCGACCAAAACATCGCTGTAGGTCAGTTCACACATCATGCCGATCAAGTTTTTGCACATTTAACCTTTCTTGGACCAATTGATGTGCTTTCCCAACCATCAGGAATGAGTCTGATCGATGCGTTGAGTAAGGCGGCTGGATCACAAAAAATCCAGCACTTGATTGCCGAAATCGACGAAACCAACCCCGCTTTCGAAATCCTGCGACGCGCAGGTTTTGCCGTCTACGCTCGTCAGCGAATCTGGCAACGCACCGGTCCACCATCACTCGATATGGAGAAAATTAACCTGGAATGGCGCCTCGAAAGTGAAAGCGACGTAACGGCCATTCGCAACCTGTACCACAATCTCGTACCGGGATTGGTCCAACAAGTTGAAACACCGCCATCAGCAAACAATCGCAACCTTGTGCATTGGCATCAGGACGAGCTTCTCGCTTATCTGGATCTTAAAGATGGCTCCAGAGGAATTTGGGCACAAGCCTATATTCATCCTGCAGTCGAAAGAACACAGGAACTGTTGATGAGTCTGCTCGCCCACCTCGAATTAACATCCAAAAAACCGCTCTTTTTTTGTGTTCGATCCTACCAGGCAGGGTTGAACCTCGGCCTTCAGGGTCTGGACTTTCAACCCTGCAGTGACCAGGCGGTGATGGTCAAACGACTGACCGCTTCGATGCGAAATCGGGTACCAACAGCATTACGAGCCATCGAGGGAACGCAACCTGAACCCACGGCCCCAATATCACGCGCCGCATTTTCTTCACAGTCTGCTGCCGAAATCCCTATCCAAAATCACCTTGATTCGAATACCATCCATTCATAAGCACGCTGCCATCATTTCTACAGATGGCGGTAATGTCGGTCAGCCGTATAATACTTTTATCGCTGATATTTATCGGTTTGATATAAGAGGCTGTGTTGCGATGTCTTCACATTCCAATGCCACCGCAGATAATTCCGTCATCCGTATAAACAATAAAATTCTGCTCTTTGCGTCGACTACTCATGTCACGATAAAATTTCGGATCTGAATCGCAATGTCGAAAACCCGTCAGCGCGCAATCCTCACCCTTCCGAACAGGTCATCACTAACTTCCATCGCCACACTACTGCGCGGGAATATCACGTATATTGGTATTCTTCTTTTGGCCTTTTTCCCGCCCGTACTCGTCATGCTGGATCGTTGGTTTGATGTTCAGTGGATCCATACGCAATTTTTTTCCACCTGGTGCTACCCGGCGATACATTGCAATTCCATCCTCCCCGCTTATTTTGTAATCATACTTCCCGGGACCATATTGCTTGTGTTCTTGTTTATCTTTCGTGGTGACCAAATCACTGACCTATTACCTGTGAAAGCCCCCATCCATGAACTGAACGAAACACTCCCCTCTCCGTGGCAAAGGCGCATCGCTGGTTTATTCATCTCGATTTCCATCATCTGGATTGTATGGCGAATCGTCTGGGTTTGGCAAAACACCGCTACTCCGGGATGGAATTACCTGGGTGCCTATTTATTAATGTTATGCGGATGGACGTTGCGAGGAATTCCGTTCCACCATGTTGTCGCCCATTGGAAAGAAAATCGTCGCAAATATTGCTTCCTACTGATCAATCACGTATCCCTGATCGGGGGTCTGGCGAGCGTTTCCACGTCCAGCAAATCATGGCCGGTTTGTCTCCTCCTTTTTCTCGTCAGCTTCTTCGCCTTTCGCAAATCCTTGCGCGACATCTCCAGCAGCTATTGGTTATCGTCCTTCGCGCTGGTCATCTTTACACTGGGGATCAATCATTGGCGTTTCTCGATCATTGGCGATGAATACGCCTTCTTTCGCTACGCTGAAGACATCGTCCAACACCAAAATCTGTCCAATATTGGGGCTCACCTTTTTTATGGCCAGGGGGTGTATCAGACTCATCCCTATTTATCGTCTTTGATTCAAGCCGTGTCTATGAAAATCTTTGGGACATATAACTTTGGGTGGCGTTTCAGCAACATCTATCTCTCGGCGATTGCGATTGGTCTTTTCCATTCCGTCTTCCGCAGCTTTCTCCGCGCGCAGGTTGCCGCTCTTGCCGGATTGTTCCTGGCATTCTCGCAGTATCTGATTGCATTTGGGAAGATTGGTTACAACAACCTGCAAGCCTTTTTTCTACTCGCCCTCGTGCTGTATTTCACACGACGGGCAATCGCACGTAAGCGTAATGTCGACTTTGCAATACTGGGTTCCGTCTGGGGTTTATGTTTCTATGTCTATCCTGCAGCACTCTTTGTGCCACCGATCTCATTATTACTTTTACTTTTTTATCACTTCCCCATTTCACGCAGCGCGATCCGAAATTGGGGAATTTCCATACTCTGTCTATTGTTTCTGCTCTTGCCTCTTTTCTCACAAACAACCTATTGGCTGAATAAAATTCCCGGCACGCTTTTATACACGCCGGCTTTGAGTCAGAGTACAGCGAATATCGCACATCATCTCTCCAGCAATTTACTCTCAGCAATGTATTCTTTCCTCTACGCGCCCCAGGAGACACATTTCGTTGCCGGCTCGTATGTCGATCCGTTGTCCGCGGCACTGACGTTAATCGGTCTTGCATTGCTGCTCTCGAAGTATCGTTCGGATAAATTCTTTACCTTTCTCATCGCCAGCTTTGTTTACTTGCTTTTCTTCCTTGGCGCCACTCACGATCGTTCCGTTCCCTCGACCACAAGGATGTTCTTACTCTTGCCCTGGTTTGCCATTTTTACAGCGATCGGATTCATGTGGATCATCCAGGGGCTGCAGTCTATTCGATGGCGACGCGTTCTTACTGCCTTGACTCTGGTCGTGTGCCTCGTTATCAATCTCTATCAAGCTTTCCCTCTGTCGCAGAAACGCATGGCATATCGATACCATTCGTTTCAAGTTTTGTTTTTACGAGATGCGCTCCAATTGCTCAAACCCAAAGACAGTATAAAGCCATTAATCACGATTCTAAATCAGCCGGATACCCATGTATTGGAATCCCTATACGAACTTCTCGATATCTATCAGATCCCCTATACACGTGAGCAATTGACGGAGGTGGATGCAGAGGATTTCCTCCAGGACGATTTGGTGGAAGAATGGCTTTCCGATACGCATAGCTTGATTATAATTACACCATGGGTGTACGGTGAGATGAGGGCATCGATCGAACGAGTTCTTTCCCAGACGGGAAAACAACGTTGTGAAATTGAGAATATCGCCGGAAACACTATTTACATTGTCTGGGAATCTCATTCCGAAGAGAAATAGTTTGATTCGAAGCCGAAGAGTTGGAGCGACACCCGGTATGTGTAGCGTCTGTCGACGAAGATCCAATTTTTATTTCAGTTACATTCGTCCGTACAGGCACGTGAGTGAAAATGACTAGAAAACGAATTACGGATAACCTCGATGATCTTCTGGCCACCTTGCCGCCAGAAATCACGAAAGAGATCAGGAAAATCAATCGCCAGGATGAGTTGCTTGAAGTCATTCTGGATCTTGGCCGTATTCCCACCGCACGCTACATCGACGGCGAGGTCAAACTCAGTGATCATGAGGTGGACCGTGAAGCGCTGGATTATGTCGTTTCGCGTGTCGGCGGATTCGACGCCGACAACCGCGGCGGGATTGAACGCACGCTGCATCGCATTGCAGCCATTCGCAATCGACACGATCAAACCGTGGGTTTGACCTGTCGGGTAGGCCGAGCCGTCTATGGCACGATCGACATCATTCAAGATTTCATACTCGGCGGGAAAAGCGTTTTACTGGTCGGTCGACCTGCGGTTGGGAAAACGACCATGCTGCGGGAAGCGGCTCGCATCCTGGCGGAGAAGAAACGCGTCGTCATTGTGGACACATCGAACGAAATCGCCGGAGATGGTGACGTACCCCACCCGGCAATCGGACGTGCTCGCCGCATGCAGGTCCGTGAGCCAACGCTGCAGCACGAGGTGATGATTGAGGCGGTCGAAAACCACAATCCTGAAGTCATCGTGATTGACGAAATAGGGCGCGAGTTGGAGGCCGTTGCGGCTCGCACGATTGCGGAGCGCGGGGTGCAGCTGATCGGTACGGCGCATGGGAATACACTCGAGAATCTACTGCTCAATCCTACCTTGTCCGATCTCGTGGGCGGAATCGAATCCGTCACCCTTTCCGATGAAGAAGCCCGTCGTCGGGGCACCCAGAAAACAGTACTCGAACGACGCGCCGCTCCCACTTTTCCCATCCTGATCGAGATTCAGGATCGTGAAAGACTCGCCGTTCACCATGACGTTTCGGCCTCCGTTGATGCGATGCTGCGCGGCCGCCCTTTAACTCCCGAACTGCGTTATCGTGACGAAAACGGGGAGATCAAAATTGAAGCACAACCCAAAACCACAACGCCCCGAGGACGTGGCCAGGAGGGGTACCGGCGTCAAGCCGCACTGCCATCCAAGCCCACCGTTACCGATAATGGCTTGCCATATTCGCCGACACCACCACACATGCCCGGTGCGGCATTGGAAACGGCTCGAATTTATGCCTATGGTGTCGCCCGCAATCGTTTACGCCAAGCAGCCAAGCGTTTACGTGTGCCGGCGATCCTGGTCGATGATATGGGGGAGGCTGATGTATTGGTAACTTTGCGTTCCTATTATCGAAAACGACAGAAGGTTATCTCCAACGCCGAGAACCGTCGCATGCCAATCTACGTCTTGCGTTCGAATACGGTTGGCCAGATGGAGAGTTTCTTCGCCGATCTATTCAATCTGGATGGTTTATCCTCCGATGACCCGGCCATGGAAGCGGGCATGGAAGAGGCCCGCCGTGCCGTTCAATCCGTTCTCGACGGTGCTCGCTCGGTGGATCTTTCGCCCGCATCCGCATACGTGCGTCGCTTGCAGCATCAAATGGCTCGGCAAGCCAATCTGGTTTCCCATTCCTACGGCAACGAGCCACAGCGACGAGTTAGGATCTTTCGCAATTGAGTTTATTCATCACACTTGAAGGACCTGACGGGAGCGGAAAAACCCGTCAAGCGATATTACTTTCGCAGCGATTGGGTGCGCTTAATCATGATGTCTTACTCACGCGCGAACCGGGTGGAACGGAGATCGGCGAGCAAATTCGCCAGGTTTTAACCTCCCTCGACAATACGCTCATGGACCCGCGCGCCGAGTTTTTGCTCTTTTCCGCTTCACGGGCACAGCACGTGCAGGAACGTATCCATCCGCATCTCGAAAAGGGCGGGATCGTTGTCTGCGATCGGTTTTTCGACGCATCCCTGGCCTACCAGGGTTATGGGCATGGCCTCGACCGGGATGCGCTGCAGGAGATCACAGCCTTCGCCACGCAAGGCATGGTACCCGATCTAACCTTTCTTCTCGATCTTCCAGTCGAGCAAGGATTGAAGCGCAGAGAGCAGGACGGCAATTGGAACCGGCTCGACGCCTACAATCTGGATTTTCACCGCCGCGTTCGTCAGGGTTATCTCGCCTTGGCGAAAAGCCAGCCAGCACGTTGGGTGGTGATTGATGGTTTACAGGAAGTCGATCGTGTTCACGACGAAATCATGCGAACTGTCGAGTCAAGATTGAGTAAATCCACAATCCCCTAACGCAGCTGATATCTCCCCGCGTGCGGAAGAAGATTAGGCTTACGCTTTGATCGAGCGTGAGATTGTATTCTCATCGAGGACAGCTATGCAAACATACATTGCCATTCAGCTTGAAGATCTAATCAAGGTGTTCGGTCGAGGGTCGAAGCGCGTGAAGGCACTAAATGGTATCGATCTGACTGTGCAGAGCGGTCAAATGTTCGGATTTCTGGGCCCCAACGGTGCGGGAAAAACTACGACCATTCGCTTGATCATGGACCTGATTCGTCCGTCGCGGGGAAGCGTGCGTGTTTTTGGTCAAGATGTCCGGCGTCGGCATGGAGTTCTTCGAAATGTGGGAGCGATCGTTGAGCAGGCCGCATTTTATCCATTTCTCACTGGAGAAAAAAACCTCGAGGTGATCGCGAATGTTGGTGATCACGATCCCAAGCGCATCCCAGAGCTTCTCAATCGAGTCGGGCTTACCAATCATGCGAACAAACGCCTCTCGAGCTACTCGACTGGTATGCGGCAGCGTTTGGGATTGTCAGCTGCCCTTCTCGGCGATCCGCAATTACTTCTTTTAGACGAACCGACTGCGGGTCTTGATCCGGCCGGGATGCACGAAGTACGCACATACCTGCGAGAGCTTGTAGATCACGAGCAGAAGACCGTTTTTCTATCCAGTCATCTGCTTGCCGAAGTCGAACAAGTCTGTGACCGAGTCGCCATTATTCATCGGGGTGAAATCATCCGTGAGGGAAAAGTCAGTGATTTACTCCATGGCCATACGCAGTTGCGGATCCAGGTATCGCCGCTTCCTACTGCAAAGCGGGCTTTGGAGGGAAATTGGGAGATTTCAGCGTCGAATGTTGAGAAAGAATCTCATGCGTCTGAATCTGGATGGATCACGCTTGTGACTTCCAAAACCGAAGCACCGATAATCGTCAGGCGCCTGGTGGACGCGGGCGTTGATATCTATCAATTAACAACCCAAAGCAAAACGCTGGAGGCGTATTTCTTGGAGGCAACAGAGGAGGCATCCAACAATGATTAAACTATTTCGAGCCGAATGGCAAAAGACCGCCAATCATCGTTGGCTTGCCGGCTTCCTGATCTGGATATTTCCCGTTGGTGCTTTGGTGTTTTACTCGATCGTCGTCGTCGCGACGATATTTTCTGATGCGGCGATTATTAGTCTCGGATTGAATGGAGTGACCTGGACAGACGTCAGTAACGTCTGGAACACATTGAGCAGTTATCCCGGCAATGTATTGGGGCGCATGCCGATCCTGGCATTTGTGGCCACGTTGTTCGCCGGCGAGTATGAATGGGGAACCTGGAAAAACATTACCCCGCGCAATTCGCGAAGCGCCTTGATCCTGGCCAAATTTTTAGCCCTTGGGGTCTACGTCGTTCTTGCTTTCGCCGCAATGTCGGCTATCGTCGGTGTGGGCAACGGCATTGCCACTGCCATTGCCGGGCTGCCGTACCCTCCCGCCCCGACGCGGGAGGTTGTCAGTGCGTTCCTCGGTGACTATGTTCTTCGCGCGGGGTTGGCATTCATTTCCACGCTCATCGTCGTATCCTTTGCTGCTTTTGCGGCACTGATAACGCGAAAGATCGTAGGGGGAATCGTGATCGGTTTCTTGATCTCGATCATTGAACCGAATTTGTGGCTCGCGTGCCTTGGATTGAGCAGGTTGTTTAACAATCCCGATCTTATCGAACTCTATCGCTTTGCACCCTCGTTTAACATTGGAAACATTAATGAATGGATCCGCTTCAATCATGCTCTAGACATGAGCCCAATATTGTCAACACAGGTCAGCCTGGGAGCCTCGATCGCGGTCGCGGGACTCTGGGTCGTGGGTATGATCGCTTTGGTGATGCTGGTTTTCCGGCGTCAAGATATCACTTCATAAGAGATATACGGGGGAGAATCCGAGCGCTGCCGAATCACTCGAGACATCAGTTTAAAGATCCAGATCGGGTATGTTTTTTTCGATCTCCTCCGGATTCTCACCCGCCTCTAACCGATCCACGACTTCGTCGAATTCACCGGGCAACTCCTCGCCCAATTCCTCCCCCATCTTACGCATCATGCGCGCCATCGAGCGCGGATCGTTCTCGTCGAAATTCCCCCACTGGCCTGGATCCGTCAGATCATCCAGGCGAGAGTCTTCCGAGCGAGCAAAGCGTACTCGGTTAATTATGCGACGGAAATTGGTGCCCCCGCATTGAGGACACTGGACGGAAACACGACCGTATTCCTCGTACGATTGATAAACGGAAATTCGTCTTTTGCAATCCCTGCAAAAATAATCATATGTGGGCACGCCATACTCCCTAAACCAGCCACCTGCTTGTATTCGAAAACCGCAGGATGGACGACTCGCAGCATCCGACAAATCGATTATACTGACCCTGATAGGAGTTTTCAACGCATGGACGAGCCGCTATTCGATAAAGCACAAATCCCGCTCTTGATCGTCATTTCAGGGCCATCAGGTGTTGGCAAGGATTCGGTGATCCAACGTATGAAAGAAATCGGCACGCCCTTTCACTTTGTCATCACCGCCACCACAAGGCCGCAACGCGCAGATGAAGTTGATGGCCTGGATTATTTCTTCGTCAGCCACGATGAATTTGCGGAGATGATCGAGCAGGATGAATTGATCGAATACGCCATCGTTTACAATGATTATAAGGGCATCCCCAAACGACAGGTCCGCGAAGCGATGCAGAGCGGAAAGGACGTCGTGATGCGTCTCGATGTGCAGGGAGCGGAAACCATTCGAAAGCTGTATCCCGAAGCGCTGTTGATATTCCTCACAACCCGGACCGAAAAAGAATTGCTAAAACGACTCGAAGCACGAAAAACCGAGACGCCGGAAGGAAGAAAGCTGCGTATTGCCACAGCTCGGAAAGAAATGATGCGCGTTGAAATGTTTGATTATGTAGTCATCAACGCAGATAGTGAGCTCGATGCAAGCGTTGAAACGATTCTGGCGATCATTCAAGCCGAGCACCACCGCGTAAAACCCCGTCAAGTGCAATTGTGAATCATCATCCTCCCGTAGAACCAACCCAGCGGAGCAGTGCTGCCGAGTTCCGCAAGATGGTTAAACGATATCCTATTACGTACGGTTTGATCGGATTTACCGTCATCATATTCCTGTTCCAATGGCTCACCGCAAGCATTTCCAGTAATGGGATCGTTTGTGGGTTGGGAGATATGATTTGCCAGATTGGCGCAAAAGACAATCAGGCCATTGCCAATGGACAGATCTGGCGTTTCATCTTGCCAATTTTTATACACATCGATGTTGTACACATCCTCGTCAATATGTATTCCCTCCATGCCGTGGGCCCATCTGTAGAAATATTCTACGGCAAAGAAAGAACAACCATTGTCTATATATTGAGCGGAATCTCAGGCTTTGCGTTCAGCCTGGCCTTCAATTCTTATCCTTCAGCCGGCGCGTCTGGCGCGATTTTTGGCATGGTCGGTGCCCTGGCGTTGTTTCTATTTCGGCACCGAGAATTGTTCGGATCGGTCGCCAAGAACCAATTAACGCGCATTGCCATGGTTGTGCTTTTAAATCTGGTATTGGGATTTTCCGCCATGATTGATAATTGGGGGCATATGGGGGGACTTCTTGGGGGAATACTGATTGGATGGATCATCGGACCACAATGGGAGCGTGTTCAAACCCTGGAACTAACTCATCGCGTTATCGACACGAAACCCTGGAAAAGCATTCAGGCCAATGCGTTATTCGCAGTGGGATTGGTGGCCTTTGTCTGCCTTGCTGCAATATACAGTCCATTCAATCGATAAAGTCGGATATTCGATATTTACAAACAATCAAATACTGTCATCTCATTGGATCGAAGACATTCCACTTTCGGGTCGGTGTTTGATAGCTGAAGGTGCCCACCCGATGAGATAATAGCCTCCTACAAGGCGAGAATATTGCAAACACGAAAAACATTTGAACGGTTTTTCTGCACATTCTTACGCCATGTTTAAAATGGGTATTCAATCAACGGGTAATAAGAAAGTGCCGGCACTATTCGACATAACATTCGTGGGTGCTGACACGATAGGTCTGTTCGGTACCTTTTACGCCGGCTTGCGTGAGCTATCCGAGGAGGTCACCCTCATCCACCGTCGGGATGGGTTCCGCGGCCACGATTCGTCCGTCAATACGCTTATGCAATCATCGGTGGAATTGCTTATTGTCTACGACTTGCGCGAGCTTCAAGGGGCATCCCATCTTGAACGAGATGTGATCTTTAACAACCAAAATCAAGAAGAACGCTCGCTCGATATTTATGCTGTCGTACTCGCTTTGGGATGTATAGCCGATATGGGTCCCATGCGAACCTGGGGCTTAACGCCCATCGGGCGGCGCTACATTCGGGTTAATAGACTCAAGGAAACGAATCTACCAGGTGTATACGCAGCGGGAGATGTTGCCCTACAGGAGAATCTCGATCGATTGAACTTAATTATTGTGGGGAATAGCCAGGTGACCGTAACAGCAAATTACGCATATACAAAAAACCGGGGGAAAAGGTTTTCCCGGTCACTCAAGTGAAATACTACAAAAAGGGACCTGACACCATTCAGTCTGGTAACATCTCAATCCGAAGCGGGGACGTCTTCCACATTCTTCTCCTTTTTGGCTTTTTTGCTGCGAGAAAACAGAATGCGTAAACGGGGGAAACGCTCACCTTTGGTGGTCTCTTTTGATTTCGGAACGCGTGGCCAATACAGCAGAAGTCCGATCAAGCTCAAGGTGACGCCAGTCGCCAGTCCGATAACCTGGATCGGGCCAAAAGTGACGTAAGGTAGTTCCTGTGCACCAAGACCGATAAAATCTGCAAGCGAAGCGGCCGCTGCCACGACGTATCCGGTCGCGATTAAGCGCACGCCGATATCCGCACGCAGCGACATGGGCCGACTGTTACGAACAACTCGTACGCTGGCATATGCGCTGGCGAGCAATATCGCCAAGCCTACGAGCCACACCTCGACCTGCACAAATCCGACAGTTTCACTGCGATTCATGCCAATAAGATCGGGTTCGATACCGATAACAAAAATCATGAAACCGATGAATACCAGGGTCATCCAATAACGCGCCCAACGCACCTGGCGTGGCTTCAAAGGGGACAAAGGCATATATCAATTCTCCGATGGCGGTTTAGGATATTTTTTCAATTCAAAATCCCAGGTCTAGCAATGTGGTCCTCAGAGGTCAACTGGTATTTATTCGTCATGTCAATTAACCGTAGATCGACGATGCTGTCAAGGGCCAAGAGTACTGTATCGATTCCGTGCCATCCATCGAACTTCATGCTGCCCATCGTACATTCGTGATGATTACTTGATATTTAGTACCACACGCACCTATACCAATCCGGATCGGTATAGGTCGTTTGGGCCAGCATTATTCTTCGTGTCGGGTTTCGTGGGACCAGAGTGCGTCAAAACCAATCGCCTCCGCGGCGTGCACCAGCATCGGCAATC
>Ga0307430_1000315_pt1 | contig 44654 bp, 36 predicted proteins | sample SalMarWE160130MG_FD_202159 | JGI IMG/M metagenome (GOLD analysis project Ga0307430, IMG submission 202159) | Salt marsh sediment microbial communities from the Plum Island Ecosystem LTER, Massachusetts, United States - WE1603-130 | ecosystem: Environmental > Aquatic > Marine > Intertidal zone >...
TCTCTGGTGCTGTGCGTAGTGTTCGGGTCATGTATTTTTCCCGTCCGAGGAAATCGTCCCGCTTAATCCGAATTCCATCGATGTGGTTCAAGGGCGAGGGTCGAAAGCTCAGAAAACGATCTGTGATGCAGATTTCTCCTGTAGCCGGCGTCTTCCTGCAGGTTGGCCACGTTATCGATGTCAAGAAAAACCTGCCCTAGATGCTAACACCAAACATCAGCGTTCGTTGTAAACATTGCTGCGTAATTTCGTCATTGTGAAAGCCGATTGATCACCGAGCGAGTTGGTCTTTACAGGCTGATACGATTTGTAATATATAATGCAGCGAAGTCAACGTAGTAACCCTCACACGACAGCGATGCGCTTCAGTGTGTTATTCTAACCGATTGCGGCGGGATTTTCTCCGGCGATCGGTGAAAAAAATGGAATAATGTGTTATTAGATCACAGATCAAATTGCCACTTGCGATCGTCAGATTTGGAATGGAAGAGGGTCAATCCTACAGCATGAATGCAATTGGAAAAATATGTGTCTTTTGTGGATCCAGTGATTCGATCGATGATGCCTATCTTGATGCTGCCCGGACATTGGGGGAAGCTGTGGCAGAGCGCGGCTTGGATTTGATTTTCGGAGGGGGAGGGACGGGATTGATGGGCTCCCTCGCAGATGCGGCACTCGCTGGCGGCGCGCAGGTGATTGGCATACTGCCTCGCATCTTTGACACGCCAGCCCTGGCACATCCAAATCTGACCGAGCTGCGCATCGTGGATGGTATGCATAACCGCAAGGCCATGATGATGGAAGCCGCCGATGCTTTCCTGGCATTACCCGGTGGTTTTGGCACATTCGAAGAATTATTCGAGGTGCTCACGTGGGCACAGATTGGCCTCCATCGAAAGCCGGTCGGTGTGCTCAACGTGAATGGATATTTCGACCCGCTGATCGACTTGATCGAGCACGCCCGAGATGAAGGCTTTATACTCGAGGAGCATCCGGATTTATTAATCGTCGAGGACGATATTGATCGCTTACTCTCCCGACTGACGCAGTATCAGCCGCCGGAAGGGCTCGAACGATGGGTGGATCGTGATGAGGAGAGCGGATGAACGCGGGGTATTATTTTTTATTCATTGTTTGAACCTCTGGGGATTGTTAAGACCACAGACGGATCGACCGGGTTTAAATTCCACTTATAGCATTTCGTTTTCAACCATTAATCCTGAACATCATTGGATATTCATCGTTTCGTATGAAAGCCGGTGTGCTGGTTACTCCCGCGTGAGGCTACGTTATTCCGCGTTTGCGGATTAAATGACGGCCCTCGAAGAGCCGCAAAACGACCACACCCGAGACAATCATGAGACTGCCAGCAAGCTGGATGGCGTTGAGGCGTTCGCCGAAGAGCAGATGCGCAAGCGTGGCAGTAAAAGCCGGTTCCAATGTGACGATCAGATTGACCGTGCTGGAGGGCAGGTAGCTCAGGCTTACGTTGTACATTCCGTAACCCATCAGGGTTGGCCCTGCGGCCAGAAGGAAGAGCAGACCCCATCCGCCGAGAGAACGCTGCAGCCACAGCAGTTCGACCGGCTCGGCCGCAGCGCCAGGAAGAGATACTCCTGGAGTCAGGTTGTATACGAGCAGGAAGAGCGATCCGAAAGCGAAGGTGAAAAATAACGTGGTCCAGGGATTTAATCCACGTTGTGATGCGGAGCGTCCCATTAGGCTGTAGACGGCATAAGCCAGACCCGAGAGCACCCCGGTCACGATACCAAGCGGATTTGTCCGCCATGTATACGCATCATAGGCTTCTGCAACCAGGACGCATCCGGTCAGGCAGAGCAGGATAGCGAATATCTTGCCCCAATCCAATCGTTCCTGAAGCAGCCAGCGTCCGAGAAGTGCTGTGAAGGCGGCCGAACTGTATGCCAGCACCGTGGCGACAGCCGCGCCATTCACGGCTACCGAAAGGGTCCATAAAGCATTGAAGATCGAGAGTAGGAAGCCGTAGAAAAAGAGATAGCGTCGGTGGCTTGGTGAAATCCGCAGGAGTGGACGATGCCAAGTGGCCAAAATGGGCAGTAATGTTAGCACCACGAAGCTGGCCCGCCAGAACGCAAGCACCAGTGCTGGCATGTTGTAATCCGAAGTGAGATGACGGATGAAGATCGCAGTAGTGGACAAGATCGCCGCGCTGAGTAGCGCGATTACATATCCCTGGGTTAGATCATTGCGATCAGATATTTCGTCATTCATGGTTAATGATTCCGTCAAGCAGCGTGTGATCTCAACTTGCTTTCTTTATGGCGGCCTGGCGTTCAGTAATAACGGGTGATTATAGCAGCGTTTATTAAGCTGATCGGGTGACAATCGATTGAATTACCGAATCGTGTGCGCACATATTATCTCGGTTCGCTGATGGTTTGATGAGATATAAACCCCAAACCGGACGTTATTGCCTATCTTTGGGCTATCGGCCGTGATGTGATACAAGCCGGATGATTCTAATAGCAAATATCCGATCCGTTTCATCTTGGTGATTCAGGACTCGTTACCTGTAGTGAGGGATACAATCAGCGTTGTTAAGTTGATAAAATATGAATAAGCAGCCCGTGTTGATGTTTTGGATTCATTTGGAATTGGATGGAAGATCGAATATGTGCAGGAGGAAAAAATGGCTGTAACCCCATCAACGATGCTTGCGTTGGGCACGCCAGCTCCAGCGTTCAGCCTTCCGGACGTGGTCAGTGGTGAAGTTGTTTCACTGGATACATTTGCTTCGAAGAAGGCCTTGCTGCTGATGTTTATCTGTCGCCACTGCCCCTACGTCAAGCACGTGCAGCAAGAACTCGCCAACATTGGGAAGGATTACGCCGATGAGGATATCGGCATCGTTGCCATTTCTTCTAACGATGCTGAAATCTACATGGCGGATGCGCCGGAGAGTCTGAAAAAAATGGCCGAAGCGTTGGGTTTCAACTTTCCTTATCTGTATGACGAAACCCAAGTTGTGGCGAAAGCTTACACCGCTGCTTGCACGCCGGATTTCTTTGTCTTCGATGAGAATCGAAAACTGGTTTACCGCGGGCAATTGGACAGCAGTCGGCCCGGCAATGACGTGCCCGTCAACGGTGAGGACCTGCGCAGCGCATTGGATGCCGTCCTGGCGGATGAGCCCGTTAATCCCGATCAAAGACCGAGTGTAGGCTGCAACATCAAATGGAAGGCAGGCAACGAGCCCGATTATTTTGGGTAAAGCTCACCTTCACTATAGAGACGGTAGATCAACGAACTCGCGTTGAAGGGAAGCGTCACGAAAATTTTCGTTTCGCTGTACAGCCGTCATGATTTGCGCGGTCCTGCTGCGATGACGTCTTTGTCGACGTGCGCTTCGAATTGTATAAAGTTTTCCTGGAACATGTCGATCAGTTTCTTGGCTTGTTGATCGTAGGCTTGTGGATCTTTCCAGGTCTTACGTGTTTGCAATATCTCCGACGAGATGCCATCAATATGCTTGGGGACTCGCAATCCGAAATGGACTTCGGTCTCTAATTCCGCATCATCCAAATCCCCGTTCAGTGCAGCTTCGACCATGCGGCGGGTATATGAGAGTCTCATACGTTCACCTTCGCCGTAAGGACCTCCCGTCCAGCCGGTGTTGACCAACCAGACCTGCACCTTGTGTTTCTTGACCTTTTCCCCGAGTAATGTTGCATATACCTTGGGGTGCAGCGGCATGAAGGGTGCCCCGAAACAGGCGCTGAAATTTGGCTGGGGTTCGGTGATGCCGCGTTCTGTGCCGGCGACTTTGGCTGTATAACCGCTCAGGAAGTAATACATGGCTTGTTCGGTGGTGAGTTTGCTGATCGGCGGAAGCACGCCGAAAGCATCCGCTGTAAGGAAAATAATATTCTTCGGATGCCCGGCGACGCCCTCTCGAATGGCGTTGGGGATGTGTGTGATCGGGTAACTGGCGCGCGTATTTTCTGTAAGGGCGTCATCGTTGAGATCGACCCGGCGTGTACTGCTCTCGTAGGAGACATTCTCCAAAATCGTACCGAAGCGGCGTGTGGTCTCGTAGATCAACGGTTCCCCTTCGGGATCCAATCGAATCACCTTGGCATACGATCCGCCTTCGAAGTTGAAAATCCCGCGATCGCTCCAACCATGCTCGTCGTCTCCCACAAGTGGACGCTTTGGATCGTTACTAAGGGTTGTCTTGCCCGTACCGCTGAGGCCGAAGAAGAGCGCCACGTCGTCCTGGTTCTTCCCGTAATTGGCACTGCAGTGCATGGGCAGCACCCCCAGTTTGGGCAGTTTGTAATTCATCGCGGAGAAAATGCTCTTCTTAATCTCACCGCCATACTCGCTGCGGGCGATCAAGATCAGTCCCTTACCGAGGTGAAGAAGGATAGCCGTTTGACTGGCCGTGTTGTCGATTGTGGGATCGACGTGGAATCCGGGCATGTTGATCACGGTGAACTCGGGCACATGGGTGCGCAGTTTGTCATGATCGAGTTCGCGGATGAACATATTGCGAGCGAAGAGATTGTGCCAGGCGTAGTTGGTGATCATACGCACAGGCGTGCGGTATTCGGGATCGGCGCCGGCGTAGCCGTTGAAAATGAAGATATCCCGGTTTTGAATGTAAGCCAGCATACGACGGTGAATGTCATCGAAGATGGCTTCGTCCATAGGTTGATTTTCTTTGCCCCACCAGATCTCATCTCTGCTGGTGGGCTCTTCGACGATGAATTTATCGTGCGGTGAACGCCCGGTGTGGTCGCCTGTGCGCACTATGATCGGTCCCAGGTGTGCAAGCACACCTTCGTGGCGGCGCATGATGCGTTCGTACAACATCGGGGTGGTCAAGTTCCAATACACGGTTCCCGGGTTTTGAATGCCGTGATTTTCGATGCCATAGTCAGCGGCTTGTGGTCCGAAAATTTGAGTCATGATAAGAGATACTCCTCACTTGTCTCTACGATAAACAGAGTTTGAAAAGCTCTGAGCGTATGTAATTCTGGTATTCCATTATATATTTACTTGCGTTAACTGTCGTCGTAGTTAATACGGTATAACCCGATACAGCTTGAAAGTATACGCTTTTCATCATCAGTGGTGTATTTGCTTTAATCCGGCGATCCGGAACTGCAGACAGGAAAATCCTATCTGGAGTCTGTAGATATCTTTCGGGAGATGGAGATGAAAACAGCTATCTAATAGCTGCGGCAGTTGATCTGGCGCGAGTTTCCGCGCCAGTCTGACCGATATTAACTGGTCCAACGACCCCGATGAATTTGAAGCCTGGTGTTCCGGAGTGACAGTGTATCCCATTGTCAACGCGCCATGATCCAGCTGCGGGAGATCGGCTGGATGCACAATCGGGCGCGCATGATCGTGGTTTCCTTTCTGGTCAAGGACTTGTTGATCGACTGGCGCTGGGGGAGCGCTGGTTCATTCCGCCTTGTGTTTCCTTGATTCAAACGATTTTGATGGCAGGCGAGGCGCGTTGGGGTTTTTCCCCAATCTGCGCGTCTGTAAGTTAAGGTAGCTTAATCTATTCTTGACGCATGCTTAAGGTGGCAGGAATATACTGCTGGTATGAAAAATGAACGAAAAGAATGGAATAAATCGATGTTGATAGGGGAAAATGACGAACAACTAAATCTTGGAAACGTTTCCACAAGTGGACCAGATGGGAACGTGAGTCGTTTCCCACCTTCCGTAAAGTTTGGCGATATGGGTATACGCTGACGGCTGCGCGTTTTGGAAACCGTAAGGGGGATACAGAGCGTAGGACTATTGTCATGTGAATGAGAAGACAGTCGTTGCGTTAAAGTTATGCATTGGTTTGTCATTTCAGAACCTGCAGGACATCACACAAAACAAGGAGCCCATGATGAAAGGCAAGCGAGTTTATCTTTTTCTTTTCGCAGTATTGGTTTTGGCAGCAACTCTAGTGGCATATTTCCTGCTTGGCGATGGCGAAGAAGTAGCATTAGAAAATCCTGTTGAAGTTCAGTCGACAGAGACCGTATCCGCAATATTCCCGGCCGAATCACTCACGATCGAGGAGCCTGGCGGTGCCTCGTTGATCGTAGACACCGGCGCGCTGAGTGAAGATACCGAAGTTTCGTTCGAAGTAATCGGGGAAGGTGCGCCTTTTGCCGCCGGAAGCCCGTTCAGCCCCGCCAGCGATGAGTACTTCGTCGATATTGGCGATGCAGATCAGGTCGGTTCGATCCTTGTAAGTGTTCCCTTGAGCGCCAGTACCAAGGATGCTGCCCCGGCAGATACCTCCACTTATGCTTATGTCGCCTGGGCAGAACCGGAAGGTAGTTTTCCTTCCATGGTAGGTGTACAGGTCGAAGAGGGCATGGCTACCTTTCCGGTCGTCGGCAAGGGCAAATACCAGATATTCTTCCTCATCGCTCACCCGGGTCTGGTGGAATTGACCACGATTTACGATCCGCTCACTGTTCCTACGTACCCACAGAAGACGCCGGCTTGGTGCAGCCCCACGGCATTGACCAACGTGGTGAACTACCATCAGGGCGGCTGGTCAGTGGGTGGCTTTGGGGCTGTCTGGGGTGAATCAAGCAACTGGTATCTGGCCGGCAAGGCGGGCCAACCTTTCAGCAAGGGTTATTTCTTCCACTGGCTTCTCGGCGCCGGCGGGTACACCGTCCCTGCGGATGTGAAACAGAGTTTTTCAACCAGTGAGGTAGAAGTTATCATCTGGAATTGGAAGGCTGCCGTCTGGACTGAATTTAGCTGGCAAGAGATGGATATTGTGGAATACACGGATTACCTCTATGCGGATGCGTTGTTTGATGCCTACCAGGCGTATGTCGAGTATTTCGTCTGGGGCGTCGGTGGTCCGCGGCGACCGGTGGCCTGGGGATCGAGTTTGGCCGGCCACAGCCGCACGATCACCGGCAGCGACGGCACGAACTACTTCTACAACAACCCGAGCTCAGGGTCGCTGAACAGCACCAAGTCATGGGCGGCATACCGCCAGGCGGTGATGGATAGTTTCACCGGCCCGAAAATTGAGATAATCGACACGGTTGTCTTTTTCGCCGAACCACAACCGGCGAACCAGCGCCGCGGTGTGCTCTGGTTGCTTCCCAGTTCAGGCAGTTTCCCGGGTTCTGTCGTCTTGATCGACGGTGACAGCGGCCAGCCGGCGACCAATTGGGTTTGGGACGGCGACATGGGGCATGAAAAAGGCTACTACTACACCGATTTGCGGGGCGTGCTGCCCAGTGATCCAGTGTTCGACGTTCAGTTCCAGGCCCTGGATTACTACGATGAAGTCGAATTCGGCTTCGAAGTCTTCAATATATCCACTAGAACGTACAATTACCACGTGGACATCGTCCTGCAGAATGAAAACCTGAGTGTGTTAGAAAACGTGGGTCAGTATGAGGTAGGCGTTTATCCGGGCACGCGGGTGGATATCGTCCCAGCAGGCAGCGTCCGGCTGTTCGACCTGCCGCCGGGTTTGTACACGCTCAAGTTCGTGCTGCTGCAGAGCGGTCTTTACCAGGATGTGAAGTACGTGCAGTTCCGCGTGGCCGAGACGGACCTGATCGATCTCAATCCCTACGGCGTGCTGACCCAGAACGCCTTCTGCCGCAAGGGTCCCGATCCGGTCTTCGACGATGTGACGGCCTTTGAGGCCGGGACCGAGTTAACCCTGCTCGGTGTGAACCCAGAAAAAACATGGGGCATGTTCGAAACGACCGTCAATGAGATACCGGTCCAGTGCTGGATTGCCTTGAGCGCAGTCGAGTTGTTCGGCGGCGAGGATGCGGAGATCCTGGCTGTCCCCGCCTTACCCGAGGCGCCGGAGGAACCGGTGTGTGTAAGTACGCTGGATCGCGCCGCTTGCGGCGATGCCGGAGGCACCTATTCCCCCGACGATGGCGGCTTCTGCCGCTGCCCGGCGGAGTGAACTTGATCGTATTCAACAAAGAAGCCCTGGGATTTTCCCAGGGCTTTTTCACTTCTGTGCGACATACGTTGTCTAGATCCAGATATTGTCCTGCGCCGTCAACTCGCCTCCAGCGTCGCCGGTGTTCACGGTGCCGGCCGGTTCGACGAGTAAGACCTGACACTCGTCTTCGGCACGCGGCTTGTGCTCGACTCCCTTGGGAACGACGATCATTTCCCCGGTTTGCAATTCAATGGAGCCGTCGCGAAAGTCGATCGTCATCCTGCCGTGCAGCACGATAAAAACCTCGTCGGTCTCGTCGTGATTGTGCCAGACGAACTCGCCCTGGAATTTGACCAGTTTGAAATGATAATCGTTCATCTGGGCGATGATCTTCGGCGACCAATGTTCCGAAAATGAAGCTAATTTTTGCGCGAAGTTGATAGCTGAGGGCTTCATGTGTGCCTCCACGATGCAGGCAAGATTACCAAACGTGTAGTTATCCGACCTGGACTCCTAGAAACCAGGTTCCTGTGTGAAGTGTCGTCTCTCCCTTTTGCAGACTCAATGGCTTGTTAAAAAGCGGCCCTTCCGTGACGATTGTATGGTATTCGCCGGCCTCTCCCGAGAGGTCGATGCCCGCCTGTTCGAATTCGGCGAGCAAGGCGTGATCGAGTATGCGCCCGAGGAAGCGCTTTCCCAGCTTGTCGTCCTTCGTGGCGATGATCGTGGCCTCGAAACCGAGCGTGAGGAAATCGTTCAGTAGATTTTGCCGGGGCTTTTTCCATAAAGGAAGATACGCCTGCAGTCCGGCTCGCTGCGAGACCTTCTCTTCCCAGGCGCGATTTTCCTCGAAGTCGATGTCCCCAAACACACTCACTCGCGCGCCGTTTTGGGCAGCAGTGCGCAGTGCCTCCGTGAAAATCGTTTCGTAGTCCTCCCAGGATGTATCCGCAGTCGTCAGGGGAATGCCCAGCGAATCCGCTTGCGCCTGGAGGACATCTACCGGGAGTCCGTGGGAGCGCGAGCGCCGGCCTTGCTCGTCCATCATCGTCAGCAGCAGCTTAGGAATTCCACCTTGCTCGATCGCCTGCCACAACGCCAGGCAGGAATCCTTACCGCCGCTCCAGGAACAGACGAAGGGGATGCCGTCGAGGGGTGGTTCCTCAGACTCTCGAAGAGTCATAGTTGCGGTTGACAATTGACGAGTCTATGTAAACAGCGCTTCATCCCCCTCCTCTTTTCCCGCCGGCCGCGCCTTCTTTCTCCTTTTCTTATCACCCGAAAACCACTTGCGCCACAGTGCCGGCGCGTCGGGGGATTCGGCGCCGTGCGGGGTGTGCCGCGAGCGCACGCGGCAGAGCACGGGCGTGTTCACCGCCTCGCCGGCCACGATCACCTGGCCCTTGGTCAGCGCGGGGAGTTCGCTCAGCAGCTCGCGCCCCACGGTCTCCACACTCTCGGCTACGCGGGCCTGGTCGATGGGGTTGACGATGCGCAGCAGGAACTGCGTGTTGCACTGCGAGAGGGCGTCGGGGTCCAGGCGTCCCGGGCGCTGGCTGATCAGGCCCACCGCCAGGCCGAACTTGCGCCCCTCGGAGAGCACTTGTTTGAGCACCTGCGTGCTGACTACGTCGACCGAGGCCGGGGCGAAGTGATGCGCTTCCTCGATGAGGAGGAAGACCGGGTAGGGCAAATACAATTCGTCGCCTTCGGCCACGGCGCCCTTCTCGGTCTGGGTGCGGGCGCGGAAGGCGCGCCGCAGCAGCGTGGCGACCATAATCTGCTGCTGGCGCGAATCGACCTCGTCCAATTGCAGCACCGAACAGCGGCCGGGCCGGAAGAGCTCGGCCAGGTCGAGGTGTTCGAAGTCGTCGAAGATCGTGGCGCCTTTGATCACGCTTTCCAGGCGCCAGATGAGCGCCTCGGCCGTGCCGGCGTAGCGGTCGTCCGGGGCTTCGTCTTCATTATCGCCGCCCTCGCCCAATTGGCGCAGGCGGATGAGCAGCTCGGCCACCGTCCAGCGGTCGGGCTTGCCCTTCTCCTGCAGGCTGTGACGCGTGACGTCGCGGTGGGCGCGGCGCAGCAGGTATTCCATGCGCTCGCTTAAATTGGGCAGCAGGTAGCTCAGGTCGCCGATGGTCAGGCCGGCGGTGCGCACTTTCACGTCCCCGGGACGGAAGACGCGCACGTCGGGGGAATAGTCGGGCTCGACGAAAGCCTCGTGTCCCATCATCTCGGCCAGCGTACCGTACTCGCCGTGTGGATCGACGATCAGCACCGCGGCGCGGTTGTTGGGCTTCATCAACTCTTCCAAAAGCACCGCCGCCAGGTAACTCTTGCCTGCACCGGTGTTGGCGATGATTGCCAGGTGGGTGCTGGTCACGGCGCGCAGGTCGAGCGCCAGGGGCACGCGCCCGCTCTCGCGGCTGAGCAGCGAACCGATGTGCGCCGCGCCCTGCCCGTTTACGGAGACCTTGGAGAGCACCGATGCCAGCAGGTCGTCCGGGGCAAGATAGAGCGGCCGGCCGGCGCGCGGCGGGATGCGCGGGTTGATGAAGTCGCCCAGGCGCTCGTCGTAATAGCCGATCACCGCCGCCGTCATTTCAAAACGCTCGTGGCCCGCCCCACCGTAGCCGAAAACGGCCGCTACATCGTCGGGGTCGATCTCCGGCGCGGCGAGGAATCCATCCGGGTAGAGACGTAGCGGGGCGCGGGAGGTCACGCGGCTGAGCACGTCGCGTTCTTCGCCGTCGATCTCGGCGCGGTGCAGGATGAACTCGCCCACCTTGAGGGCGTCGTGGCGATCGGGAGAGACGAAAGTGAATTCGTGCTGTGACTCGCCGGGCCCTTTGGTCAGACCGATGGGGTTCATCGCTCGCCTCCCAGCGGCGCCACGGCCGCTTTCCATTGAATCTCGTCCTTGAGCAGCGCCAGCATGGCGGCCTGCTCCGGCAGCAGCGCGGTCAGGCGTTCGAGTACGTTCAGCATCAGGGGCAGCACGTGCGCTGAATCAGTGGCCAGCAGACCTGGCGTGTAGGCCAGGCGCATGGCTTCGCCATCGAGATGGAAGGCGCGCACTTCGTCGTCCGTCATGGTCTCCACCAGGGCATCCGTGTCGGCGGCCAGAGTCGGCAGACCTTGGCTAACTCCGTCGCCCTCGATCGTGCCGATGGCGGCGATGCCGATCAGCGTGGCTTTCTCGCGCAAATAATCCGGTGCAAAGACCTGCAGGTCCTCCTGCGGCGAGAGGCGCGGCCCCAGGCGTCCGAACTCGGGGTTGAAGAGGCGCGTGTCGTAGACCAGGCCGATCAGGGCACGGTCGTCATCCAGGCGGATGCGCACGAAGCGGCCGAAGGCGTAGTCCTCCCGGGCCGGCGGGCTCTCGACCTCATCGCGCTGGTAGATCTGGCAGACGTAGTCGTTGTGGGCGTTGGATTGGATGATTTTCCCGACGATCATGATTCAACCTTTCATGGTCTCAGCGCCGGCCGCGCTTGCTGCGCGCCTTGCGGGCGTAACGCAGCGGCAAATCCTGGCGGCGGCTGAAGTCCTGGAATAATCGATAAAAACGCTGGCGGTCCTGTGCGCCGAGCACGGCCAGGGCGTCGGCGGTTTCCAATGCGTAAGGGTAGCCGGTGCCCACCACGCACTCGCCGCGCACCAGGTCGAAGAGGCGCTCGTGCAGCCCGGCCTCGAAGATCCAGCGGGGGAACTCAAGCCGCGCCGGCGGGCCGTCCCCGGTGGTCTTCAGATAGGCGAAGCAAACACGTTCGTAATACTCGTTGCGCTCTAAATTGTCGTTCCGGGCACAGACGAAGACCTGGCTGCGGTCGCCCCAGGCCATGCGATCCGCAAGCAGCGCGGCGTCGCTCAGGCGGCCGGCGGGCGTGATGCCGCCCAGATGTCCGAGCATGTCGACCAGGTCGCGGGCGGCGGAGTTGTCCACGTAGCCCACGAGCGGGATTTGGGTTTCTTGCGAGGCGTCGATCAAAGCTTCCACCGCCTCGACGTAGGCGTTCTGGCGTTCGGGCTGCATCAATCCGGCGAAGGAGACGATCAGTGAGCCGTCGAAGAAGCACAGCGGCGCAGGCTTCTCGCCGGCCTTGCGGCGCATGTATGCGATGATGGCCTCGGCTTCCAGGCGGAAGCGGCGGTAATTGACGCTCCAGCCGGGGAAGCCGTCGGTTTCAGGATCGTCGCCCAGCTCGTCGGGGGTCAGCACCTCCACGGCCACGTCCTTGACGTAGTCGCTCTCGGCCTGATGCGGGTTCTCGAACCAGCCTACCTGCACCACGGCGACGGGAATGGAAAAATCAGTGGAAGGGGTGATCTGTGAACCGTCGGCGGCGAAGGTCGGTGCGTCCTGTAATACGTCCATGGCCCAGGTGCGCGCCGCCTGGTGATGCGGCCAGCTTTGGCCGAAAGGCACCACGATGGCGTGGGACTCCTTTTCAATGGTGGGACGCGCCCCGGGGCGCTGGGTGTTTTCGAGCCGCTTGTGGCATTCTTCCAGACTCAGACCTTCGAATGTTTCCAGCGCTTTGCCCAGCGTGGCCAGGTCCTTTTTCTGGGCGCGTTCGGAAGTGGAAAACTGAGTGGCTTTGGCCTGCAGCGCGGCGAGGATTCTCTCAGGCACGAGCATCAACCCACCTCCACTCGGCTGCTGCCGCCGTCCTTGCTGACGCGGACCACGTGATGCGTCTCGCGCTCGAAGGTGTCGTCGTGCTTATGCCAAACGGACTTTTCCTGAAATTTGACCAGTTTAAATTGAAAGTCGTTCATCTGGGCCACGATCTTCGGCAACCAGTGTTCCGAGAACGCAGCTGGTTTTTCATCAAAGTTGATCACTGCAAGATTCATCAGGCCTCTGGTTTTTATGTTGTCATAACGACGTACCAGGATATTTCCTGGAATTTATACAGGCTGATATTTTATCTATTTGTATCATGGGGATAAGTATAGTTCCATATTACAACAATCGAGTTCTACCGGATTGATGAAGTTTATCTGATTGTGATAACGGCTTATCCAAGGATGGCGTTTCACCGCTATTCAGCAGCATGGAATGATCTGCAGGAATGAATCGTATGAAATAGAAAAGGGGCTGTCTCTGAGGGACAGCCCCAGTGTGCGAGCAGACTAAATGCACGAGTTACTTATATATATGGCAAAAATCAGTCTGTGTGACCGAGATCCTCGACGAGGCACCTGCCTCGTTGTAAGCTTCCACAGAGTAGGTATGTAAGGCTTGATCCGAGAGCGTATCTTTGTAGCTAGTGGAGTTAGCCGGTAGTGTAGCGATCAAAGTTCCATCACGATATACACGATATCCTGTCTCGTTGTCAGCCTGGTCTGTCCAATTCAATGTGATCTGGTATTCCGGATCGCAAACCATGTTGGCGATCTGCAGGCCGGTCGGTGCCTCCGGTGGGCTTACGACTTCGATGGTCACCGTGGCTTCCAACTCCTCTTCGTCCGAAGGAACCTGCATCTCGTAGGTCGTTGTTTTCGAAGGGCATACCTGCTGCGCCCCGAGTGTTTCGACTTTCTCCTCCTCGAGAAAGACTTCGGTGGCGTTGTCCACCTGCCAACGCAGGATGGTGCATTCGCCCTTGGTGATACGGTAATCATCGGCGTTGAAATTGATATGGATAGGTATTGGTGTTGGCGTCACTATCGGTTCAGCCACTTCCGGTTCAGCCACTTCCGGTTCAGCCACGGAAATCACTGTCAATTCATAAGCCCCCCGGTCACAATCACTACCCTGCGGGCGCAGGATTCCGCGCTGATCTGTCGCAGGGTAGATAGCTGTATCCGCGCTGTCAACCGCAGGGCTTTCCGGCACCAAGGCGTGCGTCAGTGTGCCGCCGCCATTGTCCGCCAGGGGTTCCAACAACGGATCCGTTGAGAGCAGGTCATCCGTGCCGCCGCTAAGACAGGTGGCGTCGCTGGATATGTTATATCCCAGCGAGATAATCTCAGATGCGTTGCCGGCGCAGTTTTCCGAACCAGGGCTCTCAATGATCGTGTTGTGAAGGTTTACCGTGCCGTTGTTGTAGATCACCTGCCCCGATCCCCCTGCTCCATTGCCGGACAGAGTCACGTTGTTGAGTTCCATTCTGCTGGGGGGATTCGAGGCGATGATGATGCCTCCCCCATTTCCAAAAGCAGAATTTTGGCTTACAGTAACGTTGGTCAGTGTAAGAACACCTGGTTCCAATCCCAAGCCCCAGAAGTAAATCCCGCCGCCGTCGCCGTCCGTGTGGTTGTTGTCGATGGTGCTGTTTTCGATTGTGGCTGAGAGTATGTTCACCAGGTACAGACCACCCCCATCGGATGGTGAATGATTCCCGCTAATGGTCGTGCCTGACATGGTCAGGTTTGTGTGATTGAAAACGCCGGAGTTTTGATTGTTGCTGATCGATCCCCCCGTGATGGTTAACTCGGCGTTGATGCCATAGAAACCGTATCCTTCATTGTCGATGATATCGGTGTTTGTCAAGATGACGGGCACCGATGGTGGTGATGATTTGAAGGAGTTGATACCGTCACCTTCATTACCTTGCACAGTACAGTCTACCAGCTCGAGAGAAGCGCCCTGATTGTAAATGCCGTAGTTGATATTGTTGACTACGACTGTGTCGGTCAGCAGCACATCCCCCTCGTTGTAGATGCCTCCTCCGTAGTCGTTATGGGCAGTGTTATCTGTTATCAGGCCTTGATCAACCGTGAGCGATCCGAAGTTGTAAATTCCTCCCCCGTCTTCGGTGGCTTCGTTCCTGAAAAGGCGTACATCCGTCAATTGTAGAACGCCCTTGTTGCGGATTCCGGCACCATGCAGCGCCGCACCGTCGCGAATCATCAATCCTTCTAAGGTCACATTAGTGGCTTCGGCGATGTCGAATACACGGTCGATCCCGTTGGCGTCGATTTCAGGTGTGCCTTCGCCTATGATGGTCACATTATCTAAGATGTCGAGGTCTCCCCTTAACGACACATCTTCGTCCGTTCCGGCGATCGACAGCGTGTAGATTCCGGCCGGCAGCCGAATGACATCGGGGCCGGGGCAGAAATTGGCGTTCTGGATGGCCTCGCGCAGCGAGCAGTCGTCCTCGGTGCACCTACCGTCGTTGGTGTCGTCCACTTTCGTAACCAGGAACTCCGGAGCGTCGCAATCCGGATTCGGCCGGCAACTTGCGAGAGATGCTGCCAATATTGAACACACGAGAATTAAACACAAACGAACGGATTGTTTTAGGGTCATCTTTGAATCCTCCTCTTGGATGAGTGCTCCAATAATATAACTATTCACGGTGAAATCCCCCTTCAACCTTAAAGAATGTGCTGAAGAGTATATGCCTGTAACGTCCCCCGACGATCGTTTGTGACACTGCCTATCGGCGATATATTCAATCATTCCCGCGTTTCGAACAGGGGAGCCAAGGTCAACGGTTCAATATACGGTACGGAGCATAACGCTTCCCTTCGATCCGTAAACCCGAAGGAAGCTTTGTTGGTCGGGTCGGCGAGGATCTCATCAGGCACGAGCATCAACCCACCTCCACCTTGCTGCTGCCGCCGTCCTTGCTGACGCGGATCACGTGATGCGTCTCGCGCTCGAAGGTGTCGTCGTGGCTGATGACGAAGAGCTGGTCGAAGCCGGTGATCTGGGTGATCTGCTCTGCCAGATTGTCACGGCGTTCGTCGTCCAGGTTGGCGGTGGGTTCGTCGAAGAAGGCCATGCGAATCTGGGACATCTCCTGCAGCAGCGCCAGGCGCACGGCCAGGGCGGCGGCCATCTTCTCGCCGCCGGAGAGCTGTCCGAAGACGCGTTCCCGGCCGTCCTGCTCGATGGTGATGCTGTAGTCCTCGTTCCAGCGCAGGCGCTGGGTGTGATCGCCCATGATCTCGGCGTATATGCGACCCGCTTCGAGGGAGATTACCTGGACCAATGCGCGCGTGACGTAGGGGCCGGCCTGGCGCACCGTTTTACGCACGAAATCGAGGATCTCGGCCAGTTCCTCCAGGCGCTGGCGCGCCTGCCCGGCGGACTGCAGCTCCGTCTCTTTAGCCTGCAGTGCTGCAATTTCGTCCTGCAGGACGACGAGACGTTCCTGACGCAGCGAAAGCCGCGTTTCCAGGGATGCGTGGTCCCTGGCGAACGCCTCGTGTTCCTGCTTGAGGCGCTCGTGCGCGGCGCGGTCGTAGCCCGCTTCGAGTTTCTGGTATTCGCTTGCGAGGCGCGCTTTCTCCGCCTTGCCTTCCTGGAGTTCGCCATCCAGGGTCTCCAATTTTGCCGTCCGTGCTGCATGGCTTTCTGCCGCTGCGGCATGTTCTAGATAGCGTCGATACGCCGCCGTGTTTTCGTCGCGCTGCGCCGCGGCCTCGGTCAGGTGCCGATCGAGATCGGCGAAATCCGCCAGCTGGGTCTGGATTTGTGCGGCTTGTTTTTCGTTTTTATCGAGTTCCTTCTTTGTTTTCTTTTGGTCGGACTCAAGCTTGGGGCGAGCGTCGATTTTTGTCTGCAAGGCCTTTGCCTGCGAACGCGGATCGTCCAGCTCGGCGAGCTCGGATTCGATGGCCGCCAATTTTTCGGGCGCCGGACGCAAGTCGTCGACTTCGCTCCCCTGTTTCTTCAGCTGCGTCTGCGCTTGTGCGATCTGGCGTTTGATCTCCTCTTCCTGCTTGGGCAGCGGCAGGCTGGCCAATTCACGCTGCAGTTTTTGATCCGTCTTCTTCAGTTCGCCGATCTCCTTCTCGAGCTCGTCCATCCGTTTACGCGATTGGGTTTCCGTCTGGTCGAGCGCGGCGCGCTCGCCGGCGTAGTGCTGCTCCAATTCCTGCCGGTGGGCGGAGTCCAGAGTCTGGCGGCAGACCGGGCAGAGTGCTTCGTCGGCGGTTTCCAGCAAGCCGATACGTTCGGCGATCTGTGTGCGCTGACGTTCGATGCCGGTGAACTCGGCTTCCAAACCGGCGCGCGCTGCTTCGAGATCACGCAGCGAATCTGCGACTCCCCGCAGTTCTTCTTCCAGCTCGGTACGCCGCTGAACCCCCGCTTCGATCTCAGCCTGGCGCGATTGAAGTGCATCAAGCGCCGTACGCTCTTTTTCCAGATGCTCGCTGAGCAATGTCAGGCGTGTGTTGGCCTGGCGAGTTTGTGTTAACTCGGACTCAAGCTGTGTCTGGCGGTCGGCGGCGGGCTGGATCCGGGCCAGTTCGGTTTCAGCGTCCTCGATCTCACTCAGTGCGGATTCCCGACTCTCGATTTCCGTCTGTAAGCGGGCGAGTTCCTTGTCTAATTTGGCCAGCGTCTGGCGCAGGGCGTCGCGTTCCAGGCGCTTCGCCTCGAGCGCTTTCACTTCCTGCTGTGCGGCTTCGTGGGCCTCGAAAGCCGGCCGGGTTTCTTCCTGTACCTGGCGGGCTGTATCGGCTTCTTTTACCGCCTCAGCCGCATCGGTGTGCTGCTTGGCCAATGCTTCCAGACGGGCTTCGAGCGTGCGTATGCGGCCGGCGGTGTCGTCGATGGCTTTGCGATCCGTCTCCAGGGCAGCCAATTTCGCAGTGGCTTCATCCAAACGCTTGGCGGCTGCTTTGAAGTCTTTTTCCGTTTTACCGGTCTCACTCTCGAGCTGCTCGATCTCCTGCTTTAAATCCGGCAGGCGTTTCAGCTCGCCCTGCAGACCGGCGATGCGGTTTTTTTGGGTTTGCAGCTCGTCGCTCAGATGGCGTTGGGCATCACGCAGCCGGTGCCAGACGGTCTCGTAATCGTCGACCTGCAGCAGCGGGTCGAATTTCTTCTTTCGGGCGGGCACGTTCTCCAGAAATGTGGCCGTGAGCAGCCCCTGGGGCACGCCGATGGCGTCTTCGAACAGGGCGGTCAGATCGGCGCTGGGTTCCACGCCCAAGTGCTTCTTAAGCCAATCGACCACGTCCTGCTTGCCTTCTTCCAGCTTGCGCTCGGTCTCCGCGTCGGTGATTAAAAGCGTGCCGCCACCCAGCGGGCGCGTGAGCACGTACTCGCGCTCGTCGAGGGCGTCGATGAAATGCACCGCCACCTCGCCGCGCTTCTGGCCCTGGCGCAGGAAATCGTCCTGTTTGTAAGGCAGCGAGTCGAAGAGGGCGAAGCCGATGGCTTCCAGCAGGGTCGATTTGCCGGCACCGTTGGGCCCGGAGATGGCGTTCACCCCTGGGGCGAAGTCGATTTTCACCGAGTCGGCGTAGCTCTTGACGTTGCGCAGTTCCAGCCGGGTGATCTGCATGGCGCTCAGCCCTCGTCCGCCGTGCGTTGGCGCAGGGTCTCGACGATCTCGTCCGCGGGGCGGTTCGCCAGGGTCAGATCTTTGATCTCCTCGATCAGGTCAGTCCAGAATTCGGCCCGCTCGCGGTAGCGGCCGTCGCGCTGGACCAGGTCGAGGATGACCTGCCGTTCGAGCTGCTGGCGCGAGCGGCCATCTTCGACGCCAACCTCGAATTCGGTGGCGCGGGTGTTGTTGCGCAGGCGCGGCAGCAGCGGATCGACGACCTCTTTCAGCAGCGCTTGCAGCTGGCCAATGTCCAGCGCGGCGCGGTCGAAGGCCAGCACGCCTTCCAGGTTGAGTTCCACCACGGGTTTACGGTCGCTGCTGGCCTGTTTGCGCTTCCGGTCTTTCAAGAAGGTTTCCAGTGCGGAGTACAAGGCTTCGGGTGTGGCGTGGGCATCGACCTCGAAGGTCCAGCGGTAGAACGGACGGCGGGGGATGGGCATGTGTTCGACCCGGTGTTTGGGGTCCTGGTCGGTGTCGACGTTTACGATGTAAACCCCACCCTGCCAGTCTCGTTCGTCCATGCCGCAGGACTCGAGCGAGCCGGGGTTGTAAACCCAGTCCTGGCGCTCGAAGGGTTTGTGCAGGTGGCCGAGGGCGAGGTAATCGATGTGCCCGCGGAGCGGCGCGATGGCGTTGTGGGAGACCCCGCCGGCCATGCCCGGTATTTCACCCTCCAGGCCGAAATGGCCCATGAGCAGCGTGTACTCGGCGGGTTCTAACGCCGCCAGCGCGGCGGGAATTTCCTCAAGGACGGTGTCGATGGTCGAGCCCAAATAGGGCAGCCCGACCAGGAGCACGCCGTTGATTTCGATGAAGCCGCCATGGGTTCCATCCCAGGGCGGGAATTGGATGGTCTCTTCTTCGAAGGATGGCCGCAGCAAGATCAGGTGGCTGCGTTCGGATAGGTAATCGAGCCAGGAACGGCGGAAGGGGTCGCGGTAGCGGGCGCGGTCGTGATTGCCGGTGACGGCCACGACGGGGATCTCGGCCTGGTTGAGTTTGTCCAGCCGGTTGACCGCCTGCAGCAGGGTCGGCGGGTCGATGGCGGATTTGTGGAACAGGTCGCCGCTGAGCACGACGAAGTCCACCTGCCGCTCAAGGGCCACGTCTACGGCGGCGTCGAAGGCGCGGGCGAAGTCGTTGAAGCGCGCTTCGCTGCCGTACTGTTTGTAGCCGAGGTGCACGTCGGCGAGGTGCATGAATGTGGCTTGCACGGAACGTCCCTTCCTGGTGGTGTGGGATCGTATGTATTCTAAATGGAATCGGGGTGGATGTCAGGGAAGATGTGGCGATTCCCTCTCCCTCAACTCATCATCCTGATCGGAACGAGCCGTATTTTGGTGAGTGAAGTCGAAGGACGGGCTTTTCGCTTTCGCATTGAGATGGATAACAATCTTTCTCGATATCCGTTGTTGAAGATACCTTCAAAGTTGACAGTTTAGTTTTGTTATTCTCCCCCCTATCATCCCCCCAGAGGGGGGATGTGGTGCGGCAGCCCGCCCCACACCCCAGGCAATGCGGCCCGTGAGTTTGATCGTGAGTGCGCAGTTGGTAAGGGCCGCTGAATGATGCAATTCCCTCGATATGGAATTTGACTCATCCATTCGACCTTTTCATCTTACCTGCGTGGTGTAGAAAGGTGCTCCTTCGACTGCGGGCTTCGCCCTCCGCTCAGGATGATTGAACGAGATAATGTTGAATCTGATACCATGGGTATAGATGCACTATTGGAGGCGATGCCTCATGCCCGAAATGCCGATCTACCTGGACCACAACGCCACCACGCCGGTCGATCCGCGCGTGGCGCAGGTGATGGCGCCTTATCTCCATGGGCATTACGGCAATCCCTCCAGCGCGCATCCGTACGGCATCGATGCGCGCCGGACGGTCGAGAAGGCGCGCCGCCAGGTGGCCGGTCTGCTCGGCTGCCAGCCCGGTGAGATCATCTTCACCAGCGGCGGCACGGAGTCGAACAACATGGCCATCCGCGGCGCGGCTGAAGCATTCAGCGCGCGCGGCGGTAACATCATTACCTCGGCCGTGGAGCATCCGGCGGTGTTGGAACCCTGCCGTTATGTAGAGTCTCAGGGCTTCCGCATCACCGTGCTGCCCGTCGATGGGCACGGCCAGGTCGATCCGGCGCAGGTCGAAGCGGCGTTTACGGACGAGACGATCCTGGTCTCGATCATGCATGCCAACAACGAGGTGGGCACGATTCAATCCATAGAAGAGATCGCCAAATTAACAAGCGAACGAGGTGTTTTGTTTCACACCGACGCGGCGCAGTCGCTGGGCAAAATCCCCGTGCGGGTTGATGAGCTGGGGGTCGATCTGCTCAGCGTGGCCGGCCACAAGTTCTACGCGCCGAAAGGCGTCGGCGCATTGTATATCCGTTCCGGTGTGAATTTGGAGAAGTTGATGCATGGCGCCGATCACGAGGCAGGGCGGCGCCCCGGTACCGAGAACGTGCTCGAGATCGTCGGGCTGGGTCAGGCGGCCGAGATCGCAGCAGCCGATCTGGCCGAAAACGCTGCGCACATGCACGCTCTGCGCCAGCGGCTGTGGCAGGGTTTGCAGGCTGGATTTGATGATCCCGATTCCATACGTCTCCATGGGCATCCCGATCGATGTTTGCCGAACACGTTGAGCGTGGGATTTCGCGAAATAGAAGCCAACACCTTGCTGGCGAAGATCTTCGATCGGGTGGCGGCTTCCGCAGGCGCGGCCTGTCACGCCGAAGGGGTGGACGTCTCCAGTGTGCTGCAGGCGATGGGCGTGCCAATGGAATATGCCATGGGAACGGTACGCTTTTCCGTTGGAAAGATGAACACCGTCGCGGAAATCGACCGGGCGGTGCAGGTCATTGTTGAAGCGGTACGTATGTTGGGGGAATAGCGTACGCTACTCTAGAAGAAACCCCGCAGAAGCAGCAATACCCCGAGAATGATAAGTGGTACGCCGAAGATGGCACCGATAACGGTCATGCTGAGGGGAACGCCAAAAATGATCATCACGATCCCTAACACGATGGCAAGCAAACGACCGGTCAATCCCAATATCCAGCCCACCAGGCGCCACACGGCAACAAACGGCCACATAAACCAGGGATGATGGCGTTCTGTTTGAGACACGGCATTTTCCTCCTGCATGTCTAACCTCTGATATATTCCATTTTACCCATCTCGTTTCCCTGATGCCAACCGTGGCCTGACCCTCGCCTGACAATCTGTCGGGAACCGATTCGGGGTACTTAACGTCTTCCTATATAGAATACGAATTTATACCAGCGCTGTCGCGCTGGAAAACCCTCACTCTGGCACGAGAATTGCATCTTTGTTGGCAACGATTCCCGTGTAAGCGGCACGGAGGGAGGTTGACAGGATGAATTCCGAGATATTGCAGATCCGAGGTATGAAGCGTTACGGTTTGAAGGTGCGCTTGAAGACCAAGCGAGCCCAGAGTCGCTGGCATTTCGGTCCCAAGACCGATCCCAATAAAGAACCCGTGGAACGCATGGTGCGGCGTATCCGTGAAACCGGACCACTGCGCGAACGATAGCCGTAAACAGTATCGACGAATCCCTGGCCGGATTCGATCATCTTGGTTTCCGTTTGGTTCGGGCATGTGAACCAATCCATCTTCAGTGATGAGAGCGCCCAGGCAGAAAGCCTGGGCGTTTCTCTTGGTTGTGTATTTCCACGCTTCAGAATCCTCATCCAGATGTTCAACTCACCATTCGGATGTTCAACGATCCATCCTACGTACGCGTGCAGTCACCAGCAGCAAGAGCAGCAGCGCCAATCCTGCGAGGATGCTGAAGTTTACCAGCAGCGTTCCCCCATCGAGTGTTTTCGAGAACGAAGCGCTGAAGAGTTCGACCATGGCGACCGAAGGTAGCCAGGGCAGGATGGTTTGCAGCAGCGGTGGATAATTGGCTGTGGAGGTCGCGGCCAGGATCACGGGCACCATCAAGAGCATCAGGGTCAAACCCATGACCATGTTCATGCTCGCCTGCTGCTCGAAGAGCACACCGAAGAGCAGTCCCAATGAAACGGTGAACAAGGCGGCCGCCAGCACGGCCAGCAGCGCAAGCCATCCGTTGGCCAGTAAACGGACGTTCAGCGTGTAGACCACCGCCACGGCGAGGAAACAGTAAAACAACCCCGACAACGCTTTCCCGACAACGATCTGCCCGTAGCTGGCTGGCGAAACCAGCAGCGCTTCCATGGTGTGGCGTTCTTTCTCTTCGATCATCAGCAGCGGAACGAGCGCCATACCGATGGTGAGTATCGCCACGACCAGTGAAATACTGACCATGAAAGGATGTCCCCCCGACTTCAACGTGGGGTATACCACGTTACCTTCCCAGGAAAGGCTAACCGGCCGTTCGAGTATCTCGCTGAGCTGATCGGAAAAAAATGCCATTGATTCCTTGACTGGCTTTCCGCGCATGGCATGCGCGTAGTATGCCTGCAGTTCGACCGGAGCTTGTCCTTCCAGCTTTTCGAGGAAATCCTGTGGCAGCACCAGGCCGATCGAGCTGCTCGAAGCTGCAGCGAACTGTTCTTGCATGGCTTCCAATGAAGACATGGGGATGAGCCGGAATCCGTCCCCCTGGCGGTGTTCCTGTACGAACGTCGATCCCGATTCGTCGAACACATATGCCCGTTGCTCGGGACGCAGTTTCATCACCAGCGGCAGCAGCTGTCCGGAAAGCACGATCATGCCCACACCCAGGATGATCGATATGGTCAGGCGATTTTTAAAAGCGTCCAATATATCTTTACCGGCTATGGACAGTACGATGCGTATCCCTTCCATTCGAAAATTGACTTTGTTCTGCATGTGATCCTTCCTTGGTAGATCTCGAGTGCCTGAAAATCTTCTTTCGTACTCTATTGCTCCATACGGCGCAGCAGCCAGGCGTCGAACAGGAAAAAGGCCAGACCCCACAAGATCATGATGAGCAGGGATTGTAGATAGGCAGCCAGATCAACGTTGGCAGCGATAGACTGTGCTGCGGCGTTGCCCATGGCAACCGTGGGCAACCAGCGCATGGCAGCCCGCAGTCCTGGGGAGACGGCCTCAAAGATGCCCAGAATCATACTGATGAGCAGCGGTTGAAAAATGATGAAGGTCCACAGATTGATATGGCGCGCATCGTTGATTTTAATGCCCAGGAGCAAACCGATGGATACGATGAAAAAAGTCCCACAGAGGATCGCCCCGGCCATGGCCCACCAATGCAGCACGAAGCTGCCGTAAACAACCAGGACCACGCTGCTCATCAGGATGCAGTACACGGCCCCGACCAGTACTTTGGCCGTGAGCAGTTCCGTCTCCGTGATTGGCGAAACCCGCAGGGCGTCGATCGTGCGGTTGGTTTTCTCCTCGACGATGAGCTGCGGGGTGACCATCATGCCCATTATCCATATCACGACCAAAAGCCCGAAGGCGATGTAAAAGGAGAAGCCGCTGTCCGGCTGCGTCAGGTAGTCCCGTTTGATGCGAAGGTCGATGGCCGTACCTAACAATCTGGCAATCTCGGCTTCGATACCCGTCTTCATGGCGGCTTCGTCCTCGCTGCTCACCCAATGATCGATATAAGCCTCCAACTCGATCGCTTCGCTGTTGCCTGCGCGCTGGTCGAAATCCGCCGGCAAGACCAGGCCCATCGTCTTACGGTCTTCGGTGCCCACCTTATACAGCAAATCATCGTCGGACTCGGCGGTGCGCAACTGGACGGCTTCGCTGAGTTCGAGGCTCTGCATTAGTTCCGATTCGCCGCCGTCGAATACCACCAGCAGCGGCGGCGCGTCGGCGTTTCCGATGATGGGCAAGAAGCGGTACAGCGCCAACAGGAAGATGATCGTGAGGATGTAGTTCAGCATTTGACGGCGTTTCAGTCCGTCGATAAAGTCCTTGCTTGCGATGGCCCAGATCAGCTGCCACTTCGAGACCTTCGTGCCCGCACTGTTTTGGTTAGCCATTGGATCGATCCTTTCTACGCAGGAATTTGATAGTTACTGGGTAGAACACGACTTTCTGCATGGTTTACAATCCTGCTCGATCAATATAGTTCATTTCCGGTGAGTTTGATAAAGACATCTTCCAGCGTGGCGTTTTGGCTTTCACCGTGTTTTGCTTTGAGTACGTCCGGTGTGTCCATGGCCACGATTTTGCCCTTGTGGATGATCGCCACGCGGTCGCTCAAGCGGTCGGCTTCCTCCATATAGTGCGTGGTGAGGAATACGGTCACGCCTTGATCCGAGAGCTGCTCCACGATTTTACGAATTCCGCGCGCCACACCCGGATCCAGGCCGCGAGTCGGTTCATCCAGGAAGAGCACCTTGGGTTGATGTAACAATGCCCGGGCGATCAGCAGGCGCTGCTTCATGCCGTTGGAGTAGGTCTTGATTTTGTCCTTCGCCCGATCCAGCAGGCCGACCTGTTCCAGAGTCTCGTCGACACGGCGCCTGGGCACGCCGTACAATCGTGCAGAAAATTGCAGATTGTCTTTCGCCGAGAGGCGTTCGTATAGATTCTGGTATTCGAAGACCACGCCGATCTGCGGTTTCAGCTGCTGACGCTGTTCCACAACGTCGCAGCCGACGACCTGGGCAGAGCCGGAGGTCGGCCGCAGCTGCCCGGTGAGGACTTTGATGGTGGTCGATTTTCCGGCGCCGTTGGGGCCGAGAAAACCGAAAACCTCACCATACTCCACCTCGAAACTTACTCCTTGTACGGCTTGAACGCCGTTGTAATAGCGGTGCAGGTCATTGACTTGAATCGCTTTCATTGTGTGTAACTCCTTACCGCCGCATACGATCGGATTGCTTCGGGCAGCGTTTGGATTTGGCCCAACGATATAGATATTTCGAGGGCACTGCAATAAAAAACCGCCGAACGGCAGATTATCGAAGCTGAATGGCGCACGGTAAGGGTTCAATGGAGAGGAAAAAAGGATTGATATTTCGTAGAAAAAGCCCGATTTGGACAAAATTGTGTTAATGCGAAGCGGGGTTTTCGCAATCTATGTATCCGAATCAATAGCCAAGCAGGTCTTTGAGTTCGGCGGCGGCGGTCTTGCTGAGGGGAATCAGTGTGGATTCCGAATCGTCGAGACGCAGGGAAAAGCTGTTGCGCGTGAAGGGGATCACTTCCGTTACGTGCTGCAAATTGACCAGGTAGCCGCGATGGGCGCGAAAGAATCCGCTGCGAGCCAGACGCGCTTCGAGTTCGGAGAGTGTGAACTGCGTGGACAGCGTCTCGCCATCGGTGGTGTGAAGATCGGCTCGTCCTTCTTCGGCGTCGGCGTAGATGATGTCGGTGGGATTGATCAGGGCGACCCGCCCTTCCAGTTTGACCGGGATTTTGAAGGGCAAACTCGTTTCACGGGACTCTCCAGGTTTGCGTGTCGACTGGATACGTCCCTCATTGAGTGTATGGATCGTGTCGCAAATAGGTTCGAGCAGCGTGCTGTCGTCTGCCAGGACAAGCACCGCCGCCCCAAGCTCGGCGAGGGCGCGAATTAAATCGGAGAGCAAGTCGATCGATGATTTGTCGCAGCGGGCAAACGGTTCTTCCAGGATCAAGGCTTCCGGATCGTGCAGGATGGCCCGTCCGAAGGCCAGGCGGCGTTTGAGGCTGGTTGAAAGCTTGTCCAATTTGGATTTGCCATGATCGGCGAGTCCGACTCGACCCAGGGTTTCCTGCACCTTGGATTTTGGCAGGCCGTGCAGTTTGCCGTGGAACTGCAGGTTGGCGAAGGGTGAACGCTGCTGGTAAAGCCCATCTTCGGCGAAGAGAAAGCCGACTCGTCGGCTGTACTGTTGGCGATCGGCGACGGGATCGAGATCCGCTACCCGCAGCGTGCCTGTGGATGGCCGCGATTTGCCCGTCAGCATGGCGAGCAGTTCGCTTTTTCCACTACCTGCGGGTCCGACCAGCCCCACAACCTGGCCGGGGATGATCTTTAACAGCGAGATGTCGACCGTTGTGCGCTGCCCCGTGGTTTTCTGCAGGTTTTTAATTTCAATCATGGCTGTTAACAACTTCGGATGATGTCCTGTTTCTAGCGTCATTTTACCAAGAAGGCGTATACGTGCGGCATCTCCCCCTCTGATTTGGTGTTGTCATCTACGATGCGAATGGAGGATGAGAACGTGCCAAAAATTGCGATCGTCACCGACAGCGACGCCAGTTTACCCCAGGATGTGGCCGCAAAATGGAATATCGTACAGGTTCCCGTGAACGTCCATTTCGGGGAGGAGACGTTTCGTACCAGCGTGGATATCGACGATGCAGCGCTGTTTGAGCGCATCGATCGGGAGGGAGAATTGCCGACGACTTCCGCGCCTGCGCCCGGTGTCTTCATGCAGACCTTTCAAGACGTAATGGATGGGGGTGCCGATACGATTGTATGTTTCAGTGTCAGCAGCGAGGTGAGCGCAATTTACAGCGCGGCGTGCACGGCGCGCGATTCGATGCCGGGGAAGGACATCGCCGTGGTCGATACGCGCACCTTGAGCATGAGCCAGGGTTTCATGGCGTTGGCTGCGGCGGAAGCCGCTGCAGATGGCGCATCCAAGGAAGAGGTCATCGCCTATGCGCAGGATGTGGGGGCGCGCTCGCAGCTGTATGCCGCCCTGGCGACATTGAAGTATCTGGCGATGAGTGGTCGCGTAGGGCATGTTGCGGCGGGGATCGCCAATGTCCTCAACGTAAAGCCGATCCTTACAATTCAGGACGGAAAGCTCGATCTTTTGGAACGAGTGCGTACGCAGGGGAAAGCGTTCGAGCGCGTGATCGAACTCATTGTGGAAGCTTCCGCCGGAAAGTCGTTCGAACGCATGGCGATCATCCACGTCACCGCAGAAGAGGCTGCGAAGCACTTCGAAGCGCAGCTGCGCGCCAGTATGGATTGTCCGCAGGAGATCTTGCTGGCTGAGATGTCGGCCGGACTCTCTGTACATTCGGGCGCCGGGTTGGTGGGCGTGTCGTTCGTGGTCGCGGCTTAGGTAGCTGATGGTTATGGGCGATTTTTAATAAGTTCATTGTTCTTGTTATCAGAATAGTGTGAAGATTGTAATCGATCGAATGAGATTGCTCAGTCGTTGAAATGTTTAACCATGATACTGTCAATCTTGTCGACGATAAACCCCATTTCATCCATTGTCATCATTTCTGGAAGAATCCAGGCTTGAAAACTAACAATGTATTCCTCATATCGTCCCGCCCATTCACATAGCAGATACTGTTCGGATTCGGTATAAACCCGGGCCCACTTACATTTCATAGTTTGTTCATCAGTAGAAATATTAGGGGGATTCCATTCTTGTGGAATAAACTCACCACTGCCGATTACTGATCGGAAAAAATATCGCTCGAAGTATTTACTGGCTTGTTTCTCATCTTTGTATCGATACACGTCATGAGCCGAGGCTTTTCGAACTTCTGTGTTTGCCAGAAAAATAATCGCTACACCTTCTTTCGCATGAAAGTTGGCGTCTTTGTTGGCAGGATTTGGGTGTTCAACACTCCAACCGGACGGCATATCTGGTTCAGAAATCAACAGATCTACCAGTGAGAAGTAACGATCGATTTTGAAATCTCGATCTACGGTACATGCTGAAAACATAAGGATAAATAATCCAAGAAATAGGATTCTAAATCCAATATGAGCAGTTATCTTGTCTTTCATGAATTCCTGAACCTGCTTGGAAAAATATTTTGCTTTTGAGATATGTAATACATGTTAAAAAACGAATTATGTATTGCGATGTCTCACTCCCTGGTAGAACCCGCGTAATATGTTAATGCCCGATGGAGTTTATCTTCATCGAAATCCGGCCAGTACGCTCTGGTGGCGTATAACATGGCACCTGCGCTCTGCCAGAGTAAGAAATTGGAGAGACGCTTCTCTCCCGCTGTGCGTATGATCAAATCCGGATGGGGCTGCCCGCTGGTATATAAGTGCCGTTCGACGAGCGTCTCGGAAATGGAATGTACGGGAACTCCTTCCTGCAGGATCTGCCGAATGGCATTGGCAAGCTCCGCGCGACCGCCGTAGTTGAAGGCAATGTTGAGGATCAGGTTGCGGTTGTCGCGGGTGAGTTCGATCGCTTTCCGCACGTTGCGCTGCGTGGAACGCGGCAGACCATCCAGGCTGCCCAGATGACGTAGTTGAACGCCTTCCTGATGGAGTTCGGGCAGCTCGCGTCGCAGCGAGCGGTCGATGAGGGCGATCAAACGTTTGACTTCTCCCCTGGGGCGTTTCCAATTTTCCGTGGAAAAGGCGTAGATCGAGAGATGGGGGATGCCGGTTTCGGCCACAGCCCGGATGATGCGGCGCAGATTCTCGACGCCGGCGCGGTGTCCGGCGTGCCGCGGCAGACCACGGGAGCGCGCCCAGCGTCCGTTGCCATCCATGATGATGCCGATGTGTTGGGGTAAGGTTCGGATGGGCGTGTGGATTAGTCTAGTGTCTTCCGTCAGTGTGTCGACCATTTGTTTTCCCTTATCGTTCACGCCGCTCTGGGGGGTGATGAAGATCCGGCGTTGCGGATCTGCATGAGCAGGTCCACGATGGGTGCGGACATGAGCAGCAGCGCCAAACCGAAGAACGGCCAGGCGAACGAGGTGGGCAGCGCCGCTCTGACCGCTTCCTCACCGTGGGGCAGGGCCCGCAGGGCATCCTGCATGAAGACGATCAATGCCAGAATCGCTCCCGGGATGAAGAGCAGCCAGGCCTTCGAAGTGGGACAGAGTTGGAAGTCCGTTCTATCGAACAGGGCGATCAGGGAGCTGGCGAAGACCAGGATCACAGCGATGATCATCGGTGCGATTACAGGTCCCCACCAGGGCAGCGGCAGCAGGAAGAGCACATCCCAATCGATAAGTGTCCGTGGCCAGCCGAGCTGTATGCGGAGAAACAGGTAATAGAAGATATCCCAGACGCCGAAGGCCAGGATGGCATATGCGAGCCGGGTGCGGCGGTCGCGGCCGGCCAGGTAGCCGATCGAAAGCAGCATGATTAACGTGGCCAGCTCGCGAACCAATTCGATCTGTCCGAGTGTGCCTGTGATGGGAAGTGGGTCGGCCTGGTAGGGTTCGACGCGACCGATGTGCACGCGCAGGTAGGTCACCGCAGCCGCTTCAACCCAGGCGAAAGCAGCGGCGAAGAGGATCACGATTACCCAGCGTTTGACGTTTTGCATGGAAGCTCCTCTGGTCGTGTTTGTTCTCATGTAGGGTACATCTTCAAACCTTCTGGCTTCCACCCTTTACGTCCACGCTTGCGCGCATCTAGGTGCTTGACAGGCATGCGTCGAGGCCTGAGAATCCAATCGAAACGGCAAGATCGTGGTTGAATGGAGTAGAAATGGCGGATGATCGCACAACGCGGATGAAGCTTGTCTTAGTGGAGGACAATGAAACGCTGCGCGAAGCGCTTCGTGAGGGGTTGGATGATTCCGGGACAGTCAGCGTCGTGGCGGAAGCCGAATCCGGAGAGCGTGCCGTCGAACGATGCCTGGACGAGCCGCCCGATGCGGTTTTGATGGACGTACAATTGGCGGGTGAGATGAACGGGATCCAGGCCGCCGTAGCCATTCGGCGTGAATATCCGCGCTTACCGGTTGTCTTCTACTCGATACAAGATGAAGATGCTTACTATCGTGATTTCCGGCGCTCGGGCATCCTGAGCCATTACGCCTATGTGCGCAAATCGAACTTTTTACTCCCAGAGATGATCATCCCACTGCTGCAAGACGCGATATCGGGACGAAGTTTCATCGATCCGGAGATCGTTTCGCGCGTCGAAGAAGTGCGTCACAAGGACGAACAATCGCCAATCGCATTACTGGAACCTATCGAACAGGACGTTGCACGGATGTTGTCGCAAGGTTTGACCAACGAGCAAATTGCAGGACGACTTGGCTTTCGCGATAAGCGCACGGTCAGTCGTATCAACGGGGCAATTTACACCGCCTGGGGTTTGGTCGAGACGGCTACGGACGAGAAGGTCGCCAGGACGCGTGCGGCAATAATCTATCAGCGCGAACAGCTCATCATCTGGGATTCCGAGGGCGTCCTCAAGGTCGCCAATCGTAAGGGGGAGTGGGTGCCGTTGACGGATGAATCCTAAGGCATGGAATTGCCGATGTTCAGTTACTCGTGTGACGGAGACGCAGTAGATTGACGAATCGAATGAAGACATCAAAGTTGGTTCTATTGATAAAAGGGATCGGCGTGATTTTTCTCGTCATCGGCATTGTCGCAGCCGTGATGGGGCCGATCGAGATGTACTGTTTCTATCTGTTCGGATCGGGAGGGCGTTTTCATTACCCGGGTTTTGGATTTGGCTCCTTGATGTTCGCGAATGTGGCCGTGCAAATTGCGGGCTACTACCTCATCGCGGCGGTTTTCGTACCCCTGGGTTATGGACATCTCACCCTGAGAGGCTGGGCGCGGGCACTTGTTGAGGCGTTGTTGTGGTGCTGGATGGTGGTCGGTGTTCCGCTGGTGGTTTTCTTCGTACTCGTATTGCTGCAGGCAAAACCGCTATCCACGAGTGTGTTGCCGTTGTTGGGGTTGGTGTGTGTGATGCTCTATCCCATTGCTCCTGCAGGTTTGCTGTATTTCTATCGTCGAGCTGACGTCAGAGCGGCGTTCGATTCGCATGATGCAATTCGAACTAGGCTGGATAAAATTCCACTCTCCATACTTGTGCATGGGATTCTGCTCACCTTCTTCGTGCTCGTTCATCACCTGCCAATTCTGTTCAACGGCCTGGTTCCCTTTATGGGTTCCTTTCTCGTGGCGATGGACGGATTCACCCTCTCGGCCTTTGTGATTCTGGGATTGGTGCTTCTATCGGTGGGTGTGTTTGCACGTAGAATGTGGGCGTGGTGGGGCTCCATTTTGTATCTCGTCTTCATGGGTGTGTCGACCATCTTGACGTTGTTAAAAGTGAACTTCCAGGAGATGATCGGTTTGGTAGATTTTCCCGCAAAGGAGTATGCGGCGCTGAAAAACGTACCGATCGAGAGCGTCCATATGCTGATTGTGATTCTGATGCCGATGCTGCTGGCGCTGATCGTTTTCATTCGGTCGCATCGGGATTTTTCGCGAATACAGATGGAGCATGATAGTTGATATGTAACATGGGTGCGGTTTTCCCGATGGCATTCTCACCGTCACAAGTCCTGAACGGTAATTGGAGACGATCGATCCGATGACCGGTGAATTCGCGCTGGATTGGGCCGTATTGGCCGTTTCCCTTTTCAACACAATCATCTTGGTGTGGTTGGGATTGGCGGTTTTACTCAATGCAGAACGCCGGAGATTGGGGGTTTGGGTTGTTGGATGCGGATTGTTAACCGGCGGTGTTTTCTTCCTGGGGCACTCGGCGATCTTTGGTTTGGGCTTTAATTTATTCGGCCAAAGTGTCGCTTTGTGGTGGCAGTTGAGCTGGATCCCCGTTGTCGCACTGCCGTTTGCCTGGTATGTCATCATGCTCTGGTATACGGGCTATTGGGATGAGGTCGATACCCCCTTACACAACCGACATCGTTTCTGGTTGCCCGTGGCCGTATTGTTGACAGTGGCAACCGGCGTCATTTTCATTTTCGCCAACCCATTACCCACGTTCTCACACGCTTTATTCGGCAATCGATATACAGCTGGGCACGTAGATAGTCCTCCGATGCTGCTTCTCGTCTACCCCGTGAATCTCGTTTTATGTATCGGGCTTTCCCTGGACGTCTTGCGTCGGCCCGGGCCGACGGGTCGCGTCATGGGTGCTATCGCTCGCAGCAGGGCGCGACCCTGGTTGGCGGCCGCATCGATCGTATTGCTCATCGTCAGCCTGATCGTTGTTTGGGTAATGGCTGTCTTGCTGTTGGGAATCGGAGGCGACATCTTCCGCGTGGATATGGCGGTGCCCCTGGCGTGGTTGGATTTCTGCATCGCTTCGTTGATCGGTCTGGCGGTCGTACTCACAGGACAGGCGATTGTGTCTTACGAGGTTTTTACCGGAAAGATCCTGCCCCGACGGGGGCTTCGCCGTTACTGGCAGCAAACCATCGGACTGGCGGCAGGTTACGGAACCTTATTGGGTTGGAGCATCACTATGCAGTTCCGTCCGATATTCAGCTTGCTGTTGGCAACGATCATGATGACGGTTTTTTATGCCGGGATCAGCTGGCGATCGTACGTCGAGCGGGAGCGCTACATGCAGCAGCTGCGGCCGCTCGTCGTCAGTCAGCGTCTCTACGATCAACTCTTACGATCGTCGAAAACATTGTCAGCGGATATCGATGTCGAGACGCCGTTCAATGGCCTTTGTGAGGACGTTTTGGAAGCCAGCGTGGCATATCTGGCGGCGTTGGGTCCGTTGTCGCCTTTCACCGGACCGCCATTAAGTTATCCGGCGCAATCCGAGGTGATTTTTCCTTCCCTCGTGGAAATCAAGGATCACTTCAATACGCCGGAAGTGATTTGGCTCGCACTCGATCCGGATCAATACGGAGGCGCCAATATCGCAGTGCCCTTGTGGAGTGAACTTGGATTGATCGGGGTGTTGTTTTTGGGGGCAAAGCGCGACGGCGGCTTGTACACCCAGGAAGAGATCGAGATCGCTCGCACGATCGGGGAGCGTTTGATTGACGTTTGGGCGAGTGCGGAAATGGCGAGTCGCTTAATGATGCTGCAGCGACAGCGCCTTGCCGAAAGCCAGGTAATCGATCAACAAACGCGACGGGTGCTTCACGATGAACTGCTGCCTCGCTTGCATACGGCGATGTTGACTTTACGCAGCGAGCAGATTGATGGTGAAACGGCAAAGTCGCGGGCGATTGAAACGCTCGGAGAGGTTCATCGTCAGATTGCGGACATGTTGCGCGAGATACGTTCGACAACAGCGCCTGAAGTGTCGAGGATGGGTTTGATCGGTGCCTTGCGGCGAGTGCTGGATGATGAGTTTCAACACGCGTTTGATCGCGTCACCTGGAATGTTGGCGCAGAGGTTGAGACGGAAGTCGCCAATATTCCCGCGCTCATTTCCGAGGTGCTTTATTTTGCCGGGCGGGAGGCGATCCGTAATGCGGTCAAACATGGTCGTGGACCTGATGGCGAAGGTGAACTCAATCTCCTTGTAACGATCACTTGTCCGGATGGATTGGAGATCTTGATCGAGGATGACGGCACAGGTATTGTCGAAATGGACACCGACCAGAAAGGCAGTGGTCAGGGATTGGCCTTTCACGGGACGATGATGGCGGTGATCGGTGGGTCACTCTCGATCGAAAGTGCTCCAGGGGTTTTCACGCGCGTGGTCTTGTCGCTGCCCCGAGATGCGTGGTAGAAGATTGGAGAGGTGTCCGCGTTGTTCTACAATCGTTGTTGGCAAAATCTTGATTTTTTTAAAGGAACGTGAGGATTAACGCGCATGCGTGTATTGATCTCTGGCGGTACAGGGTTCATCGGGAAACATTTGACGCATAAGGCGCTCCAACGCGGCTGGGAGGTGACGTTAATCGTACGCAAGCCAGACTCGGAGGCGGCGCGAGATCTCGCTGGGCAGGGAGCCAGCCTGGTGCTGGGCGATGTGACGGATCGTGCTTCGCTGGACGCGGCGTTTACCGTCACCCAGCCCGACCTGTTCTTCCATAACGCCGGTTGGTATGAGTTGGGTATCTCGCCTCGGATGAGAAGACGGATGTGGGCGGTCAATGTGGAGGGAACGGAAAATGCATTGACGATGGCCGCCTCGCACGGCGTAGGTAAATCCATCTACACTTCATCCACCACGGCGTTTGGGGACACGGGTGGGGAAGTTGCGGATGAAGGATTTACGCGTACTGCAGAACACCTCAGTTACTACGAATACACCAAAAGTGAAGCGCATGCGGTTGGCTTGCGTCACCGAGCGGCTGGTGAGCCCGTAGTCATCGCTTGTCCCGCGCAGGTCGTTGGGCTAGGAGACCACTCAGCTTTTGGGCAGTTGGCAAGGCTTTTTATACGGGGTTTATTACCACCGATCACCTGGGGCGCGGAGAGTTGGTTCACGTTTGGTCATGTTGAGGATGTGGCTGAGTCCTTAATCTTGTCGGGCGAGAAAGGAAAAATCGGGGAACTTTACTTCATCGGGGGGGAGATGATAACGCTCCGAAGGATGATGGAAGTATGGGGAGATGCTGCCAACCGAGCACCACCCTTCATCTGGCTGCCCAAGTCCATTGCGCTGGCACAAGCTGCGCTCATTGCTCCACTCCTGCGGCTAGCCGGAAAGCCGGCATTCATCTCGCCGGAGGTCGTCCGCAGCAGTTTTGTTTCTTTCCGCTACAGCTCGGCAAAGGCGGAAGCGCAGTTGGGTGCGCGGTTCCGCTCCGCTGAACAAGCCTGGAATGATACGATTGAAGCTGAGATGGCCCAAACGTCGTTAAAAGAGATTGTTGAATCTTGATGTGATGGTTCAATGATTTGTATTCAACGGCAGCCAGACCGAGAAGCAGGAGCCTTCCCCTGGAGCCCCCTCACTTTCCACGGTAATTCGTCCCCCATGGCGTTCTAAAATTTCCATGCAAATTGATAGGCCCAGTCCTGTGCCGGGTGCGCCAGTTGTTTTACTTGCTGAGCCGCGGAAGAAACGTCGGAAGATCATCTTTTGTTCTTCGGGCGAGATGCCGAGACCGGTATCGTCCACCTCGGCAACGACCCAATTGTCTCCCGATTCACGCCTTTTCCTCGCTCGTAAAGTGATGCTTCCACCGTCGGGTGTGTAGTTCATGGCGTTGGTTAGTAAATTGGTGAACACTTGAGTCAGCAATCGGGCATCGCCGGTGATCTGGGGTATCTTGCTCATCGTTTCGATGCGCAGATCCAATCCACGTTTCGCGGCCAGGTTTTGACGATCCATCACCAGCGATGTGAGTATCTCATTGATGTCCAGGGCAACCGGGACGAAAGGCACGGCATCTGCATCCAACCTGGAGAGAGAGAGTAGATCGTCAATGAGATTTGCCAGGCGCTCGCTTTCACGCTGTAGAGTCTCCAGATATTCTCTAACCTTGTTGGGATCATCAATACGCGTATTAAGGAGATCCAAGTACAGACGAATATTGGTCAGTGGTGTGCGCAATTCATGCGAAACATCGGAGACGAATTGAGATTTCAGCCGATCGAGTTCTTTGAGTGCGCTGATATCGTGTAAGACACTGACGAAGGAAATTACTTCTTCGGCATCACTGCAAACGGGTGTGATCGTTAGTGCTGCATCATAGAGTGTTCCGTCTTTATGACAATTAACGACATCACCACGCCACGTTTTCCCGTCGCGAATGGTCTCCCACATCTGGCGGTAGAATTCCTCGTCGTGTTGTCCGCTTTTCAAGATGTTGGGCCGCTTGCCGAGTGCTTCGTCTTTCGAATACCCGCTCAATCGTTCCCAGCCAGGATTCACATATTCGATCGTTCCGTTAATGTCCGTCACCATTACGGCGTCACCGATGTTTGTAAGCAGTACATTCAGGCGATCTCGTTCGGCTTGTAAAGCGGCCTCTAGATTTTTTTGTCTGGAGATATCGAGAACAAATCCGCTCACGCCTTGCGGGTTTTCATCCACATCCGTGATCAAACTGGTAGCGAGCAGGACAGAGAGGTGACGATTTTGTTCCGAAGGAATTTCGATATCGAAGATCTCTTGTTTTGGATGTCGTTGTTTATCCTTCTTGTCGAACTGTTCCATAATGGGTTGCTGAAGGTTGGGAGGGAAAATCTCATGTATATTTTTACCGATTAGATCGTCCGCCTGGAAAGTGAGCAAATCGGCCATGGCCTGGTTGACATAGGTAATCGTGCCGGTGGGGTTTACTTGAAATATCCCGGCAAGTGAGGTCTCAACCAGGGCTCGGTAGCGGGCTTCGGAGAGGGATAGATCGCGCGTCCGTTCTGCGACTTCGGCTTCGAGTTGTTGTGCTTGTGCTGCGATTTGACCAAAGAGGTGCGCATTTTCCAGGGTCACCGCGGCCTGGGTGGCGAACGCATTGAGGAGCTCTAAATCGGTATTCGTAAAGGGGCGTTCGAGGCCGTCACGCTGCACCGTCATCGTGCCCATAACCCGCTGGCGGATACTTAGTGGTGTTACGAGCATGCACTCCGGGTCATCGTTCGATGTGCCAGGGATCAACACGCCGCGCGGGTCGTTAGCGGTGTTGTTGATAATTAATGATTCGCCACGTTCAGCGACGTATCCGACAAGACCCTGGCCAACTTCCAGGACCAGGCTGGTTACAGCATCCGCGTCCGGGCCCAAGGCAACCATGCAATTCAGGTGGTCAGTTTTGTTGTCGAGCAAGTGGATGCGACTGGAATCCGCGTGCAGCAAGCCTTTTGCTTCCTTGGCAATCATACGTAATACAGTCTCTTGATCGAGAGATGATGAGATCGAACGAGCCGTTCGAATCAACGCTTGCGATTCGTGCGCTCGCTGGGCAATGTTGGTGTAAAGCCGGGCGTTGTCGATCGCTACGGCAGCCATACTTCCGATGGATTGAATCAGGTCGGCTTGTTCTTTCCCGAAAGAACGGCCCTCATCAAGTATGAAAAGGCCTAAACCGCCAATGGTTTTTTCGCCGATGAGCAGCGGAACACCGAGGAGTTTTCGAACGCCTGCTTTAACCCAGATTGGATTGGCGTCTGGGTGGCTTGAATAGTCTGCGATGAGTACAGGATTGCGCGTTTCGAGAACTTTCCAAACCAGACCCGTTTCGGCGGGCGCCGTCGATAATCGGATTTCATCTGGGAGTCCGATAATATGGGGGAAACTGATGCTCATGCCGTCGGGTTCGACGAGGCCGATGGCGCCTGCATCGGCGTTAGTAACTTCGATGGCAACACGGATCGTAGTTTCCAGAACGGTGGGCAAATCGAGGGCGCTGGTGATCGCCTCTGCGACCTCATTGCGAAGGTTTTCCCGTTTCAAGGCGGCTTGGATCTCGTTTCTTGAACGCAGATGCCCTAGGGAGATGGCGATGTGATCGGCGAGTGCAGAGACGATGGGGATGTCTTCTTCGGCCAACCAGGAGGCGCTGACGTTGACCGTGCCGATGGGTTCATTTGACAGAATCAGTGGGGCAATGATTATCGGCACTTCCCCGATGATCTTCATGATCCGGGGAACGAAGATGTGCAGTTGTTCCGGGGTTAATTGCTTGACGAGTTCCGTGCGATCTGTTGTGTATACGGCTTCGCCGCTCTCAAGTACCCGCCTGTACACATCCACTTGATTCGGGTCGAAGCGGTACCCGCGGATTCCCAGTCCGGTGAGTCGACGTAGCGTTTGGCTTACAGCATTACTCATCGATTGGGATTGGACTTCGAGTAATCCATCTTCTGTGAGTAAGGTAGCGGAACCTCGCAATTTTAGGCGCCTTAATTCTTCGGTTAGTGCGCGGAAGACATCCGCCTCGTTGGCGAGGTCTCTGCGCGCCACACCGGCAGCCGCACGTAAGGCGGAAACCCAGAATGCTCTTTCCTCGTGACGAGGAAGGTTTTTGGATGCCTTCTTCACGTTTGGTTCCCCTCTGGTATTCGTAGTGTATCACGGAACGAAATCGGGCACATTTCGTGTTGCCTGTTGGTGATCAGTTGTGGTTTTTTCTCCACTGGTACGGCAAGTGGGCTGGATATTAATTGGGTAAAGAAGGACTTGACATATTAATTGTATTAGAGTACTCTATAAAACAGAGAGCTCTATATAATGAAATGGCGAAATCCGATTGTGATTTCGTGGAGGGTAACGATGGAAATTTCACGTGAAGAGGCAATACAGTCCTTGCAGGAGATTCGTGAGGTGCGCTCCCGCATACGCACATCCATTGCCACCGGCAGTACCCCCTTCCATATGATCCTATGGGGAGCGATCTGGTTTTTTGGCTATCTCGCGAGCCATTTCCTTGACGCCGAAACTTCAGGGCAGATTTGGACCGTGCTCGCTATCGGCGGCAGCATTGCCAGTGGGGTCATGGGCTACCGTCTCGGTTCACGCTATCGTCTGCCGGGAAGCCATCGTATTTGGCAAATCTGGATTTTCTTTATGTTGTACGTGGTTCTCTGGATATGGGTAGCCTGGCCGCTGGAAATGGAGCAAATTTCGATGCTCATTGCATTGTACGCCATGTTTGCCTACGTTCTCATGGGATTGTGGCTTGAGCGCATCATTACTTGGATCGGACTTCTCGTAAGCGGATTGGGCTTGATTGGATACTTTCTGCTTCCAGATGTTTATTATCTATGGATGGCGTTTCTTGGTGGCGGTACGATGTTCGGAAGCGGTATTTATATCTTGAAACGCTGGAAGTGAATAAGCGAAGGGCAAACGAGCATGAGCATGCTGAATGAAATTATCCACCAGCCCGTCCGTATGCGCATCATGGCCGCGCTGGTGGCATTGGATGCGAGTGGGCAGGTGGAATTCACACATTTACGTGATGTGCTATCCCTGACGGACGGAAACTTGGGTGCGCATCTGCGGAAGCTCGAAGATGCTGGGTATGTGTCCTTAGAAAAGACGTTTGTGGCGCGTAAGCCGCGTACATTTGTCGCGGCCACAAAGGAAGGTTACCAGGCTTTTGCAGATCATGTGGAAGCACTGGAGCAGATATTAAGTGGTGCGGAGGTCGAAGAAAAGCATAAGGCGTAGAGAACAGCGGGGACTTGGATAAATCAAACTCGCATGATCAATGCGATGCATTAATGCTAGGAGAAGGATATGAGTAAGGTAATCGAAGTAAACGAAATCATCAAACAGTACGGTTCGGTTCGCGCCGTGGGTGGTGTGACGTTCCATGTCGAAGAAGGAGAAATTTTCGGCATCGTCGGGCCCAACGGTGCGGGCAAGACAACCACTATCGAGTGCATCGAGGGCCTGCGTAAGCCGGATTCCGGCTCTGTGCAACTGCTCGGGTATGTGCCCTGGCAGGATCGCCTCGAAGTGGCAGAGCGGATAGGGGTCCAATTGCAGGAATCGGCGCTTCCACTGCGCATTCGAGTACAGGAAGCGCTGGACTTTTTTGGATCGCTCTATGCGGAGTGTGAGGATTCACAGGTTCTCCTTGATCGGCTTGGGTTGGCTGCCAAATCGAAGGCGACATTCACCAAGCTGTCGGGAGGTCAGAAGCAGCGCTTGTTTATCGCACTGGCCCTGGTGAACAAACCCCAAGTGGTCTTCTTTGACGAGTTGACCACGGGCCTCGATCCTCACGCCAGGCGATCGATGTGGGATATGGTACGCCAGATTCGCGATCAGGGGACAACCGTCTTTCTGACGACGCATTTCATGGAAGAGGCGGAGCGTCTCTGCGATCGAGTGCTCATCATGGACGAAGGCAAAATCGTCGCCCTGGATACACCCGAAGCGTTGATCCGTTCGCTGGGTGTGGAACGTCGCTTGGTCTTCACCGTTGCGAATCATTGGGACTCTCAATCGCTGGTGGAAATGCCCCTGGTCGATCGCGTGGAACAAATTGGAGAGCGTGTGGTTGTTTATGGAAGTGGTGAACGTTTTACAAGTTCGGTCGTCCACGGGTTGGAGACATCCGGCGCTGATTTTCGGGATCTGCGTACGCAGGATCCCACGCTGGAGGATGTCTTTCTCTCGTTGACGGGCAAGGAAATACGGGAGGTTTAAGATGCGAGGCTTGAAAGAACTCACTTGGATCAATCTAAAATTATACATTCGTGAACCCATCGGCACGTTCTTTACGCTGGCTTTTCCACCGCTGCTGATACTGCTTTTCGGGGCGATCTACGGCAACGATCCCTCGCCGATGTTTGGCGGTTACGGATCGATGGACGTGAGTATGTCCGGATACACGGCGATTATTCTCAGTACGATCGGGTTCATGAACATACCCATTACAATCGGCAACTATCGCGAGTTGGGTGTTCTGCGCCGCTATCAAGCATCGGCGTTGCGTCCGCGCGTTTTTATTGCTGCTGACGTGATCGCCAACATGCTGATGCTGTTACTCGGTATCGTGCTTCTCGTATCCACCGGTTGGCTTTTGCACGATGTGCGCTTCGAAGGCAATGTGCTCAGTTTCGTGCTTGGTGTCGTCTGGTGCGGGTTGGCGATGTTTGCATTCGGATACTTGATCGGAACCCTGGCGCCGGGTGCGCGGGCCGCGCAGGTGATCGGGATGGTTTTCTTCTACCCGATGATGTTCCTGTCTGGTGCCGCCATTCCGTTGGAAATCATGCCTGATTCGATTCAACGTGTGGCCGACTTTCTTCCACTCACCTACGTGGTGGATTTGCTGCGTGGTTTGTGGTTTGGTGATGGATGGGGGCAGCACCTGACTGCAGTTCTTGTCTTGGTGGGTGTGTTTGTGGTCAGCGCTGTGGCAGCCGTTCGGACCTTCCGTTGGGATTAACTCTTGAATAAAGGGTGTTGTAGAGTTTCAAATTCACAACGGACTGCATTATTGAAGGTTTGACGGTGCTTGAGCCCGGGTTTGAAGCTTGAGCACCGTCTCGCCTTTACATACATCACTTCGGGTTATCGATATCCGAAGTTAATAGGAAATGAATGTGTTGGTACGATTCCGGGAAAAATGAAGACGCCCAACCAGGGCGTCTTCTTGTTCGTTGGACTTGAATTGTAACTTTATGAATAATCGCTTTTACCAGCCGATTTATTTCTGCCCAAGCAGCAACTTCACATATTGTGCCCGTTCAAAAGCAAAGGGATCGTCGACTTCGCTTTGACTCATCTTGCCGCGGAAATCATCCAGATTCTTGTAACTATGTTCGTCCATCCAGCCTTCTAACTCCCGCAGCATGGTCGACAAGTAAGGTGTGCCATTTTGCAGCAGCGCAGAGGCCGATTGCACGACGCTTGCGCCCGCCAGAAGCGCCTTGGCTACATCCACACCGGAGTGTACACCTGTGTTGAGTGCCAAATCCGCCTTGATTCGTTTGTATAAAAGCGCCACCCATCGCAAGGGCAATCGTATCTCCGACGATGAACTGAATGTCATTTCGTTGATCAAGGTTTCGTTTTGCGTGTCGATGTCCGGCTGCAGGAAGCGGTTGAAGAGCACGAGCCCGCGAACGCCGCGTTTGTCGAGCTGGGAGGCCACGTTGGCTGTGGCGGTGTAAAAGGGACTGAGTTTTACCGAGACAGGGATCTTGACCTCGCTCAATACAGATTCTACAGTCTCGTACATCGACTGCTCAACTTCGGCGGAGGTCTTGTCGATGTTGGTCACGACGGCGTAGATATTAAGCTCGAGCGCGTCCACACCGGTTTCCTCGAGTTGCTTGGCGTATTTGGTCCAGGAACCCGGGTTGACCGCATTCAGGCTTGCGATTAACGGTATTTTTACCTCTGCGCGCGTTTTTTCGATCCACATTAAATGTTCGCTGGCATCCCCGTGTTTAATCTCGGGGAAATAGGAAAGTGCTTCCGGAAAGGATTCTGAGCCAACGGATAATTCCTCTTCCATGCGTAACGCTTCGAAAAGGATTTGTTCTTCGAAGAGCGAGCGGATCACCAGCGCACCGGCGCCAGCTTTCTCGGCGTCTTTGATGCGATCGATGTAGCTGGAGATCGAGCTTGCAGCTACGAGAATCGGAGTCTCGAGTTTGATTCCCATGTACGTCGTTTTAATATCAGCCATTTCATCTCCTCTCGAATTACCTCTAACTGCTCTATTAAAGCATAACAAATAAACCTCGCATCTGGAATAGTGATAGGTGTCCTGCACTTTACAATGCTCTTTTACACTGTTACAAAAGCCCAAAGACGAATATCGTATAGGGTGGTTTGTCCAAGATGTTTTTACGCGCATTAATGCGACTTTAAAACGAACGTGTTATCGTTCGATAAGAAGGAGTTAAGGATGCCTAAAAAGAAAGTTGAGCGAAAGTTCGTTCCATATGATGGAAATGCCGCTGCGGCTCATGTGGCCTACGCGACGAATGAGGTGATTGCGATCTATCCCATCACACCATCCTCCCCAATGGGCGAGATTGCCGATGCGAAAGCTGCCAATGGTGAACCCAATATCTGGGGAGCAGTCCCCAATGTCGTCGAAATGCAAGCGGAAGGCGGAGCTGCCGGTGCAGTTCATGGTGCCTTGACGACAGGCGCGTTGACGACGACGTTCACGGCCTCTCAAGGACTGTTGTTAATGATTCCCAATATGTTTAAAATCGCTGGCGAACTCACGCCAGCCGTTTTTCACATTGCGGCACGTTCCGTTGCGGCGCAAGCCCTTTCGATTTTCGCCGATCACAGCGATGTGATGACCACACGCGGGACGGGATGGGGCCTGCTCTCATCCAACAGCCCGCAGGAAGTGATGGATTTCGCGCTGATCGCGCAAGCCGCCGCGTTGGAATCCAGTATTCCGTTCCTGCACTTTTTCGATGGTTTCCGCACCTCACACGAAATCCAGAAGATCGAAGAGTTAACTCATGATGACATGCGGGCGATGATCGACGATGAATGGGTCATTCGACATCGTCAGCGCGCGCTGTCCCCGGACCGTCCCAAGATCCGTGGCACGGCTCAGAATCCAGACGTTTTCTTCGCCGCACGCGAGACGGTCAATGCTTTCTATGAAAAGACTCCCCAGATCGTTCAGGGAGCGATGGACCGCTTCGCCAAGGTCGTTGGCCGGCAATATCACTTGTTTGATTACGTTGGGCCAGCAGATGCCGAGCGCGTCGTGGTTATGATGGGCTCCGGTGCAGACACTGCACATGAAGTTGTAGATTACCTCACTAAACAGGGTGAAAAAGTTGGTTTGATCAAAGTGCGTCTCTACCGTCCTTTCGACGGGGAGGCGTTTGTCGCCGCTTTGCCCAAAACAGTGCGCAACATTGCCGTCCTGGACCGCACCAAGGAGCCGGGAGCCGAAGGCGAGCCGCTCTACCTGGACATTCAAAACGCAATCGTCGAATCCGTTACAGCAGGTCGAATCAGCCGTGATGATATGCCGCTGGTCGTGGGTGGCCGCTACGGATTGGGCTCGCGCGAGTTCAACGCCGGTATGGCAAAATCGGTGTTCGATAATCTGGCGGAAGAGACTCCGCGGAATCACTTTACCGTGGGTATCGATGATGACGTGACCCACAGCAATTTGCCGTGGGATGATACCTTCTCGTCGTTGCCGGAAGGTGTACACCAGGCGATGTTCTATGGCCTGGGCGGCGATGGTACGGTCGGTGCCAACAAGAACTCGATCAAGATCATCGGCAAGGCAACCGACAACTTCGCCCAGGGGCACTTCGTCTACGACTCCAAGAAATCCGGATCGATGACGATCTCCCATCTGCGCTTCAGCCCCAATCCGATTCGCAGCACGTATGTGATCCAACAGGCGGAGTTCCTGGCTTGTCACGCATTCCAATTCCTCGAGCGGGTGGATATTGTCGGCAATCTAAAACCGGGTGGCACCTTCCTGCTCAACAGTCAATATCCTGCGGATAAAGTCTGGGACAAGTTGCCGCGCGAAGTACAACAAGCATTAATCGACAAGGAAGCCAAGTTTTATCTAATTGATGCCTATTCGCTGGCGGATTCGCTCGGATTGGGGGCGCGCATCAACGTGATCATGCAGTCCGCGTTCTTCGCCATCTCAGGTGTACTCCCTGAGGACAAAGCGATGAAGATGATGGAAATGGCGGTTGAGGACACCTATGGAAGAAAGGGTAAAGCCATTGTGGAGATGAACATCAAATCTGCAGGCCTCGCCCGTGAGCGTATCCATCAGGTGGATGTTCCGAAGAAAGCTACTTCCGAGATTCATATGCGTCCGCCGGTACCGGCGGATGCGCCCGAATTTGTACAAAAAGTGACGGGCGAGATGATCGCTCGCCGCGGTGAGAAGATTCCCGTTTCCTTGCTGCCGAACGATGGCACGTATCCCGTTGGGACCACGCGCTATGAAAAACGCAACATCGCGCTTGAGATTCCGATTTGGGATCCTGAAGTTTGTATCCAGTGCAACCAGTGTGCGCTTGTGTGTCCGCATGCCACGATTCGACCCAAGGTTTACGACGCGGCATATGCAGAGGGCGATGCACCGGAAGGTTGGAAAGCCGTAGCTGCCAAAGGCCGCGGATTTGAAAATATGATGTACACATTGCAAATCTCACCGGAAGACTGCACGGGCTGTGGCGCATGCGTGCATGTATGCCCCGCTTTCGCCAAGGACGAATCAGGCAAGAAGACGGATCGAAAAGCCATCAGCATGGCCCCACAACCCCCCATCCGCGAGCAAGAAGTGACGAAATGGGATTACTTCCTCTCCATCCCGGATCCGGATCCCACGCTGTTCAACCGTTTCACAACCAAGGGGTCGCAGTTCATGCATCCTTTGTTCGAGTTCTCCGGA
>Ga0307430_1000318_pt1 | contig 44345 bp, 46 predicted proteins | sample SalMarWE160130MG_FD_202159 | JGI IMG/M metagenome (GOLD analysis project Ga0307430, IMG submission 202159) | Salt marsh sediment microbial communities from the Plum Island Ecosystem LTER, Massachusetts, United States - WE1603-130 | ecosystem: Environmental > Aquatic > Marine > Intertidal zone >...
GCGTGTCAAAGACGACGATGAGAATATTCGGTGTTTCTGGAGAAGTCTTGTGCGATGGTCCAATCGGATTCGAAGCGCCAATCCAGGGCGTGGCCAATGAAACCAGTGAACTCAACTTCAGAAAATTGCGGCGGTTGATTTTATAGGACATCTCACCCTCACACCAATCTTACAATGACAATGATCACGCCGATAATGTCGATGAATATGTAAAAAAATGTTAACACTGCGAAACGAGTTGCAATTGTATGGGTGATGCCTTTCCATTGCGGAAATTTCGGCACGAGTATTACAGTCAGCACAAGAATAAGTAAGCAAGCTGCAACAAGAAAGCCCATAGGTGAAAATTTATCGGTAAGGATTTCAAAGAGCAACCTCATGAGAGGAATTTCTGCAAGAAGAATTGAACTGAGTGTAACGTACGTGGTCGTCTTTACCCGGATCGACAATGCGATACCAATGATGAGAACGAACAAGAGGATGATGATAGTTTCGAATAGGGTGAAAACCATGTTGTAAGCCCAACTGCCTATGATTTCGGAGGCAGACATGGAAAGGATCAATGAAGGAACAGCGCGCAGCATATTGACAATACTCCACACATGAATGGGGAACGCGACAAACACGGTTAGCTGCATCAGATCTTGTGAGGAATAGTACTTCTTGAAAGTTGCCAAGTAATTAACCCGGAAATGATCGAATTGCTTTGAAATTGTCCACCAGTCAGAACATCCCCGTGTGCAAGGCTATTCTATCTTGGATGGCGTGAACGGTGCATCCATTTCCTCGATCTTTCTAAGTAATTCTTGCCGAAGTTCAGATGCGATTGCTGGATGCGTTGAATAAAGATTATCTAATTCTTCTGGGTCCTCGCGCAAGTTAAAAAGCTCGTGGACACCATCGTATCCTTCGTAGCCTCGATAGTGGATCAATTTATTGTCACCCTTGATCATGGCCACCGTGGCTTTTCGCAGGGGGGCGAGTTTGGGGTTGCTTTTCGCTTCGACGACGAAGATACTCCGCTCCTCCGGTTGTTCTTTTGGGGCATAGGGGGGAAGCACCACGCCCTCGCACCATGAAGGGATCGAGCGACCGGTAAGATGAAGCAAGGTGGGCAGAATATCGATGCAGCTTGTCCGGAGATAGACATCTTGGCGCTCTTTTTGATCGGGCACCGCGATTAATAATGGAACTTGAATGACAGGTTCGAAAAGAGTGGGTGTGGTGTGTTTCCAGATCTTTCGTTCGAACATCTCGCCATGATCGGAGGTTAAGACGACTATCGTGTTATCGTAAAAACCATTGGTCTCCAGGTAATTATCCAATCGCCCAAACTCCGCATCGACGTATGCGATGTATTCGTCGTAGAAGACACGTTTCTCGTCCAGAACGTGCTGGCGATCTGTGAAGTTGGCGAAGAAATGGTCAGGTTTCGACTCTGGCACCCAACCATCCCAGAAGATATTTACGAATTCCTCGCGCGGACTGTAAGGATCATGTGGCGGCATCATGTGGAGGTAACTTATAAAAGGTTGATCCCATTCGATCAATTGATCCCGAATCCAGTCGATCGTGTCTTCAAGCGGGTAGAGCATGTCGTGGTATCCAGGGATGCCGCGGGGGAATCTTCTCTGTAAACGTTTCTTGATGGATTTGTTGACGAAATCTTTTATCGACCAAAAGAGGGGGTATAAGAAAAGTGAACCGGATGGTTCTCCAGGTTGCTTGTAATGACTGCGTTCGCTTTGCGCAGCAATACCATAGTCTCTTTTGAAAATATCATCAGAAATATTGAAGTCCACCATTGCGATTTCATTGGGCAATGTGAAAAGATCAAGATTTTGCTGGAGATGGAACAAGAGGATGTTTACCAATAAATTGTGCGAAAACCCGATGCGGGTGTAATGATCGTAGTTGAATTCGCTGAACATATTTCTGGAAATGAAAGTATCCAGCGGCGTTGCGTGGTGGCTGAATGCCCGATGTGTCCAGGGGAGCGTTCCGGTGAGTATCGAAGAAGTGCCGGGAGTGGTGAAGTTGCCGCCGGCGTAATGGTTGTGGTAGACGGTTGCTCTATCTGCGAACCGTTTCAAGTTGGGCGTTGTCTCTCGATGATATCCATAAAGCGACACATCATGCGCTGTAAGGGTGTCGAAGACCAGAATGAGAATGTTGGGTGTATTCGCATCGGTTTTTCTTTGGCTCAAGGAGGGAGTTGAACTCGCAATCCAGGGAGTGGCAAGTGAGAAGAGCGATGCCATTTTTAGAAAACCGCGTCGATTAATCTTTGGTCTCATAATTACTCACAGATTGCGAACGATGACAATTATGACGCCGATAACGTCAATCATCACGTATATAAAAGTCAAAACGGTAAGACGTTCCGCCAGGATGCGAGTCAGTGATTGCAGCTTGGATATTTTCGGTACGACGACAATGGAAAGCGCCAGGATGATCACGCAGCTAACGAACATCCAACGTAATGAGGAATACTGTTGGACAAGATGCTGAAAGACGATCGCCATTATGGTGAGTTCGATGATTAATACGGAACTCAGTGTTAGGAACGGTTCCGGGGTCCATTTCTTCGGTGTCAAGCGCCCAACCGCAAGCAGGATGATAAATACGAGCACCGTCTCGAAGATGGTAAACATCAGATGGTAGGCCGTACTGCCGATGATGTCAGACTGACTGAGGTATAACAGCCAGGAGGGAACGAGTCTGAACATTATAATGATGGACCACACGTGGATAGGCAGAGCGCAAAAAACAAAAAGATGAACCAGATGGTTTGATGTAAACCGGTCCCTAAAGATAGCCAAGGTCCTTGAGTCTCTCTTCTAGCGTCTCGCGATCCTCGTCGCTCGTAACTGGTGGAGGTGATGCTGCGGATTCTCGGGGCTCGAATTTTCCACCGATGACCAGATCGGGAATGTCGGCATACGATGGGGAGGAAAGTTGCTCCAGGTTCGTATTCGCAAAGAGTACGCCCGGAACGAGGCCGGGGTCGATGCAGTGATCCGCGCCCCAATGATCGAGGTTCTTTTCGAGTGCATCAGGTTCCCAGTTTCCAAGGCCTGTCTGCCCCGACGCACGATAACCCGCATTGAAACCGATGACCAGATCGGGGGCGTAGGGAGTCAGCGGGCCGGGGAAGGCTTCTTCGCCTGTCCAAACCGACCGCACAACCTTGCGCTTATCCGGGCCTTCCCACGAAAGCAACGCTTCTTTGATCTCGGTGGATAACGAATCATACTCGCTATCCATGACAATGCCGTCACTTTCCCGTCCGGATCGATTGAGATAGATGCTTGATAATCCCACTGCATAAGCGCGCGTCTTCTTCCAGACGACATCCTGCAGCCCGCCTCGTTCTTGATCGTTTGCAGGAAGCAGATAGTCATGCTCGATTAACCAGCGATTCAAGTGGACTTTGGTATTGAAATCGCTGAAACCATGATCGGAGAGCACCAATATCCTTGCATCTTGATGGCTGCAGGTTTTGATTTGCGTTTCGATGCGGCCAAGCAAGGCATCCAATTTCAGGTACCAGGATTCGATAATATCCTCGCGATCTCGCCAGAACATGTGCTGAATACGATCGAGAGAGTCGAATACAATGGCGAGAATGCCTTCCTTGAAGGCCTGGATTTCCTTCATCAGGACTTTTTCACGTGTCTCGATGATCGCGTCACACAAACGCAAGAAGTGGTCGTCCTGGATGAATCCTTCATCCAGGGCCGTTGTGTCCTGTGGCCATCCAAGTGTGTGGTATGGCCCGATATTTTTCCATAATCTCCTGGCATAACTGCCTGGATTGGCGTAAGGCCATACTGCCTTTAGCGGATGAATCTGCAGTGGGAGGAAATATATTCCCGGTCCGTGGGAATTTTCTGTCAGCAGGGCTTGTGTGGTGGCACGAATGGAAACACCGAGGCGGAGTTTGAAATTGAGCTCAATAAATGGACTCCAGCGATCCTTCTCAAGCGGGATGGTTTTGTTATTGATGCGCAAGTTGGCTGTGTTGGCGTCGATCCATTCGATCTCAAAGGCGAGTGGCGCTTGCTTATCCTCTGCTTTCTTCGATTTCAGCAGTGGTCCTTTTAGGATCCCCCGTGCTTTTTGCGTTCCATCTGCCGATAGATTTTCAAGATTGGTTTTGTAAGTCTTATCCGTGGGATTTGGATCGAGTTTGAAGTAGGTTCCTACGCCCAGGCGGCCCAGGATGTCGGGTGTACCCAACCCGGGGATTGTGCGTACAGGCGATTGCCTGCGGGCAGGAAATGTCGCCGGCCACCAGAGTGTTGTGGCAGGATACCCCATTTCTACGGCGTGATCGAAGACAGTGGGGGCATTATGCGGCGGAACAAATTGAACGCCGAAGGTTGATTTTTTTGTCGGCAGCAAGGAAACGTGCAGCGCGTAATTGGATGGATTTCGATGGACAAAATCGAAAAGCCCGTGTTGACCTGGATTCATGCCTGTGGCGATACTGGTCCAGGACACTTCGCTTTGTGCGGGATTGGCAACTGCCAAATGAGCGTATCCCTTGTTTGTGACGTACTTGCCAAGATGCGGCAGTTTCCCTTGATCGTGTAAACGTTCGAAAAATGCAGGATCGAATGCATCGAATCCGATAATTATGGTCTTCATCTATATATCGCAGTGATCCACGGTTTCAATCATCCGGGTTTTGGCTTGCATCCACGTTATCGATTTCTGTGATGTTTTCACTGCCCGATTCCCGAAATCGCCGTTTTAGCCTCGACCAAAACATGCGGATCTTGCTTGAGAATACCAAGACAATCCCTGAGAGTGCCGCGAATATCACCGCTAAGAGCTGGAATATTTGGCCTCCAGTGTTTGGATCAATGTACATGATTACACCTCGGTGCTCTTCTTGATGTCAATACATTATGCGATCAAGGACAACATGACGATGAAACACATCCATATCGCAATAGCGAATGTCCTTGTAAGACGCTGCTGGTTTACGATCTTCGACATTATAAACGATGTCGAAGATTGTTTACAGCCAGATCGTCCATCGACGTTCGGTACAATCGTACTGACGACCGTTTTACAAACCAGGAATTAGCTGCGCTGCCGGTAGAGGTCGGGATCGACGACGCGAATCATGGGCTCGGTGTCGAGGGGGAATCCAAGAAACTGCGTGAGTTTCTCGATGTAAAGATGTGGATCATTGACAATTTGTTTATACGGCATATCGATCCGGGCAATGTTGTCTTGCTGGTCGATCCAGGCATTGATCTCGTTTAAATGATTATGGAGGATCGTTTTCATCTTCTTGTCATCGATCTTGTCGGGGTTTTCCCCGCGACGGATAATCATCTTGCGTTGTGAAGCAAGTACCTCATCAAGATCACGCTGCATGAAAATCACGTGATAGTGGTTTTTTTCGGGAAGATTGGTTAGCAAATAGGATATGATCTTGACAACTTTCCCTCGGGCGTTCTTCACCCACGATCTGTCGCCGTCCTTTAGACGTTTCGCCGCTTCATATTCATAATAGCCGAGGGGATTATCATCGTCCGCATTACGAATGCCATCAGTGAGAAGCTCGAGCCCGCCGCTTTCCAGCATTTTCATCATCATGGACGTGCCGGAACGGGGAAGTCCAGATACAACGATAATGGTGTTCGATATCTTTGGATTGTTCTTGGGGTTACTCATCGTTTTCACCGTAGGGTAGTCTGTGCGTAGATGATCTCGCTTGTTTAGGGTCTAACGGATGGTTTCTACGAAATATTCGGGGTTTAATGGCTCACCGGTTACGCTTTCGACGTGACTGGCCCAATCCTGTTCTGCGCCGGGTTTAAAATAATTTTCGATCAGCCATTGACCCGCCTTGGGCTGTCCAACGATCGCTCCGAATTTCTTACGCAGGAGGGCTTGCAGTTGAGACGACACAAGGTGACCCAATTCGTAGCTGTGATAATACACGGGAGTGAGTGCAATGTGGTATTTTGCAGCCCAATCCGGTGTGCGACGGTTTTCCGGTCGCTGAGTGGCTTGATATTTCTCCACCAGGTCCCACCACAATGTGTCAAGGTCCCGTTCCGGGTCAGCGTAGAGGGCGCGCTCGAAATTGGTCATCACCATCGCCCAGCGGGTGAAAATCAAGCGCTGGGCACGTTCCTGTTCGGCTGCAGCGATGGATAAGCGTTCGGCTTCGTCGTCTTTAATGCCCAGGACACTACTCAACCAACCAGAATCGTAGGTCAGGGCTTCCATCATCAGCGCGATGGCTTCCGTAGAGAGCGAATGCGGTGGCGTTCTTAAAACCCATGGAAGTGTATGGTCGATGTATTGATCGTAAACGGCATGACCAAGTTCGTGGAGCAGGGTTGCCGTCCAGCGATGAGAAGGCTCCAGATTGTTGAGTGTGCGTACATCGCCTTCACGATCGATATCGAGGCAGAAAGCATGCTGATCTTTGCCTTCCCGGGGGTAGAGATCGGATCTCTGGAGGATGTCACGCACATCCATTTCTACGCCGTCGTAGGTTTTCAGCGCCAACTCGACGGGATCTCGATCCGCGAAGTAAGGATCCATGGATACGTTCGTGATCTCCGGCGCACGCTGGAAGAAGCGATCGCCGTAGTGCCACGGCCGGAGATCGGCCTCGTCGATACCGAAGTGCTCTGCGCGAGTCTGATCGATCGTTTTCTTTAATCGCATATACGGATTTCGGGTTGTTGTTTCGAGCTCGGTGAACAGCGAGGTTAACTGCGCTTCGTCAATTTCATTCAGAACCAGAGATCGTTGGAAGTGATCGCGAAAACCCTGTGCCTGGGCCGCTTGATTACGAAGACGGGCTAATTCACGTACGTGTTCGGCGACTTGTTCGCCAATCCGCTTGCTCGCTTCCCAGACCTGGCGCACGAATGCAGGATCGCGGCTGGTACGCAAGATGTTTTCCACTTCATTATCGCTGATCGATTTTCCATCGACGAGTGTACGAAAGTTATAAAAGCTGTGCTGGGCCTGGGTCTCGAGATGGGTGACGGCTTGGATGGTTGCTTCGTCTTGCTGGGCTTTTGCACTGGAGAGATAAATCCGTTTTATCGTGCGGCGTTGAATGGGGCCATCCGCGGCGTCCCTTTCGTTGAGTTTTCTGGCGGTCTCGTACAGACTTTTATCCGCCCAGAATCGCATTAAGGCGGCCTTGGCTTCTTTCTCGTGTTGCGCAGCCTCTTCTGAACCTGTCGTGGCAGATTGCCACATGGCGCGTGAATAGCGAGTGTAAAGCGTTCGCACACGCTCGGTCACCTCGGCGATGAATACTTCGGGATTTTCTGTCATCGCTGTCTCCGCCGCGGGATTCAATCCAACGCGGTGATGAAGTATATCAGAGGATAACACTGCGAGATGTCAGGTGAGCACACTCTCGGGGTTTCTGTGCCGGAAACTTCGTTCTCTCGGCCAAAATGGATTTGCCGATCACATGGCTTGAGTCTATTATGGTGGAAGAGCAACGCAACGTGCCTGCAGTGTCACAAACAGTTGACCCTATCCGTTTTGTTTCTAAAGATGGGTAGCGAAGGTCTGAGACACGTACTTCTACCCGATATCGAGTCTGACGATGGAGGTTCTCATGAATAACAAATTTCGCCCGAATACGTACTCCGTGTGGATGTGTATCCTTGTCCTGATCCTGGCCAGTTTGGCCTGCAGTCTTCCCTCAGACCAGTCGTCTGAATCGGTACGAGCTACGCAACTAGCGCTTGAGGTAGAAGCCACAACGCTGGCCCTGGAAAAAGCCATGCTTACCCAAGACGCGGAATCGGAAGAAGAAGCGGAAGCGCCGCCCGAGGCGGATGAGCCGGCTCCCGAAGAGGAGGAGCAGGTAGAAGCCACGCCTACGTCCACGGAAGAACCCCCGGAAGACTCGCCCGAGGCGGTGGAGGGGAGTGTGGAACGGGCTTCCTACGATCCGGCTTTCGGCTGGGGCACCGGACATGACAGTGATAATTTCGATGGAACGAAGGGAAAGTTCCCCTCCAGCACTGCTGGGGCGGCGACCTCCTGGTATGGGGATGGACGCTATAACATAACCTTCACTTCACGCAATCGCTGGACCTGGTATTGGTCGTTCATCGATGCTGCGGATTTCTACGCCGATTTCGTGGTTTACAACGGTGACCAGTGTGTCCCCGGGGACACCGCGGGTTTTGTTTTCCGAGGGGATAAGACCGCCGATTATGGATTGATGTTCGGCATCAGCTGCGGTGGCGAATACTTCATCGGCTTCACTGCTGTTCCAGGATCGGACGGTTTCATCATCAACTTTACCGAAGCGGGCATTGAGGCTGGTGACCGTATATTGATCTCAAGCGATTTGATCGCAACTGGACCCGGTGCAGTTAACCGTCTTGGGGTCATGGCACGTGGGGACGATATCGATTTCTACATCAACGGGAAATGGGTCGCCAACCGATCTGTGGCCATTTATACACCGCTCATATTTGTGCACGGCCATTTCGCGCTCTACCTGGGAACCGCACAGAAACCGGACGCCAATGTGAGCTTCGATGATTTCAATATCTGGTATCTTGATTGAGGTTCAGTATCTCAACAGATGCGTTGCAAAGAGCAGTGTAAATTAGCAAGGGAAAAGCCAACTCGGGAAGGGATGGGGAGCCGTTCAAGCATGAACAAATTTCCCATCCCTTTATGCTTCGCAATGCTGATCCTGGTTTCCCTGGCGTGCAGCTTGCCATCTGAACGGAAGGCCGCTTCAATCGAAGCGACTCAACAAGCACTCGATGTGGAAGCCACAATGCTGGCATTTGAAAAGGCCAGGCTCACACAGCAGACGGGATCACAGGCTGCAACTCTGAGTACCGCGACAAACACGTCAGAACCCGAGGCGGAAGATACAGCCACATCGACAGATGAGACGACCGAAGATACGAGTGGGGCAGTGGAAGGCAGCCTTGTGCGAGCGGCCTTCGACCCGGCCTATGGTTGGGGTGATGGCCACGACCGTGATCATTTCGATGACGCAGAGGGGATATTTCCATCCAATTCCGCAGGCGCGGCCAATGCCTGGTACGGCGGTGGCCGCTATAACATAACCTTCACCTCGCGCGGTCTCTGGACCTGGTACTGGTCGTCCATCGATGCCGAAAATTTCTACGTCGATGTCGTCATTTTCAACGGCGATCAATGTGTGCCTGGCGACAGCGCCGGAATGGTGTTTCGCGGCGACAAAGTCGACGACAGAGGCTTGATGTTCGGTATCAGCTGCGGGGGGGAGTATTTCATCGGGAAGACCTACTGGCCGCCAACCGATAGCCCGGTTTGCACATGGCGTGGTGGGTGGTCACTTGACTGTGATAAGCGCGAGATGACCTCCAATGCGTTGATCCAATCCGGTCCGGGAGCGATCAACCGCTTGGGGATCAAGGGGGAAGGTGTGGAAGTGAACTTTTATATTAACGGAGTGTGGGTGGACAGTCGCATGATTCCGTCCGGATGGTTTGAAAGCATCCATGGCCAGTTCGCGCTTTACCTGGGGACGACACAGAAACTCAATGCAAGTGTAAGCTTCGATGATTTCGCCGTTTGGTATTTCGATTGAGGCTGGCGTTCTTCTTGTTCGCCCATTCTATTGGTGGGGGATTGTATTGGCCGAGAGCTTCTGAAAACGGTACAATTTGATTCCTTGCGCCTGCAGCCGATTTCGCGTCCACCTATTTATTTCCCACCTCGAGCTGTAAGCGTTGGGAACCGGCGTAAAGGGATTGAGTGTATGGTACAAGAGGAGACCCCCCCCGTTTTCGCAGACCGTCATGTACTCTTGGGCGTGACCGGTTCGATCGCGGCCTATAAGTCCGTGGATTTGGCTTCCAGATTGACGAAAGCAGGCGCCGTCGTAGACGTTATTCTCACACAGGCGGCGCAGGAATTTGTTACCCCGTTGACATTCAAATCGGTTACCGGAAGGCGGGCGTGCACGGATGATGACCTGTGGGGGAGTGAAGCGCATGTGATCCATGTTGGTTTGACGCACGAAACCGATTTGAACCTCATCGCGCCGGTGACGGCGAACACAATCGCAAAACTCGCTCACGGACAAGCCGATAATCTCCTGACTCTGACCGCGCTGGCCTCGACTTGTCCGCTTGCCATTGCTCCGGCGATGGACGCGGGGATGTTCGCTCATGCGGCCACCCAGGCGAATCTGGAAACGCTGAAAGAACGAGGGACGCATATCCTCGGGCCCGCTGAGGGCCGGATGGCGTCCGGTTTGGTCGGTAAAGGCCGTATGGTAGAGCCGGACGAAATTTTCGGTAACGTACGGCTGTTGCTCGGTCAGCAGGGGGAACTTCGTGGTCGAACCGTTATCGTCACGGCCGGAGGCACCCAGGAGCCGATCGATCCGGTGCGTGTGATTGCCAATCGATCTTCCGGCAAACAGGGATATGCTCTGGCACAAGCGGCGATCGACCGTGGTGCGAAGACAATCCTGATCAGCGCACCGACCACGCTGCCCACGCCGTTCGGCGCTGAACGTATCGATGTCGATACTGCGGAGGAGATGTGCCAGGAGGTACTGGCACGCAGCGACGATACGGATGTCTTGCTCATGGCTGCGGCAGTGGCCGATTTCCGACCAGATCGCAGAGTTGATGAAAAGATCAAACGAGTGCTGGGAGTGCCTGAAGTGAAATTAGAGCCCACAGACGATATCCTTGCGCTTGTTGCAGGGAGACGGAAGAAAACCAAGAAGCCCGCTGTGGTTGTTGGTTTCGCGGCCGAGAGTCAGGACATGATCGAAAACGCACGGGGGAAGTTGGAGCAGAAGGGTTTGGATTTGATCGTCGCCAACGACATCACGGCTGTTGACGCGGGTTTTGGAGTGGATACCAATCGTGTTACTGTATTAGCGAAAGACAGCGAGCCGCTTGAATTGCCCGTGATGAGTAAATCTAAGGTTGCGGACTATATTGTAGGTCACGTTGTAGAACTGCTGGCATCGGCGGATTGAGTTTTGTTCATGTGTGGGAAACGGGTTTCGCGATCGTCATGCATTATCAATCAATCTTGAATGCCCCTCACTTGAATGCGATGATAATTTCAATATGGAAGATCGAACGGGGAATCTCTATTTAGGTACACAGGGCTTTTCTTTCAAGGATTGGGTGGGACCTTTCTACCCGGAGGGAACGCCATCCCGATCTTACCTGGAGGCGTATGTTCGTCATTTTCCAAGTGTAGAGATCGATTCTACATTTTATGGTGTGCCCAAAGCGACAACGATTCAAGGCTGGTATCAGCGCATACCCGAGTATTTCAAGTTTGCCGCTAAATTTCCCAAACTGATCACACACGAGAAAAAACTAAAAAATGCTTTAGGGGATGCAGAAGCCTTCATTGGCAGCATGCAAGCTCTGGGAAATAAATTGGCTGTACTCACCTTGCAGTTTGCGTATGACTTCAAACCGGAACAATTCGATCGTCTGGATGGTTTCCTGGGCTCCCTTCCGGATGGTCAGCGCTATGCTGTAGAGGTACGCAACCGAGAATGGCTAAGCTCAACCTTTCGCGAGATGCTTGCCAATCACAATGTGGCCCTCGTGCTTCAAGATTTGCATTACATGCCCCGGCTGGACTGGGTTACCGCCGATTTCAGCGTGATTCGCTGGCTGGGAAGGCGTAAAGACATTCAGGTATTCGACCGTATTCAGATCGATCGGACAAAAGCGCTCGAAACGTGGGCGCAAATCGTGGATGGGTTTTTGGATGCCGGTGTCGATGTATACGGCTACTTCAACAATCATTTTGCCGGCCACAGCCCTGCCAGTGTGCGTCAATTCGCTGCGCTCCTCAATCAACCCCTCCGGCCGCCGGATGTAGATGCCTCGAATCCTCAGTTGGATCTCGAGTTTGAATAAGACAACTACTTGTGGTTGGATCGAATGTCTTGCGTTTTGAAGTCCCATGGGCTTTTTCCGGCTGGTTGCCTGTGGCGGTTGATAGCAAGCGTGGTATATTCCTCTGCGATATAGGGAACACCGGAGACGATGTGCTGCCCAGGATGGTTTCACGCCAACTACAAGAACGTTTTCGGCGGTGCTTGTGTGCTGTTTTTTCATTCGTCTGCGCTACAATGAATGCGAATATGCCTGGAGAAAGGCCTGGACCCATTACCGGGGAGGAGATGAGCGAATGGAATTGTTGACCGTCAAGATCGAGAAACCTGAATCGGTAAACGTGATTATCGGTCAGTCCCACTTTATTAAAACCGTTGAGGACCTTCACGAGGCGCTGGTGGGCGCTGTGCCGGGGATCGAGTTCGGCCTGGCTTTTTGTGAGGCTTCCGGACCGGCGCTCGTACGTGTGAGCGGCACGGATGATGCGATGATCGAACTGGCGAAGAAAAACGCCTTGGCGCTATCCGCGGGGCACGTGTTTATCATTTGCCTGGGGAATGTGTTCCCGGTGAATGTACTCAACGCTGTGAAAGCAGTGCCTGAAGTGTGCCGGGTATTCTGCGCCACAGCAAACCCCGTCGAAGTGATTTTAGCCGAAAGCGAACAGGGCCGCGGGGTGTTGGGGGTAATCGATGGGGTTATCAGCGCTGGTGTTGAAGGCGAAGAGGAAATCCAGGAACGCATTGCCATGCTGCGGAAATTTGGCTATAAGCTGGGATGAATTCAACGATTCAAAATCGTAACTCGTGGTCTGGTTTGTTGCCATCAGGCGGGCGGCCTGGATGATGGGAATCGGGGGTGAAACATGAAGTTCGCAGATGCGATTACAGATGTGCCGGGCATCATGGTCGGCCATGCGGATGATACACAGGCGATGACCGGCTGCACGGTTGTGCTTTGCACGGATGGCGCCGTCGGTGGAGTCGACCAACGTGGCGGCGCGCCGGGTACGCGCGAGACGGACTTGCTGCGCCCTTCCCATCTGGTCCAAAAGATTCATGCGGTTTTGCTGGCCGGGGGTTCGGCTTACGGCTTGGATGCCGCGGCCGGCGTGATGCGCTATCTCGAGGAGCGCGACATTGGACACGACACAACGATTGCAAAAGTGCCCATCGTGCCCGCAGCAATACTTTTCGATCTGGGGATCGGACGATCAGATGTGCGGCCAGACGCCGCCATGGGATATCTCGCCTGCCAAAATGCCTCCCCCGATCGTCCGCAGGAAGGCAACGTTGGTGCAGGGATGGGTGCCAGCGTCGGAAAGATCCTGGGAATGGCGGGTGCGATGAAGAGTGGAATCGGCACCGCAAGTATCGATTTGGGCGGCGGCATCATCGTTGGCGCGATTATCGCTGTAAATCCACTTGGCGACGTCGTGGACCCTCAAACGGGGAATATCCTTGCTGGTGCACGTCCAGCGAAATTGGGTCCCATTAATATCGGGGGTGATAAACCTTTCGCGGATACACTGGCTGCTATGAAGGGCATGGTGGGTAAGACCGCCCTACGGTTTGCCGCCAAAAGCAACACGGTGATTGGCGTTGTGGCCACGAATGCGCAGCTGAACAAGGAAGAAGTGAACAAAGTGGCGCAGATGGCACAGGATGGCGTCGCGCGCGCGGTACGACCGGCGCATACGATGTATGATGGCGATACACTCATTGCGCTTGCCATGGGGAAGAAAAAGGCGGATGTCAATCTTGTCGGTGCCTACGGCGCTGAAGTCGTCGCCCGGGCTATCGTGAACGCTGTGTTGAAGGCGGAAGGCGCTGGCGGTTTGCCGGCGGCAGCGAATCTCCAATCAGGGTAAGTGGATTGAAGTTGCAGGCGGTTTCATGCCGCATTGACATCTATTATCGGAACGATTATGCTCCCATTCGGTAGATATTGGAGGATGCATGTTTCGCAGAACGGGTGATGAGCCGGATGTAACTCGACCGGTGCCAGAGAGAGTAGATTCCGTACTTGGACCTGGCATCATCTGGCAAGGGCAGATTTCCGGCACAGGCGGTGTTCGTATCGAGGGGTTTTTCGATGGAGAGATTTCTCTGCGAGGTCTTGTTGTGGTGGGGGAAAAGGGACGAGTGACTTGCGAACAAATCCGAGCGGTTACCGTGGTCGTCGCCGGTTCGGTCAAGGGCAACATCACCGCTCGCAAGGTCGAGATCACTCGAAACGGCCGTATCTGGGGGGATGTTGTCACGACCTCGTTTTCGACGGAAGAAGGCGCCTTTCTGCGGGGGAAAATCACCATGGAGGAAGAGCTCGATCTCGGTTTTGCCCCAGAACCGGAGGAGGATGAAGCGCAGGAATCTCTCGATGAAGCGCAAGCCCCTTCTGAAGTATCTGCGGAAGAGTCATAGAAGCGCTCGTTCCGCATTCTCATTTTAGATATATGGTTTTATCGTTAGATTTTAGGCACAGACGATCTTTGATGTGCGTTTAAATTGGAATGGGAGAATGGTATGCCGGTCGACAGTTTTAAATACTTACCCCGTCTGATTGCGATGTTTTATCAAACGACAACACGAGAAGCGGAGTATCCCATACCATGGACGCCGCTGCCGCTGCCGGTGGAGGAGTGTACCTTCGGGTTGGTGACCTCGGGTGGTCTCTATCACAAAGGTAGTGAGCCGCCTTTCGATCTCGAACGAGAAAAGCAAGAACCAACCTGGGGTGACCCAACCTTCCGCAAGATCCCTACAGAAGTCGATTTTGATCAAATCCGCATCAGCCACCTGCACATCAATCAAGCCATGGTGCTTGACGATATTAACGTGCTTTTGCCTATCGATCGCATGCGCGAATTGGTGGATGCGGAGCGGATCGGCGGATTGGCGGAAAATGCATACTCATTCATGGGCTTTCAGGGGTATCCACCGGGTGCGAGTGAATGGCGTGAGACCTATGGCCCCCAGGTCGCCGATCTTTTCCATTCCGAGGGAGTGGATTGTGTGCTGCTTACGCCCGCATGACCGGATTGCGCGATTAACGTGCCCGTGTTGGCACGCACATTGGAGCAAGCCGGTCTTTGCACAATATTGGTGACGATGATGCCGTTTTGGGCGGAAAAAATCGGTGTCCCGCGTACGCTGGCCGTCGAGTTTCCTTTCGGTCAGACCTTGGGTCGGGCGCATGATACGGCGCAGCAGATGCGTGTGCTTCGTCAGTGCTTGGATGTACTGACGCATGCCGATACCCCGGGTGAAATCGTCCACTCGCAGGAGGCCTGGCCGCAGCCTGTAGCGGAGGCGCAGAAAGCCTGGCAGCCCAATGAACCATCCCCCATCATTGCCGAATTGGGTCCGCGCATCCGGGAAATCCTGCGGGAGGGCCGTCGAAATAATCAAGACTAACCATCGGATAACCAACTGCATGGATTCGAGGAGAAATCCGAATGACGGAGAAAGCATTCCAAGATTACTACCGGGATGAATACAGTCATTGCTATGGCTGCGGACGTTTGAACGACCAGGGTTTGCAAATCAAGAGTTATTGGGATGGGGATGAAACCGTGATGACCTTCACCCCGTCAACCTACCACATCGCCATTCCAGGCTATGTCTACGGGGGTTTGATCGCCTCACTGATTGATTGCCACAGTACGGGCTCTGCGGCTGCAGCGGCGTATCGCGCTGAGAACCGAGCCATGGACACCGATCCGCCGCTGCGTTTCCTGACAGCGTCTTTACATGTGGACTATATTAAACCGACGCCGTTAGACGTTCCGTTGGAGGTTCGCAGCACGATCAAAGAGATCAAAGGCAGGAAAGTGATTGTCACATCCGGTCTCTACGCCCAAGGCGAGCTTTGTGCGCGCGGAGAGGTGGTAGCCGTTCAGGTGCCAGAGCATCTGCTTCCCAATGAATCTTGATTCTGGACCCATGGGGGATCCAACGAGGCGGGGTATTATCCAAACCGACAGGTTTCACGAGTGTGTGATGGCTTAGGGTTCCGCAGCCGGCTGTTGGAATGTGAGCAGCCATGAACCAGGGAAAGTTTCTCCATCTTCTCCATCGCATGCTTCAGCGGATAACCCGGTTACAGGAAAATCCGAATCAATGAGCTGCAGGGTATAAGAGACCCCCACCTGCATGGTGAAGTCCGCGTAGCCAATACCCAGTTCCGGTTTCAAGCCGGTAAAGAAGTGATCTTCACCTTCATCCCAAACGATAAGCGCTTCGATCCCGGCCACGGGATCCCCGGCGGCATCGATGACTTCAATCTGGATCAATGGCGCTGCCAGATCCGGATCACAAATCAACTCTTTTTCAACGACTTCGAAGGGTGCTCCGGGCGTTGCTGTGGGAGTATTTGTGCGTGGCGGCCGGGTAATGGTGGCTGTTCGAGTTGGCGTAGCAGGGGTTGGCGAGGTATCACTTTGGGGTGATGGCGTGGACTCGAAGGGAGCCGGACGTTCACCAAGTGCAGCGGCGAGCATGGCAAGCGCACGAACTTCATTCTCGGGCCGGCCTGCCGCCAGACGCGTCTGTGCCAGTTGACTGAGTGTACCGGCAGGGTTGGTATCCGGGATCTGTGCAAGCCGCGATTGGGCGCGCTCGATATCTCCCGTGCTGGCATACGCAAGGGCAATTAAGTTGTAATAGTCCGCTTTGTATTCGTCCCGCAGTGCGGCCGGTGCGGTCTCCAGGTATTCGACGGGATTGACTACCCATGCGTAATAGACGCCCAGGCCGAGCCCCAGGACTATGCCGAAAAGGAGCGGAAACCACTTTTCTTTCATCAGGGTCCGCCAATCTCGGGAGAGGTTTGCAGATCGCGTAGTTGATTGGCAAGATGGTTGAGAACTTCCAATTCAAAACGGGGACGATCGGCTTCGATACTGAAATCGATGGCTTCCAACACAATCTCGATGGGAGGCTGTGAGCCGAGTGCTGCGAGCCGGATAAGTGCGGAATCGAGATCCCCATCCCCGCTGTAGGTTTCGGCGATCATCAGTACGAAATCCGTTCGATAGTCGGCGCGCAGCGTGTTCGGGGTAGTATCGACGTATTCCACGGGACGAATGATCCAACCGTAGAGTACGCCAAGCACGAGGCCGATGAAGATGCCAATGATCAAACGGGAAAGCGGGTTGTTTTTCATCGTATCGGATGGATTTTGCCACATTGCGCCCGGCTCTGCAACAGGGGAGGGCAATTGCGGCGCAGATTTTGCTTCTGGATGTGCATTATTTGACACATAATGATGTGCGCAGCTCCGCTTTTTGACATGCTCGACCCCAGCATTTTTCTGATCTGCTGGGGTCGGCTATGCTATAATCGACTGGTGCCGAAGGTGGGAATCGAACCCACAATCCCGAAGGAACGCGAGTTTGAGTCGCGCGCGTCTGCCAGTTCCGCCACTTCGGCGTACGGCAAGTATATTCAAACGCTGGCGGACGGTCAAGCTTTCGTCGCAACAACCTGCCAATCGGGGTTTCTACAGCACAGCGGATATCCCTTTCATATGCCTTTGCCCAAATAATGTCATGGATGATCGGAATGTGTGTGTTGTGAAATCCATATGCATGCGAGGGGTAACAACGTGATCCAACTTGGGATTGTGGGATTACCGTCGAGCGGAAAGACGACGATTTACAATATGCTGACCGGTGCGGATCTTCCGGTCGGGCCATCGGGCGCTTCGGCGAGGTTCGAGGTTCATACCGCCACCGTCGATGTGCCTGATCCCCGGCTCGATCGTTTGAGTGCCCTTCTCCATCCCCGCAAGAAGACCTATACCAAGATCGTTTATGCGGACGTGGGTGGTTTTCAGGGGGAAGCACGGGCCAGCGAGCTTCCTGGTCAGGTGGTTAACCAGCTGGAACAGGTGGATGGTCTACTTCACGTCGTTCGGGCGTTCGACGATCCGTCTGCTCCGCATCCGGCTGGGAGCATCGATCCCAAACGCGATATCACCACGCTGGAGACGGAATTCCTTTTACACGATATGTTGATGGTCGAACGACGTCTCGAACGCCTTGCGGAAGAACGCCAAAAAGGAGGGCGCGATCGAGCGATCGTCGATCGTGAAATTGCGCTGTTCGAACGTATCGCCGCGGCCCTCGAAGACGGCACACCATTACGCGAGTACGATATCAAACCGGAAGAGAAGGAGGCATTATCGGGCTATGGATTGCTTTCGGTAAAGCCGGTTCTGATCATGGTCAATCAAGCTGAAGGGCAGGATGTTCTCAAGATCGAGCAGCATTCTGACCGGATGCGTGTAATGCAGCTGTACGGAAAGTTGGAAATGGAAATTGCGCAGCTGACTGCCGAAGAAGCGCAGGAATTTCTCACCGAGTATGGGATTCAGGAGTCTGGACGAAAGGGGATAGTGCGTGCCTCGTTCGATTTGCTCGATCTGCTGTCGTTTTTTACCGTCAATGAAAGCGAGGCGCGAGCCTGGACCTTGGAACGCGGCAGCAGTGTGCTCGATGCGGCGGGGGCGATACACTCGGATATGGCACGCGGCTTCATTCGCGCAGAAGTAATTGCCTGGGAGGCGTTAATCGAATTGGGCGGTTTGGCGCCTGCACGAGCTGAGGGAAAGCTGCGTCTGGAAGGGAAAGAATACATCGTTGAAGACGGAGATGTGATCTATATTCGCTTTAATGTATAGTAGGTTATTCTGTGCGTTTAACGACATTCCCTATCCTTGTCGATACAATATGTAGATAACTAACCGCGATTAATCTCATTTGGCGAGGAGTAAAAATGAGTGCGAAGTCGTATGAAAAAGGGCGTTGGAGTCTGGCGGATTTGTATCCATCGATCGATTCGCCCGAAGTTCAGAAAGCCCGACAAAGTTTTGAAACGATCCTTATAAAATTTGAGGGATATCGAGATAAATTGAGTCCGGACCTGGATGAAAAAGTCTTCATCGCGATCCTCGAGGATTATGAAAATGCAGTAAGGATATTATCTCGTCTGGGTGCGTATGGGTCTTTGCGATTTTCCGAGGACACACAGGACCAGGCGGCGCAAACATTTCAAGCACAGATGCAGCAATTTTCTGCCGATGTGGATAACCGCATGATGTTCTTTACCCTGTGGTGGAAGGGATTGGAGGACGCAGCGGCGCAACGGTTGTTGGATGTCTCCGGAGATTACCGCTATTGGTTGGATGCGCTGCGGTTGAAGAAACCTTACACGTTGACGGAAGCAGAGGAGAAGGTCATCAACGTTAAGGACGTCAATGGCCCACGTGCGTTGGTTACGCTTTATCAGTCGATCACCAATCGCTATACATTTCCATTGGAAGTTGATGGTGAACAAAAGGAATTCACACGGGGCGAATTGCAGGTATTTTGGCGAAGTACGGATGCGGATCTGCGAAAAGCGGCCTATCAGTCCTTTAGCGAAGTATATAACCATGATGCAGTCATCCTGGGCCAGATTTATCAATTCATCTCCCGCGACTGGCGCAGCGAAGGCATGGGGCTGCGCGGCTATGCCTCGCAGATCTCTGTTCGTAATATCGCCAACGACGTTCCCGATGAAGTAGTGGATACGCTGCTCGAAGTTTGCAAGAAAAATGTGACCTTGTTCCATCGGTTTTTCAAACTGAAGGCAAAATGGATCGGGATGGATCGTCTGCGCCGTTACGACATCTATGCACCCGTCGTCAAGACCGAGAAGGTCTACGATTTCGATCAGGCTGTCGATATGGTCTTGGGGAGCTTTGAGGAGTTCGAACCTCGAATGGCAGAACTTGCACAGAAGGTTTTCCATGAAGGGCATTACGACAGCGAAGTGCGAAAGGGAAAACGTAGCGGCGCGTTTTGCGCTACCGTGACGCCTGATCTAACACCGTGGGTGCTGCAATCGTATCAAGGCAAACCGAAAGATGTGGCCACGATGGCCCACGAGATGGGGCATGCCGTCCATTCGCTCTTGGCCGACCATCACTCCGCGCTGACGCAGCATTCATCCTTGCCGCTTGCAGAAACGGCATCGACGTTCGGTGAGATGCTGCTTATCGACAAGCTGCTTGCCACGGACCCCGACGAGGAAGTGCAGCGCGACCTGCTTTTTCGCCAGATGGATGACGCTTATGCCACGATCATGCGTCAGGCGTATTTCGCCATGTTTGAACGGGCGGCACACGAACAAATCGCCAGCGGCGCACAAGTCGACGAGCTTTCGGATCTCTACATGGAGAATTTGAAGGATCAATTTGGAGATTCGCTCGATCTATCTGAAGATTTTCGAGTGGAGTGGGTGGCGATCCCCCATTTTTATTTTGCACCGTTTTATGTGTATGCGTATTCATTTGGACAACTGCTCGTGCTTTCGCTCTATCAGCGATTCCTGGAGCAGGGAGATGCCTTCAAACCCGGCTATCTGGAGCTTCTTGGGGCCGGCGGTTCGGAATCACCGGAGCAAATTCTAACGAAAGCGGGCTTCGACATTCGTTCGTCAGCCTTTTGGCAAGGAGGCTTTGATGTTTTGAAGGCGAGTTTGGAGCGACTGGAAGCGTTTGAGATACCTGGCTGATACTTGAGCTTCGTCCGTCGCTCGCTGACGAATTCATTTCGAATCCGATATCCCCTTAGGGGTAACGAAAATCCGGAGGCGATCCGCCTCCGGATAATTTCTAATTCTGGCGGAGAGGGTGGGATTCGAACCCACGGTGGCCCGTAAGGACCACAACGGTTTTCGAGACCGCCCCGTTCAACCACTCCGGCACCTCTCCATGTACCATGATGCGATTATAGCGCGGGCTGGTCTATATTTCCACTTCTGTACCCAATTCGGGGTAATGTGCCTTGTCGAATCCTTTTGCTTTGATACTTTCCATCAGGGCATCGGCGGATTCTTGCTCGCCGTGGACCAGGAAAATACCTTTCAAGTTATCTTTCGCTTTAAGGGCATATTCCAACAGGAGTTCCCGTCCCGCGTGTGCAGACAGGCCGTTGATCGTAGCCACCTCCGCGCGAACGCTGTGGGGTTCTCCGAAGATCTTTATTTTCTTTACCCCTTCGACCAATCTGCGGCCGAGTGTGTGCGGCGCCATCCAGGAGGTGACCAGTACGGTGTTTTTAGGATCCTCGATGTTGTTGCGTAAGTGATGCAGGATGCGTCCCACTTCCGCCATGCCGGAAGCGGAAATGATTACTGCAGGCTCGTCGAGTGTGTTGATCGCTTTGCTTTCTTCCACGGAGCGCGTGTAGCTGAGAAGATCGAAGCCGAAAGCCGAGCCGTTGGTGTTTTCGCGGATGAATTTCAATATCTTCTTGTCGTAACATTCGGGGTGAGCGCGGGTGATATCGGTGACATTGATGGCAAGCGGGCTGTCCACGAATATCGGCACGCGAGGGATATCTCCGTTGTTGATCATGCGGTGGAGGTAGTACACTAGCGTTTGTGTGCGGCCAACTGCGAAGGAAGGGATGATGATCTTGCCGCCGCGATTGACGGTGCGTGTAACAACGTCCTGTAAGGCATCGTAGGCTTGCGACGGCGGATTGTGGGAACGACTTCCGTAGGTGCATTCCATAATCAGGTAATCGATGTCCTCGGGAGGCAGGACGGGATCCCGCAGGATGGGAAGATCGAAGCGGCCGATGTCGCCCGAAAACATCAACCGAACCGTGCGATGGTTTTCTTCCAAATCGAGAATCATCCCGGCCGATCCGAGGATGTGTCCTGCTTCAAGAAATATTGCTCGTGCGCCCGGAATCGGTTCGAAGAGTTCGTCGTAGCTTTTTGGCGTGAGGAACTGGGCCGCCCTTTCGGCATCGGCGATCGTATAGAGCGGTTCGACTGGGGGCTCTCCGCGGCGTTTGCGTTTCTTGTTGACAAATTCTGCGTCCGCCTCTTGAATGTGGCCGGAATCGCGGGTCATTATATCGGTAAGATGAATGGTTGCCTGTGTCGCATCGATTGGACCTTCATAGCCCTGACGGACCAGGTTGGGTAAATTCCCACTGTGATCGATATGCGCATGAGAGAGGATCACAGAGTCGATCTTCTTGGGATTGAATGGAAAATTGAGATTCCGTTCATACGTTTGTTTGCGGCGACCTTGATAAAGTCCGCAATCGAGTAGCAATTTCTGCTTGTTAAGACTGATTAAGTGTCGGGAACCGGTAACCGTTTGTGCGGCGCCGTGGAATGTAATTTTCATGCTGGCCTCATTCGTGAATGTTGTGGTCTCCCCATAGGACTTGGAGGATCATTTCTCCATAATTATCCGCTCGATGCATAAGCGGAGACATCACCTGTCGCAGCGCGTCCATACTACGCGGAGTGGATTTGGCAATGTCCATCAGCATCTCACGCGGCAGGATGATGTCTGAATCAACTTTTTTCGCTCGGGCTGTCCGCTTGCGCCAGTCGTGAAGCGCTTCATATCTTTCGAGAATCTCATCGTTTATGTGATTGCTTCGGGGACGATGCGGAATCGGGTCCTTTTTCCCTTGGCGGATGGCTTCGAGGATGCCTTCGCCAAATCGGCGGATCTGCCCGGGAGTCATGCCGTGGATCTCACTCAATGCCTCGATCTTTTCGGAAGCCGCAGCAGCCAGATCGTGGAGGGTTCGATCGCCCATCACTTTAAACGGAGGTCGGTTCATGCGTTTGGCTTGTGAGTCCCGGTAGAGATAAAGACGACGGAGGATAGCCAATTTCTGTGGCGCAAGTTCGCGTGCGTTGCGGATTCGCCAGAAGCCATTAGGATCAAAGCCGTTATTATGGGGTTGTATCCGGGTGATGTATTCGGAAGCTTCGAGTGCTTCTTCCAACCGTCCAGCTTCCTGGAGATCTGCATATAATCGATGACGCAGCGAGATAAGGTAGTAGGTGTCCAGCCTGGCGTATGCGAGCCATTGATCCGGAAGCGGTCTTTTTCCCCAGTTGGATCGTTGATAGCGTTTATCAATCTCAGTATTGAACTCCGCAGCGATCAGATCGCGCAGCCCGCTGCGATTTCTGCCCAGTGTGCGGCTGGCGATGCGTGTGTCGAACAAATTGTGAAATGTGAACCCAAAATCGCGTTTCAAACACATAATGTCGTATTCCGCACTGTGGAAAATTTTCTCGATTTGGGGATCGGTGAAAAGTGGACCCAGGTCGCTTAACGACGAGAATGCCAGAGGATCGACCAGGTAGTCATGGTTCGGTATCGAGAATTGGATCAGACAGACTTGCTCCTGATAAGCGTGCATGCTGTTCGATTCGGTATCTACGGCGACAAGAGGTTGTCTGTTAAGTGATTTCAACATCGAGCGGAGAGAATCCTTGTCCGCGACGAGTGTTGGTGGTTTAAGTTTGGTGGAATTCATGGCTATCATTATACACGTTCGCTTCAGGATCACAGGATGGATTGTACAACCGAAGGCGGTTTTCGCCGCATCATCACCAGGATGCATGGGCGGGTGGTCAAAATTGACACATCGTTAGGCGTGTGTTAATAATATGTTTGCTGCGTGTGCACGTGGCATTGACTACATCCCACGTATCTCGGCAACAAGTCCAACTCTTGGAATATCGCAACAGGGAGTGGTTGCATGACTGGAAACGCAGGCCAGGTTTCGGCGCAGATACGACGTTTGCAGGTGGAATAAGTGAAAACTATCAAGCAACTCCTCTGGGTTTCCTTGCGAAAGCGAGTATTTTTTGTGCTCTTCATTGCTTCATGCATCATGCCATCCTCGATATTGGCACAAGACGTGCCGTGTATTGAGCGTCTCGAGATAGAATTATGGCCGGAGTATGATCGATCCGAGATGCTCGTCATCCTGCGATTGGAATTGGCGGACGACGTCTCACTACCAACGACGGTCGAACTTTCCATTCCGAGACGTGCGGGAGGCCCGTCGGCTGTTGCGAAATGGGATCCCGACAGTGGGCCGAATGATCAGGTTCGATGGAGTAGTATAGAAGATGGTGAGTGGATCAGGATTTCGATAGAGACAGATACATCGGGCGTTTGGCTGGAATATTACGATGCGCTCACATTGGAAGGCAGCGAGCGCAGCTACACGTTTCAATGGTTGGGCGGTTTCGAAATCGGATCGTTACGCTGCATGGTACAACAACCAAAGGCCGCCGAGTCGATGCATGTTTCAGGTGCAGGGGATGTCGTCGAAGATGGCGGTTTGAAATATCACGTTGTTGATTTTGGGGCATTAACAACTTCGCAAAGCGTTCAGATTGATATTTCCTACACCAATCCCATCGGACAGCTTACCAATCCGGCGATGATCGTCAGGCCTGAGGAAACGCGAGGCGGCACACCGGATGTGAGTGCCTGGCTGCCGTATGTGATCGGTGGATTTGGTGCCTTGATACTCATTTTGGGATTCATCTTCTGGTCTCGTCTACATCCTGGAATGGGAAGCAGCAACCTGCGCCGTTGGTTCGGGGAAAAAGCACAAAAGAATGACGAAGCGGAAACCGGCAAAACCACTCGGACGCAACGTTTCTGTCATTATTGTGGCACGCGTGCAAATCTCGATGACAACTTCTGCCGTAACTGCGGCACGAAATTACGACAGGGATAGTGGCCAATCGCGCTGGGCCTATTGCGGCGCCAATATTCCCTCGAGCGTTCTTCCCTGCTTCGTAGTGTTACCTCCCAATGCGAAGCGTTTAATCAAGGACTCAGCGTATTCATGTTGGATTAATGTGTTTGTGTGAAGATACTCACGTGATGGAGTAGAAGATCGTAGGAGGATTGAAACGAGATTAATGCTGTATCGAGTAGATGCGTGTTTTCTGAAGCATTTATTCTTGGGGAGGCGATTTGCATGACGCGTGCTACGCAAGGCAATGTGGATGAGGGGTCCATAGGCCGGGGGAAGTTATTCATCGGCGGATTGATGATCCTGGGGGCGTTGATTTATTTGATCGTATCTTCCACCGTTACATCTGCGCAATACTATCTCACGATCGATGAACTTCTCGCCGGGGGGGAGGAAGTTCGAGCCCGCAATCTAAAAATCTCGGGTGCTGTCGACGGAGAAACGATCTACTACGATTCCGAGGCGTTAACTTTACGCTTTACATTGGTCAATATCCCGGCAGATATGGATGTCATCGAACAGGCCGGCGGATTGTCAAAAGTGCTTTATCGCGCGGTCAATGATCCGGCAGCATCTCGTCTTCAGGTGGAGTATATTGGGCCGAAGCCCGATTTGCTGCGTCACGAGGCGCAAGCGATCGTCACCGGGCGAATCGGCGATGATGGTGTTTTCTATGCGGATGAGCTGCTGCTCAAATGCCCGACGCGTTATGAAGATGAGCTGCCGCTTCAAGCCGAAGAAGAATGAATCCTGAGCATAGGGATTTGCAAAGATTTCTTCTTCAGCCCGCGACGCATTGGTTGATGGGAAGTTGAAATAGCGATCGATTATTCGATGTGTGCAGGTTTTGTGCGGAGGGAAAATTGATTGCGGATATCGGTTTTATTTTTCTCATCCTTACGTTATTGACGGCGCTGTACAGCGCTATTGCGGCGTTCTATGGTGCCCGAAATGATAAGCCGAGTTACGTTGAGAGTGCTCGACATGCCATGCTGCTGGCCTGGCCGCTGATCACACTACCGACGCTGGCGCTGATCCGGCTTCTTATCGATGGTCAGTATCATATTCAATACGTGGCAAGGGTTACAAGCAACACCATGCCGATTTACCTCAAAATAACTGCGCTGTGGGGAGGGCAGGCGGGCTCCCTGTTGTTTTGGACCTGGATGATGGCGGCTTGCGCATTTGCGGTAAGTGTTCGCAAATGGGATCGGGACCGCGAGTTCCTGCCGTGGGTCATATTCGTCACTATGGTCACGCTGCTCTTCTTTCTCTCCCTGGTTGTTTTCTTCGAAAACCCCTTTCGACGTTTGTGGATCATGGACTCTGGCCAACAGGTGTCAGCCATGCTGCAACCGTCAGGCACGATGCCGTTTGTCCCCTCCGATGGTCTCGGTTTGAATCCATTACTGCGCCATCCGGGAATGATCATCCATCCCCCGATGCTCTACTTGGGTTTTGTGTCATTCGTCATCCCCTATGCCTATGCGATTGCTGCATTGATCACAGGCCGCAGCGATGACCGTTGGATTCGCATCACCCGTCGCTGGACCCTGGTCGCCTGGTTGTTCCTCTCCCTGGGATTGGTCCTGGGCTCCCGATGGGCATACGATGTATTAGGCTGGGGCGGCTACTGGGGATGGGATGCTGTTGAACTCGCGGCGCTTATCCCCTGGCTTGTTGGCACCGCATTCTTGCACTCGGTCATGGTGCAGGAGAAGCGCGGCATGTTCAAGCAGTGGAACATGTTTTTGATCATCCTGACCTATTCACTCGTCATCTATGGAACCTTCCTGACCCGCTCGGGAGTGATTGATTCGGTTCACACCTTCGCCCAATCCGCAATCGGACCGGTGTTTCTGATCTTCATTGCGTTCATGTTTATCTCTTCGGCGGTATTACTTGTTCGGCAGTGGGATACGTTGAGGGGAGAGCATCCATTGGTTTCCTGGTTGTCACGTGAGATGCTCTTTCTGCTTAACAATCTACTCTTTGTCATTCTTGCTGCGGTTTATGAGTTGGGCGTGCATTTCCCGATCATATCGGAAGTGTTCACCGGTGTGAAGCAAAGTGTCAGCCCGGATTGGTACGAGAGCATCTCGGCGCCACTTATGTTCATATTATTAGTTCTAATGGGTTTGGCACCTCTCTCGGCTTATGGACGACATTCTGCCAAGGCGCTCGGGCGGTCGATTTGGATTCCCTTCGGATTCTCGTCGTTGATTCCCATCACTCTATTTTTCCTTGGAATCCGCAATGTTGCTGCTCATCTGGGCGTATGGTCACTCGCTTTCGTCGTGGCAGTGACAGGATATGAATTCTGGCGGGGTGCTCGTGCCAGGCAGAATCGCCATGATGAGTATTTTCTAATCGGCTTATTGAACTTATTTCGAAGAAATCGACGTCGCTATGGCGGTTATATTATCCATCTCGGGGTCGTACTCATGGCGTTGGGAATCATCGGCGCTGAAATGTACCAATCGGAAACGCAAGGTGCCCTGGCAGTAGGCGAGAGCCTCAGCCTGGAAGGGTATGAACTGCGCTATGATTCTTTGTCGCAGTTTTATATCCCGGGAGGACAATTTATTACGCGTGCGGTGGTTTCGGTTTTTCGAGATGGGAAACTGCTGGGAGAGATTTATCCCCGTCAAGATTATTTCCCTGATTCCCGACAATCGATGGCGGTTCCGGGACTGCGCTCGAGATTGAATGCGGATCTCAAAGTTCTCCTGGTTGGATGGGAGTCGATTGGTTTGGAAGGGGCTACCTTCAAGGTCTATCATACCCCGTTGATGACCTGCCTATGGTTGGGAGCGGCGGTGTTCATCCTGGGGACTGCCGTTGCCGCCTGGCCGGAGAAAGTTCGGGAAATCGTACGTCGCAGGCCCGGAGCGAGTTTGTCTGCAGCGCGTGCTTGATTGAGAGAGGAGTTGCATGCGTAAGAAGATCAACACAGCAGCTTGTTGTTTTATCGTCGTGATTATGTCCTTTGCGGTTGTTCGCGCCAGCGCACAGGAAGGTCAGCCTACGGATGATGATGTCAATGCGATTGCCAAGCAGCTCTATTGCCCGGTTTGTGAGAACACACCGCTTGACGTTTGTGGAACGCAGGCATGTATTGACTGGCGGGTAGAAATTCGCCAGAAACTTACTGAGGGATGGAGCGAGGAAGAAATCATTCAGTATTTCGTCGATCGGCACGGGATGCAGGTCTTGGTACAACCTCCAGCAGAGGGATTTTACCTATTTATTTACATTGTTCCGCCGCTGATTCTATTCATGGGGATCTTAATACTGATGTGTGCCGTTCGAGGATGGCGGAAACACGTGCCAGTAGAGTCCCCTGGCTTGTCGCCGGATGAGCAGGATTTTTACATGACTCGCATAGAAGACGAACTTCGCCGGCGTCAGGATGATGCTTGATTGATAACGATGTCAATGGGTTAACAGGAATTGGAACCATGATGGAAAAATCGATACCAGATTCAAAGAAAAATAAGGCTGCAATTAATTGGCGCGGCGTCATCACCGGGGTGTTTCTTTTTCTGGTCCTGGCTTTGCTCACCCTGGGATTACTGCAGGCAAATCGCGGTCTGTTGAAGGTGGGTGAACCGGCGCCGGACTTTGTATTGAACACCTTTGATGGCGATCAGATCGATACGAGCGAATTGCGCGGGCAGGTAATTGTGGTCAACGTCTGGGCTTCCTGGTGCACAACCTGTGTGTACGAGGCTGTGGAATTGGAACAGGCGTATCAGATGTACCGTGATCGGGGAGTTGTATTTCTGGGTGTTGACTGGTCCGACACGGAGACCAAGGCGCTCGAATATCTGCAGCGTTTCGGCATAACCTATCCCAATGGCCCCGATCTGGCAGGTCGCATTTACAGAGATTATCGCCTCAAAGGTGTTCCCGAGACTTTCATCATCGATTCCGCCGGACGCCTTTCCAGTGTGAAGATTGGCGCATACGCCTCACTGGAGGAGATCGTGCAGGCGATTGAATTTGCCCTGGATTCTTGAGCGGCAGAAACACTTCCACCACGGGCAGGATTGGAGAAGAAACATGGATCTTGTCGCTATCTTGATCGGCATAGCCGTCGCGATGATCGCAGGGATTTTCATTGTCCGTCCGCTCACAGCGCATCGTCCTGAAGGAATCCGAGAAATGGATCGAAAACGATCATCGCTGCAAGCTCAACAGGATCGCATTCTGGCCTCGATCGAGGAATTGGATATGGATCATGCTGTTGGGAAGATCCACGACGAAGACTATGAAGAGGAACGCGCACGTTTGATGCGGCAGGGTACTGAAAACCTCAAGGCGTTGGATGAATTTCTAGAAAGGTCTCTCGCCAACGATGAACGAGAGGATGGCGAATGCAGTCCGGAGGATGAACTGGAAGCTTCTGTGGCAAAATTGCGCCAGACCACGCTCCGTCGGAGGCAGGATTATTGTGCGCTTTGTGGGGCGAAGGTCCTGGTTGGAGATCGCTTCTGTGTTGCTTGTGGCGCCAAGCTTTCTGATGAGAGGATGGGACGTTGAAGAAGCGTGGCTTGTGGATGCCCTTGCTTTCGATCGCGCTGGTGGGCTGCTCGCTGGGGGGAGATATTACGCCGCCGGCCCAAATTGATAGTGGCCTAACGCCCATCGCGTATGATCCTGGGCAGCAAACGGACGCCGGGGTTCAAGCAACGCATCCTCCGGAAGCACAAGGGCAGGCGAGGCTTTCATCGAAGGGCAGCGTCATTGGGGGGATCGAGAATGACACAATTGGTGCGTCGGTGCCCGGCGGTCTGGAGGTGAATCTGGTCGCCTCCGACGAGCAGGCGTTTGTGTTCTCCACAACAACGAGTGCTGATGAGAACGGTCGATTTGCCTTCGATGACATCGATATCGTCCCGGGGAGGTTCTATCTTAATTACGTCGATTACAAGGAAGTGCGTTATGTCTCCGATGCACGCCCATTTCCCGAGGGGGATGATGTGCTCGATCTCTCGCTGCAAATCTTCGAAACGACGGATGATGACTCGGGGTTACGAGTCAGGCGATTGCACTTGATCTTCGAACTGTCTGCTGAAGACCAGATCGACGTGACGCAGGTATGGATCATTGACGGGCTGGAAGATCGAACGGTCATCGAGGGGGATGGCGCAGGGGTTGTCGATATCCGTTTGCCGGCAGGATTCTCCAATTTGGGGATCAATGATTCAATCAGCCCAGAGGGGCGCTATCTTCTCAGCGATACAGGATTCATCGATCGAGCACCTGTACAACCCGGAAAGCCGGTTGAGTTGGTTTTTGCTTTCACGTTACCCTACGAATCAGGACTCGATTATTCCCAACTGCTGATGTACCCTGTGAACGCTGTGGTTGTCATGCTGGTGAGTGAAGAACTCTCCGTTCAAGTCGATGGGCTGGAGGATTTGGGACTCAGAGAAATGGCCGGGTTTTCCCTGCGCAGCTATAGCATGGGAACCTTGCAGTCCGGAGATACACTTGTTGTGCGTCTTGGATCGAAGGCCGCTTTGTTACGTGGGGACAATGCGTTGATTGTGTATGTCTCCGTTGCGATTTTTCTGATCGTTGCGGCGCTGTTTGTACTGCTTCGATTCGCTCGGATAAGACGGCTGGACCGGGAGGTTGAGTCAATCCCTCGGAATCTCCGCGAGGATTATCAGGCACTGATCAAAGTGATTGCATCTCTGGATGATGCCTTCGAAGCTGGAGAGCTGGCCGAAGATGCCTATCAGCGAGAACGTGCAAAGCTAAAAAAGCAAGCGCTTTATATCTTACGAGGGGACGATGATTGAAGCCCGGCATATCGTAAAGCATTATGGCCTCAAGCCCATTCTGCGTGATATTGATTTCATGGTTGATCGTGAAGAATTTGTCGCCATCGTCGGTCCGAACGGAGCCGGGAAAACTACATTCTTGCGTATCCTCGCCTCACTCGCCAGGCCGAATGCCGGAACATTGCGCGTGGCTGGTTTTGTTTTGCCGGCGCAAGCGGCTGACGCACGGAGAAAGATCGGGGTGCTGTCGCACCAGCCATTGCTCTACGGTGATCTGACGGCGGAGGAAAATTTGCGTTTTTATGGCAAGATCTACGCCGTTCAAAACCTGGAAGTGCGTATCCGCGATGCCATCAGTCTGGTTGGATTACAACGACGTCGCCGCGATCTCGTACGCAGGTTCTCGCGTGGGATGCAGCAGCGTCTGGCGATCGCCCGGGCGATCTTGCATGAACCTGAATTGTTGCTTCTCGATGAGCCGCATACGGGGCTCGACCCTGATGCGGCGGCGATGTTAGATGGTCTGCTGCGGGAAGTTGCTCAGCGCGGCCGCACGATCGTGATGACCTCGCACGATCTACAGCGGGCTTCCGATCATGCAACCCGGGTGGATTTTCTGTCCAGGGGCAAGATTGCGGCTTCGTTCAAACAAGGGGAAATCGAAACGCAGCGTTTGCTTGAGATGTATCGGTCGGTGACCCGTGGCTAAACCCGTCGAATCCGATTCTCAAATATCGAAAACCCGAGGATCATCCCTGCGAGGGTATTTGCGGGTTATCGGCGCCATCGTATGGAAGGATATCGCTGCGGAATTGCGTAATCGGCAGATGATAAGCGCCATGTTGGTGTTTGCCTTACTTGTGGTTCTCATTTTTAATTTTGCATTCGAACTCGATATTGGTACCCGCGAAACGGTCACATCCGGTGTTTTATGGGTGACGTTTGCTTTTGCGGGGACATTGGGTCTGAATCGTTCCATGGCCATGGAAAAAGACCGTGACTGTCAGGATGGCTTGTTGTTGGCGCCGATCGACCGCAGCGCCCTGTATTTCGGGAAAGTGATTGGCAATTTACTCTTTATGCTGATTGTCGAGGCGATCATTCTTCCGCTGTACAGTGTGCTTTACAATGTCAACCTTTTTTTACCCGGACTTGCCTTGGTCATTGTGCTCGGTTCCTGGGGGTATGTCGCCGTGGGGACGCTATTGGCCACCATGGCGGTGCAAACCCGCATGCGTGATGTGCTCTTGCCGATTTTGCTTTTCCCCGTTGTGCTTCCCGTGCTGATACCTGCACTCAAAGCCAGCAACGCCTTTTTACAGGCCTTCGAAGTGGGTGATATCATGCCCTGGATAAATATATTGATTGTTTATGACTTGATCTTTACAGCGATCGCATTTCTGGTTTTTGAATACGTGGTTGAAGAGTAGATCAGGTGTTGAGGGTGTGTGTGCTGAAAGATGACATTGCGTTTCCTGCTCCGAATTTAGAGATTGGAGCGGAATTGATGGAGAATGGAAGATGGAGCCGATGCCCAAGCAATTGAAGATTCTGAACTGGCTGACCATCGCCTTGGTTGCCGTTGGGTTGTATTTAACCATCTGGTACGCACCGCGCGAAGCGATTATGGGTGATGTGCAGCGTGTGTTTTATTTCCACGTTTCTGCGGGTTGGGCTGGAGCGCTGGCCTTCCTTGTTGCTGCGTTGTCGGGAGCGCTGTTCCTGATCCGCCGTGAGCGGCGCTGGGATCGCGTGGCGATGGCTTCGGTAGAGATTGGCGTAGTCTTCACCTTTATCAACATTGTGAGTGGCTCGATATGGGCCCGGCCGATTTGGAATACCTGGTGGACGTGGGATCCTCGTCTGGTTACGGCTACGATCATGGAGTTGGTCTACCTGGCCTACTTCATGCTGCGCCAGGGTGTGGATGATCCAGATCGGCGGGCGCGTTTCGCCGCTGTGTACAGCATTCTCGGCTTTTTAAGCGTGCCGCTGACTTTCCTCTCCATTCGTTTTTTTCGCTCTATCCATCCGGTATTTTTTGGCGCTGGGGATGCTCTATCGGCGGGGATGGAAGGTCCAAGGATGTGGGTTGTATTTATCTTCAGCCTGCTGACATTTTCTTTCATCTACGGGACGTTTTTGTGGCATCGCTTACGTTTACAAGAGCTGTCCGAAAGACTGGAAATACTGAAAATGAAGTTGTTGTCTCATGAAAGCTAGTGCTGCGGTGGGTAGGCGTTTTATTCCTTTACGGAGCGAGTCATCATGAACCCAATCGATGCACCTATCGATACATTTAACTACATGGTCCTGGGTTATGCTGTGATCCTGGGCTGCGTCGTGTTGTATATCGCCAGCCTCGCACTTCGTTTTCGACACCTGCGTCGTGAGTTCGAAGTCTATGAATCTATTGCAAGGGATGAAACAGACGAACCAAACCGGTAGACAAAGTCACCGGGCGAGTCGTGTTTTCATGTTCGAATCGATCGTGCGGTGTTCTGCGTTTAGATGAATGCTGGCAGGTTAATCAGCGCCGATCAGTTCATCCAGCACCATCTTCGAGTGTGCGGAGACGTCGGCGTGCAGGCTGCTGCCGTGTGCGTCCATGGTCACTACTGCAGGGAAATCCTGAATTTCGATCACCCAGATCGCTTCCGGGACGCCGAAATCCAATTTGTGCACACCGTGCACGCGGCGAACCGATTGGGCAATCAGCGATGCCGCGCCACCGATGGCATGTAAATAGACGCCCGGCACTTCCCGGCAAGCTGCCAGGGTAGTTTCCCCCATTCCGCCTTTACCAATCACCGCCTTCAGATTGAAATGATGCATGACCCCAGCCTGGTAGGGCTCTTCGCGAATGCTCGTCGTTGGACCCGCGGCGACGAATCGGTAGTCAGCAGTATCCAGGCCTGCGACGACCGGTCCGCAGTGATAAATGGCGCCCCCATCGAGGATGGGTTGGATGATGTCGTACACCTGCTGATCATCGCCTTGGGGTTCCCGGGTTTGCCTGATGAATGTCTCGATCATCCATTTGTGAACTGTGTCTCGTCCCGTGATCAGCACCCCGGAGAGTGATACCGAATCGCCGAGATGAAGATCACGGATGGCTTTGTCATCGATGGGGATCGTTAAAGCGATCATGGCCTTGCTCCTATTCGTAGATCACTTCATCGCCGTGCACAACCATACGCCTTCTGCGGTACGCCCAGCACATATAGGATACAGAGACAAAGTAGCTGGCGGGCAGGCGGTGCATCCCGCGCAGCTTGACGCCCAGTACGGTCGTCTCGCCACCGAAGCCCATTGGGCCGATGCCAAGTTGGTTGGCTTCCGATGTCAGGCGTTCTTCAAGCTGATTGAGTTCTTCGATTGGATTGGGTTCGTCCATCTTTCGCAGCAGGACTTCTTTCGATGCGGCGTATGAGGAACCTCGGTCGCCGCCAACTGCAATGCCGAGAATCCCCGGCGAACAGCCCTTGCCCTGGGCGTTATTGACGGCATCCAGGGCGACTTTGCGTACGCCTTCCAGGTCTCTTCCTGCGCCCAATGCTGTATTTGGTAGGGAGTACTGCACGCCGACATTTTCACAGCCCCCACCTTTGAGTATAAGATCAACGGTTAATTCTTCATCTTCAACTTCCTCGAAGTGGATCGTGGGAAAAGCCTCATCACCCAGATTGGTCCCGCTGTTCACGCCGCTGATGGCGTCAACGGCGTTGGGGCGTAAATAGGCGTGTGCGGTTGCCCGGGCGGTTGCCGCGCGGATTTGTTCTCTTAATGTGCGTGTGCTCCATCCCCGGGGATGCCGGACGTAGAAAATCGGCGTGCCGGTGTCCTGGCATATTGGTGTCGAATTTTCCCGCGCCAGGGCGACGTTGTCTAAGATGCTGTCCATCGCGCCCCTGGCGGCGGAACCTTCGGCTTCTCGCTCGCGGGCAGCGATCAGCGCTTTCTCGACGTCGGGGGAGAGATCGGTTGAGGCCAGTCGGATCAACTCAACAAACGCATCACTGAGATCTCGCATCGGACATCCTTCTTGTATCCGGTGTTGTGGAAATCGGTCCGGTTGAGGTTATACCGATTAGGGATTATCCGCCAGTTCGACAGTGGGCCGCAGCATAGACGGGAGAATCTCCAACGAGGAGATTCTTGCGAAAAAAACTATGAGGATCTGTTATTCCGCACGATTACGATCGGAAATTTGCAGCTTGCCAGCAGCTTGGGCGCAACACGCCCCATGAGAAGCTGTTCGATTCGTATGAGTGGCAGGGGAGCGCCGATGACCACCAGATCGTAAACATCCATCTCGCATGAACGCAAGATTTCCTCGAGAACCATTCCGTGACGGAATTCTATTCTCGCTTCCACACCAGATTCTTCTGCCATACTCGCCGATTGCCGCAGGTGCTGTGCTAATGTATGATCGCGTTCAAGTACTTCGGAGAGACCTTCTTCGAGGGCGGCGAGACCGGTGTACATGGCCGGGGCGCCTGATGCCACGTGCAGAATCGTGGCCTTGACGTGAGCAGATTTGGCAAGTTGGATTCCCCAGGCGATTGAGTCGAGAGATATGGTGTGGGCACCGGTACAGATAAGAATTTGCTGAAAACGCTGCGGAGGATTGCGAACGATGAGAACGCTGATTTTCGACCGCAAGGCAAGTTCACGGCTGAGCGATGGGATCGGTTGGTCCGCTTCCCGAAACGAGCTACCCACGATCAAAAGCCTGTAGTTCTTGCGTTCGAGTTCGCGTAGAATCTCGGCTTTTGGGGAGCCCCTCAGAATCAAATGATCGGCCTCATCTTCCCGGAATTGATCTTTTATATCATCGAGTATCGCCTCGGCTTCTGCGCGCGAAGAACCTTTCTTCGCGACGTGTAAAAGGACAGGGCGCAGACCGAGTGTGCTGGTGATCGTTTTCGAGTAGGCAAGCGCATTTTCATCGAGCGGGCGATTACCGATACCGAATAGGGCAAGTGGTTTCGCTTCTGAATTGTTTGATTGATCCATTCAACCTCCGTTACTAAAAAGCAATCCGTAGAAGGACCATGGCGGCAGCCAGAAAGGGAAGAAAGGAAAAGATCAATCGGATCCCTGGGCCGGAAACGTAGCGTGTTGCAGCGACCCCGATTTGTGCGCCGATGGCAGCGCCGGTTTGCATCGTTAGCGCGATGAGAACGTCTACATTACCCTTGAGTGCATGGCTGAGCGTGCCATAACCGGCCGAGATCACAATTTCGAAAAGGTCTGTGCCGACGGCAACATGGGTGGGGATACCTAGCGCGTATACCATCAACGGCATGCGTAAAAAGCCCCCACCGACACCCAGGAATCCGGCGAGAACACCAGTCAGCAGACCGACAAACAGAATAGCCCAGACGGAAACCTCCCCAACGCCGGATACGGGCAGACTGACAAACGGAGGAATGCGAAAAAGACGCGATTGGTAAAGCAGGCCTTTTCTCTCCACAGCATCTTGCGCGTCGATATGTTCCGTACGTTTCATCCGGATGGTGCGCATACTTTCCCAGGCCGTAAAAGATCCAATTAGCGTGAGGATGATCACGTAGAAGATGCCGACAACCTGCTCCGTGTTGCCTCTGGGTTTCAAGGCTTCGATGATTTGTGCACCGATCTCGACTCCCGGTACTGTCCCCAGGACCATGAGCATCGCCAAGCGGATGTCGACGTGTCCGAGTGCGCGGTGGCTTCGAGCGGCGACGAGCGATTTTCCCGTCATGTGGGCCAGGTCCGTCCCAACGACAAAGTCGATCGGCACACCCGCCCAAAACATGAGGGGTCCGGCCAGGAAGCCGCCGCCGACTCCCAAAAACCCACCCAGGATACCGACAATAAAACCCGTGCCCGCGAGCAAGAAGGGATTGACAATGACGCCTGCGATGGGGAACTCCATTTACGATTACCTCAAACCGATTCTACGTAGCATCCAGGACGTGAATACTTCTAATAAAACACCTTGCACCAGGATGAGAATTAACGTTATGAAGGCGTAGCTCGTCGACCCTTCCTGATAGAGCTGCACCAATGGCTCCTTGGCGTAATGTAAGACCACGATGAAGTAAACCGTGACGAGGGGGGCATAGATGCAGAGCTCCAGCGCCAAGCTGCGCATCAATGGCTTGAAGGAAGGATCGCTGGGATCGTTGGATTTACGTTTGATGGGCATGATATCTCTCTTGTCCCCTCGTCTTGGATTTGGAAACAGAATGCCTGTGCGTGTTAGAGTGCACTGCAATTCACCGAAATAGAAAACATGGTGAAATCATGTTACACTGCCTTCGCTATGGATGTAAAGTCCAACGAGACGTTGGAATTGAACCTTGTTCTCCAACATTTGGCAAGTTGTACCGCGTTTTCGGCTTCCCGGGAAAAAGCGCTGGCACTGCAGCCCCTGACGGAACTGGAGGCTGTCCGTCGTCGCCAGGCGGAAACCTCGGAGGCATGTTTGCTGTTAAGTATCCAACCTGATGTGAGTATCGGCGGAGCGCGTGACGTTCGAGCCCAGGTCGATGCGGCCGCACACGGTGCGGTGCTTGAGGCGGCGGATCTGTTGGATGTCAAGAGTATGCTCATCGCAGCTCGCGATCAACGTCGACGTTTCGATAAGTTGGACGAATCATTCTCGCTGCTTAAAGCGATTGCGTCGAGTCTGGAAGCGCTTCCGGGATTGATCGATTCGATCTCGAAAACCATCGACGATCGCGGCGAGGTGCTGGATGGCGCCTCGCAGAAATTGAGCACGATTCGTAAAGACCTGCGGGTTGCACATGATCGATTGATGGGCAAACTCGAGCGCATGATTAATAATCCCAAGACCGCACAGCTGCTGCAGGAACCCATTATCACACAGCGCGAAGGTCGGTTTGTGATACCGCTGCAAGCGGATTTCAAAGGGCGGATCGAAGCAGTCGTTCACGACCAATCCGCTTCGGGAGCGACATTGTTCGTCGAACCTCTGCAGGTCGTGGATCTCAACAACCAAGTTCGTGAGCTTCAGCTTGCAGAACGTGATGAAATCCGACGGATCCTGGCTGAGTTGTCACTGCAGATTGGTGAACAAACAGAGGCGATCCATCGCAATGTTGAGGGCCTTGCCGGACTCGATCTTGCCTTTGCGAAGGCGCGCTATGCGCGATCGATCGATGCCAGCGAGCCGATCCTCAAACCTGTTGAAGAAGGTACTGTGCCAAATCATCCCGGATCGACGATGCGGTTAATCGATGCGCGGCATCCACTGCTAAATACCGAGGATGTTGTGCCGATCGATTTGATTTTGAAAAAGGACACCTACGCTCTCGTAATCACTGGTCCCAACACCGGGGGAAAGACGGTTACGTTGAAGACGGCTGGGCTGCTTGTCTTGATGACGCAGTGCGGGCTTCATATCCCGGCAGTATCCGGATCGGAACTCTCGATCTTTGATGCGGTATATGCCGATATTGGCGACGAGCAATCCATTGAGCAATCGCTTTCCACATTTTCGTCCCATGTTTCCAATATCAAGACGATTCTCGATCGGGCGACATCAAAGTCCCTGGTGTTGCTCGATGAGCTGGGGGCAGGCACGGACCCGCAGGAGGGAGCTGCCCTGGCACGAGCCCTCCTCGGAGAGCTGCTTGCGCGCTCGATTACCACATTGGTCGCAACCCACTATCCCGAACTGAAAACCTATGCACACAGTACGCCTGGCGTGAATAATGCCAGCATGGAATTCGATCTGCAAAGTCTGAGTCCGACGTATCACCTTCATATCGGTCTGCCGGGGCGTTCCAACGCACTGGCGATCGCTGCGCGGTTGGGGCTGGAAGAGACCATTATCGAGAATGCTCGGGCGATGCTTTCCACGGCAGACCTGGAAGCCGAGCAATTGTTGGATGAGATACATACACAGCGAGAGCTGACGCGAAAAGACCGAAGTGAAGCAGAAGCGAAACGCCAGCAAGCCTTTGCAATGGAAGAAGAACTCTCCGGACGTTTGAAGAGCATCGATAAGGAGCGCGATGAAATCCTGCTTACGGCGCAGCAAAAAGCCGATCTCGAGCTTGAGAATCTACGCACCGAACTGCGTAAAATCAAACAGGAATTCTCTCGGACTCGACGGACGAAAGAAGCTTTGAAGGACGCAGAGAAGGAAATCGAAACGCTGACAAAATCGATAAGTGATTCGCTTCAAGTAGACGATGAGGAAAAACCTGTCCATGTATATAAAGAAGGTGATGCGGTGTTCCTACGCACGATCGCTGCTGAAGGGGTGATTCAATCATTGGATCAAGACCATGCTGAAGTCCAGGTGGGTCGCCTGCGAGTCAGGGCTGCACTCAACGAATTGCTGCCGGCTGGAGAGGGATCGTCACCGAAACGGAAAAAAGGGACGCGGAAAGGCGGCGCCTCCCGTGACAGGCAGCCAATATCCACGCCCATCATCGATAGCCCGCCGCTTGAACTGCACATTCGCGGATGGACCATCGAGGATGCGCTCGAGGCACTGGACCGCCGCTTGGATGCCGCGTTTTTAGCGGGAATGCCCTACCTGCGAGTGGTCCACGGAAAGGGGACTGGCCGCTTGCGTCGTGCGGTTCGCCAGGCACTCCAGAGCAGCCCCTATGTTGCTTCCTTTGAGTCGGGACAACCCGCTGAAGGCGGTGAAGGAGTAACCGTCGTTCGGTTGAACGTGGCTTGATCTGACCGTGTTGATTTTCCAATCTGGCAAGATAACACGTTCGACGACATCCTATGCGGATATAATTGTTACGCAATTTGGTGCATATTTGATCCAATGAGGTTATCATTTAGCTTGAGATGCGAGGGGTGCATCCTGCGATTGTCACAAAATATTATTCTAAGCGTTAAGGAATTGGGGATGGGATCGAAGCGCTGAACAATCATGATTCATCATACTCGTCGTCTCATTTCCCGGCAAATACACAAGTAAAAAAAAGGAGAAAATGATGATTCAACGTACGCTCTCAATCGTTGCTTTACTCGGTTTGTTAATCATTGCAACAGCATGCAACATGCCGTCCATATCGTCGGGCGTCAAGGATTGTGGGGAGGACATGCAGTGTTTCACGGAAGCCGCGGAAAATTGCGAGCCCGCGAAAGTTGTTTTCCCAGTCGAACTCGAAATGATGGGAATTAAAATCACTTCAACGTCCTATCAAGAGATCGTAGGCGAGGAGGATGGACTTTGCGTGTTCAAGATTCTCTCGGAAGGTGTCGAGGTTGAATTCACAGAGGAAGCCATCGACCAGATGTTGGAGATGGGTTTGACCCAGGAAATGATCGATGAACAGATCCAAATGACGGAGGATGCGGCAAGCCAAGAGCAGCTCAACCAGATCTGTCGGGTCGACACCGAACACCTGGCGGCTGTCATGGCACAGTGGACGGCGGGTGAATTTTCGACAGAAGATTGGACCGGCATGGAATGTGAAGACGTCGTTGTAGTAGAAGAGTAATGATTGGATAATGCGAATCGACGATTGTATCATTCCATTCGCAGTAACCTGGTTCTTTCCATTCGTACCTCATGATCAGAATGTGTTCAACGCATGGGTTCTCTTTGCGAGAGCCCATGCGCTTTTCTTGATGGGGGAGAGGAGCGATCATGCAAACCTGGAAATTGAGTCCCTCGGATTTGACCTTTCTCTGGGATGAATGCAAACGCTGCTTCTATTTGAAAATCGTATCAAAGTTCAATCGACCGCGAGCGCCTTTCCCGAGTATCTTCGGCAAGATCGATCGCCTCATGAACGCATATTTCATGGGAAAACCGAGTTCAATAATTTCCCCCGATCTGCCGGAAGGGGAAGTAACCTATGGTGAAAAGTGGGTGCGATCGGCGGAAATCAAGCTGCCCAATCACGAACACACTTGCTACATCCGGGGTCGTTTCGATACCGCCATCCGTTTTATCGACGGGAGTTATGCTGTGGTTGATTTTAAAACCACCCAACCGGCAGCGCATCATATCGAATTCTACGGCCGGCAGCTTCATGCCTACGCATATGCTTTGGAAAACTCGGCGCCAAAAGGGTTTTCTCTCAGCCCCATCACCCATCTGGGTTTATTGAGCGTTTCGCCATCGGATTTACAGCGCTTTGACGATGGACGGATCGCCTATCTGGGAGATCCGTCGTGGACCGAGATTCCCAAGGATATGGATCGGTTTCTCCAATTTATCGACGAAGTTCTGACGATCCTGGAACGTTCTGAACCGCCGGATGCGAATCCGGATTGCGGATATTGTGATTATCGACAACGCACTCGGATGAGTGACTGGTAGCTGTGATATCGCTGTAGTTATATCCGCGCGGTGATATCAACACGGCGAGTGGGTCCCTTCGGCAAGTCGTTCAATTTCCAAATCGAAAGGCCGAATGCTTGACAATCCGGTGAATTGGTCGTAAATTAGGCATTTAGGAATATGATGTGTAATCGCGCGTACATAGCATCGAAGAAGCTGGCCCGCCATGAGGTAAGAGCCTCAGAGCGGGCGATTTTTCATCTACCAAAACGGAGCCGGTCGGCTCTCTTTTTTTGTCCATTTCACTTGGGTCAAGATATTCTATGGCTGTAATCCAGTTGCCCGGTCTCATCGATCCACACGTACATCTGCGAGAGCCGGGTGCAACACACAAGGAAGATTTCGACACGGGAACCGCAGCGGCTTTAGCTGGTGGCTACTCCACCGTTCTGGCGATGCCCAACACGAATCCTCCCCTGGTCGATCAGGTGAGTTTCGATCAAGCCCGCCAGGCGGCGCAGGAAAAAGCTCGATGTGATTACGGCATTTACCTCGGCGCCAGTGCGGATAACCATCGAACTTATACATCACTTGCGAAAAAGGCTTGTGGGCTGAAGTTGTACCTGGATCTGACCTATGGTCCCTTGCAAGTTAAGGGACTCGAGCTGCAAAGGCGTCACCTGGAAGCATGGCCGTCCGATCGTCCTTTGGTAGCCCATGCGGAAAGGCGCAATCTCGCAGCGATCCTGCTCCTGGCAATGCTGCAGGAGCGGCCGATCCATATCTGTCACGTCAGTCGGCAAATCGAAATCCAGCTTATTCGTGAGATGAAGCAGCGAGGCTACCCGGTCACCTGCGAGGTGACTCCCCACCACTTGTTCCTCAGCGAAGAAGACATCTCCCATATCGGCCCGGGCAGGAGTGAGGTGCGGCCGGTGTTGGCTGCGAAAGTGGATCAAGCGGCATTGTGGGATAACCTGTCGGTGATCGACTGTTTTGCTACGGACCATGCACCCCATACGCTGGAGGAGAAGGACAGCGATGATCCTCCTCCCGGCTTTCCCGGCCTGGAGACATCATTGGCGTTGTTCGCCACCGCCGTACATGAAGGGCGATTGTCGATGGATGATCTTATCGCCCGCATGCATCTCAATCCGAGAAGGATTTTCGGTCTGCCGGAGAATCCGGATGCGGAAGTCGAAATCGACCCGGATGCCGTCTGGAATGTACGCGCGAAAGACTTCCACAGCCGCTGTGGCTGGAGCCCCTTTGAAGGCATGCAGCTGCGGGGACGTGTGCGCCGGGTGAAATTACACGGCCAATTGGCATATCAAGATGGCGAGATTCTAGTTCCGAAGGGTTTCGGGAGAAATGTCGCCTCAGTCTAATCAAAATAATATTGGAGGAATATATGGCAACCTTTATACCCCCGAACCAACGAAAGGCGCGTAACCCACACCTGCCGCTCGGCGATCGCCAGGAAGCCCCGTTTTACGGCAAGGATATCCTCTCGGTAGAACAATTCGCCCTCGAGGATCTGGAATATATTTTTGGCATCGCCAAAGAAATGCGGGCGATGGTCGAGCGGGTGGGAACCTTCGATTTGCTCAAGGGCAAAATCCTGACTAACTTGTTCTACGAACCCTCGACGCGCACGTCATCTTCTTTCCTGGCGGCTATGGAACGTCTTGGCGGCAGCGTAATACCGATCAATGAGGTGACGTACTCGTCGGTGGCGAAGGGCGAATCGCTTCCGGACACCATCCGCACGCTGGAATGTTACTCGGACGTGATTGTGCTGCGCCATCCCGAAGTCGGTGCCGCTGCACTCGCGGCGAAGTACTCCCATAAACCGATCATCAACGCAGGCGACGGCATTGGCGAGCATCCCACCCAGGCGCTGCTCGATCTCTTTACGATCTCTGAAGAACTTGGGCATGTAGACGGTCTCACCGTAACCATGCTGGGCGATTTGAAGTACGGTCGTACCGTTCATTCATTATCGCGACTGCTTTCATTGTTTGATGTTCATCTCAATTACGTCTCGCCCGAGATTCTCAAGATGCCGCAGGAGGTGATCGAAGAACTTGATGCACGCAAGATCCCTCAGGCGATGCATGACTCCCTCGAGTCGATTCTGCCCGAAACGGATGTGCTTTACATCACCCGCGTGCAGAAGGAGCGCTTTGAAAACCTGGAGGATTATGAGAAGGTGAAGGGTGCCTATGTTATCACCGAGGAGACGATGAAATCTGCGAAAGATGAGATGATCGTCATGCATCCGCTTCCGCGTGTGGGAGAGATTAGTTTGGAACTGGACGAGGATCCCCGTGCCGCCTACTTCCGGCAGATGGAATACGGTTTGTACGTGCGTATGGCATTGTTGGCCTTGGTGCTAGGTAAAGCGTAGGACGTAAGAAGTATCCACTGAAATCGATTGGATCTCGAGAACACGATGACAGAAACAACTGCGTTTTTTGCGAGACTGAGCGAGCGGGTTCGATCCGTCGATTCACTGCTCTGTGTTGGCCTTGATCCACATTCCAAACAGCTGCCCGAACAGACCGCCGAGGCGGCGTTGGACTTCTGTAAGCGCATTATCGAAGAGACCCATGAGTTGGCATGTGCCTTCAAGCCCAACAGCGCCTTCTTCGAGCAGTTTGGCGCTGCAGGATGGGATGCCCTTCGTGAAGTTATCGCCTTCGTCCCCGATGATGTTCCCGTAATTCTGGATGCGAAACGGGGCGACATCGCTTCCACGGCAGAGGCCTATGCGCGGGCGATTTTCGACACCTTGGGCGCAGATGCCGTCACGGCGAGTCCGTTTCTTGGTCACGACTCCCTTGAACCTTTCCTGCGCGATCCCGCCAAGGGTGTCTTTATCCTCTGTAAGACCTCCAATCCCGGAGCGGCTGATCTGCAGACCTTGCTGATCGACAGCTTCGAGCCGCTGTACGTTCGTCTGGCGCGCACGGCACAAATATGGAACGAGTTGGGGAATGTCGGCCTGGTTGTTGGGGCGACGGATCCTTCGGCGCTGGCAGTAGTCCGTGAAGCGGCGCCGGATCTTTGGCTGCTCGCGCCCGGTGTCGGTGCGCAGGGCGGCAATCTTGAGACTGCGTTACATGCGGGATTACGGCCGGATGGCCAGGGGATGATCATCCCGGTTTCCCGAGGAATTTCCTCTGCCGGGGATCGTCGTGCGCAAGCAGCTCAGCTGCGCGAGAAAATCCAAAACGTTCGGGAATCATTTCCATCTCCCCGACGATCGATCCTGCCAGCTCACCTGGTCGGATTGGCGGACGGATTGCTCGATGCAGGATGCGTCCGTTTCGGATCGTTCGAATTAAAGTCGGGGAAGATTTCGCCGATTTATATCGATTTGCGTTTGCTCGCTTCGTATCCGGCTTTACTGGCCCGAGCTGCGGCTGCCTATCGTTCACACGTAGACAACCTGAAATTCGATCGTTTGGCCGCCTTGCCGTATGCAGGATTGCCGATCGCGACGGCGCTTTCGCTGCAAAGCAGGCAAGCGATGATTTATCCCCGTAAAGAAGTGAAGGCCTACGGTACACGGGCAAAAGTCGAGGGTCACTATGAAGCGGGTCAGACGGCTTTGGTGATCGACGATCTGGTGACCACTGGAGGGAGCAAATTCGAGGCCATCGAGCGCCTGAAGGAAGTCGGGCTGAAAGTGACGGATATATTGGTGCTGATCGACCGTCAGAGCGGGGCGCGAGAAACACTTGCGGAAGCGGGTTATCGACTGCATGCCGTTT
>Ga0307430_1000321_pt1 | contig 44206 bp, 42 predicted proteins | sample SalMarWE160130MG_FD_202159 | JGI IMG/M metagenome (GOLD analysis project Ga0307430, IMG submission 202159) | Salt marsh sediment microbial communities from the Plum Island Ecosystem LTER, Massachusetts, United States - WE1603-130 | ecosystem: Environmental > Aquatic > Marine > Intertidal zone >...
CTGAAAAAAACTTAAAAAATGAAAAATACCAAAAGAAACCTTGCAATTATAGAAATTGTTTTTAGATTTTGGTTGAGAGTTGACCTATTAGGACAAATGTCCTGTTTTACTAATTAACCAATCAACTAATTAACTAATCCTAGAAATCTGATTTCGAGGATTTAAGTTGTAGTCTCGGTTCCGCCCATTCTTTAAGATATCTTTGAAAAGTTTCTTTTATTTCGGGGTCTTCTGTTTTAATTTCCATATTTCTTATTTTGTTTTCGTATGTTTTACCCCAAAGTCCTATAGTAAGAGTAATTACTCCAAATAGAAATAATATAAGAGCTGCCTCTTTGAATAATTGATTTAGTGCCAAAACGCCTAAAATAACGATTAGCAAGATAAAGAAGACAATATAGTATACTGCGAGTTTCATATTTATATTGATAACCTCTTTAACAATTTCAAGGTCGTTCATCGACATAATTATCCCATTTGTTTCTTTTAATACGGTTTTTATTTTTGAAACAGCATAGAAATAAAAAACGAGTGCGATTACTACTGAACATCCGAGTATAATTAGAGAAATTTGAAACATAAGACCTCCTTTATTTGTATTTTAAGGGTAAATAAAAACGTTCGATATGTCAAGATATTTTATTTCAGGAGTTTCACGATTTTTTAAGTTATAATTTTTTAAAAGATATCAATTGCAATCGTTTCATTAGATTTGCAAGTGGATAGTACACATTCTCAAATTAAAGAACCGCGAGGAGTAACCATTCATCAGGAACGCGGTCAATTCCCCCGCCGAGGGAATTGCCGCTCGCTCTCAGCCTCGCTCCTCTTGAAATACAACTATTTCAAGAGACCGTGGCCGCTTGGCTTCTGAGACGTCCTTCTGAACGGTTACTCCTCGCTTTAATCACGCTGGAATACTTGAATTCCAAAATATCACAGCAATTTAAAGAGAATAATCGTGAAACTCTAAAGTTTATTTTAGTGAGCTTTTTGTCTTTAAAATTATTAATAGGCTTTCTCTCAATTTTTAAGTTCCCTTGACTTTTTATTTTTAAAGTATTAAAATGAATTTCATGTTTAATTATGGAAAAAGGGAGGAATCGTGAAAAATCCTATGTCTTTCAGGGTTGCCGTAAAGAGTATATTTTTTTCAGTGTTTATACTATTATGTTTCTCATCCTGCAAAGGTTCCAAGAGTGGTATCGCCGAAAATCTTATTAGGAAAATTGAGAGTAGTGATAACTTAGAGGTAGAGTTAGTATTCGAATGCGCCGAACCGCTTGTGGCTGTAGATTCCGATAAGGAAGGGAATTTTTATCTTGTAAGTTATAGTGGTGATATTTTCAAGATTTCTAAAGGTGGAACAACCGATACGATATATTCCGGTATTAAAAATTGTGGTTTTAGTCTTACATCTCTTACAGCGTTACCCAATGGAGATTTGATTGTCAATGATTGTGTGGACGGTAAGGATGTATTATTTAGAATATATAAGCAGGGAGGGAGGAGCGAATTTGCTAAAATCGAGAGCAATTTACTTTCTTTGACTTCTGATAATTCCGGAAGGGTTTTCGCCGGAGTCTGGGTTAGCGAAGGTAATCTTACCGTAGAATTCAACCCAAATCACTTATCGGCTGCCGAGTATATTGCCGGAAAGATTCTAGAATTTGATAAGGACGGAAATGTTGCGGGAATATATGAGGGCGGTTTACCAATGTGTGTAAGAAGTAACGCTGGAGGAGATTTACTTACAGCCATCTGGGGGGAAAAGGGTAGCTTTGAAGCTGAAGCAAAGAGTTATTCGGTGGCGGACCTGCGGCATATGTTCTGGATTGCCTTGACTGAAGATACTAAAATAATATCTGTCGAGGGAGAAAAAAATATAAATACCGGCGACCTGAAAGCTATTTCGTCTTTTGCCTTTCTCGGTGACGGTTCGCTTATTGTTCAGGCTATTCCTGAGGTAGGAGGAGCAGGGCTTTATCTTGTAAAAGAAGGCTCTGACCCGGTAGATCTTATGTTTAGCCAGGAAAAAGTAGACCAAAGTATTACAGGTATCGAAGTTTCAAATGGGAAGCTATATTTCATAAATGTGGATGGGAAATTTTATAAAGTAAAATAGTGTATAAGCTACCGTATTTAGTACTATTTCGACACTAGGCTTTTGGCTGTAATGAGCTTCCATACATTTTATTAAGTTTATCGGCTTTCTTAGCTGAAGTTCAATTTTTTTCAAGTCACATTCTATCATTCATCATACTTCTTGATTTTTGGCAATAAGGGTAATTAAAGAAACTCTAAGTAAAATGTTATTATATTTGTATAGCGGGTTAAAGGATTCTGGTATACTTAAGTACTCTTATTCTATTTCAATAATTCGCCAGGCGTTCCAATCCAGAGGCAATTTACCTGTGTATGTTTTTGCCCCGGTTAAAATACGAGTGGGATCATCAAGTAGCTTAAGCGGAATGTGAACTTTTATTTCTCTTTTCTTTCTCTCTACCTTTATTTTGTTTTTTGAAATTAAGAGAGCCTGATCGAAAACGCTATAATTTTTTGGGCCAAAAACAATGTGTATTTTTGGCATCTTCTTGAAGTTAACATCTGACCGGTAACCGAAAACAAACACGGAGAATCTTACCTTTTCACTAAGTGACCGCGATAATTTAGTATTGATCACAAGATTTTTGTTTTCTATAGAAACGAATGATTTCTCAATAACGGTAAAAATTTCCTGCTCCTTTTCTGTTAATTTGTCATCCATTTCCATTATTTCCTCTTCCATCTTGGTTTCTAATATAGCATACGGTGCTTTGTTATTTAATTTGATTACATCTAAATCACCAAATAACTCATTTTTTCTAATAAATGAAGTCAAATATTTTTTTGCTGACATATACTGAGAGCGGTGTTTTTTTATGGCTTGCCATTTTTTTCCTATCTCGCTAAATGATAATTCATTAGAATACCAATTGGTTTCTCTCATCACAAAGGATTTAGGTGGATTTAAATCTAAAGCAGGCGAATAACCTCTTGGCTTGGGCCACTTTTTATAATGAATTAAATAAGGATATACTTCCGGTTTTAATTCACTCTCAATATCCCACAAAGCTATATTTGTAAAGAGATATAACGCTCTGTGGTCGGGGTTGTGATCTGCCGGATGGGAAAGAAAAATCTTGGTTGGTTTTAATTGGAGTATTATTTTTTTTAAATCTTTGATGATTTCTTCTCCTTTATAAGGTGCACCAGGACGAAATGCGCTACTATAAGGAACTTTGTTTACTTTTGTCAGCATGCTTTTAGCCGGAGGTCTATTGTTCCAGTTAGAATACCATATGTTTAAAGACCTGAAATCGGGGTATCCCAAAAATTTCAATTGAGATTCGGAAACTCCTAAACTCTTACACGCTTCAATTGCTTCTCTGTATCTAACTTCTCCCATTTGCCGTACTGCCTTTGGATTTAATACGAGGCGTTTACGATAGAGAAGAAATGACCATTCGTTGTTATCTCCATAAGTTAGAAAAACTATTTGCAGGGGTAATTTCATTTTACTTGCTTTTTGTATAATACCTGCACATCCAAGCACTTCATCATCCGGGTGGGGAGCTAAAATAAGTATTCTATCTCCGTTTACTATCTCAACTTTGTTGGCTTTAAATATACTTTCTTCTTTCGAATTGTATTTTGTAATTAGCAGGAAAAAGAATAAAAAAAACACAAAAAGAAATAGGAACTTCCCTAATATATTTTTCACAACTAATCTTCTCCGTTATTCTTAATTTTTTTACCTAAAATGTAATATGGATAACTTTTTCCCGTGTACGGTTTCAAGTACGACCGTACATTTTTATATAATATCGAAAATCCCTGACTAATAAAGAAATTTTTTGCAGATTCCGACATCGTTCCTAAGTGTACCCCTTTACACCCTTTCGAACTTAAAAATTTCATGTAGTGTTCCACTAATCTCGCTCCAACCTTTCTGCCGCGAAACTCTTTATAAATATTTACATGAAGAGTTGCCGGATATTGATCTGAGAATTTCGGAATAAAGAATTCACCTTTCACGAAACTTCTTGAAATACGCAGGAAAAATTTAAAATTACCTCTATTTAAAAACAATTTTTTTCTTAACGCTTTAATAAGAAGTGCGGGAATAATTTTCCTCCAGAGTATTCTTTTCTTCTTTTCTACATCTAATGTTCCAAGGATATATCCTATTACTTTATCCGTATATACGGCTACGAAGCATGAAGCGGGTTCGTGATCTGTAAAATAATTTGTAAGCAAATCGGCTATTATTTCTTCGTTATCAAAAATATCCTTTTTGGGTAATTCTAAAAATGCGGTATTATAGCTGATTTTTCTTATTTGCCTTTTGTCTTTTTTTAAATATTTACGTATAATAAAATTATTGTTTAATATTATCTTTTTTCTCCTTCATTTTTTTACTGTCATATATACTAAAATATAGAATATAATTGAACATACAATTCCTAAAAAAACACTTCCAAGAAATAGTGGCTCGTACAGGTTTGGGATATCCTGGTAACCCAAATTTCTTAATTCAGCCCATCTTAAAATGGGATAATTGCCTCTAACAATTATTCTTCCAATATTATATCCTGACCATGTAATAAGAGGTAAAGCGATCGGCATCGAAACGTTTGTTCCAAGTAAAACAGCAATTCTGTTTGTTCGGGGTATTAACATTGTAAGAATAATTGCAATGATAGTGTGCAACCCGTAAAAAGGAATAATGCCTATGAATACTCCAAGGGCTATTCCTCTTGCGATTTCCTTCGCAGAGGGATTTGATTTAAGAAGATTTAAAAATTTTTCTCTAAGATGTTTTTTCCTTATTAAGTTTTTAGACATCATGTCTTTTTTCATTATACTGAAAATAAATGAAAATGTCAACAATGAGAAAACTAAAGGCATAAAACAGATTTTTATAACATCATAATTAAAACAGCCTATATTCAGACTTAAATAGTGATTTGTGCAATCGGAAAGTATTATCTGGCAACCATATTTTGATAAAAAGTTTGACAAGAGGGGTGTTTTTATTTATATTATTATAAAATATAAAATACGGGAGATTTTATTGAATTTTAAAACTAAGGATACTTTGGCAAATGAAGAAATAGAAAAAGGGCTCCGCTCTATTATAAATGATGGGCTTTCCACCCAGGCTATGGTAACCTTCACCAGCGGCGCCTTTCTAGTAGCGTTTGCTTTAAAGTTGGGAGCTTCTAACGTTTTAATCGGAATCCTGGCAGCCATACCTTTTTTGGCGCAACTTATTCAATTGCCTTCTATTCTTCTTGTGGAGAAAATAAGAAATAGAAGAGCAATTAGCGTTTACTCTTCTATTGTCAGCAGGTCTTTTTTTATATTGATTGCTTTAATACCGTTTTTGTTTTCCCTTAAACTCGGGTTAAAAATCATGGTGTTTTCTCTCGCATTACATTCTGTTTTCGGTGGAATCTCCAATGCGAGCTGGAACTCCTGGATGCGTGATCTTATTCCAGAGAATGTTCTTGGTTCTTATTTTTCAAAAAGAATGCGTCTTACTACTGCGTTTAGTATTGTGTTGAGTATTGCTCTAGCCTTATTTCTTGATTTTTGGAAGAAGGGGTTTCCGGAGGTTGAGCTTTACGGTTACTCTATGCTGTTTTTTGCAGGCTTTCTGGCGGGTATGGTAGGGGTAATTTTTCTCTCGATTACTCCGGAACCAAGAATGGTTATTTCGAAAAATGATAAGAGTTTCCTCGGTTCCCTTTTAATACCTTTTAAAGATTTTAATTTTAAAAATCTACTTATTTTTTCTGTAACATGGAGTTTCGCGGTAAATCTAGCAGCTCCCTTTTTTACCGTTTATATGTTAAAAAGACTCAATCTGGGACTATCACTTATTATAGGGCTTACAGTATTGAGTCAGACAACACATATGATGTCTTTGAAAATATGGGGTAAATTTTCGGATAGATTTAGCAATAAGTCAGTCCTGGGGGTCAGCTGTCCCTTGTTTATATTTTCCATACTTGGATGGACTTTTACGACAATGCCCGAAAGATACTTCTTGACTCTTCCCTTATTAATATTTATACATATAATTATGGGAGTTGCCATGGCAGGGGTAAACCTGGCTTCAATGAATATTGGTTTAAAATTAGCTCCAAAGGGAGAGGCAACCACATATTTGGCTGTAGGGAATATCGTAAAATCAATAGCGGCAGGAATTTCGCCTATTCTAGGTGGTAAATTTGCTGATTTCTTTTTAAATAAAGAACTCTCCTGGACGCTTATATGGAAGGGTCCGGGTGGTGCATTGGTGTTGCCAACGTTAAATTTCCAACAGTGGGATTTCTTTTTCTTTTTTGCTTTTATAGTTGGGCTTTATTCTATTCATAAATTAGCGGCGGTAAGAGAAGTTGGTGAGGTCGAAGAAAAGATTGTTTTTCAGGGACTTATTTCCGAGGTTCGCAGGGAAGTTAGAAGTCTGTCTTCTGTAGGTGGAATCCGACTAATGGTTGCTTTACCAATTGAAGCTATGGTTCGCGTAAAAAATGGTAGGAAAAGAAAGACTCTTAAGGGGAAAAGTTAATTCGTAGATTAAATTTAGTTTAAAAGATAGGGATTTTGTTAAAAATCAAATAGGAGTAAGTTAAATAATGAAGAGTATATATTTTTTATTACCTGCGTTGCTTGTAATTTTTATTTCTTTCCTTATAATTAGAGCATCTGCGATTGTTTTGATGATGACAGGAATGGAAAGAAAAAAAGCTATGTTTCAAGCTCTTTCTGCTTTTACCGGAACAGGTTTTACAACTAAGGAAGCTGAGATGGTGGTTAGTCATCCTCTAAGGAGACGAATTGTTAGCTGGCTTATGATACTGGGTAACGCTGGAATAGTTACAGTTATTATTACTGCAACATCTTCCTTTGTCTCCAGTAAAGGTTATGTTTTGCCTATAAATATTTTAATACTTTTGACTGGAATATTTTTGATTGTTTTTATTACGGGGCGTAAAGGTCTTATGCGGAATTGGGAGAGATTTGTTGAAAAAAGGTTTATTAAATATTCGTCTATCGAAGAAGGTGCAACAGAAGATCTGCTTCATCTTTTAGAAGGTTATGGTCTTGTGAAAATTATAATATCAGAGGACTCTTCTTTTGTAGGTAAAACTATCTTGAGGCTTGGTTTTTCGACAAAGAAGATCCTTGTGCTGGGGATTGAGAGGGGAAAACATTGGCTTTCGATTCCTGGCAACAAAGAAAAAGTGAAAGCAGAAGATAGGTTGGTAGTATATGGGCCGCTGGAGGCTCTAAAAGACATTTCCCATGAGGATTAATTTTTTGGGATAAAGGAATTTGTCAAAGCTATGAATTTAATGAGAAAATTTTTAAAGAAAGTACTAATATCTTTTTTTCTAATATTGTTGTTATTATATCTTTCAGGTTTTCTTGAACCTTTTCAAAAAGCTGTTCTAAATCTTTTTGTGGAATCTTTTGAAAAAGAAAAAGGTATTCAGTTAAGTTTTAGCGAAGTTAATGGGAATCTTTTTTGCCGTTTGAGTTTTAAAGATATTAAGATTGGTAAGATTGCTGAATTGCCTGAGGTTGATGTTGCTTATAATGTTTTTAATTTGATTGGGAAGAAGAAAAGAATATCGACTTTTTATATAAAGAGACCAATTGTATATGTTGAAGAAGCTTTAAAGCTAAATTTGAATGGGCATGGGGAAGGAGGTTTTATTATGGTAGATTCTTTTGTTATAGATTCGAGTAATGCCAAGTATAAAGATTTTACTTTGCCTTTTTCCTTGTTTATGAAAGTGAAAGATAATAGTATTGAGATTAAAAGATTTTCTTTGGATTATCCAGGTTCAAATTTTAATTTTACCGGAGATTATAAATTAGACGGAACGCTTAATTTTTCCCATAAATTTAATTTGAATTTAATGGAGCTTGCAAAAATAGAAGGTAGCGTATCATCGGAAGGGAAATTGAGGGGTACCGGCAAAAATCCGGTTGGTTTGGGAGATTTATCTTTTTCCTCTCCTCGTTTTGGTAATATTTCGATGCATTATGAGGTTAAAGATAGTAATATATATTTTCAAGATATAAATATTATCAATCAAAAAGTTTCATTTGCGGGAAGCGCGAGGTTTAATTTCAGAAAAAAGACAGGCGATTACTCTTTTCTCGGGACTGGAGCAAATCAAAAAGTAAATATTGATGGAAGTTTTAACAAAAATACCGTTATTGCCAATTTACAAGGTAAAGAAATTGGTGCGATATTGGAATGTAATTTGGGAGATACAATAAACCTTAATCTTAAGGGTAAGTATAAGCGTTCTCCTTTAAATATGACTTTATACTATATTTCCGAGCATTTAAAAGGAAGAATTTCCGTACCATATTTTCCGGTAAATAAAGATTTTTCTTTAGAACACATAGCTGGTGATTTCGATCTAAAATTAAGTAAAAAATCGGTTAATGGGAAAGCGAATCTGAATGTTGAAAGAGTACTTTTTCGTTCCGGAGAGTTTGGAGGTCTGAATATCTTTTCCGATTTTAAAGAAAATAAAGTAATACTAAAAACCGCAGGTCTAATTCAAGGAAAAGGAGAGTTTCAGCTTGAAAAACCTGCGCTTTTTTTCTTTGATTTTAGTATGAAAGATTTTAATATAAGTACGTTTTTGCCGGAAGGAAACGGAAAAATAGATTTTTCCGGAGAAGTAAAGGGAGATATTTTAAAACCGCGGGATATTTCAGCTTCTTTGTATATTGAAAATTTTGACTCAAAATTTAGAGATCATAGTATATATTCATCGAAAAAAATCCATATTCGATATTTGTACCCTTACGTTTTGATTGCCCCCTCCGGAATTTTAGTAAATCAATCGGAGTTAATTTTTTCCGGGGAAATTCCAATAGAAAAAAATGAAGAAATCAAACTAAACTTGTCAACTCAAAAATTGCAACTTGAGGCATTAAATCCCTTTGTTAAGGCTTATGATTTTAAAGGTTTGCTTGATGCGGATTTTTCTTTGTCCGGGAAAAGAAGAAATCCGGAAATCTCAGGATATTTAAAACTTGATAGTTTATTTCTATTTATGAAAAATGATACACTTGGTCCGGTTAACATTGGTGCCGAGGCAACTCGGAATAATTTAAAGTTTGATATTTTGATAGCCGAATTTAGAGATATCGTTTTGGAGAATTTTGAACCGATTTCTGTAAAATTCGAAAAAGATTTTATTGAGATTGAGCCTTCTAAAATTAGACTTTTTGATAGTTATATATCTTTTTCCGGGATTATTCCTGTTCCTTTTAAAAGTGAAATGGATTTCAATATTTCTACAGATGAGTTTATGCTGAAAGGATTAAACTCATTAATACCGGGGAAAATAAATGATGGGAATCTCTCTTTTAACGTTAAAATACTTAAAACAAAACCTTTTCCCTCTTTAAGTGGAGAGATTATAGTCGATGACCTCGTTTTGCAATTTAAAGATAAAAGTCCTGTGGGACCGTTAAACCTGAATCTGGGATTATCCGGTGATACTGTTAGGATAAATAAATTTGATTTTTTGATACATGGTGAAAAAATTGTCAATGATGATGCCGTAATATTAAATTTAAAGCGAGAATTTGTTGAAATTTCTCAAGGAAGGTTTAAAATAGGAGATAATCCTTTTTCGTTTCATGGGAAGATACCGTTTGATAAAAATTCCGAATTTGATATTTATTGTAATTTTAATTCTCTCGATATTTCAATTTTTTCACCTCTTTTCCCGGGAAGTGTTTTTTCCGGTTTTGTTTCATCATCGGTAAATTTGAAAGGAACGCGTGTCAAACCTCAAGTATATGGAAATTTAGTATTGGAGGATAATAATTTTAAAATTAAAGAGAACTATTTTGGTCCTGTTAACGGAACTTTTTCTTTTAAAAGTGATATGATTGATTGTTCGGATATTGTTGTGGGTTTCAATAAAGGATATGCTCTTATAAACGGTAGTATCGGACTTAACCAAAGTGCTTCTTTAAATGTTGATTTTCGAGAAATTGTAATACCGATAAAAAAGAAATCACATTTGAATTTAAATGGGAAATTACAGCTTTCAGGTAGTCTTGATGTTTATTCGGTTTCAGGTGAGATGAGGCTTGATGGTGTTTATATGGATCCGTTTGAAAATCAATTAATAGGCGGTTTGTTGAAAAAAGCTAACCGTCCGGCAAGTAAGAGTTCAAATATTTTAGAAAAGATAAGACTTAATATCGGAATTGGTTCGGATTTTATTGTTAATAATAGGGAAGCTTATATAAAAACCGAAAGTGATCTTTATGTATCGGGTACAGCGTCCAAACCTGGAATGTCCGGAGAAACAAATATAATTGAGGGAGGGCATTTAAATTATTTGGGCACCAAATTCAATATTAATGAAGGTATCATCAATTTCATAGATCCTGCGGCTCTTAAACCTGAATTGAATTTAAGAGCTTCAAGTGAAGTTTTGCATGAGGGGATTAATTATTTGATATTTTTGAATATTTCGGGATCTCCTGAAAAATTGAGAATAGAGGTTTCTTCGGATCCTTATATGCCGGTTCAGGAAGTACTTGCACTTTTGATAACGGGAAAGACAAGAAAAATCGAACCTTTATCAAGCGCTCAAGGAATAGGAATGAAAGCGGTTAACCATATACTTGATGTAACCAAGGGTAGGGTTGAGGATCGTCTTACCTCAATTCTGGGGGTAGAGAAGGTTACTTTAGATGATTCTATGAAAATTGGTCTTGAAAAACAAATCGGAAAGAAAATGAGAATTTCCTATAAGACCGGTTTTGAAGATTTTAGAAGACCTCAATTGGTTATTTATTACGACATTATGCGCAATATTTCGATATTTTCGATTTATGACAGGGAAAACAGAGATGTTGAAGCCGGGTTTGACATTGATTTGAAAAAATGATTGGATTCTTTACTGTTATATTATTATTCTCTTCTTCTGAAATTGTCCGTTCAATCGATTTTTCAGGACTTTTGAATCTAAAAGAAAAGGAATTACGTTCAGTAATGCTATTGAAATCCCCCGGAATATTTTCCAAAAGTAAATTTGATGAGAGGATTCTGGAAGGTGACGTTGACGCAATCAGAGCGGTTTTTGTTAAAAACGGTTATCTTTCTCCCAATATTACGTATAAGCATAAAGCTGATTCTTCCGGTTTAGTTGATATAGATATCTTTATAGAAGAAGGTGAACGAACGTTCGTAAAAAGTGTCGAATTTAGCGGTAATACTTTTTTCAATGAGAAATACTTAGGTGAAGTAATAAAAACCAAAAAAGAAGAGCCTTTCGACCCCTTCCTTCTTGAGAAGGATTATTCTGAGCTTATATATATTTATGACCAGAATGGTTATCATGATATTACAGTAACCTCAAAAATAGATGTTCTGGAAGAACGAGCTAATATAGTTTATAATATAAAAGAAGGTAATAAAATATTTGTTTCAAACGTTTATATAGAAGGCGAACGTACTATTCGTCAAGATAGGCTTAAGATAGCTATTGGACTGAAAGAGGGTTCTATTTTAACGAATGATAAACTTTATGATTCTAAAAAGCGATTAAATGAACTTGATTTGTTTTCGCGTATCAGAATTGTCGAAACAGATTCTTCAATATACCGTAATTTGCTGTATAAGTTGGAACCTAAAGAACCTCTTGCCCTTAGGCTGCGTGTTGGATATTCCGCGCTTGATAGGACAAAGTTAACTTTTATGATATCGCGCAAAAATTTTCTTAATTCTTTAAGGAGTATAGGTTTATTGGGTAGGATTGGTTTAAGGGAGTTAGGGTTAGAGGTAAATTACAGGGATCCTATAACATTTGGAAGATGGGTGAGTAACAGTTGGGGGGTGAAATTTGGATATAAAAGAGAGATTGGATATGATATAGGAAGATTTGGAGCCTACACAATGCTCGTGCCCAGGCCTTTCTATTTACGTTATGATTTGGAAAGGGTTAGTCTTTATAATGTTGAGATAAGTGATTTAGAAGAAGAATCGCTCGATTGGCTGCAAAGGATATCAATTTCTTTAATGATAGACAGGCGAGATGATCCTGTTAGAGTTCGTGAGGGCTATTCTATATTTAACAGTATGGAATTTCAGGATATTGTTTTTGGAGCATCGGGTAGTTTTTTGAAGAATGATTTTAGATTTAGCAAATTCGTTGGAATTGGTAATTCTACTGTTGCATTCAGGACAAATGTAGGCATTATTCTACCTTTTAATAAGGAGACTTCTATTCCCATATATAATAGATTTTTTCTTGGGGGAGGTGCTACGCTTAGAGGATACGCGGAGAATAGGGCAGGTCCGGAAGACGAGAATGAAAATCCTCTTGGTGGAGAAAGATATTCTCTCGCATCATGTGAGTTAAGAATTCCTCTGTTTTCTAGTTTTTACGGAGCAATATTTACAGATATAGGATCGATCTCAGAGGATTTTGATAGCGACCAATTTAATATTTTAGGCTCTGCGGGAGCAGGTGTTAGATTTTACACTCCAATTGGGCCTTTAAGATTGGATTATGCCAGGAACTTTGAAGGTCGGGCTATGTGGCTTTTTGCAATTGGAGAGGCTTTTTAATTTAGCTATTTGATAATCTTTACGATAGAACATTAATGAATTATAACCATTAAATATAATCAAGGTATTATCTGATTGCATCTTGATAGTATACGTTTTTTAGATTGATGGAAGTAAGAATATTCAAGCAGGTCTACTTGACTAAATATGTTATTAATTTAAGATATACTTAACAGAGATGGAAGATAAAATTATGGAAAAACACCTGAAGATTGCAATCATATTAACTTCATTTTATTTTATTGTTGAAGTTATAGGTGGTCTTATTTCCGGTTCTCTTTCTTTGTTGGGTGATGCGGGACATATGTTCAGAGATGTTTTTTCTCTTTTTGTTACACTGAGTGCACTTAAGATTGCAAAAAGGCTTCCTTCGAAAACAAAAACATTTGGATATCACAGGGTAGAGATTTTAGCGGCATTTATTAATGGACTTCTTTTAATTGTAATTGGTTTCTGGATATTCCGGGAGACATTTAAGCGTTTTTTTGAGCCTGTACCTATCGAAAGTACCGTGATGTTTTTTACCGCTTTAATAGGTCTAATCGTAAATCTTTATGTTGCTTTTAAATTGCATAAAAGCGATGATATAAATATTAGATCGGCTTACTTGCATGTTTTTACGGACGCTTTAGCTTCGGTCGCTGTTATCCTGGCTTCTGTGTGGATTTTCTTTACGGGTCAGACGATTGTTGACCCGATACTTGGCGCAGTGATAGCGTTGTTTGTTTTCTTCTCTGCTTTTGCCGTGATTCGTGATTCGCTTAATATTTTATTGGAATCTACGCCAAGAGGTATCGATTTTGATAATCTTGTCAAAAATATAGAAAACATTGAAGGTGTTGAAGGAATTCATAATATTCACCTATGGAGTCTGTGTTCAAACTTGAATGTTATGGATGCGCATATTTTTACAAATATTTCCAATATGAGCGAAATTGAGAATTTGAAAGCAAAAATTAAGATGGAATTAGAAAAATATAACGTTAAATATTCGACTCTCGAATTTGAATGTGAGGAATGTGTCCGAAAGAGTAGAGTCGAAAGAATGGAACACTGAATAGTCAAGACGGTTTCGGGTTACGAGTTTCTAGTTTTGCGTAAAAAATTGATTATATTTGTATGATGTATTGTTAAACATAGCTTTTCGCTTTTGGCTTTTAGCTGTTGGCTAAAAAAACTAAAAAATATTTTGTAAATTTTGTGTTCTTTGTGGTAAAATTTAAGATTTTGGTTTTGTGAGGTGAGTTTAATGCTAAAAGCGAATGGCTAATAACTTAGTGGTGGTTCAGAAACTGCATTCTTCTATGAAATCCTCTTCGAATATACCTGCTTCTTTGAATTCAAATCCATTTTCAAAAAGGTACATACAAATAGCCACAATTTCAGGATCGTAGAGAATTCCTTTATATTTTCGGATTTCGTTTAATGCGATTTCTATGCTATGGGCATCCCTGTAGGGCCTTCTGGAACTCATTGCCTCTACCACATCAGCTACTCCCAGAATCTTTGATTCAAGAATCATATTTTTCCCTTTCAAGCCATGAGGGTAACCGGAGCCGTTTATTCTTTCATGATGTTGAGAAACAATTTTTGCTACCGGTCCGGGAAAGTCTACGGATTTTAATATCTCATATCCAACCTGAGCATGGTTTTTTACCAGAGCCATTTCGTATTCACTTAGTCCGACAGGTTTGTTTAATATCTCAGCCGGAACATGAATTTTTCCTATATCATGAAGAGCGCTGGCTATTTTAAGAATATTTAACCTATCGTCCGAGAAAGATTTTTCCTTTCCTATAGCAATTGCAAGCTGAGATACTCTCCTCTGGTGTCCTGCCGTAAAGGGGTCTCTTTTCTCGACAGTTTCAGAGAGAGCGGATACTGTACCGGAAAGAATTTCTGTTAGCTTACAAAAACTATTTTTAAGCTCTTTCTCTACTTTTTTTCTTTTCCTAATATCATTATATAAGGCAAATACACCGATAATCTTGCCATCCTCACTAATTGGACCGCCGCTAACATGAACGTCTATTAAGGCGCCATCCTTACTCTGCATTACTGTATCGGGTTTTACTATTTCCCCTCTTAATATTTTTTGAGAAAAAGACTCTGCTTCATCTTTATGATTTTCGAGGGCTATTAAATCTTTTATGTGTTTTCCTTTTACTTCATCAAAAGAATATTTGAATAATTCATGAAAACTTTTGTTGATTTGGAGAACTTTATCTTCCCCATCTAATAAAGCAATTGCAGATGGAGAATTGTCAAAAAGAGATTTAAAATAGTTCTTCTGAATCTTTAATTCTTTTTCTGCTTTCTTTTTATCCGTGACATCAATTGCGGAAGCGATAACGGCTGGAGCGCCTTTGAAATCATCGATGTGTTTGCTGCCACATGCAAGCCACCGTTCTTCTCCGGTTTTTTTAACAACTTTAATTTCATAATAAGAAGGGACCTTTTCTCCTTTGAGATATTTGATTCCACGGGCTTTAACAAGGTCTTTGAACTCGGGATGAGCGATTTCCCAGAAATTCATATCGTACAATTCATCGCAAGAATAACCTGAGAAGAGTTCGGCTGTTTTATTGACATAAATAAATTTTTCTCTGTAAGCATATATTATAAGCGGTGCATGGTCTGCCATTAATTTATATCTATCTGTGTCTATGGAATTCTGTGAGTTGTGTTTAGAGAGTCTTTCACGTAGAAAATTTATTTCTTGAATAAGGTCTTCTCTTTCCATGCCCTCATTCATATAAAAAAACCCCCTTATTAAATTAGTATATATATAATTTTATATATGGAATTTCCATAATAATTATAAGAGTTTTAGTCACTAAAGTCAAGGGCTTTTTCTCTGGAAAAGGTTTATTGGTATGGTTTTATAGGGCTATCTGTCAACTTTCGTCAGCAAAAATTGTATTATTTGATATTTCCCTTGAAAAAATCAAAGGAAAAATCAATAAAAAACACAGAGCCCACACAACTCCACACAAGATTATTTAACCACAGAGCACACAAAGATCACAAAGACCGCACCACATCCCTATTTTTTTATTTAAAAAACAAATTCAAAATTTTATTTCTTTGTGTTCTTTGTGTCTTTGTGTAAGATTGATTTGGTGTTGGGGGGTGAGAGTTTTTAAAACAATATATATGTTTTTTCTCTGTGTCCTCTGTGGTAAATATTTTTTTGTGTGTTTCGTGGTTTAAAGTCAGCCTAAACGTTTCATCGCGATTGCAGCCTGTCCTGCGGAAATGCCTCCGTCATTCGGAGGTAGTTTTGCGTGGTTATAGACCTCAAATTTTTCTTTTAACAACTTTTTAGTTGTTTCTTTTCTTAGAATCATATTCTGAAAAACACCACCGGAAAGACAAATTTTATCTATACCTGTTTCTTTTCTTAATAAACTTGAAATCTTTACAATCATTTCCGCTAGACTTATATGAAATTTCATAGAGATAGCATCTATATTGACTTTACTTTTAATATCTTTTATTATCGATCCTATAACGCCTGAAGGGTTTATCACGTAAATATCATTTTCTTCTTGTATGTCAAATTCATAGAAATCCTTTCCTATTTCTTTTGCTATCATCTCAAGCTCGATCGCAGCTTGTCCCTGATATGTTATGAAGTCTTTTACTCCTAGGATAGACGCGACCGCATCAAACAGTCTTCCTATTGAGGAAGTCTCCGGAGAGTTAACTCCTTTATCTATCATTTTTTCAACAACAGCCCATTTTTTCGTATCAAGTTTTTCAGTAAATTCTATATTTAATTTAAGAAAATCTTTTCCAAATGTCTTATATAAATATACCGCACCCATTCTCCAGGGTTCTTTCACAGCCATTTCGGCGCCCGGAAGGGGAATATACTGCAAGTGAGCTTTTCTTTCATAGTTTTCCAAATCGGCAATCAAAAATTCCCCACCCCAGATTTTTCCGTCCACCCCATACCCTGTTCCGTCCCAGGCTACTCCGATTACTTTTTCATCCAAGTGGTTATCCGCGAGACAAGATGCTATATGGGCATGATGATGCTGTACTTCTATTAGAGGTTTTTTATTCTTCTCCGCCCATTTTTTGCCGAACTTAGTCGCCTCATATTCCGGATGTAAGTCAACTACGGCGATATCGGGTGGAATATCAAAAAAGTTAATAAAGTGTTTTATTCCTCTTTCAAACGCTTTTATTGTCTCAAGATTATCCGTTTCCCCTATATAATGACTTACGAAAATTTCGTCTCCTCTGGAAATTGAGAAAGTGTTATGCTTATGTGCGCCAAAACCGATAATTTTCTTTTTACTTTTTACGGGACTTCGGAGCGGCCCGGGCGCATAACCCCGTCCGCGTCTTAACAAAAGAACTTTTCCGTCAGCTATTCTGGCTATGGAATCATCCGCCTGAATCCATATATCCCTGTCATGGACAAGGAAATAATCGGCAATAGCACAGAGCCTTTTAACTGCTTCTTCATTATCAAAAGCTATCGGTTCATCTCTTTTGTTCCCGGAAGTCATTATCAAGACTTCCAACTTTTGAAATAAGAGAAGGTGCAGGGGAGTATAGGGCAACATAAAACCGAGAAAATTATTGTTTGGAGCTATATTCGCCGGAAGAATACAATCTTGCTTCTTTTTTAGAAGAACAATAGGAGCTCGGGGACTTATAAGGAGTTTTTTTTCTTTATTGGAAACATGGACAAATTTGCTTATAACAGAAGTGTCTTTTGCCATAAGAGCAAGTGGTTTATAAGGACGTATTTTTCTTTTTCTTAAAGTTTTAACGGCTTTTATATCTTTTGCATTACAGGCGAGATGAAATCCTCCCAGACCTTTGACTGCTACGATTTTCCCTTCTTTTAAAAATTCTGTTGTTTTATCTATTGGATTACCTTTAATTTTCTTCCCTTTAGAGTCCAAAAGTTCAAGACGCGGACCGCAGTCGCCGCACGCGTCAGGCTGCGCGTGAAATCTTCGGTTCGTAGGGTTTTCATATTCCGATCTACATTGTTCACACATTTTAAATTTTTTCATAGTTGTGTTTTTTCTATCATAGGGAAGTTCTTTTGTTATTGTAAAACGAGGACCGCAGTTTGTACAGTTTATAAACGGATATAAATATCTTCTGTCCTCGGTGTCCAGTAATTCTTTTTGACAATCCTTACACGTTGCTATATCCGGGGAAACCAGGGTTGTTTTTTCTTTCTGCTCTTTACTCTCGATTATTTTGAATTCACGAAATTTTTTTAAAGGAAGTTTTTTCGATAGGGTTTTTTCGATACTCGAAAGTGGAGGCGGATTTTTTTTAAGTTCTTCTAAAAAAGAATTAATATCCTCACGGTGGCCTTCAATATCCAGTGTTACTCCTTTACTATCATTAAAGACAGACCCTTTTAGGTTATGTTTCTTTGCGAAACGATACACTGTCGGGCGAAATCCAACGCCCTGAACAATACCTCTTATTTCGATTTTTCTCCGCTGTTTTTCCATACCTAGTAAAGATAGTTTTGATGTTTACTAAGTCAAGAACCGAGGACAGCAGAATTGAAATCTAAGCCTCAACTATGTTGACTTTTAAAAGGAAAAACATTACACTTATGATATGGGAAAACAAAAAGATTTTTCAGAAAAGGCAGTATTTTTCTTTAATGAGGGATTCAACTGTGCGGAAAGCGTTTTAATGGCTATGCAGGAATATTTGGGTCTTGAAAAGAATCCGGCTTTTGCTACAAGCTTTGGCGCAGGTATAGGAAGGAAAGGTTCTGTGTGCGGCGCTGTCCCCGGTGGGGTTCTTGCCATTAATCTAAAATATGGAAGGCAAAAGGCGGAAGATAAGGAATCGATAGGACAAGCCTATTCAAAGGCATTAGAGTTTTACAATAAATTCGAAGAAAAAATGGGAAGCGCCATTTGCTATGATATTATTAAATGTGACCTGAAAACAGAAGAAGGGCAAAAGATATTTAAAGATGAAAATCTACTTAAAGAAAAATGCTTTAAATGTGTTGAAACCTCAATAAATATTTTGCTGGATTTGATTTAAAAGGAGAACCGTCTTGATATTTAAGACTTCAATCAAATGCTTTCTACGAGTCAACCGACTCTTTTTACTTTTTATTATAATATTTATAAATGCATCTATTCAGGCAAGTGTAAATCAGATAGAGTTAAGTGAAGATTTAAAAATTACAGAAATAGAAAAAGGAGTTTATGTCGTTACTCATTCTTTTCCCTGGGGAGGTAATTCTCTCATAGTGTTTTTATCAGGCAATAATATAATTTTTGTGGATACTCCTTACAACAATGAAGCAACAGGAAGGGTTGTTGAATGGATAAGAAGTGAAAACGGCCAAGCCAATATCATAGAAATCAACACAGGATTTCACAACGATAATTTGGGAGGCAATGAGTATTTACTTAGTCAAAATATTCCGGTGTATGGTTCCGAATTGACCGCCAGATTGATAGAAGACGGTAAGATATACGAAACGATGGCAGCGGTTGTTGAATTGTTTGAAAGAGTGGGTATGGGGAATCAAGAAGTTCTTGAAGCTTATAAAACCCAGAAATTCAAAGCGCCAAATCGTTTATTCGATATTAAGCAAGGGTTACAATTGAATATTGGAGGGGAAATTATAGAAGTTTATTTTCCAGGTGAATCTCACTCGATCGACAATGTGGTAGTGTATTTTCATAATAGAAAGATTCTATTTGGCGGGTGTATGGTTAAGTCTCTTGAAAGTAGAGGGCCCGGTTTTACCGGTGATGCGAATATGGAAGAATGGCCTAAATCGGTTGATAAAGTCTTAAAAAAATACAAAGACGCAAGAATAGTTATTCCTGGTCATGGCAATTGGGGAGATACAAAATTGTTAAGTCATACTATTGACCTTTTAGTGAATTATAATAAAACAAATTAAAAATGTTAAACCAACTATGATAAAAAGAATAATACTTATTTGTTTAATATTCTCCTTAAAACCATTGTCCGCGCAAGACACTATATATTTAGACAGCACTGCAACGGTCGAAGAAAGGGTAGAAGACCTGTTGAGCAGGATGACATTAGATGAGAAAGTTGGTCAAATGATTCAGGGAGAAAGAGCATCTTCTAACATTTTAAATAATATATCAACATACTGTTTGGGTTCAATACTAAGCGGGGGTGGTTCAACCCCAGACCCGAACACTCCGGAGGCGTGGGCAGATATGTTTGATAACTTCCAGAGTAGCGCCATGTCAACTCGCCTCGGCATTCCTATAATTTATGGTATAGACGCCGTACATGGTCATAACAACGCTTACGGCGCGGTCATATTCCCTCATAACATAGGGCTGGGGTGTACTCGTGATTCTATACTGGCTGAAGAAATAGGAAGAATTACGGCAATGGAAGTATCCGCGACGGGTTTAAACTGGACATTCGCTCCGTGTATTGCTGTCGCGAGAAATGAACGCTGGGGCAGAACGTATGAAAGTTTCGGCGAAACACCCGAATTAGCTGAGATGTTGGGATCGGCGATTATACGAGGATTTCAGGGAGATACAATAGCAAATCCTTCAAGTATTTTAGCCTGCGCGAAACACTATGTCGCGGATGGCGGAACAACCGACGGGATTAACACGGGAAACGCGGAAATAAATGAAGAAACCTTACGTGCAATTCATTTACCCGGTTATATTAAGGCAGTCGAGAATAATGTAGCGACTGTGATGATTTCATTCAGTAGCTGGAATGGGGTCAATTGTCATGGAAATTATTACCTGATAGATACTGTTCTAAAACAGGAATTAGGATTTGAAGGTTTTGTTATATCAGACTGGGACGGAATATACCATTTAAACGGGTCTTATTCGGATAAAATTGAAACGGCTATAAATGCCGGAATAGATATGACTATGACTCCCTTTGACTATATTCAGTTTTATACCACATTAAAAAATCTTGTTGAAGAGGGGTACGTGAGTGAAGATAGAATAAACGACGCGGTAAGGCGCATCTTAAGGATTAAATTTAAAATGGGATTATTTGAAAGACCTTATGCAGACCGAAGTCTTTTAGATTCTATCGGAACCGAAGCCAACAGAGAAGTCGCTCGTGAGGCAGTTCGCAAATCTCTGGTTTTATTGAAGAAAAAGGATGGAATATTACCCCTATCTAAAGAAAATATCGATATTTTTCTCGCGGGAGAACACGCCGACAATCTCGGATATCAATGCGGTGGATGGACTATCACCTGGCAAGGTTACGGCGGAGATATTACCATAGGAACTACAATTCTGGAAGCCATGGAAGAAGCAGCACCTAGCGCAGATATATCATATTCTGAAAGCGGCGAATTAATCGATACGACAGCTGACATTGCTGTTGCGGTTATTGGTGAAACACCTTACGCGGAAGGAGCCGGGGATATAACTGATTTGAGTATACCGGACTCAACGATTAATTTAATCAGAAATATTAAAAACGCTGGCTTGCCTGTCGTTGTTATCTTGATTTCAGGAAGACCATTAATTATAGAATCGATCATTCCGTATTCTGATGCCATTATAGCAGCCTGGCTGCCGGGAACAGAAGGCAGAGGAATAACGGATGTGTTATTTGGCGATTACAATCCAAGTGGACTTCTATCACATAGCTGGCCGGCAGAAATGGAAGATATCCCAATTAATCTTGGTGATAGCGCATACAATCCATTATTTGAATATGGATATGGGATCACTGATTTATCTGATTCGCCTACAGGTTCTGCTCCGGTCTTTTATTCTGCCGCGGTCGATTCAAATGGAATCGAAATTAATGTAGCTTTTAATAAAAAAATGATTAAACCAGACAGCGGCTATTCGGATTTCGTTATCAATCAGAATGGCTCAAATAATATTTCTATAGAGAATATCGAAGTCGGCTCTAATGATTCGACAATACTTATTTTACAGCTTTCAGATACTATATACCAGGGAGATAATTTAACGATTTCCTATTCAGGGGTATCGGTTTTTTCTGAAGATGGGGGACAGTTAGGACCATTCGGACCGGAAAAAGTCTATAACAGATTAGATGAAGAAGCCGGAATTCTCGAAGAAGAAAATACTAATTCCACATATCAACTGATACAAAACTATCCAAATCCTTTTAATGCAGTAACTTATATTGAATTTAAATTACCGGTAAAAGAAAACGTCTTACTTAGTATCTATAATATCTCTGGTCAGGAAGTAAATACGTTGGTTGATGAAGAGCTCAATGCCGGAGAATATAGATACCAATGGAATGCTGATAAGTATCCCAGTGGGATATATTTTTATCGGCTTAAAACTCCTAAATTTACATCATTCGGCAAAATGATATTATTGAAGTAGTTTTTTAAAGAAATATTAAACCAAAAGAAAGATAATTGTACGCAGCAGTTAAGAAAGAAAAATCTTGACTTAATGATGATATTATTTAATTTTAGAGAAGCAATAACAATTTAAAGGAGGCATTATAAAACGTAGAGTATGTTTACTTATTATTTTATTAGGCATTATTTTATTTGTCGAATGTGCAGGTAAAATATCCGGAAAAGTTACAGACGTAAACACAGGCAAAGCTCTACCTTATGTAAACGTTTTAATCTTAGGAAAAAATATAGGCGCTGTAACTAATACAAATGGATTCTATACTATTTCAAACGTTCCGCCCGGAAGCTATTCTATGCAAGCCAGGCAGATGGGGTATAAAAGTGTTACTGTGATTGATGTTATCGTTGTAGCCGATTCAACGACAACAATTAATTTCCAATTATCTTCTGTGATAATTAAAGGGAAAGGAGTAAAACTTGGCTCGAATAAAAATATTATTAACAAAGATTTGCATCAAACTGCCATATCTTCATTTGCACCAGCAGTTGCGGGATTTGCCACGGTTTTACGTGACTCAGAATTTAAGGGGGATTCCAATATTGAATCAATTTTAGAACTGGCTGAAGGTTCAAAAGGTAAAGATGCTTTTGGGTATCGGGCTGAGTTCTTGAATATGGTTAAGAGGGCAAAATTTTTATTGAGTGACAAAACAGAAGGAGAATGAAATGAAAAAGTTGTTTTTGTCTCTATTTCTTTTAAGTATACCACTTTCTGCGGATCGTGGTTCTATCCCTTTTCGTCCCGACATAAGAATTTTTGAACCTGCTCAGAGAGCGATGATTGCCTGGAATGGGCAGGAAGAGATACTCCTGCTTTCGACGGATATGAAATCTTCGGATCCGACCGAAGTTCTTGAGGTTTTGCCACTACCAACAGAGCCGATTGTCAAGAAAGGGGACTTAGAAGTATTTAAAAAAGCCACTGTCCTTATAAACAAAAAACTCAGAGAACAGCATCTATTTATATCTAGGCGAAACGGAGGAAAAGGAAATCCACCTCCGGAAGCGGGGGAAATCACCTTCCATAAAAAGATTGGAGCACATGATATTTCCGTTGCCCATGTTTTAAATAAGGACGGTTTTATTACCTGGGTGGAAAAGTATCTCGATTCTTTGGGAGTTAAAAATCCAAAGGTACCTGAGGGGTTAAAAAAAGTTGTCGGGGAATATCTGGAAGAAAAATTTACATGGTTTGTTTTTGACGTTATCTCTTTAGATAAAGAATTAAGGACCAATGATGCTATACAATACAGATTTAAAACAGATTTTTTGTTTTATCCGGTAAAGATAATGAATACTGAAGAGGGATATACTTCTATGGATTTTTTAATCTTGACGCCTGAATTGTTAAGAGATTTCCCGGGTATTCCGATAGAAAAAATCGAACTTCAACACCAACCAATCTCTGTCACTTCAGATGAGCTGCGGAATTTAAATGAAGAAATGAATGAGCTTTTAGGTCAAGAAGAAGAAACAAAGCTCAGAATCTGGAAAATAGCCGGAATGATTTCTTCATTTACGGAGGATTTAATAGCAAGGTGATTTTAAGGAGAAGAAATGCGAAGAAGCAAGATAGGTGAAATTTTAGTTCTTTTTTCAAGTATAATTATCTGTCAGCTTGCCGGTGTTATTGGTTCTCTGTTTACGACTCCCTCTATACCACGATGGTACGCAAACATAAATAAACCTTCATTTAATCCTCCCAGCTGGGTCTTTGCTCCGGTCTGGACAACTTTATTTTTACTTATGGGTATTTCTTTATTTCTTATCTGGAGAACCGGAATAAATGAGAAAGATGTAAAAATAGCCGTAGCAGTTTTTATTTTTCAGCTCGTTTTAAATGCGCTATGGTCTTTTTTGTTTTTCGGACTCCAATCTCCTTTTGCCGCTTTTATCGAGATTATATTTCTCTGGATTACCATATTAATATCGATCATTCTTTTCTTACGTATATCCTGGGTGGCAGGTGTCTTATTAATACCCTATATACTCTGGGTAAGTTTTGCTTCAGTCTTGAATTTTGCTATCTGGCGAATAAATCTTTAAGTTTAACCACAGAGAGCACAGAGATACACAGAGAAAAAGAGAAAAATTATATTGTTGTTTTAAAAACTTCCCAACCCCAGAACCCAAAATTTATCTCACACAAAGACACAGAGAACACAGAGATTTTATTCTTGTTTTAAAACCATACCTTTATTATGTTTAAATATCGACTTTCCTGTTATGGGGTGCTCGAGTGAAAATAAAATTACCGTAACAATAAGAAGGACTATAATTACTGCGCAATTTTCTTGGACCTCACTTGGTTTATTGGACATCTTGAATATAGTTTGAGGCTGAGAATAATTATGCAAAGCGTGTATAATAAAACATGGCCACACGCTTTTTGCCCGCAGGTATAACCATCCGAATACATAGCTCAAAAGAATGATTTCTCCCAATATGATGAGCTTCCCCAAATTGCTGTATGCACCGATTACGTTTTCTGAATGCCAGAAGAACCAGACCACTCCGGTCACAATAAACGCGATATGCCACCCAAAGGGCGACAATTTCTGCACAAGATAACTTCGCCACCCAAGTTCCTCGGAAGATAAATAAATGATTACACCCAAGATATAACCTAAACTAGGAGGAGGTAATCTTACTGAATTTATTGTACAGAAACCCTGAGCCCAGAGCAAAAGTCCTCCAATGCCGTTCCATATTAAGGGTAAAAATATAGCTAATAACCAATACTTTAGTTTTACTCTCCGAATCCCGAGTCCAGCGTCCTGAAAACCTTCTTTTGCTATCAGTTTTCTCACGATAATTGCCGCCAGAAGTGGACTGAAAATCTGTAATGGAATAATTAGATCTCTAAGTACTGCTTCACTTATATCCTCAAAAGCTATCTCGGGTATCCATAAAAATGACAGAGCAATCACCACAAACATACAAATATTTCGGACTTGAACTTTTTTATCCATTAAAAAATGGGGGGTGGAGTGTGGCTCAGTGTTCTCTGTGTGTTTTTTATTTCTCTGCCTGCCCTGTAGGGAGAAACGACCGTATTAAGGTGCATTCTGTGGTTAATTGTAGTTTTGGGTTTCGAGTTTAGTGTTTCGATGAAAAAGATCCAAAAAATCTGCTTAGATCCGCGTCCCATTTATTTGTGGAATTTATGTGATTTGTTGTTAAGTTGTAACTCAATTATTTCTTTCATCTTTTTCGCTGACTCATCCCAGGAAAAATTCGCGGCCCATTTCTTCGCATTTTTACCCATTTCAATAACTAATTTTTTATCACCTAATACTCTTATAAGAATTTCGGACAAAGTCTTTGTATCACCAAAAGGGTAAATATATCCGCTAACTCCGTCTTTTACAGTTTCTCTAAGTCCGGGTGAATCAGGTACGATGGAAGGCGTACCGCTACTTTGAGCTTCTATAGAAGTCAAACCCCACCCTTCTTTTGGGGAAGTATTTACCGAGACCCACGAACTTGTAAGTAAATCCGCTTTTTTTTGCGCGGAAACAAAATTGGTAAATTCAATTGTGTTTTCGGTTCCGTTTTTCCGGGCAATCCTTTTTAGACGCGACAAATCATCTCCATCTCCAACTAAAATCACTTTTAGATCGGGTATCTCTTTCAGTATCCCGGAAATAGAATCAATTAAAACATCTATTCTCTTATATTTTTTCATCCTGGCAAGGCAAATGATTGTTGGGGTTTTTGTTAATTTTGTACTGGATTGGTAAGACTTTATATTGACTCCGTTATAGATTATTTTAACATTCTCTTTCGGTATTCCCATTTTTACTATTTCGCTTTTTGAGCTTTCCGATACGGCAATTATCGGAACATTTCTGTACGATTTTGGTATAAGCTTTTCCGAAAAATAGACATAAGAGGCAGAAATTGGGTTCGTCTCCGTATAGATTGTTTTTCCGAAAAGATGATGAATGAGCGCAACCCTTTTTTCCCGGATAAACTTTCCGCCAAAAAAAGGAATTTTATTCAGGTCTTCTATAACCAAATCAAACTTTTCGGTTTTAGTTATGTTTTTATATACTTTAGGAACATAGAAGTTAAATGTATTTCGGGAGCCAACCCTGTAGATTTTTATTTCGTCTATTTTTTCAAATTCGGGAGCTTCTTTAAAATGTGTGCATAAAAGAGATATATTAAAATCTTGAGTTAAACGTCTGAATATTTCGTGAAGGTGGACCTCTGCTCCTCCGGATAGAGGATTGGTCCAGTCCTGCCAATTTATGATTAATACACTGGGTTTACTTTTACCCTTTCCCCTCAACACGACCATCCTTAAGATATATCTTTCTCTTTCCTCGCTCGGCTACGTATGTTTCATGCGAAACAATTATAATTGTTTTCCCTTTCTCATATAGGTCTGAGAGGATTTTAAGAATTTCTTCCCCGCGTACCGAATCGAGATTGCCGGTCGGTTCATCCGCTATTATAATTTCCGGTTCGTTGGCAAGAGCTCTCGCGATTGCTACCCGTTGACGTTCCCCACCCGAAAGCTGGTTGGGGAGATGGTTTACTCTATCTCCGAGTCCTACATTTTCCAAAATCCGTATGGCTTTTTCTTTTCTTTCTCTGGGCGCGACTCTATTGTATATCATTGGTAAGGAAACATTGTACCATGCAGGTACATCCGGTAACAAGTAAAAATCCTGGAAAACGAAGCCTATAAATTCTTTTCTTATATCGGCAAGTTGATTTTCATTCATCTTATTTACATCCTTGCCCTGCAGGAAATAGGAACCTGCCGTAGCCACATCCAGACATCCGATTATATGCATCAGCGTAGATTTGCCCGAACCGGAAGGTCCGATTATTGAAATAAACTCTCCCTTATTTATGACAATATCGACGCCCCGAAGAGCTTGGACTTCAGTTTCTCCAAGAGGATACACTTTTGTTACGTCTTTCATTTTGATCAGTTCACTCATAACGAAGAGCCTCCACAGGGCTCAGCTTCGATGCTTTTCTTGCCGGATAATAACCGAAGAAAACTCCGATACTACAACAAAAACCAAAGCCAAGAAAAATTGACCATATGGGGATGTAAAAAGGGAGATTGCCATTACTCATAATAGAGATTAATTTTGTAAGTGAAGCACCAAGAAAAATCCCTAAAAACCCGCCCACCAGACAAATCACTACGGATTCCATCAAGAATTGACCCAGAATTTCGCTTGATTTTGCCCCTATTGCTTTTCTGACTCCTATTTCTCTTGTCCTTTCCGAAACGGAAACAAGCATTATGTTCATTATTCCAATTCCGCCTACTATTAAGGAAATCCCGGCGATTGCAATCGAAATTAAGAATATCGTCTTAGTCAACTGATTAAATTGGTTTATCATTGCCTCTGAAGAATTAATTGAGAAATCATCTTCTTCCTCCGGTTTTACATTACGGACTCCCCTTAGTATCCACCTTATTTCCTCTCTCGCCTCTTCTTCATTTTCAGCATAGATTGCTATTGTAATAGATATTCCCCTTCTGCCTGTAAATTCTGCCATTGTTGTAAAAGGAATCATTGCAACGTTATCCATACTATGCCCCATCATCTCTCCCCGTTCTTCGAGAATTCCGATAACATTAAACTGTCTTCCCTGAATTTTAACTTTATTGCCAATTGGATTTTCCTCAGGAAAAAGAGTGTTTACCACATCCTGACCTAAAACACAAACGTGTCTTTTATATTTTATATCATCTTTTGACAAGAAACGTCCAAGACTTACGTCTTGATTAATTATCTTGGCAAAATCTTCAGAAGTTCCGTTTGCATCAACTTCAGGCGCTTCTTTCTCTCCTCTTTCCATGTTCAATCTTCTCCCAATAACTGGAGATACATATTCAAAAGAAGTACCATATTCTTTTAAAGCCTGTACTTCCTTTGTGTCTAAGTTACTCCTCTTTCTAATTTTATTCCATTCTTCCCTGCTCCTATGTCCCGAAAACCAGGGATATTTATCTACATATAGAACGTTTGCACCCAGTTGGGAGAAACTGGTAGCCACGTTCTTTTTAAGACCCGAAATTACTGACATCACACCGATTACAGTCATAACTCCTATTACAATACCAAGAGTTGTAAGAAGAGAGCGAAGCTTGTTAGCCTTAATCGACTCTATTGCAGAGCGCAGGATTTCAATTAGAAAACCTCTAAACATTTTTAATTATCCTTTAAGCTTTTTTCCTGTTCAGCTTTATTCTCTTCTTCAGAAGTCTTTTCTTCTTTTTCCTCTTCCCAGGTTACTTTTTGATTGTCCGTAAGATTCATCAAAATCTTAATAGGTCCGGTAACAATGAGATCGTTTTCCTCTAATCCTTCCTTTATTTCAACCCATTTTCCTTCCGTAATTCCTGTTTTGACCTCTATGAATTTTGTTTTTTCTTCTTCTATTTTATACACTCCGCTCTTTTTATCTTTTGTGACCAGGGATTGTAGAGGTACCCGAAGAACACTGTCCTTTTTTGCGGTTACTATCTCACAGTTCGCGCTCATACCCGGCAGCATTCCGGGATGATGGGGAATCGCTATTTTTACTTCAAATTCTACAGCTTCTGAGGTAGTTGCTGCTTTCGGCATATTTGCTTTATAGTATACGGTACCGGTAAACGTAGTATCCGTAAAAGCATCCACAGTAATTCTAACTGTATCTTTGATTGATACGAGAAGTATTTCGCTTTCGTTTACATCGGCAACCATTTCCATTTCTCCGAGGTCCGAAACGGTTAATATTATAGAACCGGGATTGTTTATAGTTCCCGCCACAACCACTTCTCCTTCCTCCTTATTTATATTCATGACAGTACCTGAAATTGGAGAGCGGATGGTAGCCCTTTCAAGCATCCTTTTTGCTCTTTTTAGTTCGGTTCTTGCATTCTCAAGATTACTCCCGGCAAGTTCTACTTCAGTTGAAACATTATCGTAGTTCTCCCTGGAAATCAATCCCTTTTCATACAGTTCTTTTTTCCTTCCCATTTGTCCTTTTTTGAATTCAAGATCAGCTCTCTGAGCGTTAACATTAGCCTGAGCTCGCTGGTATGCTGCATATTGCTCAGTAGAATCTAATTTTACCAGGATTTGCTCTTTTGTAACCCAATCGCCTTCTTCTACAAATAATTTAATCACTTCTGCTGTAACCTCGGCATTGATTTTTCTTTCTTCTTTCGCGTGAATTTCTCCCGGGGCGGAAACTATTTCTTCAATTTCACCTCGCGAAACCTTTGAAGCTTCAACTTTTACCCCGCCTCCCTTCTTTACATTGGCTAAAATTATGACAACGAGTATCACAATCATTGAAGCTGCGATAATCCACTTTTTCTTATTCTTCATATAACCTCCCCATAAGCCTTTTCAATCTATATAGAGAAAGATACCAGTCGAATCGAGCTTCGGTCAGAGAATACTGAGCTCTTAGCAAATCCTCTTCGGCTCCTAACAATTCAATCATTGACGATTCTCCCAGGCGGTATCTTTCGCTTGCGGCTTTATGACTTTCCTCGGCAAAACTCAAAGTAGTCTCTGCCAGCTGTAATTTTTGCTCGGCTTCTACAAATAGCATATAATCTTCTTCGACCGAAATACTTAATTCCTTTTCTCTCTCTTTTAATTTTAGATCGGCCAAATCCACTCTCATTTCGGCTATAAGGATGTCATTCACTCTGGAGAATCCCGTAAACAAGGGTACGGATATTGAAAATCCTACTGAATAATCGTAATTGGTCCGTATGAGGGGTACACTGGGCACTTCATCATCCTGGTATTGATATACCGCTCCGAAAGAAACCGTGAAAAGGTTATTCATTGAGGTGTTAGTAAAATCAAATCTCGCTTTCTTTACCTCGGAACTATACTCGTTAAGAAGAGGATCTTTCTTCATAGCTAAGATTAGAACGGAATCCTTCTCAGGTATTTTAAAATCAATTTCCGGGTCTTCCAATAAAATGGAATCCCTTGCCTCGAGTCCAATAATTTTCTTCAGCCTGAGCAGATAGACCTTACGATCCTTTTCGGTTTCCATAAGATCATACTGTGCCTGTAAATTGTTTACTTTTCCCTGCAGGACTTCAGCGTTGGAAGCAGAGCCAAGGCGTTTTTTTTCTTCAATGAGCTCTAAATTGTTTTCTGTGCGTTTTACCGCTGTTTTCCTACTCTCTAATAATTTTTCGAGCTTAAGCGTGTTAAGATACCGGGATACGATTTCATATATTGTCTGATCCCGGGTCTCTAGATAAGAAAAATAGGCTGAATTATTTCCATAGTGCGCCGAGAAGGCATTTAAGAAATCACCCGGAGTTAAATCCCATTCCATTCGAAAGTTATAATAGCTATCCGTAGAATCATAAATTTCTACTCCGTCAATTCTTGAGCGGGTCCGGGCTTCCACATACCCGGCTGACGCGGAAGGAAGAAGGGTTGAATATGCGGAAGCGTTTGTTTTTTGTCTTATCATAAATTCTTGTTTTGCCTGCAGGTAAGAAGGACTCTCCCTTAGACCCATTTCAATTGCATCTTCCAGAGTTAAATTGATGGAAAGCAAGATAAATAAGATCACATCATCCCCCTCTCGCGAAGAGAACACTAAATCCGAGGGATAAGATATAAAGTATTACTGCAGCAGTAATTGCTTTTTTCTTGGATATACCGCTAATTTCCGAGATGCCGTAAGCTATCAATATAAACTGCCATATGGTGAAAACTTCTATTCCCGAAACAATTGCGTAAAGTTTTGGGTTTTCGGGACTGAAAAATAAATTAAGACCGGTAGCAACGCTCAAATCTCGAAAAGTCATTATATTGGGTATGCCGCGAACTAATAGGAGAGAGGTATTCAATATACTTCTTATTATCTGTATAACTGAAGAGTAGGCATATAAATCGAGTGCTTTTATGTAATTCCAGTCCGCGCCGAAAGAATTTCCGAGAAACCAGAGAATTAGAGATATAAGAAGAAATCCTATTAAAGTTGCAATTGGAGCCACTATATATTTTATTAATTCCGCAGCTTTGGGTATTTCTCTGCCTTCTCCACCCATTTCAGCCATCTTCTGCATCATAATACGAGACGTTGCAGGGGAGCTAACCCAAAGGAATATTAAAGTTACAATAACAAGACCAATAAACGGAATCCACCAGTCGTCTTTTTCCTTTATGTGTTCGAATGCCTTCCCCGGTTCAATTATTATGTTTATAAGATTACTCATTTTTCCTCCTTTTAAAATATTACTCATTTATTATAAAAATATTCAATTATATGTCAAGTAAGCGCCCAACCCCATCCCCAAAAAAGTAATGTCACACAGAGGCGCAGAGAACACAGAGCCCAACATCACCCAACCCCAATTTATTGTGTTTATTCAACCCCCCACCCACAACACCTTAGAAGGAACAACAAATCTCACGAATATTACGAATAAAGATTTTTTTATTTTTTCCTAAATCCTAAACCCCAATTTATTTTTGCTTCTTTTTTCTTTTTATTATATCTTCCATATTCTTTAGATAATCAGTGAAGGCTTTTCGTCCTTCTTTTGTTAAATTATATACAGTGTTTGGCATTTTATTGATAAATCTTTTGTTTATATTCACATATCCCGCTTCTTCGAGTTTCGAAAGGTGAACGGATAAGTTTCCTCTTGTAAGTCCACTTAAACGAAGCAGAAATTTGAAATCCGCTTCTTTTACTCCAGAAAGAATCGTAAGTATAGCAAGCCGGCTCGGCTCATGAACCAATCTCTCCAGCGCAATAATATCTTTGATTATTTTTTTGTCCTCCATCATACAGTCGATTTCCTTTTAAATTTTGTATATACTATAATCCCGGAAATCAAAAAAGTACACCCCAATATATATATCATTAAAAACAGACCGTCATCCAGGGTTGAACCCAGAAAATAATTTACTCCGGCAACCAAAAGAGGTATCAGAGAAAAAACCAAAAATCTTATTGGCTTCCCAGCTTGTATATATTGAGCAATAAAAACGAAAAACATCATAAACCCGAGGGAAAAAGTTGAAATTCTAGATGACAGGGAACGGAAACTAAGCACATAAAAACCAAAAAACAAAAAAATTACGACCGTAAGAATCAAAACCGTCTTAGGATTATAATCTCTTCTAGCAGAGTAACCCGCTCTATTCCACACAACTTTTTCTTTAAGTTTACGGACCAACCAAAAGGCTCCCCCCACTATAGCCAAAACCACAACCAGCCTTAGAAAGACCATGCTTAAACGAGAACCATGCAAAAATTTCATACCCGGGGAAAGAAACACCAAACCAACTATCAAATAAAGCATTCCGAAACCTATCTCGAATATACCGTCTTCATACCAATCCTTATGAACCTTCTTCTTCAAATCTTCTACGTCCTCTGTTTGTTTCTCGTTTTCGCCACTCATCATATCCCCCCCTTGAATCTTTTATACACTCCTACCCCAAAAATTAGAGAAACGCAACCCACCGTAAAAACTATAATAACTATGCTTTGCTTCCAGAATACACCAAGAAGAGCGCATATTCCTGCAGCAAAAAGGGGGATAAAGGAAACATACAAAAACCTTTTTATCCCTCCGGCCTGGAAAAACTGAGAGATACCACTAAAGAAAAAGACTCCACCGAAAAAAAGAGTAGCAACTTCGGAAGTAAGGAAAGCAACACTAAACACAGCCAAGGCACCAGACAGAAACGCTAAGCCCAGAAAAACCCAGAATGATATAGGATAGTATTCTTTGGTTATAGAATAACCTATCTTACTCCAGACCAATTTTGCTTTAAGTTTTCGGGGGAGCAATATGCCACCAATAAAAGCTATGGTTCCATAAATTAAAATCCAGATAACCGTGTATAAAAGACGAAACGGCGTCATCTTGTAGAAAAGTATCATCGAACCGAGAAGCAGATAGGTTATACCGATACTGATTTCAAACAATCCATCTTCATACCAGCGCCGGGTAACTTCTTCTTTTAACTCTTTTATGTTTTCTGATTTTTTTTCGTTATAGCTATCCATCATACCTCCTTTCTTCTAAATTTCCCGTAAACGATAAAACCTGAGACAATAGAAGCACAGCCCAAAATAAAAAGCATAAGATAAATTGCCTGTGGGTAGAAAAGGCCCAGAAGAACATTGATTCCTGTAATCATGAGAGTCAAGACAGAGAACGCCAGAAATCGTTTTGCTTTTCCTGATTGAAAAAACAAAGCAATATACGCAAAAGCGATAGCAGTTCCAGTTAATAAAATAGTAACTTCAGATGATAGGAACTTTCTACTTAAAAGAGCAAAGATGCAAAACCCAAACCCGGCAAAGATGGAAATTTTTACCGATTTTGGACAAGCGTTCGAAGGAATAGAATAGCCGGTTTTCCCCCATATATATTTTTCCTTGAATTTTCGATTAAGCCAGAAAAAACCAAAGACTCCAATTACCATAAGAATAACTTGAGAGGAAAAAATAGCTAAGAAAGTATTCGGCAAAAACGGTATTTTAGGGACAAAGTATCCCAAACCGATAAAAAACATCACTATGCCGAAACTTATCTCGAACATTCCGTCCCTCCACCAGGATTTACAAACATCTTCCTTCAAATTTTTGATCTCTTCTAAATTTTTCTCGTTAAGCTCATTCATTATATCCTCCTCCTCCTGTTTGTTTTGTAATTTAGTTTATACTATAAACAAGTTTATGAATTTGTCAAGGGGTTGATTTCTTAGGGCTGTGCCCTAAGAAAGACCGACGACCACAGACGGACGACGGAGAAGCCTGCAATTTCTACATTTTATGCATGTTGAAACTTTGAGTTATGGGTTAGTAAAAATAACAAAAAGATATCCAGTTAATCCTTTTTTTGATCTGCGTCCCATTATTTGGTGTGGTGTGTCTTTGTGTGAGAATTAGGTTTCGCTGAAAAGACCGGCCGACGACCGCGGACGGACGACGGGAGTTAAATTTTATTCAGGCAATCCTCTATCCTGTTTAGTCCTTCTTTTATCTCTTTTTCGTCCAGAGCATAGCTAAGACGGACTCTGGAGGGAGCACCAAACCAGCTGCCTAAATATACTATTACCTTATAGTCAGTGTAAAGCTTACTTACAAATTTTTCAGGTTGAGGGACTTCTGGCAGCACATAAAAAGCTCCTTCCGGTTTCCACAGATCAAGCCCCATGTCCTTTAATCCCTGGTATATTATGTCTCTTCTCTTTCTCCATATCTCCAGTTGTTGCTCCACATATGATTTTGGGCTTTTCATTGCCCTTAAAGCCATATCCTGTCCGACAAGATTAGTGTTCATAGAAGTATGGGTTTTCATCTCTATTGCTTTATTTACGAATTCCTGGTTGGGGCTCCATAAGTACCCAACACGGACGCCGCACATTGCATAAGTTTTCGAAAAGGAGTTTACCGTAATTACGTGGTTGCCTTTGATTATGTAGTTTTCTCTCTCGTAAATGATATCTTTATAAACTTCATCAGAAACGACATATATACCCAGTTTTTCTGTAACGTCTTCTATTTCTTTTAACGTATCGATGGCTTCGATTCTGCCGGTGGGATTGGAGGGGGAATTTATTAAAACTGCCTTGCATCCCCTTATTTTTTTTCTGAAATCGTCAATGTCAATTCTACCCTGCTTTAAATCGGTATAAACCGGTTCCATTCCGCCGTATTCCAGAATCGGGGGATACGAGTAATAATAAGGTCGCGGTAGTAGAACCTTTCCGTTATCCATAACTCTGAAGATTAAGTCCAGAGCTTCTGATGCGCCATTTGTAATTACAAAATTCTCAGCAGAGGAAGCAGGATATTCATCCGCTAATGATATTCTTAAATCCGTACAACCCTGAATGAGTCCATACCTGAGGTCACGTCTAATATCAATGCCTTCTATAGCCTCTCGTGGAGGGGGAAGATCCGGTTGTCCGGAACCAAAGCTGATAATTCCATTTCCCTGCTTTCCGATAAAAACTGACGGGCTCGTTAAGTTTAATTTTATATCCATAATTAATCCTTTAGTTTCCTATTCCTCCATTATCATATTACAAAGAAATTCAACTAGTTCTCTACTTTCCTCCGAGTAATCTCTGTACCATTATATGCTTGATTGTAAAATATGTCAACGTTTTTTTAGTTAGTGGGTTAATGGGTAGATGCGTTGATGAGTGTTAAACAACAAAAATATTTTTTTATCTGTATCAATCTGTGGCTAATTAGTTGTTGTGGAGGGTTGACAAATTGCCTTATTTAGTCATCTTACTAAACAGAAAATAAAATCCCAAAAAAGGAGGAAACATGGGTACTAAAGGAAGAGAAATTGTAGGAGTTAACGTAAAAAAACTTATCGAGTTACTTAATAAAGCTTTAGCCGACGAGTGGCTTGCTTATTATCAATATTGGATAGGTTCTAAGGTAATTGTCGGTCCGATGAGGGGAGTTGTGGTGGCAGAACTCGTCGAGCACGCAGGAGATGAATTGAGGCATGCGGAAATGCTTGTGGAAAGAATACTTCAACTTGGCGGAACTCCAATATTAAAACCCGAAGATTGGTATAAAATGACGAATTGCGGTTACGATGCTCCTGTTGACCCCAAGGTAAAGAAAATTTTGAAACAGAACATAAAGGGAGAGCAGTGCGCGATAGATGTTTACAAGAAGCTGCTTGACTTTTTGGGCGGTAAAGATTTTATTACTTCCAATATGGTAGAATCTATACTTGCAGACGAAGTCGAACACGAAGAAGATCTTCAGGCAATAGAAGAAGACTTAAAATAAATAAAGTAAAGATAAAGAGTTAAGTAAATTAATAACAGGGGTTGGGTGAAATCTATCACTCAATCCCTTTTTTTATGCCTTTGATTGCTAATAGAGAGATTCTCTCTTGTATACTAAATTATTTTTATGCTTTATTGACAATATTCCCCTATAGGTAATATCCTGTTTTTTCTCGTTATATACACATTCCGAATCAAGAAACGGCAGATAAGTCTTGGCTTCGGGTGTTGGGATTTTGATGTAACTCTCATCGACATGTAAAATCATTGTGTTCTTTGGATTTTTATCCTTTTCCTTGTTCTCGAGAAATATTCCATGGTTTCCCAATTTTACCAATTTGCTTTTATAGGTACACATATTAGTAGGGTTACTTTCAACTAGCTCTCCATCCTCATGATTAGTTCTTTTAAATGCCGCGCCTACTTCTACTGAGATTTCTTCCCCAAGTAGTTTTTCAAGACCCGGAATACTCCGGAATTCTGCATGCAAATCTATACCCATCGAACCTCCGTTATTCTTTACCTTCCCAATATTCTTCGGCTTCTTTTTCCATATATTCCAATCTGTCGTAGTAATCGGGAAATTCATTGAGATGCGCAAGAGCAATTTTTCCGGTGGTAAGGGGATCGTCATTACTAACATTGGTCAATTCATCTATTTTTCCATGTTCAAGTTCAACGTCCATTCCCATTCTAAATTGTTCTACATCAAATTTGTCCCACTTTATACCAAGTTTTTCTCCGATGGATTTTGCGTCTTCGTAACTAAAAGTTTTCTTTGATGACATCTTTACCTCCTCCTCCAATTTTTTTGACAGGCACATTAATTTTTCTCAGAAGTTATTATTGTTAAAAATATTCGCGTAGTCCACTGTACCCTTTATGTATGCATTCTACAAAATTTTGATAAGATGTCAAGGGTAAAAATCGTCGTGCGAGACGCGTCGTGAGTCTTGCGTCAAAACAAAAACCAAATTAGCCACGGATTAACACAGCTTGTCTTCCCTATTCGCTACTAATCCTCTATAACAGACACAGATTTTCACAGATAATCAGTCACAATAAGTCAAGCCCATTATTTAAATATGAATATAAAAAAAATTAGATATTGGTAAGTCGAAAATTTGTTTTGGATAAAATTAAAAATTAATGCACCGCCCCCATATTTCGTTACATCTCATATTGACTTTGCTATCTTAACCGTTTTTTAGGTTTTTCATATCTATTTTTATATTTTACCCTCTATGTATTTCACAGCATCTTCAACAGTTTTAAGATTTGCTGCATCTTCATCCGGAAATTCGATATTAAACTCTTCTTCGAATGCCTGAAGCAGTACAACATAACCGAGACTATCTACTCCAAGGTCGTCCGCAAAAGAGCTTTCCGGAAAAACTTCTGTTGGCTTTACATCCATTTCTTCCGCCAAAATTCTTTTTATTTTCTCAAATACTGACATGGTATACCTCCTATAATGTATCCGGGTTCAATAGTATTTTTATCTCGTTCATTATTTTCTCGGTTACAATTTTCAATATTTCTTTATTATAAGGTTTGCCATAATGTTCATCAAAATAGAGCGGTTTCCCAAATTTGATGAGTACTTTGTGCGGTCGGGGAACCCTTTGCCCTTTTGACATAACATTGAAAGAACCAATTATCGCTACAGGAACAACAGCCGCTTTTGCCTGCAAAGCAATGAATGCTGTCCCTAATTTTGGCTCCTGTAAAGAGCCATCTAAACTTACCGTTCCTTCAGGATACATATCAATTACATGACCATTTTTAAGAATACTGACAGCGGTTCGGATGGCTTCTCTATCAATTTCCGCCCTTTTTACGGGAAAAGCGTTCAACTTTCTAAAGACAAATCCCGCGAAGCGTTTTCTGAACAGTTCCTCTTTGCCCATTGTATGGAGTTGTCTTCTAATCGCGGTCCCAAGAATAAACGAATCTGAATCACTGGGATGGTTTGGTGCCAGGATTACGCCGCCTTCCTCCGGGATGTTTTCTATATCAATAGTTTGTAGCCTAATATAGGCTACTGATATAACACGCAAGATTGAATGTATAACCGAATAAAACATCTATATCCTGATAGGTTTAGGTTTTCTTTGAATTGCTTCTATTTCTATTTCTACCTCATTATTAAACCACGAGGTCATGATGCATTCGAGTTTCTCTCTTTTAAAATTATACATTTTTAAAGTTATAAATTTCTTCATATTACAATAATAACTTATGGGGAATTATCTTATTTGTCAAGGATTGACCTTTGAATTAATTGATTGGTAGTGTCTAGAGAGTAGGGAGTAGTTAGTAGTTAAAAAAACAATAAATAATAATCCTGTAAATCGGTGTTAATCTACGTCCCATATTCAGGATTTGAGGGTTGGGATTTAGTTTTGACTTTGGACGTTGGACATTGGACTTTGGACTATTTATCATACATCAAAAATAACCCGCGCCTGATATTCCTCATTAATCTTCTTAATCTCAAGCTGATGGTATGTCACTGCTTTTATCTCCGTTCCTTCTTTTATTTCTTCGATCGATGTAATGTTCCCTTTAAGATTAATTTTATATCGATCCTTTTTAATCTTAACGGAACACGTAGAAGGCAAAAACAACTCTTTTTCAAAAAAATATATAATTTCTTCAAGAACACTGACAAGGGCTGTTTCTATATTTTCTTCTTTAATGGAAAAACCTTTTTCGATTACCGGCTGGATTTGTATTCCGCCGGATAGTAAATCAGCCGTAGCGTGGATTGCTTTCATGAAAATTTCAGAGAGAGAATCCCCTATTAATTTTATACCAATATCCGCCGTGTGGTCGAATATTTCGTAATCTTTATCCAAGTTCATAGACATGTTTGATTAAACGGGGAAACTCATAGTAAATTTGTTTAATCATATAAATAGCAGGCATTTTTACTCCTATGACTTCTATTGTTTTGCCTCTTAATATTTTTCTTGCAAGATAACGGGTTCTGAAAGAATGACTTTTATCGGTAATTATCCATACTTTTTTCGCGTTCCCAATAAGTTTCTTTGAATTTATAAGATTCTCCGGCGTGGTTTCCGATTTTTCTTCCGGTATGGCTTTTAGATTGGAATGTTCTTTCATCCAGTTAACTTCTTCTTTTGTGCCTGAGAAAATTATTTTAATATTATTGGAATTTTTTAATTTTTCTTCCGCGAAGTTTACTCTTTTTTTTGTGAGTTCTCTGTCCTTGCACCCAAGAACTATGACTGCGTTTTTGTCTTTTACCACTTCTCTAAAATTTTTGTTGTAGTTTTTTTAAATTTATTTCCAACCGAGTACGCTGACAGGATATTTTCTTTTATGGGTTCTAAGGGCTTTTTCGTAAAAACAAGTGCGATTGTTTCATTCTTTTTTACTTCTTCACCTTCTACCTTTAAAAGTTTTATACCGGCTTTTAAATCTACGTTGTCTTCCTTTTTCTCTCTACCCGCACCTGTCTTTAAAGCGGCGATACCGATTTTGTACGCGTCTATTTTCTCGACAATTCCCTCTTTTTCGCCTCTGATTTCAAAGGGATTTTCGTAAGTAGAGAGTCCGGATAGATCACCTCCATGATGATGTACCATACCTTCGAATCGTTCAAAAGCTTTACCGCTTTCAAGCACCTCCAAAACTTTTCCCTTAATTCCCGCAAGCGAACACATTTCCTCCGCAAGAATTGTCGTAATTTCAACAGTATCAGGGTAGTCATTTACGTTACCCTTCAATATCTCAACGGACTCAAACACTTCAGGAGCGTTTCCGATGGTTCTTCCAATTGGCGAAGACTGGTCCGTAAAAACTATCGTCATTTTCGTTCCGAGCTCTTCACCCACATTTTTCATCATTTCGCCCAGCTTTTTTGCCGAATCGAGAGTCTTCATAAAAGCGCCTTCTCCTACCTTAAGGTCTATAACAAGACCGCCTAAATCTTCCGCGAGTTTTTTGGAAAGAATGCTGGAGGTAATAAGAGGTACCGATTCTACGGTTTCCGTCGCGTCTCTTAACGCGTATAACTCTTTATCCGCGGGAGCGATTTCTCCTGTCTGTGAAATAATGGAACATCCAACTTCCTTTAAAACTTCCTTAAATTTATCAAATGAAAGAGCGGTTTCGTAACCGGGAATTGCTTCCATCTTATCGGAAGTTCCACCCGTATGCCCGAGACCCCTTCCCGTAATCATTGGAACGATTATCCCCATTTCCGCTGCAAGTGGCGCTAAAATTAAACTTATTTTATCTCCAACACCACCTGTTGAATGTTTATCGATTTTCTTACCCTTGATAGCCGACAAATCGAGTTTTTTACCTGAGTTCAGCATGAAATACGTAAGGTCTTTTGTTTCCTCTAAATCCATGCTTTTATAAAATATTGCCATTAAAAGGGCGCTTATCTGATAATTCGGAATTTTTTTACTCGTGACTCCCCGGATAAAATATTCTATGTCGGATTTATTGAGTTTTTGCCCGTCTCTTTTTTTTCTGATTATTTCCCGCATGGGATTAAGTTAATTTGAAAGAGACTATTGTCAAGAACACCCCGCACACCGAGTTAATCTTACCGCAAAGACGCAGAGAACACAGAGAAAAAAACTATATTTTTGTTTTTTTACTATTTGACTATTTTTCAATTCAACCATTTAACTGATTCGAAGAATCCCAGAATGGAACTACGGGGCATTTTGTCAGGTCAAATTAATAAAGAAGAAGAAAAAAAAGAATTTAATGCCTGGATAGAACAAATTGTAAGAAAATTTTAGTTTAAAAAAAGGAGGTCAAAATGAAAAAGGTAAAATGGGTAGTATTTAACTCTTTATTGTTTTTTTTGTTTTTACCCGGTAGATTGAGCGGAGAAGAGATAGGCATACTTCCTTTTAGAACAATAGGTGTTGAGAGTTATATAACGGAAGCATTCTATGATCTCCTGGAATCCGAACTCGATTATTATGACCACAAAGTGGTATCGCCGTATGAAATAGAAGATTATCTTGGCAGACGGGTAGTATGTTATAACAAAGATTATGCTGCCGATTATGGAAGTTCGTTGGGTCTCGAGAAAGTGATATTCGGTTCTATAACAAGATCAGGCGAAAAATATATTATTTCAGCCGTAGTCGTTAAATCCAGAACGGGAGAAGTACTTCTTAGAGATAAAATAACCTTGGAAAGCGAGGAACACTTAGATGCGTATGTCTATAGCCTGGCTGAATCTATTGAAATAGAAGTATATGGAAAAGATATTTATTATAGCCCCTGTTGCAATCGCACTTACACCACCGTCTATATCGGAACACGCTATCCGCGACGTGTTGTATGGAGAAGACCACGCAGAAGCTTAATTAACATACGGGTACCTTTATTCAATATAGATTTCGGGAAACCTCATTACGTAGCTCATAATAAACCCCCACAGAGGAAGCCTGTTTATGAGAAACCGAAAAAAGGAAAACCCGATCATGGGAAACCGAAGAAAGGAAAACCCGATCAGGGAAAATCAAAGGACAAAAAATCCCATAAGAGGTGATGAGGGAGTGGGGAGGACGATGGGATTAGAAGCAGAGCGAGTTGGTGGTAAGTGATATGTGCTATGAGGTAGGTGATAGGTGATAAGGATTAAGTGATAAGTGTTTTGACTAAATCCTAAGACTTGAAAACTAATATATCACACAGAGGCACAGAGTTTTTTGTTTGTTTTCCCTCCCTAACCCTCTAACATCCTAACATTCTAACCTATAAAACCTTTTCACATTTCAATGCCTGATTCTATAGTCCTTTAAATCAAAAACTATACCCAAGCCTCAATCCATAACTTTTCTCTGTCAGATTTATCTCAGGGCTAAGGTGAAGACCGCCGTGATCACGTACTGACTGATTGTATTTTTGAGCTGCGTCCGGGGCAGTCCATATATCATATATCCCGGAAGCTAAGATTCCTATACACGCAACTCCAGCTATTACCGTACAAGTTATCGCCGCCTCCATCTCCTCATCTGCATCAGTAGTATAAACCTTAGCTATACCTAAAAACCCTGCCCCTGCGATTCCAGCCCTTAAGCCAAAACTCGCAAAACCTCTCATATAATCACCCGCGTAAAAATGACTCATACTGGGACCGACGAAAACTCCCGTAATACATAAACCGATACTGGCTGGCATCATAAAATCGCCACCCGCAGAAGAGGAAACCGCAAGCGGCAAGCTGGGAAGAAGCATCGAACCCATAGACCAATACGCCGCGGTAGTAGGACTTTTCAATTTTACCGTTTCCCCTTCGCAAGTATAGGATACACAAAAAACAAATAACATTAAAAAAAACAAAACTTTACATTTCATAATAACTCCTCCCGTTTATTTTATTTTAATTTAAACTTTCCCTAAATATTTAAATATACAAAGTACTTTGTTATATAAAGTATTATGCTAATTTTTTAGAATTTGTCAAGGGGGAAAAATCAGAATTCAGGAGCCAGAAGTCAGAATCCCTACCCGCAACCTTGAAATAGCCACTGTTTCAAACGGGCTTTTTTTATTTTATTGCTTAACTACTTGACAGATTCAAAGAATCTACTATTGGAACGCAGATTTTTTATTAGGCCAATGTCCTAAGTTTAACGTTAAAAATTCAAAAAAACAGAAAAAAGTAACCCAGAGATATTTTAATGTTAATTTCAAACAGGAGGTAAAAAAGGATTAATTTAACCCCACCCCTTGACACTTTTCAAAGAAGACCTGACCCCTCAATATGACCCCTCAATACATTAGTAGGGGCATACTTGACTTTAACATTTAAAAAATTATCATCTAAATTAAAGAAAAAAAATGGCTTCAAGAATACTATTAATCAATCCCAACACTTACAGAACTCCCCCTGTTTTACCGGTAGGGCTGGAGTATTTAATGTCGGCATTAAAAAAACATAATCATCAATACGATATATTAGACTTCACTTTTAATGAAAAACCTTTAGAGAAATTACAGGATAAATTAGAGAATAAAACTTACGATATTATCGGCTTCTCAATAAGGAATATCGATTCCTGTCTTTATTTTAACAATGAATTCTTTTTAAATAAATTTAAAAAGATGATAGAAAGCGTAAAAAATTATAATATACCCGTTGTTTTAGGCGGTTCCGGATTTTCGGCGTCTCCCGATGAAATATTAGACTATTTTAAAACTGATTTTGGAATAACCGGTCCGGGAGAAAAAGCTTTCCCATACTTCTTGAAACTATGGGAATCGAATCGGCTGGACAAGAAAATAATAAGCGGTTGGGATTATGGGTTGGATGATGAACTGGAGATATTAAGAGCAGAAGAAATAAAATACAATCTTTATATAGAAAACGAGGGTATTGTTGGATTTTCGACTCACGCGGGCTGTTCTAATAGCTGCCCCTACTGCATAGAAGCAAACAAAAGGGTTTATTACAGGAAAACAGAAAATATTGTGAAAGAAATCGAATCTTTAACCAGTAAAGGTTATCATAATTTTCATTTATGCGATAGTGAATTCAATGAGAATTTGGATTTTTCTAAAGAATTTTGTGGAGCCGTAATTGAAAATTCACCGAAATTCAAATGGACTTTATATATGAAACCCTATCCTTATGACGAAGAATTATTTCGATTATTAAGCAAATCTAACGCGTCCCTTATAACTCTCTCGGTCGACAGCGATGAAAATATTCAATCTGAAAATCGATACTCTTATGATGATTTAGAGAAAATCATAAAATATTGCAAAAAATATGGCATTGAATTAGCGGTCGATCTACTAACGGGATACCCCAATGAATCGATTGAATCAACAAGGAAAGTAATCCGGTTTTTCAAAAAAAATCGGGTTAAAACAGTCGGAATAAATTTTTATTACCGTTTAATAAGAAACACAAAAATAACACATCTAATCGAAGAGAATCCGGTTATGCAAAAACAACTAACAAGACCTTACGAAAAAAATGAGAATTACCTTACACCTATTTTTTACAGTCAATATAAGAAAGAAGATATTGAAAAACTAATCAGTGATGATAATCTATTTAAAATCCCCGGAATAACTCCGGGAGTAAATTACCAACAAGAATGAATTAAAATAGTTTTAGTCCAATGTCAATAAATCGTTAGGTGGTTAGGTGGTTAGGTCGTTGGGTGGTTTGAAAAATCCGAACCAACGACCCCACGACAGACTGTGTGAAAACCAATCATCAAACGGCATTATATTCCATTGTATTCAATTCCAAGGGACAAAAAAGTCAAAAATTCAAGTTTTTTGGCGATATAACGCAAAATAGAAATAATACCT
>Ga0307430_1000323_pt1 | contig 43639 bp, 46 predicted proteins | sample SalMarWE160130MG_FD_202159 | JGI IMG/M metagenome (GOLD analysis project Ga0307430, IMG submission 202159) | Salt marsh sediment microbial communities from the Plum Island Ecosystem LTER, Massachusetts, United States - WE1603-130 | ecosystem: Environmental > Aquatic > Marine > Intertidal zone >...
GACTGCATACCTGCTTGCCGGCTTTTCGGGTTTTTCTGCAATATTTATTACTCTGCCGTCTTTTATTTCAGCAACGCCGAACCTTTCCGGATTATCCACTTCCTTTAAAAAGATTTTTGCACCCTTTTCCTGCCTGTTAAATTCTTTTACCGCGCCTGTGATATCACTCTCTATTACATTGTCACCGAGCATCACCGCTATTTTGTCATTATCTGCAAAATCCTCGGCCAGTTTGAGAGCATCTGCTATTCCTCCTTCTCCCTCCTGATAGGTATAACTTATATCCTTAAGGCCGAATTCGCTGCCGTTGCCCAGAAGCCTCAGAAAATCTCCCGCATTATTACCTCCAGTGACGATCATTATGTCACTCAGCCCCGCTCCCACCAGAGTCTTAAGAGGATAATAGATCATCGGCTTATCATAGACCGGCAGCAGATGCTTGTTGGTCACTTTGGTACAGGGCATAAGCCGTGTACCCAGACCGCCTGCTAGTATAACACCCTTCATGACTTGTATACTCACACTCCTTTAGATAAATTTATTTATTAAATAAAAAATAAAAATTGCTGCTGAAAGACAGACACAGTATACAGCAAAAACATTTAAATTTTTTCTTTTGGCAAAATAAACCAGGAATTTTATAGCAAAAAACCCCGAAATATAGGCACATATAAATCCTGCCGTAAGACTTAATACCGCAGGCCTGCCTCCAGCTGATATGATACTATAAGATCTTGAAAGTTCATATATAAAGGAACCAAGAATTACGGGAATTGAGAGTAAAAATGAAAATTTGACCGCATCACTTCTCTTTATACCGAAAAACCTGGCAAATGAGATGGTGGCTCCAGACCTTGAAATACCGGGTAAAATAGCCAGCGCCTGTCCTATTCCGGCTATAGCGGAGATAAAGAGATTAAATCTTACTTTGCCTGTTCCCCTTCCTGTAATATCGATGCTGCCCACAAGCCCGCTTCTTTCTTTTTCTTCTTTTTCTCCTGCGCCAGTATCATCACTAGATCTGTTGCCTGAGCTTTTATCCAGTCTGTTTTCAATACGGGCTCCCCTTATCTCGCCTATCCACAGGATAAGTGCAGTCACCAGCAAAAACACAGCTACGATGAGCGGCCTGGTAAAAAAACCTTCTACGTAATCATCCAGGAAAAATCCTGCAACCGCAGCCGGAATGCTTGCTATTATAATAAAGACACCTATCTTAAAATCATCCGAACTCCTTATTTTCCTTATGAATATGCCCAGCACCACCGCTTTTATTATCCTGTAGATCTCCCGGTAAAAAACTGTGACAACTGCAGCAAGCGTGGCAAAATGAACCGTGACCGTAAAGTAAAGAGGTATATAATCCCAGTTGAAAAAATATGGAAAGACCACCAGATGACCAGAGCTGCTTATGGGGAAAAATTCAGTAATACCCTGGATTATTCCTAAAACGATTGACTGTAAAATACTCAACTTATATAATGAATAAAATTTTTATTTAATAAATATATAATTAGTTTCTAAATATAGCATAAAACAATTAAAAATAAAAAATAGATATGGATTTTGCTAATTTCTTAGAATATATTTCTCCCAGAATAGCTACCTTCTTTACTGCTATGACTCCCATCGGAGAACTTCGTGCATCAATACCCATTGCGCTGGGGACATACGGGATGAATATTTTTGAGACCTATATAATATCGGTCATCGGAAACATGATTCCTGTCATTGCCATACTTTGGATCCTGGAACCGGTATCAAAATTTTTAATGAGCAGATTCAGACCGGCAAGAAGATTTTTCAATTGGCTGTTCGGCTATACCAGGAGACGTCATTCCAAAAGATTTGAAAAATATGAGAGTATTGCCCTGGTCAGTTTTGTAGGAATACCCTTACCGGTCACCGGTGGATGGACCGGAGCACTGATCGCCTTTGTTTTTGGTATACCGCGTAAAAAAGCACTCCTTCATATATTCATAGGAGTACTGATCGCTGGTATAATTGTGACCATAATATGCAAGACAGTGGGTTACGTGAAATTCATCATCGCAGGTTAATGATAAAAAATTACCTGCCGCCGACCATTATATCCCTTACCACCATTGAGGGGCTGCCAGTATATCCGCCCCAGGGTAAAAATAGAAGGTCCTTTCCTACTTTTTTTATACTCCTGCAGAAACTTAAGATATCTGTGGCAATGGTGACTTCTTTTACCGGATATTTGAGATTTCCCTTTTCGATCCATATTCCCTTGGCTCCCACGCTCATCTGCCCGGAAATGGGATTTACTCCCGAATGAAGTCCTATTATATCCATGACATAAAATCCCCTGTCGATACCGGCAAGAAGCTTATCAAAGCCGGTATTAGAAGGTTTAAGATAGAAGTTTGAAGTACCCACTATGGGAGTCGAACGGTAAGAAGCTCTTACTGCATTTCCTGTGGACAGGGTCTTATCCTTTCTTGCAGTATAGGTATTATACAGGTAAGTCTTTAAATAACCCTTTTCAAATACATGAGTTTTTCCTTTGGTGACTCCTTCCCCGTCAAAGGGTTTTGAAGCAAGCCCTGAAGGCAGAGTCCCGTCGTCAAATATATCTACATCAATAGAAAATATTTTCTTGCCTATCTTTCCCTTAAAAAGCGACTTTCCCTTCTGCACCGTATCAGCTGTCAGGCTTCCTGAAATGACCCCCAAAAACTGTGATGAGACAACAGGATCCAGAAGAAGATCGACCCGGCCGGACTTTATTTTCTTCCCTCCCAATACTGAAACAGACCGGCTGGCTGCAGTTTTTGCCACCTTCTCCAGATCCATATCAGAGGCAGCCCTGCCGTAGTCAAAAAAATCACCCGTTGAAGTGTCCTTGCCCTGCCTGGAAATGGCAGCCGCATAAATAAAACACGAAGTGGCCCTGTATTTATCACACAATCCGGCTGAATTAAGTATGGCTGTCTCATAAATGCCGTCACTGTATGTGACGTTATTAATACTTACGATCCTTTTGTCTTTACTCTTGGTAAGTTTCTCAAGCTCTTTTGCCAGGGCAACCTTGTCTCTGGTATTCAGCTTGAGCATATCTTCCCTGAAGAGCACACTTTCATCTATAAGTTTTTCCTTAAATTTAAATTCTTCTTCCCTCGGAAGATAATTATAATCCTCTTTTTTGGTGATTTTAGAGTTGGATACCGCCTTTTCAATACAGTCTTCAATACTACCAGTGTCAAGCACAGAAGTATATGCATATCCTATTGACCTGTCCTTAAAGATCCTGATCCCCAGGCCAATTGAATCCGAGAATGAAAGCGTTTCTACTTTACCGTTGAAAATCTCTATTTCGGTTTCTACCGAACCTGCCGAAAAAATCTCAAATTCATCTACGCTTTGACTGCCTATCCTGGCTGCTGTATCTCTGCATATCTTTAGCAACTTGCTGTCTTTGATCTTATCGCTCTTTTTATTCTGCATTTTAGCTCCCTGTCCCTCCAACAGTCATCCTGCTTACTTTTATGGTAGGCTGGCCTACCTCATTGGATACAGCCTGGCCGTTCTTTCCGCAGATGCCGGGAGCAAAATCCAGATCGTTTCCCACCGCTTCGATCTTTTTCAGTATAGCCAGTCCGTTTCCTATAAGAGTCGCACCCTTTATGGGAAAACTGATTTTACCGTTCTCTATCAGATAACCCTCGCTTATTCCAAACACGAAATCCCCCGTGGCAGGGTCGACCTGGCCTCCGGCGAATTCTTTGGCATAGATACCTCTGTTTACGGATTTTATAATTGAACTTTTATCCTGTTTTCCATTTGCTATATAGGTATTACTCATCCTTGGAATAGGGACATCTCTGAAGGACTGCCTTCTTCCGTTACCTGTCTGCTTTGCCTTCAATTTCACGGATGTTCTGAGATCATAAATATAGCTTGTAAGTATTCCATCCTTTATGAGTACTGTTTTTGAAGAGGGGCATCCCTCCCCATCGAACTTATATGAACCCCAAAGGTATTTAATTGTAGAATCGTCTGCTGCGGTCACTATATCACTGGCAATCTTCTTTCCAATCTGTCCCTTAAAGACTGAGGCATCCTTCATTACCGCATCAGCTTCCAGCCCGTGGCCGCATGCCTCATGAAAAATAACACCTCCGAATGCCGGCCCTATGACTACCGGAAGCTCTCCTGCCGGGGCACCTACTGCATCGAGCATCTTTACTGCGATTTCAGCAGCCTCCAGAGCTACTTTTTCGGGACTCTTTATATCAAATATTTCATAACCGCTTGTCTTTGCCAGTGATTTATATCCGGTCCTTACCTCTGTTTTCTTTTTGGCTACCGCATTTATTCCAAGAAAGGTCTTCACTTTTTCCTCATAAGAGGATATTCCATTGGAATTTGCAATATATACTTCTTCGGTAACATCTGAAAGATTAGCTGTGACCTGGATGATATAGGGGCTGAAATCCCTGGATTTCCTGTCAGCCGATTCCAAAATATCTTTTTTTGTATCCTGGCTGATCCGCTCAGGGAACTTTTTTATATCAGTGTGGTAGGAGCTTTCAGCGCTGGTGAGATCCATGACTTTTATGGAACTTGTCCCATTTACTGCAGAACTTAGTACCTTAGCTGCGTCCAGTAATTTTTCTTTTTGGAGTGAATCTACATAGGCATAAAAGGTGCTGTCGCCAGCCCATAATCTAAGCCCGCAGCCCAGCTCGTAACCGCTGCTTGAGTTATCGATTTTGCTGTCGTCCAGACGCAGTATGCCGGAAATCTTTTTTTGTACAAAGATTTCTGAAAAATCAGCACCGTTTTTAAGTAAGGTGTTTAAAATCTTTTTGGTGAGTTTGCTTCCGATCAATATAGTCTAATTCCTGTCTATGAAAGCTCTTCTTCAACTTTTTTTGCAGCAGCTTTTCCCTTTTTCATCACTTTTTTTACTTTTTGGCCCGTATCGCTGGATTTTGAACTCAAGACCTTGGAAATATCGGAAATCTTTTCTTTCCCTTTTCCAATAAATTCTTCACTTATGTCTCTAAGCTCTGCCAGTTTGCCCTTGCCTTTCTCCACGTATTCCTTTGTCTTCTCGGCTACTGTACCCAGGCTTTCCCGGCCTTTCTTAATGACCTCCTCACTTTTTTCCTTTATTTCCTTTCTGGTCTCTTTTCCGGATTTGGGTGCAAATAATATTCCTACTACAAAACCTACAGATAAACCGACTGCCAGTGTTATTAATATATCAGTAAAGCTGCTTCCACTTCTTTCTTCCTCTTTTTTATCATTCATTCTTTTTCTTCTTCCTCCTCCTCTTCTTCTTTACCTTCAGCATCAGTCTTTGAAAGACCGCTTATCAATCCGGCTGAAGCACTTATTATTTTAACTAAAGGACTGGTTATTAAGATCCTTGCCAGCCTTATTATTTTTTCAAGCTGCTCCACTATTGAGCTGATACTCTGGGTAAGATCTGCAATTGAACTTACTTCCACATTCAGACTGTCTACAGTATCATTCAACTTCTCAACAAGCGGGATCAGGCTTTCATCAAGCTTACCTGCCATATCCTTGATCCTGTTTATTAATTTAAATAAAGGTATGGCAATGATTATCCCAACAACAGCTAAAGCGGAGATTAAAATTATTGCAACCAGGCCTACTATTTCTAATGATGTCATTATTACCTCTTGAGTTAATATAAAAATAATCACTTAACATTATATATATTTTGTTTCTTTTATTCAAAAATTAAAAGAATTAATTTATAATAAGCTATCTGAAAATTATTTAATTAGATTATAAAAAGCGGGGTAAAAGGTAATATGAAATCTAAAAAAACAGCTTTGTTTTTTTTAATGGCAGGGATAATATCAATATTTTTGATCTTAAGTGTTTTCTCATGCACTCCTGCCGCCGGCGATAAAATAGACGTGACTCCGCCTCCGGGAGCAGAAGAGGATGCTGAAGAATTGGAAGAGCTGTACGAGCAGGTGGATTATGAAAATGCAGAGATCGGTGCGGAAATAACCGGTTACATACCATCTTTTTTATGCACCGACAGCGATAATTACATAAAAATTGAAATCAAAAACACCTCGGATTTTACCTGGAGAGCAGGCGGAGAAGACAGAGTCAGGATCAGCTATCATTACTGGGGCCAGGATGTGGATAACAGCGCATATGAGAACAACAGGACACCTCTGCCAGATGATCTGGAACCCGGTGAAAGCGCCTTTGTCGAAGTGCTAATCAATGCCGTGACTGAAGAAGGGATCTATATATTGCAGATCGATCCAGTAATTGAGGGATTTGATTACCTCTCAAACAGAGAAGTTGAAATGCTTCAGGGTAAAGTTTATTTTTATTCCTGCGCTGATTAGAGTGCCAAAAAAAGAAATTTACCGGGGCTGCAAACTGCCCTATACTATAAACTTTTCACCGACTATCTTTTCATAGGCAGCAATATATCTTTCGGTCGTTTTTTTAATGACTTCGGGAGGAAGTTTGGGAGGAGCAGAATTACGGTCCCAATCCGTACCAAGAAGATAATCCCTGACATATTGTTTATCAAAGCTATTCTGATCCCTGCCGGCTTCATACTCATCCAGCGGCCAGAACCTTGATGAATCAGGGGTCAATACCTCATCTGCAATTATAATACCATCGTCGGTCATGCCGAATTCAAATTTGGTATCTGCAATTATTATTCCCTGTCTCATGGCATATTCAGAGGCTTTAAGGTAAAGCTCTATGCTTTTTTCCTTTAAAAATTCTATGGTCCTGTTACCGAATATCTTTTTGGCTTTGTTTAGAGTAATTGTCATATCATGACCGGAAACTTCTTTGGTAGTAGGAGTAAATATCGCTTCCGGCAGCCGGTCGCATTTTATAAGGTTGGGCGACAGTTTTAAATCTCCTATCATTCCGGTCTTCTTATATTCTTCCCAGCCCGAGCCGGTTATATAACCGCGGACCACACATTCAATAGGATAAATATTTACTTTTTTTACTATGACCGACCTGCCTTTTAACATATCCTTGTATTTCTTTAAAAATGCCGGAAACTTATTTATATCACTTTCAATCAGGTGATTATCGATTATGTCCTTTAAATATTTAAACCAGAAAACCGAAATCTTGTTCAAAATGATACCCTTCAGCGGGATCAGCGACGGCAGGATATAGTCAAAGGCAGATATCCTATCGGTGGTGACTATCAGGATCCTGCCGTCAAAAGAAAACATCTCCCTGACTTTCCCGCTTCGCAGTTTCTCCAAATTTTCAATTTCCACATCTCCTATAACTTTCATGGACCCTCCGTAATTTTTATAATAATACCTATTCTACCATTGCACCTCTTAATGCGTGAGAACAGATGCAGTCTCTTTTGCCTGTTATTTTTGAAATTGATTTAAAAAGCAAATTTTTTACCTTTTCGTTGTTCTGGTTAAACACCCTTATGACTTCCTCAATGGTCACCGGTTTTATTTCAGGGTGGCCTTCCAGCCCCGCATCATAGTCAGTTATCAGTGAAATATTCACATAGCACATTTCCTGTTCTCTTGCCAGATACATTTCAGGATACTGAGTCATGCTTATAACTTCCCATCCCTGATTTGAAAACCACCTGCTCTCCGCCTTTGTACTGAACCTCGGACCCTGTATTACCACTACTGTCCCATTTGGGTGACAGTCTATTTTCAGTTCTTCTGCACTTTCAATCACGATTTTCCTCAAAACCGGGCAGTATGGCTCGACCATGGGCATGTGAATTGTCTTTGGGCCGTCGTAAAAAGTATCGATCCTTCCCTTGGTCCTGTCTACGAATTGATCGCATACCACAAACTGCCCAGGTTTTACATGGGGCTGCAGGCTACCGGAGGTGCAGGGACCGAAAATATACTTGACTCCCAACTTTTTCATAGCATAAATATTTGCCCTGTAATTGATCTTATGGGGAGGCAGATTGTGTTTTTTCCCATGTCTTGGTATAAATGCGACTTTTTTACCTTCCACATCGCCTATAACCACCTTATCTGAAGGAGCACCGTAAGGAGTATCGATTTTATATTCCTTTACCTTTTTCAGAAATGAATAGAACCCCGAACCCCCAAATACACCAATATCGGCTTTTAGAGCATGATTAATATCCTTTGCGGTCATATTATCCCTTTCCTATAATCTCAAATATATGATTAAGCTTAAAAACCCTTGCTTTTTAGCAGTTCTGCCAAATTTGACTCCGGGCGCGAGCCCATATGGCTTATAACCTCAGCAGCGATTATGTTCCCTATTTTGCCGCAGGATTCAAGACCCAGGTCCTTTATCATCCCATGAAGAAATCCGGCTGCATAAAGGTCGCCAGCACCGTTGGTATCAACCACCTTTACATCTTCTTCAGCCGACAATGCATGCACTTCATCCCCGAATATGACGACCGAGCCCTCTGCCCCTCTGGTAATTGCAAATATGTTCTTTATTTCCCCGCACTTTGAAATCACTCCATCGAACCTGTATACTCCCAGTAATGTCTTTATCTCTTCCTCATTACCGAAGACTATATCCGTGTAATTATTTATAAGATCCAAAAACCCGGCGCGGTGGCGGTTGACGCAAAGGGGATCCGATAAGCTTAAAGCAACTTTACCGCCTGTTTTTTTGGCAATTTCTATTGCTTTTAAAAATACCTCTTTTGCTTCATCTCTATCCCAGAGATAGCCCTCAAGATAAAGGATCTTTGATTGCGAAATAGCAGCCTCATCAATATCCCTGGTATTAAGCAGACCTGAAATACCGAGACAGGTATTCATAGTCCTCTGCGCATCCGGAGTGGTCATGACCACGCAGCAGGCAGTGGGATAATCGCTTTTAGCTTTAGGGGTACAGTAATAAACACCATATTCCTTCAGCCCATTTTCAAAAGATATTCCTAATTCATCATCCCGGACTTTACCTATAAAAGCGGTAGAATGGCCCATGGATGCCAGCCCGACAATAGTATTTGCAGCAGAGCCCCCCGATACAGTCTTTACCACATTGATACCTTCACGAAGCTTTTCGACTTCAAATTCATCGATAAGCCTCATGATCCCCTTTCTGATATTCAATTTCTGCAGTAAATCGTATTCAATATTGGTCAGTATATCAACAATGGCGTTACCGATACCCAGAACATCATATTTCTTTTCCTGTTCCAATTTATTTTAACTCCGTATTTTTAAATGATTTAACCCTATTTTTATTCTTTTCCTACGATATCATTTAATAGAATTCTAAAATATATGTCAATTACTAATACATGAACTCTCCATACCTTTATAAAAAACTTTTTTTTAACTATAATCTTTTTAGTTAAAGTATTATGAATGATCAGGCATGATGCCTGCTATAACATATGGAAAGGACTAAAAAATGTTTGAAACGATCGGTGTAAAAACATCAAGCAGGATAGAGATGATAGACATAACAGATAGGATCGCCAATTATATATCAAAACAAAAAATAAAAAGTGGTTTATGCTGTCTGTTTGTCCCCCATACTACAGCAGGGATCACCATAAACGAAAATGCGGATTATTCAGTCCAGCTGGACATCAACTCTAAATTAAGTGAACTGATAATTGCCAATGATAACAAATACTCGCACCTTGAAGGAAATTCTGATTCTCATATAAAAACCACGGTAGTGGGCCAGTCTTTAAATATAATAATAGAAAACGGCAAGCCTGTCCTCGGCACCTGGCAGGGGATATTCTTCTGTGAATTCGACGGCCCCAGAAACAGGAATCTCCACATCAAAATAGTAGAAGGTTGAGTTATAAAAAAAATTATGACCTTATTTGATAAAGTTAAAACAGACAAGGGCAAAAATCTCTCCGGTTCACCTCTCGCAGATAGAATGAGGCCCCAGACCTTTGATAAGTTTGTCGGTCAAAAGCATCTGGTAGGAAAGGGTAAAGTCTTAAGGGAAATAATTGAAAACGACAGGCTTAACTCTATAATATTCTGGGGTCCTCCGGGCTCGGGAAAAACCACCCTGGCAAGAATTATTGCCAGTAAAACAAAAAGCAAGTTCATTTCCTTTTCAGCAGTGACTGCAGGAATAAAACAGATAAAGGAAATCATGAAAATAGCAAGCTTCAACCTGAGTGAACACGGCACAAGGACTATATTATTCATAGATGAGATCCACCGCTTCAATAAGGCCCAACAGGATGCATTTCTGCCCTTTGTCGAAAAAGGCACCATAATACTGGTCGGGGCCACAACAGAAAACCCTTCATTTGAAGTAAACTCAGCGCTTCTTTCAAGAACAAAGACCTTTATACTCGACAAGCTGTCAGAAGAAGATATAAAGACCTTAATAAAAAGAGCATTAGCCGACAGCGAGAGAGGGCTGGGAAATTATAATATAAAGATAAGCAAGGATACAATTGATTTTATTGCCAGATCCTCTGACGGTGACGCAAGAATTGCCTATAACATACTGGAACTGGCAGTAAGTACTTACCCGGAAAAAGGGAAACAAAAAGCCATAGAAATAAATATCCCGCTGGTTGAAAACGTAATACAAAAAAAGGCTCTGCTCTATGATAAAAACGGCGAAGAGCATTTCAACCTCATATCGGCCCTTCATAAGAGCCTGCGGGGAAGCGATCCAGACGCAGCGGTATACTGGACAATAAGAATGCTTGAAAGCGGTGAAGACCCTCTTTATATCATAAGAAGGATGGTAAGATTTGCCTCCGAAGATGTAGGACTTGCCGATCCCAATGCCCTGCAGGTCACAATCTCGGCCAAGCAGAGCTTTGAATTTATAGGTCCGCCCGAGGGTTACCTGGCAATAATAGAAGCAGCAGTCTATCTTGCCCTGGCGCCTAAAAGCAATTCCCTGTATACCACCTATAACAAGGCCAGGGCAGATGTGGAAGAATACGGGGCACTTCCGGTACCCTATCATATAAGAAACGCTCCCACCAGGCTGATGAAAGATATAGGATACGGCAGAGGCTATAAATATGCCCATGATTATAACGGTGCCGTGGTCGATCAGAACCATCTTCCGGACAGGCTGCTGTCAAAGAAATACTACAGCCCTACAAACAGGGGTTTTGAAAAAGAGTTACTAGAAAGGCTAAAAAAAATCAGTATAATGAAAAAAAAGCAGGGCTAAACCTCCAGCTTCTTTTCCATGCGGATATGGGTAAGTCCGGTTTTTTCTGACGGGAACTTATCCCCCACAGTCTCAAAGCCAAACTTCCTGTAAAAAGATACTGCACCCAGCCGTGAATTAAGACAGATCAACCGGCAGCCCTCCTGTATTGATCTTTCAATAAGAATATTCATAATATTACTGCCGATTCCTCTGCCCCTCATCTTCTTGCTTACCGCCATCTGGGAAATACGGGCAGTACTTCCATTAAGCGATAACCTTCCGAATCCCAGCACTTTTCCGTCTGCAATTGCAGCCAGATGGATGCTGGTGCTCTCATCACTGTCATTTATTACATCTATATCAAGATCAAATTCCTTATAGAACACAAAAAAGCGCAGAGCAACAGCATCCTTATAATACTGTGAATTGGTATCAATATATGAAAAAGTTACCGGAATGCCTTCAATTATTACTTCTCTGACTATCATTGATATTTATCTTATATGATAAGTTTTTGCCGGGGACTGACTTCCTTTAGATCGCTTCGCCCCTGATCAGTTCCTCGGCTATCTGTATAGTATTCAGTGCAGCCCCTTTTCTAAGCTGATCGCCCACTATCCACAGAGTTATCCCGTTTTTTACCGATATGTCTTCCCTGATCCTGCCCACAAAGACGCTGTCCTTATCCGATGAATCAAGAGCAGTAGGATATACGGCATTTTTGAAATCATCCTTTAACACCACTCCTTCGGCTCCTGCGATTGCATCTCTTACCGCATCAAGCTCTACCTTAGCTTCTGTTTCAATGCTTACAGACAATGAATGAGAAGTAAATACCGGTACTCTTACCGCAGTAGCTGCAACCCTAATATTTTCGTCGCCGATTATTTTCCGGGTCTCATAGACCAGTTTCATTTCTTCTTTTGTATAGCCGTTATCAAGAAATATATCAACATAAGGAATAACATTAAATGCTATCTGAACAGGAAAAACATCACATTTAACATCCCTGTTTCCCCGGCAGATTATCTCTCTTGACTGGTTTTCCAGTTCAGCTATGGCCCTGGCACCCGCCCCGGATACAGACTGATAAGTGGAAGCGATTATCCTTTTTATCGGTGAAAGGTCATAAATAGGCTTTAAGGCAACTACCATCACTATAGTTGTACAGTTAGGATTGGCTATAATGCCCTTATGCTCAAACACTTTTGACCTGTTGACCTCGGGAACGACCAGCGGTACGTCTTCATCCATTCTAAACGCACTGCTGTTGTCTATCACAACCGCACCGCTTTCCACCGCATATTTTGCAAATTCTTTTGAAGTCGATGCTCCCGCTGAAAAAAGGGCTATATCTATATCCTTAAAGGAATCCTTTTTTAGCTCTTTTACTTCCAGCTCCTGGCCTCTGAATATTAATTTCTTTCCTACTGAGCGGTGTGAGGCAAGGGGGGTAAGATTCTTTACCGGAAATTTCCGCTCTTCCAATATAGAAAGAAAGACTTTTCCTACTGCCCCGGTTACTCCTGCCACAGCCACATTATATTCTTTTGAGTGCATCTTACCTCACCACCTTTATGATATTAATAAATAAAGTACAGCACGAAGCTGTAAAATAGATGTAGGATATATTAAAACAATATCAGGATAAATACAAGTTAGGACTGGGTGAAAGAGTTTTACCTGCTGTAAAAGTGATTATTTATTTTATAGCTGCTATTTCTCCAGTTCAAAACCGCTGTGCAGTACTTTTACCGCATCTTTTATCCTGCTTTTCTTGACTACACATGAGATCCTTATGGGAGAGGTACTTATCATCTCAATGTTTATATCCTTATCTGCCAGGATTTTAAACATTTTCGCTGCCACACCGGGATGGGTCTGCATTCCGGCTCCGATAATAGATACCTTGGCAATATCAGTGTCCACGGTTACCCGTATATTTTTCAGCCCGCTTAAGACTTTCTTTGCTGAAGACAGATCCTTATCCTTTATGGTAAAGGAAATGGCAGCCAGGTTTTTCTCACTGACATTCTGAACGATCAAGTCTACATTTATATTAGCATCTGCCAATTTACCAAAAAGATCCGCAGCAATGCCCGGCCTGTCCTCCAGGCCGAAAATTGATATCTTTACCTCGCCTACATCATAAGTCACTCCGGTAACCAGAGGTCTTTCCATTCTGTCGTCTTTGTAATCATCCATAACCCATGTCCCTTCAGTATCATTAAAACTTGACCTAATATGTAACACTACATCATGTTTCTTCGCAAACTCTACTGCTCTCAGGTGAATTACTTTAGCCCCGTATGATGCCAGTTCCATCATCTCATCATAGGAAGTCGATTCCAACTTGGCTGCACTGTCCACAATATTGGGATCAGCAGAATAAACCCCATCAACATCAGTGTATATTTCACAATAATTTGCCTTTAGTGCCGAAGCCAGTGCAACTGCAGTGGTATCGGAGCCGCCCCTGCCCAGAGTCGTAATATCACCCCGGGCATTAATGCCCTGAAAGCCTGCTACTATTACTATCCTGCCGTTTTTAAGTTCTTTGAGTATCCTGTCTGTTTTGATATTTAAAATCTTGGCATTTGAATAGACATCATCAGTCAGTATCCCCGCCTGCCTGCCGGTCAGTGATATACAGTCGTATCCTTTTTCACTTATGGCCATAGCCAGAAGCGCACTTGATACCTGCTCACCAGTCGAAAGGAGCATATCCATCTCTCTTTGGGAAGGGTCAGAGGCAATTTCTCCTGCAAGCTCGATCAGCCTATCAGTGGTATCGCCCATTGCTGATACTATGACCACTACACCTTTAGCCTCAAGCCTGGCTTTTATGATCCTTTCGGCAACTGGCTTTATTCTGTCGTTATCACTGACAGAAGTGCCACCGAACTTTAAAACAATTATATTTGCTTTATCCTTCATAATTAGACCAGCTAATACTTTTTTTAAGCTTTGGCCTTACAACTATGCTTTACAGCCTTCCGACATTGCGCGGTATTTCTCATATTTTTCCTTTGCTTCCTTCTCGGCTTTATCAAACAGATCTTTGGCTATATCGGGGAAAGTCTTGGTAAGAGATGCATACCTTACTTCACCCATCAGAAAATCTTTGAATGATGCTGTCGGTTTTTTTGAGTCTAAAATAAAGGGATTTTTGCCCTCTTTGGTAAGTTCAGGATTATGCCGGTAAAGGTGCCAGTAACCTGCTTCCACTGCCTCTTTTTCTCTCTGTTGTGAACATCCCATTCCGGCATAAATACCGTGGTTTATACAGGGAGAATAGGCGATTATCATTGAAGGTCCTCTATATTTCTCAGCTTCAAGAAAGGCTTTAAGCGTCTGTCTATGGCTTGCTCCCATGGCGATCTGGGCCACATAAACATATCCGTAAGTAATAGCCATAAGACCCAGATCTTTTTTCTTGACCTTCTTGCCTGACGCAGCAAATTTTGCAACCGCTCCCTTCGGGGTCGCCTTTGAAGACTGGCCGCCGGTATTTGAATACACTTCCGTGTCAAATACCATTACATTTATATCATCTCTCGAGGCCAGGACGTGGTCAAGACCACCGTAACCAATATCATAAGCCCAGCCGTCACCGCCGAATACCCAAACTGATTTTTTCACCAGGTAATCCTTCAGTTGAAGTATCATATCCTTGAGCTCATCAGCTTCTTTGCTCCCTAAGTCTCCTTTCAACAGTTTCAATAATCTGGCTGTGGACTGTCTACTTATCATCTCATCTTCTCGTCCTGCGATCCATTCTTTCATAGCACTTTTTACCTTAGTATCTATTTTCATTTCAGAAAGCTTATTCATATAGTCTTCTATCTTACTGCGCATCTGTTTTATTCCCAGTACCATTCCGTATCCGTATTCGGCATTATCCTCAAACAGTGAATTTGCCCATGCCGGACCTTTACCTTCGGCATTGGTAGTGTAAGGTGCCGAAGGAGCCGAACCTCCCCATATAGATGAGCAACCGGTGGCATTGGCAATAAGCATCCTGTCGCCAAACAGCTGGGTTATCAGTTTAGCATAAGGAGTCTCACCGCATCCGCCGCATGCTCCTGAAAACTCAAAAAGCGGCTTCTTAAACTGGCTTCCTTTGACCGTATCTACCGGCATGACATTTTCCTTTACAGGAACTTTTGAGGCAAATTTCCAGTTTTCAATCTGAGCTTCCTGCGAACTTAAAGGCTTCATTACAAGAGCTTTTTCCTTGGCCGGACAGACATTTGCACAATTGCCGCACCCGGTACAATCCAGTGTGCTTACCTGAATTCTATAGTTAAATCCTTCAAGTCCCTTTCCCTTTGCCTTGATAGTTTCAAATTTCTCCGGAGCATCTTTTAATTCCTTATCTGTAAGCAGAACAGGTCTTATAACTGCATGCGGGCAAATAAATGAGCACTGGTTGCACTGAATACAATTATCTTTCTGCCATTCCGGCACATTTATAGCGACACCTCTTTTTTCATATGCTGCAGTACCCTGGGGGAATGTCCCATCTTCAACACCTACAAAAGCACTTACCGGGATGCTGTCCCCTTCCTGCCTGTTTATCACTCTTAAAATATTTTTTATATAATCAGGTTCATCCGCTTCAGCCTTTTCCTTGACCTCGACTGCATCTTTCCAGCTCTCCGGGACCTTTACTTTTTTGAGTGACTCTATGCCCCTGTCTACTGCTTTATAGTTCATCTGTACGATCTTCTCGCCTTTTTTCCCATAGGTCTTCTTTATCGCTTCCTTCATATATTTTACTGCATTATCTATGGGTATCACCTTTGCCAGTTTGAAAAAAGCAGCCTGCATGATCATATTTATCCTGCTTCCCAGCCCTATCTCAGCCGCAATACTGGTGGCATCAATAATATAGAAATCTATATTACTTTCAGCTATATATTTTTTTATATCTGCCGGCAGTTCTTTTTCCAGTTCGAAAGAATCCCACTGGCAGTTAAGGACAAAAGTTCCGCCTTTTTTCAGCCCTTTGAGCAGATCATACTGATTTACATAAGTCTGTTTGTGGCAGGCTACAAAGTCAGCATCTGTTATCAGATAGATCGATTGTATGGGTGTCTCTCCAAATCTCAGGTGCGAAATAGTAAGACCGCCAGACTTTTTGGAATCATATGCAAAATATCCCTGGGCATAAAGGTCGGTATTATCACCTATTATTTTAATGGCATTTTTATTTGCTCCTACCGTTCCATCCGAACCAAACCCCCAGAACTTGCACCTTATAGTACCTTTGGGGGCAGTTTCTATTTCCTCTTTGACCTCAAGAGAGGTATGAGTCACGTCGTCATTTATTCCTACCGTAAATCCGTTTTTGGGATTGGTGAGTTTTAAATTATCAAATACAGCTTTTATCTGGCCCGGGGTGGTATCCTTGGAACTAAGACCGTATCTTCCACCCACAATTACAGGCCTTTTTTCCATTTCATGATATGCATTTCTTACATCCAGGTACAGCGGCTCGCCATTAGCTCCGGGTTCCTTGGTCCTGTCAAGCACAGCGATTTTTTTAACAGTCTTTGGCATAACATCAAACAAAAATTCAGGATAAAATGGCCTGTACATATGGACTTTCACTGCTCCCACTTTCTCGCCCAGCTTGTTTAAATACTGTACAGTCTCATCTATAGTATCGGTAACAGATCCCATAGCCATTATTACATATTCTGCATCCTTCGCTCCTACATAATTAAACGGCTTGTACGACCTGCCGGTCAATTTGCTGATCTTTTCCATATAATCTTTAACTATTTCAGGGGTCTTAAGGTAGAAACTGTTGCATGATTCTCTTGCCTGAAAAAATATATCCGGATTCTGAGCCGTTCCCCTGGTGACCGGATGTTCCGGATTCAAAGCTCTTTCCCTGAACTTTTTCACTGCTTCCATATCGACCAGTTTTTTAAAATCCCCGTAATCAATTGTTTCAATTTTTTGGATCTCATGAGAACTCCTGAAACCATCAAAAAAATGTAGGAAAGGTACTCTGGATTTAATTGCAGCCAGATGAGCAACACCTCCCAGATCCATGATCTCCTGTATCGAACCGGAAGCTATTATCCCGAATCCGGTCTGTCTTACTGACATAATATCAGAGTGGTCTCCGAATATTGAAAGTGCATGGGTTGCAACAGAACGGGCACTTACGTGAAATACTCCCGGCAGAAGCTCTCCCGAGATTTTAAACATATTGGGTATCATCAAAAGAAGCCCCTGGGATGCTGTAAAAGTTGAAGTAAGAGCACCTGCAGCAAGTGAACCATGTACCGCTCCGGACGCACCTCCCTCGGATTGGAGCTCGCTCACACTTACAACCTGTCCGAACATGTTTTTCCTGCCGTGTGCAGCCCACTCATCAACATATTCCCCCATAGGTGAGGAAGGTGTTATAGGGTAAATAGCAGCTACTTCAGTAAAGGCATATGCCACATATGCTGCCGCCATATTTCCGTCCATGGTCTTCATAGTTTTCATTACTGACCTACTCCTTTATATATGAATTCATATTGATATATTGATAAAAATTTCTTAATCAACCTTATATTAAAATAAGTTTCCATACCTAAAAATCACTGAATTATAACATATTTAATTTCTTTTTTTAAATAAATCAGGGCTCTCCCCGCAGCTTTCCAAACTGAAACCAGTCAAAGCTCCCTTCTATCGGATATAGCCCTTCCTATAGTCACCTCATCTGCATATTCAAGGTCACCGCCGACCGGAAGCCCGCTTGCCAGCCTGGTGACTTTTACTCCAAGTGGAGACAATATCTTTTTTAAGTACATAGCGGTACTTTCACCTTCAACAGTAGGATTCAACGCCATTATAACCTCTTCCGTATTATCGTTTTTTATGCGCTCTAAAAGCCTGGGTATTCTTATCTCCTTGGGCCCGATATTTTCTATAGGGGAAAGCAGGCCGCCTAAAACATGGTATAGCCCTTTGTATTCGCCTGTTTTTTCAATGATTATCAGGTCACTTACTTCTTCTACTATGCATATCTTCTTTTTATCTCTGGACTGGTCTCTGCAGATGCTGCAGATATCTTCCTCTGTCAGATTGTAACAGTATTTGCAGATCTTAACTTTTTCCTTCATCTCTACCAGTGCCTGCGAAAGCTTTGTAATATCGCTGTGGGAAAGTTTTAGTAAGTAAAATACAATTCTTTTAGCAGACTTTGGGCCTATTCCCGGAAGTTTCCTGAACTCATTTATTAAATTTTCAACACTCTTTATATATAAAGCCATCTATGATTTAAAATAGAATTAATAATAAATAATAAATAAAACATCCTGAGGTATCCCGATATTTTTTACTGCATTAAAACAATCCCGGTATGCTCATCCCCCCGGTAATAGCTGACATTTTATTTTTAACTTCGTCTTTTGATTGCTTTACAGCATCATTTACGGCAACCATTACCATATCTTCAATCATTTCTATATCACCAGCATCTATTATTTCCTTATCGATCTTTACTTCCATGACCTCCTGGCTGCCGTTTACTTTTACCTTCACGGCGCCTCCGCCTGCAGAAGCCTCAAAATCCATATTCTTAAGTTCCTCCTGAGCTTCCATCATCCTCTTCTGCATAATCTTTGCCTGTTTCATCATACTTCCATAGTCAAAACCCAATTTCTACTCCTTTATTTCAAATTTTTTCTCAAAATAATTTAGTACATCTTCCTTACCGCTGCCCTGTTTGTCCTTACCTGCAAGATCCTGATCTTTTTTCTCTACCGTTTTGTCCAGGGGACTTCCTCCTTCAGAAGCTGAACCTTCTTTCCTGCCGGTTTCAAACACGACCTTGAAATCCTTTCCTGTAACCTCCCTTATCACACTGGATATAAGTTCTGCATTGATTTTTTTATTTAGCTGATCCCTATGCCATTCTTTCTTCTCATCCAGCAGAAAATATACCGTACCGTTGTCCACTCTGTAAGGTGAAGACTCCGTAAACATAGCATAAACCGGGATCTTTTTCTTTTTTATATTCAAACAGATCTCATCCAGATTATCTATTATTTCACTTATTTCTCCGCCTTTTTTCCCTTTCCCGGGCCCCGCTTTATCTGATCCAGAACTTTCTTTTTTACTCCTGTCGCTTTCCCCCGAGATTTCGACTCCCCTTACCATCTCGTCAATTTCATTACTTTTAATAATATCAAAGTCATCATTCCGGCTTTCATGTTCATTACTTCTGCCAGTAGTCTTGTAACTGCTGCTGTCATCACCTTTTCTCTGCATCGAGCTCATTCTGTCAACTTCTTCCTTTAATTTATCAATCCTTGTCTCTATAAGCCTTGTCTTTTCAATTATCCCCTTTTCATCCAGCATTATGAAATTTACTGCCCTTATAACTGCTGACTTGAAAAAGACCTTTGAGCCCTCGCCCCACTTTATCTGTTTAAGCAGTTCTGTAAAAAGCTCCATATAAAACTCTAATTCTTCTTTCTTTAGCTTTTCTGCCTGGGCTTTATACCTGCTTTTGAAATCCTCACTTATATTCACAATTTCAAAAGGATTGCTGTAATTTTTAATTACATACAGATCGTATAGATGATCAATAAACTCTGCTACAAATACTTTGATGTTCTGATTGCTGCTGATTATCTTATTTACCAGAAGCAGTGCTTTGCTCAGGTCCTTTTCAATCAAAATATCTGTAAGCTCAAAAAGGGTATCCAGTTCTGCTATACCCAGAAGTGATGTGACATCACTTACTTCAATTTTATCCTCCCCGAACGCTGCCAGCTGCTCCAGTATCCCATCAGCGTCTCTGGAACTGCCGTCCGCATATTTGGAAATCAAATTCAGAGCCTGGTCACTTATTTTTATTTTTTCACTTTCGGCAATTTTTACCAGCTTCTCCTTTATCTTGTCCATAGGTATAGGAAAGAAATCAAACCTCTGGCATCTGGACATTATGGTGGCTAATACCTTATTGGGCTCGGTAGTAGCCATTATGAATATTACATGTTCAGGAGGTTCTTCCAGGACTTTGAGCAGTGCATTAAAAGCTTCAGTGGTCAGCATATGGACCTCATCAATTATATATACTTTCTTTCTAAGAGAACTGGGCAGATATTTAACTTTTTCCCTGAGCTCCCTTATCTCATCTATCCCCCTGTTGGAAGCAGCATCAATTTCTATTACATCCACATTGGATCCATTGGATATACTTATGCAGTTTTCACATTTATTGCAGGGGTCAGGAGTAACACCTTTTTTGCAGCTTAAGGCTTTTGCCAGGATACGGGCTGTTGATGTTTTACCGGTACCCCTGGGACCACAAAATATATAGCAGTGAGATAATCTGTCATTGGCTACTGCATTTCTGATAGTTTTGATGTTGTATTCCTGGCCGATTATTTCATCAAAGCTCTGCGGTCTCCACTTTCTATAGAATGAAATATAACTCATAAGGATATGACTATTTTAATTAACTAAAAGTGACCGTGCCGCAGATCTTGATTTATAATAACAAGCGCCACTAATACAGTTAACTCCAGCCAGGCTTACTTATGGCACCCGGAGAATATTACTTACCGCTGCTTCCTCTCGGACCTGACGGGGTTTGTAACCCTCCGCCGCATAAGACCCGACCTTCAACGCCACTTATACAAGCGCTGATCTTACTACTATAAACCTCATATCTGCTGATCAGTCTCACTATAGCGGATTGTGAGTTACAGGGCACCGCTAGCTCCCCACCTAGCACGGTCTATCTGATTATATAAAAATAATAGAAAAAATAAAACCTGATGTTAGCTGAACAATGCTAAAAATAATTGTTGACCATTTATTTTAAAAGAGTAGAATTTTTTTCAAGTATTAGCCTAAAGTAAAAATATTTATATATCATCACTATAATGGCTGAGTCAAAGAAAATCTCAAACAAGACCATAATATTTTTAAATTTCACTACTCATATGGTTACTGATACATATGCCTGTTTCGTAGTAGGACTCATCCCAATAATTACTGCAAGACTGGAGCTTTCTCTTTTTCTGGTAAGCATTTTAACCGCTGTAAACTTTATGTCATGTAACCTTACCCAGCCAGCATTTGGATACTTTTCAGATAAATACGGAACAAGGTATTTTCTGATCATAGGGCCGCTGGTTGCCTCTATGTTTATAAGCGTGGTGGGAGTACTGCCCAGCTACTGGCATATTCTTGTCTTTCTATTTTTAGGAAACCTTGGGGTAGCTGCCATTCACCCTCCTACAGCAGCCTCTGCCAGCCATTTTGGAGGGAGCAGAAAGGGCCTGTCAAATTCTATAATATCCCTAGGAGGCATCCTTGGTTTTTCAGTAGGATCACTTTTTATTGTCTTTATTATAAATAAAATCGGGCTTAATTTTGTTCCACTGGCTGCTATGCCTGGAATAATCCTGTCAATGGTGCTTATAAGGTTTGCCTCTTTTATGCATGTCAAAAAAATTAAAAAAGCCCCGGTAGGTTTTTTAAAAAGATTTAAAAGCATAAAAAAATCAAAACTTGCCCTGCTTTCACTAATGTTATTTACCGCTTACAGTAGAGAAATCACTGTTCAATCCATGTTTACCTTCATGCCCCTGTATTTTACAGGCAAGGGAGTGGAACTAATAAACTTTGGATATATAATCCTGGCTTTTTTGGTAATTGGAGGGATCGGAGGTCTTTTTGCAGGTTACTACTCGGATAGGATAAGAAAAAGAACAGCAGTTATCCAGGCTGCACTTATCACATCAGTTCCTCTTTTTTATATGATGTTTAAAGTCCAGTTGAATATGTCAATATTTTTATTTATTGCAGCAGGTTTTTTCGCTATCTCTACACTGCCGCTGTGTATAAGAGTCGTTCAGGATATATTCCCCGGAAATGTAAGCCTCGCCTCTTCTCTGATAATAGGTGTGAGTACTGGAACTGCAGCAGCCACTCTTATGCTGATTGGGAAGATTGCAGATAATATTGGAATGATAAAGACTATAAATTATGTATTAATAATGCCTGTACTTGCTGTTTTACTGCTGTTTCTTTTTCCATATATTAAAACAAAATCGTTACATTCATAGACACTTAATATTGGCTTTACTCTCTTCCACTGCCTATTTTGCCATCATTAATATCTTCAGGACACTATCTTCATCCAGCTTTACAAAATTACCTACCGGCCCTGATTCAGTACATTTTTTAGCCATTTCCTCAAGCCTGTCATAGGGAATATTTGCTTCCCCCAGAGTAACAGGCAGGCCAATTCCCTTATAGAAGTCCTTCAGCCTGCTTATTCCCTGTAGAGCTGTTTTCTCCAAATGGTAAAAATCCGGTTCCTGGTCCCATACCCTGACTGCAAACTGGGCAAATCTTTCTACATCCTTTTTATATACATATTTCATCCATGCAGGAAGAATAACTGCCAGTCCGGCGCCATGCGCAAGATCATATATCCCGCTTATCTCCATTTCTATTTTATGAGAGCCCCAATCGCCTATTCTTCCGGTACCAAGCAGGTTATTATGGGCAATAGAACCTGCCCACATGATCTCGGCACGGGCATCATAATTTTTTGGTTCTTCAAGCACTACTGATACATTGTTTATTACTGTTTTAAGTGCCGCTTCACACAGTCTGTCTGTCAGGTCTACATTTTTTACAGCAGTAAAATATCTTTCCATTATATGTGCCATTATGTCCGCTGCCCCGCAGGCAGTCTGGTAAGGAGGAAGGGTATAGGTGATCTCCGGATTTAATATGGCAAATTTTGGCTGCAGTAGATCACTTACGAATCCTCTTTTATACATCCCGTCCTCATTTGTGATCACAGAACTGCTGCTTGATTCACTGCCTGAAGCAGGTATGGTTAAGACAACTCCCATAGGAAGGATTTCTTTCAACTCAGCCTTGCCGGAGTAAAAATCCCATACATAACCGCTGTATGGCACCCCTGACGCAATCGCTTTGGCTGAATCAATGGTGCTTCCCCCTCCGACAGCAAGAATAAAATCAATCTTTTCCTTCCGGCAGATATCTATTCCCTTTTTTACCAAGTCCAGCATGGGATTAGGTTTTACGCCGCCCAGTTCAATGACCTCCAGTCTGGCATCCTTTAGTGATTTTAAGACCCTATCATAAAGCCCGTATTTTTTAATACTTCCTCCGCCGTAATGCAGTAAAATCTTGCTGCCGTACCTGGCGGCCTCGGCTCCAGCCTGATTTTCAGTACCTTTTCCAAAAATTATCTTGGTCGTATTTATGAATGTAAAATTTTCCATTTCTCCTCCCGTAAACATAAATATTTTTTATTTTAAGTTTCTTATCCATCTATGTTTTGTTTATTGAATTTTTCAATCTGTAACTATTATCCTTTATGATGGAAATAGATCTCAAAGTCTACTTTCTTTTCCCTGCAGAACTTTTTTATTTCATAACTAACTTTATCCCAGTAACAGCTTTTAGTAAAGTATATACGCCGGTATTCTTCAAGCAGATCTAGGTGCTTCTCTTCAAGCCATTTTCTCACAGAATTCCATACCGTACCGACAATATTTAAATCTTCAAACATATACAGATCAGTGAAATCCTTGGTTTTTAAGATAATTTCCTTCCAATCCGTTACAGACGGAAGAATAGGACCAATAAAAATATAGGTATTTATTCCCGCATACTTTAATTTCTCAAGTGCTTTTATTCTTTTTTCAACCGAAGAGGCAGCAGGCTCAATTTCCTTTCTTATAATATCTTCCAGAGTAGTTATAGTGAGTCCTACCTCACAATTTTTAAACTGGACTAAAAGGTCAACATCACGCAGTACCAGATCTGACTTTGTCTGTATCCCCAGGTCAGGCTGTAGTGGTATAAGTTTTTTTAGCACCCTGCGGGTAAGCAGATATCTTCTTTCCAGCGGATTGTAAGGGTCGGTGACCGATGACATAAAAATTTGCTTTCCTTCATATCTTAAAGTATTCTCAGGAATAAGATCGGCTGCATTTACCTTTACGTCAATAAACCTGCCCCAGGGCTCATTGTGCCCTGTAAATCTCTTCATAAACCGGGCATAACAGTAAAGGCAGGAATGTACGCAGCCGGTATAAGGATTTATGACGTAATCTGCTCCGGGCAGATTTGACCTGATTATTATTGATTTTGCTTTTATCTCTCTTATTTTCACAATATAGTCAGCCAATTAAAATTTATTTTATATCTTCCCTTTTGACCCCCGGAAAATATTTTTTTAAAAGAGTTATTTTTATTGATTATCAGATATTACATCAATCTGTCTTTCTGCATGACAGTTTAAGCAGTAGTTCTTGTGAACGCAGATGACAGCTCCGCATTCTTTACATTTCCACTTGATACTTTCTTTCTTAAGGAATGCCATTATTCCGGAGTTCTTTATTTCCATAAGATTTTTAAGCATGCTCATCCCGTATTTATTTCTGTACCGTTTATCCAGGTTTTTAAGCCTCTGACATGGATATTTACTGCAGCTATAGCAGAATTTATTGGGTACAGTAACATTGCTGGTGCATAATCTTATAACACATTTTCTTACAGCAACAGATTGATCCTGGTCTATCAATCTGCACCCGGGGCATCTGTTCTTTTCTCTAAGGTATGCATAGCATATGGCACAATTCATACCGCAGGGAGCTATAAGTTCTGCTCTCATAATATTTTTTTCACTCATAGTCTTCTATTAAATATCCTCTATTAACTCTTTAAAATAAAATAACCTGATAAACAGAAAATAAAAAATTTTAAGGATTTAGATTATCTTCAAAATATTCCTTGAGCTCTTTTAAGTCATCAAATTTTTTAAATAACATCGCTTCTATCTCTTTTCCAGGCCTTATAAAATCCAGTATAAGAATCGGCAGCATCCCTGCCCTATACGCTGCTGTTATCCCATTTTCTGAATCTTCCAGAACTACGCAGTTTTCAGGCTCACAGCTTAATTTTTGTGCTGTCTTTAAAAATATCTCCGGGTCAGGTTTTCCGTTTATTATCTCATCACCACAGGTGATAACATCAAAATATTTTTTAGTATCTGACAGATTCAGAAGTAATTCCGCTCTTTCTTTTAAAGCTGAGGTAGCCAGGGCTATCTTTAAATTTCTATTTTTAATGCAACTAAGTAATTCGTATACTCCCTCTTTTACAGGCGCCCCTTCCGATAAAATACAATCCTTCATAATCTTTATTTCTTCATTTTTCATCTTTTCAAATGGAAAGCTGATCCCAAAATGCTTTTTATAGACCTGCCGCGTGCTTTTAATATTTAATCCAACAGTTTTCTTAAAAATATCATCATCAATATTATAGTTATACTTTTTGCCCAGCTTTTTCCAGCTTCTATGCGCTATTTTTTCAGTGTCAAACATTACCCCGTCCATATCAAAAATTACCAGCTCAATTTCATACTTTCCTAACTTCATCTATCTATATTATCCTTTCTTATCAAAATCCAGCAGTGATTGACTAATTTACGCTATTATTGGCGGAGAGAGTGGGATTCGAACCCACGGTACCGCCTTACAGCAGTACACTCGATTTCGAGTCGAGCGCTTTCGACCAGCTCAGCCATCTCTCCAGGTACTATAATTTGATCTTTGAATACCAGTACTTTTTACCCTTTAGGAATTCTTCTTTACTTTTTTTCTTTATTTTCCTTAAATTCTTTATATGTGCATCACCATGATTTACCTTTAAGAAATCCATTTTTTTACAATCCTCAAACTCGTCGCACTCCCAGCAGCCTTCGAATCCCTTTTTTATACAGCATCTTCTTATGGCACAGAAAGGATCTCCTCCGCCATTTCTACAACCTTTCCTGCATCTGAGCTTCACCATAGCACCCAGTACTTCATAACAGCCGGGATACCCCTTAAAAACCTTAAAAAACGGAATAGAAGACAGTGATTCCGCAGTCTTATCAAATCTTTCCTGCCGCAGTTCCTTTCTCAGGTCCCTTGCAAGATCTGCAATCTTTCCTGTATAACTGAAGCACTCATTACAATACAGGCCGCAATATGCAATTATCGGTCTTCCCTCTGGCATATCTAATATCCCCTTTCTTTATTAATCAATCTCCTTTGTACTTCTGCATTCTTAAGCTCCCTTAAGGCATCAGATGCAATCCACTTTGCACTCCTGGAATCAAGATTGTAAATCTCTTCTCCTGCTTTTACAGCAATCTTATTGAGATTGATATTTCGCTTGCCGATCTGCCTTAGAGCCCAGTTTACTGCCTTTTTTACATAATTTCTGCTGTCGGTTGACTCTTTTTTAATATACGGTAAAAACTTAATAAACTTATCATCACCTGCTTTTTTATCACCTACGGCAAGAACGGCCATCAGTGCAAATCCAGCCCTTTTTACAAACTCCTTATCTCTTCCGCTCCATTCAAGCGCCTTCTTATATGCAAGAGGTGACTTTTTAAAAAGATTCATGCATACCTGGTCACAGACATCCCAGGAATCAAAATCCCCTGCCCACTGATCCATCTGCTTTTCGGATACATCATTCGGCTCGTCTATCATCCCTGCCAGTATCCTGGCATCATGAATACCTGTTGCCCACAGATCCAGGGCTAACTTGTGAGCCCTTCCTATCTCTTTTGCAGCTTTCCTTAATTGCGGTATGGATATCCCCAGGTTTTTTTCCAGATTGATCCCGAATTTAGACATTCCTTCAACTGCCTCAGGGTTTGATAAGGATTTTAACTTCTTGATTATACTTCCCGCACTATAATCTTTGTTTTCTTTCATAGCTGTAAAACTATTTTCCTTACAAGATTAAGCCTTATGCCCCTTACATTTACCATATTTGGGGCATTTTTCAAATACTATTTTAAACAGTTTGTCGATATCCTCTTTATATGCATTTAGAACTTCTGCATTTACACTATAGTATACACGAAAACCTATCCTATTTGGCTCAAGAATACCAACACTTTTCAAAATTTTTATATGCTGAGATGCAGCCGGTTGAGTGATGCCGAGCTTTTTCGCCAGATCAACGACACAGAGATCATCTTCCATCTTAGATGCCAGCATCCTTATTATCCTAAGCCTTGTCGGGTCACCCAGGGCCTTGAATATTTCTGACATTATTACCACTTTATCTTTCATCTACTGCCTCACTATTTTGTTCTTAAAATCTCCTGGCCAAACTTTTTTTATGCCATACTATAGCAGCAGTAAAGAACAGGATACTAAATCCAATAAGAACCAGAAGATCAATAATGGGACCAAAATTGCTTGTACCGCTAATAGAATTTCTGGCTAAATCAGTATAATAAGTCAGAGGAGAAATATATGAAATAAATTTCCAGTTTCCCATATTGTCAATGGGAACAAATACACCGCTTATAAAGATCAGAGGGAATTTGATCATGCTCTGGAGCATCATTATATTGGATGGATTATCAGTAGGTGGAGCCGAAATCAGCAGGCCCAGAGAAGAAAAGCAAAAAGCCGCGATAATGGTGCCTGCAACTAGACTTAAACTTATTATCTCTACTCCCAGTAAAACGATGCTTATTATAAAAATAAAAAAAGTTATAAACAGGCCAAACATAAGGGATGCAAATATATCCCCCAGAATTATTGCCCACAATGTAATAGGAGCTGAAACCAACCTTTCAAAAGTTTTCATTCTCGTTTCCCAGGGTGCTATCACCGGGCCTATGGACGAAACAGTGACAAAGAGTGTCATCCCCAGCAATCCCGGTATCAGAAAACTTAAAGAAAGATTTCTTCCCAAAGCAAAAGCAATAAATAAAAAAGACGGCATAAGTATTCCTGATATTAATACCGGCCCTTTTAAATAAAAAATAAATAAATCTTTTTTTGTGACTGCAAATGACTTCTTTAGCTGTCCAACAAAACTCATTTTTTACTCCTTTGTCAGATTTACAAATACATCTTCGAGGTTCGGAGCTAATGTATTAAGAGATATTATTTTATTGCCGTAAGCTTGAGAATATTCTACCAGCCTGGGAATGACCTCTCCTGTGCTTTTTCCATATAATCTTATCTTATCTCCAACCTTTTTCATGTCCATGACCACGTCTCCAAATGACAACTCCTCTACCTTTACTTCTCTATCGAAAGCTACTTCTATTGAAGCAGCACTCTGGAAAGTACTTTTCAGCTTCTCAGGTGAATCAATGGCTACAATCCGGCCGTGATTCATAATCGCTACTCTGTCGCAGAGTTGATTAGCCTCTTCAATATTATGAGTGGTTAAAATTATAGTAATATCTCTACTGTTGAACTCTTTTATAAGCCTTCTGATCAATCTGACACTTTCTACATCCAATCCAGCAGTGGGTTCATCTAAAAATAATATTTTGGGATCATTCATCAGTCCCATAGCCACGATTATTCTCTGCTTCATTCCCTTGGAAAAAGTCTTTACCTTATTATTTCTTCTCTCATATAAACCAAACAGCTTTAACAGATTTTCGGCCTTTTCTACTCTTTCTTTTTTCCCTATCCCATACAGCTCTCCCATAAGCAGTAAATTCCTTAGAGCCGAAAGATCCACATAAGCATTGGCCATTTCAGGGACTATTCCCATAAGCTGCTTGGCTTCCAATGGTTTTTTTTGAATATCATATCCACCTACCAAGGCAATGCCGTCTGTTGGTTTAAAAATTCCTGTAAGCATCCTGATGGTTGTCGTTTTACCAGCACCATTGGGACCAAGCAGGCCAAAAAGCTCTCCACTTTTTACCATAAAAGATATTTTATCCACTGCTGTGAACCCGTTAAATTTCTTGGTTAAATCTTTGACTTCTATTGAATACACTTTTTACCGCCTTATGTTTAAATTATTTACCACACAATTTCTACCTTAAAAAAATTGCAACTTTGAGCTGCAAAATTATATAAGTCTATAAGCATTAACTTATATAGTATATTATAATAAATCTTTAAAAAATACAAACTATTTTTTCTGTCATATAGGGAAGCAGTCTAATCTAAATATATCTTAAGCAGACAAACAGTAACATTTCTTTATTGAAGATTCTCCATTATCGCTATATATTTTTATCCAGGGAAACAACAAAATACAGCCTCTTTCAATATAGCAAATATCATTAAACTTTAATGTAGCCGATAAAATTTTTGATTCATAGTCTTTATATTTTTAAACACTGCATCTTTTTGGCGGAGAGAGAGGGATTTGAACCCTCGAAGCAGCTTACGCCGCTTACACGCTTTCCAAGCGTGCGCCTTAAACCGCTCAGCCATCTCTCCGACAATCAAATATTATAACATATTTATATATGGGGATATTATATCTTTGTGCCTGGTCCAGAGAACTGCTTTCATTGAAAGATAAATACGCCAAACTGCCCAGATGATTTAAGTCAGGCTCACCTTTTCTGATTCTATATCCCTGTTTATTATTCTTATCTCTCTTGCCAGGAATATGGCGGTTATGGCAAAACTGAAGAAATCAGTAACCGGCCAGGAAATCCATACTCCGATAAGGTCAAAGAAACGGGGCAGTATAATAATTGCCGGAATGAAGAAAAATAGGTCCCTTGAAAGACTTATAATAAGCGAAGGCCTGACCTTACCAATAGCCTGGAAGAATGTGCTTCCCAATATTGGAAAACTCCATAAAGGCGCAAACATCGCAATCAGCCGCAGTGGACCGGCACCTTTTTCAATCACACTTATATCACTGGTAAATATACTTATCAATGATTCAGGGAAGATAACCATTATAATGAAACCAAATATAGTCACAACCGATGTCCAGATAAATGCTTCTCCCAATACTTTTTTAACTCTCGGGTAAAGTCTTGCGCCATAATTAAATCCTATTAGAGGAGACAGTCCCTGGCTTATTCCCAAAATAGGCATAAATATCAGGTCAATAATCCTGATACCTATACCGGTTATAGCAATATATATATCCCCTCCGTACTGGCGAACGATTCTTATAAAAAGCAAAAACATCACACTGCCCATTATTTCCATTAAAAATGAAGGAGTTCCGATGGCCAGGATCCGGCGGGATATGGATTTGTTTATTTTAAACATTTTAAGCTTGATGTGAAATATACTGCTCCTGGAAACAAAAAATGCAAAAATATAGACAGAACTTGCTATATGGCTTATAACTGTAGCTATCGCTGCACCCTTGACCCCCCATCCAAATATGATAATAAATAAATAATCAAGAATTATATTTAAAATCGACCCTATTACCATCTCATACATTGAAGCCCTGGGTCTTCCTTCTGCCCTGATCAGATTTGTACCATTAACAGAAAACGATAAAAACACGAATCCCAGAAGCATTATGTTAAGATAATCCCTGGCATAGGGAAGGACCACACTGGAAGCTCCTAAAAACACAAGTATCTTCTCAGAAAAAATATAGATTGGTACGATTATTATAATATTTAAAACCGTATTTAGTACAATACTATCACCACCGGCAACTACAGCTTTTTCTTTATCTCCCTTACCCAGGGAACGGGATACTATTGAAGCCGCACCTACCCCGGTAAGAAGACCAATAGCTACAATGAAAATGTTTACAGGCAGAACTAAAGTGAGACCTGCAATAGCGTCCGGTCCTATTACATTACCCACAAAAATAGTATCGACAAAATTATAAAGTGCTATTATTACCATCCCTATTATGGTAGGCAGAGAGAATTTGAATAACAGTACTCTTAAATTTTCACTTAAGATTTGCTTCTTTTGTTCTTCCATTATATTTACCAGTCTTCCGAAAGGAATTTACATATAAGAAAAGCTGTAAATGGATGCCACAGTCCATAAAAGAGTATGCCGTAATCTTGAGATTATTTATATAAGATTTTAAAAATATTAATATAAATGTTTACATCAATATTTACTTTCAGAATCATCCTTTAACTTACAACCGCAGTATGGGCAGAAGCTAAAACTCTGTTTTATTCTCCTATTGCATTCAGGACAGTTATTCTTTTGTTTTGATTTTCTTTTGCCTTTTGATTCAGCAAGTTCCTCTACTCCCAGCTTTGATTCTTTTAAGTTAAACGATCTTTTTAATTTATTTAATACAGCTATGCTTTCCTGTTTTAGTCCGCCTTCTTCTTTGGAAAGTTTTTCATATACGTTTTTAAAAAGATCTTCAATATCCGAATCCTCAAATTTTTTCAGGGTTTCTATTTCACTGTCCATAAGCTCTTTATAAATTATAATATTATCCTCAATAGTATCAAACTGCCTGTCCAGTTTCTCATCACATGCCTTACAGTAAGGCTCAGTTGAATCGTCTTTAAGAACCCTTCCGCATTCTTCACATCTTCGGACTTCTCTCACTTTTATTCTCCTTTTGTATTATTTAGGTTGATTTTTCTAAAAAATAAAACTTTTACATCAGCAAATATTACCATAAAATATACAAAATAAAAAAAATTATCATAAAATCTGCTTCCCCAATAACAGTTCTTTTACATATTTAGCTACTGCCAGTGAAGCAGAAAGAGCCGGCGAATCCATCCCTACCAGGTTAATAACATTGGAAAACACCGGGTCCTTTTCAATTACAAAATCATAGCGGTCCTTTAATTTAGCTCTGATACCGGTCTGGTGAAGCCCTAAATCTTCCAATTTCAGATTTGGGAAAAACCGTCTCACCATATCCAGATAATATTTTTCTTCTCTTTTATGGCTGTAATCTTCTCTGTCTTTAGGTTTGGTATAAGCAGGCCCGGCAATTACTGTATCACCTACTACATACTTATTTTCTTTGATTTCGAAAGTTGGAGTAAGGTGAACACCAGTGGATTTATGTACCTTACCCAATTCCAGCTGTTTTTGGAATTCCTTGAAGTCAACCCTTGATTTTTCCCCGTCAGGAAGATAGCCGCAGGACACCGGATAAACATTTAATCCGTTCATAAAAATATCATCCCTTTTGTTTTTATAAAACCTGGCCCATTCGCCCCCCACCGGATCCATCATATATGGGCTTGCTGGATTTATCATGCGGGCTATATCATCAGAATAAAGTCCTGCAGCATTTACAAGTATCCTGGTTTTAAATATTTCAACTCCGGTATCGGATCTTATTTTTACCTCGATACTCTTACCCTGAGGCCTTATTTCTACTGCTTCGTTTCCTACCAGAAACATGACTCCAGAAGATTCTGCAAGACGGTAAAGTCTATCTACCAGAATGGTAGGTTCTATGATCCCCGTAGTGGGTACATATAGAGCAGAAACCGCCCTGACATTTGGCTCATAGCCCATAGCTTTAATGCCGTTGATCATTTCAACTCCAGGAACCTTGTTATCAAGAGCAGTCTTATATACATCAGCGAGATATTCCTCCTCCAGCCGGTCGGTAGCTACCACAAGCTTTCCAGTCTTTTTATGAGGTATACTATGCTCCCGGCAAAACTCATAAAGAAGCCTGTTTCCCTCAACGCAAAGCTTTGCCTTAAGTGGACCTGTCTTTTTAGAATAATAAATCCCTGAATGGATCACACCTGAATTTCTGGAAGACTGATTCTCGCCGTTTATCTGCCTGTTTCTCTCGATCAATGCAATTTCCAGATCGGAATCCCTGGAAAGTTCATAAGCTACTGCACAGCCTATGACTCCGCCGCCTATTATAGTAATTTGAATTTCTTCGGACATAACTTTTAGTTAAGTATAAATTCTATTTGATACCTGCATATTATTTTAATACCTTATAGACAAGCAGCAGGTAATTGTTATCCAGAACTTTATTTTGAAGCAGCTTAAGTTTCAGTATAGAGGGTAAACCCAGACTCCTAAACAGTCTCACACCCCTCATTCCAACCAGCACCGGCGAGATTATAATACTTATTTCAGAAACAAGACCCTGCTCGATCAGTATACTGTTAAGTATACCTCCGCTATCAGTCAGGACGGTCTTTGAATTATAGCGCTCTGCCAGTATCTCAAGCGCCTTACGGTAATCGATATGCTCTTTTCCCGCAACAATATAATCATATTCCCTTTCTTCTAAATATTTTAGATACGAAGAAGGTGTTTTTTCTGAAGCTAATATTATTACATCTTTAGAATAATCAAATCTTCTAAACAGATGAAGAAAACCTTTAAGTGTCCCCCTGCTGTCCGGCACTACCCAGTACGGCCTTACATCATCCTTTGAAGCCTTTGGTTTTTTAAAATCAGCTTTTTTTTCCGGAGTAACTTTGTTTATGGCACTTTTTGCCGTAATGGAACCTACCAGAATTACATCCGGCTCATAACCTATGGCAAGCCTGTAATAAGTCCCAAAATTAATATTAAATCCTTTTATGGATCCATCCAGACTTATTTCATTATGCATTATTACTTTAGGCAGCATAGTAAATTCTTTTAACCTGGTTATAAAATAAACTATATTATATTTTATTTGTTACATTAATTTGACACAAGAAAAATAATTTTTCTTATAAATTTAGAAAAATAATTATATATGTATTATAATCAGTTAATCCTAGTAAAGATAACTGATATTTTCCAAAGGTAAAATTTTTATGACAATTAATTTTTGTGAAGGACAGGCTTATGAACAAGAAAGCATCCGAACTTTTAAAGGATATTAATAAAAATCAAAGAGTAACAGGTATCGGAAGCGTGCCCTTTACAGACGTAGATGAGACATGCGATCTTATAATGAGATATTGCCCCACCATTCCTTATGTCCCGCAGCTTATAAAAAGAGACCCGAGGGAAAATATGTTTTTACAGTTCAGCGAGAATCTGCCCTGTGTGATAGAAGACTACCAAAAGAAACAGTCTTTTTTTGATGAAACAAAAGACAGGGAAAAAAGCCTGGCTGAGTTTTACGATTATGTAGTACATGACTGTTATGATTATTTTAAGATAACCCCCAAGTATTTAAAGGGGTTTTACCCCATGATAGAAAAATGCAGGGGAAAAGATAATCCCTTCATCAAAGTCCAGGTCACTGGGCCGATTACCTATTTGATTTCACTGACAAAAAAAGACAAACAGTCTATGATCTTTGATGATGAAATTGCTGAAGCCATAACCATTGGCCTGGCCATGAAAGGATTATGGCAGGTTGAGGAGGTCATAAAGGCCGGTAAAATACCAATACTTTTTTTTGATGAGCCTTCCCTGTGGGGCCTGGGTTCAGCATATCTGGCAGTCAGTGATGAAAAGGTATCTTTCCTTATAAGCAGTTTGATAGATTTTATAAGGGAACGTAATAAAAATTTACTGCTTGGAATACACTGCTGCGGTAACACCAACTGGAAGATCATATTTGAATCAGGAGTTGAAATCGTCAGTTTTGATTCATATAGTTTCGGAGAAAAGCTGGCGCTTTACCCGGAAGAAATAAAACATTTCATACAAAAGGGAGGCTTTCTTGCCTTTGGGGTAACCCCTACTTCAGAATACAAAGAAGGAATTTCGGAAGACGAACTTTATAGTAAGTTTATTTCAATTCTGGAAGAATTTGACAAAAAAGGTATCAGCAGTGACCTGATACTGGAAAGCATTATTATTACCCCGGCCTGCGGTATGGGTCCGATGCCCCAGGAAAATGCCAGAAAAGTACTTGAGCTTACCAGTGCACTGGCAAAAAGAATAAAATAGAAAACGTGTACTTGCGGCACATTATATACAGATCAGTTTTATCAATCCAAGCATCCGCCAGAAGCTTCACGACATATCTGCGTTTTTGTCGTTTGCATTTATCATCAATAACTATTGAAAACATCCTTATGGCGGGCTCGGACGCAACCAATTCGAACTATTTCTGAAATATCAGCTCATATTAATATATTACCGGTAATCCAGATTCCCTTATATCAAAAGCTGTCCATAAAAGCAAAATAACTTTATGCTCTGGGGATGTCTTATGAAAGGATAGCCAGAGAATTAAATACAAGTGAATCAACTATTTTAAGAGCATGTAAATATAGTAACTAGGCCAACGTTCTCTGTGTTTTTGATAAATTATTGTCTGACAAGGCTTCGGGGGAATATTACGTCTAAAGATTTTTATTTTTCTATGTTCTTAAGTGCTAATTCCTCAATCTTGCCAATAAACTCTTCTGATTTCTTAAGCCAAGCTTTTACATCCTGTCTTTCAAATTCGACAAAATCTTGATAATCACCTTTTTGCCTTCTTTTAAACATATCAGAATAAAATTCTCCCCACTTTTTTTCCAAATAGCCTTTGTTTACAACTTCCCTGTTAAAAATTGATAGAACTCCAGAATGTTTAGAAGATGATAATCCCATGGTTATCAATAAAGCATTGACTGAATAAAACATGGAATAATAAATACGATTTACTGTAGATTCTAGAGTGGCACTTTCAATAAATTTTTTACTATCAGAAAGGGTGTCTTTAGCTTTATTTAACCGGTACTTTGCCAGATCAATTAATTCTTTTTTCATATGGCAATACCCTCTCTGTCTACATTCCAATGCAGGGGCATTGCATTGGCTAAAGGAGTGTCCCAGAAATCCTTGTTTTCTATTATTTCTCCAAACACTACATCATATTTCAGTTCTATTTCATATGAGATATGGAATATTTCTTCCTCCATTTTGGTATTAACTTTTGATTCAACCAGTATTAATAAGTCGATATCTGATTCATTATCAGAATCTCCCCTTGCCTTCGAACCATATAATACAATTCTGGCATCAGGAAACCTTTTAAGTATTTTTTCTTTCAATTCCTTCAGAGCCTCTTTTTCATTTTTCTTAAGCTCTGGTTTTTTTAATGTCTTTTGTGTAGACATCTTCAAACCTCATCCTAGTTATATTTTTATTATTTTTTAATTCTATCATAATTTATAAGAACTTGCTTATGGATCACAATTCTATAAACAGCCAAAATAGACGTAATCAGGGTTATCGGATTCAAAAAGCATAAAGATCATGATACTGAAGCAGGAAATACGCAGAGTGGAAGAATAAATTAGAAAAATACCCCGTCCAGGTCTATTTTATAACAGACCAATATCCTGCAACTCTATAATCATCCTAACACACATGGTCGCAGTCTATATAATCATCACAGGTATAATCATCAAACTCATCTGGGCAAGTTTCTATTTTAGGTGGAGGCCTCTTTCTTTCAAACTTATATATGCGAAGATAATCAAGTATCTTCTTAACGATCTTATAATCCTCTATAAAGGCGATTATCCTCATCTTTTTCCCGCACCGGGGACAAATAAGCGGATCCACTTCATATATCTTCTGTATAAGCCGTGCCCAGGACTTATTTAATCCTCCGGGACTATCATCATCTATAATATGGAACTCGGGTTCAATCTCTTCTTTTTTAAGCCTTCCCCTTGTGACATTACTGTAGCAGCCATAATAGCGGACGGTCTGGCCTCCCCTATCTGGTATATGGGAGACAAGAGCTGCCATCCATTCAAGGGGCTCAAATTCAGCTACATCCTTTCCTTATTTGGACTGGTAAATAACCTTTGCTTTATTTGGATAGTATTTCATACGTTCCTGGGGAGAAAGACGCCCTTATAATATACCTTGCCAGGTTCTCAGTTGATCTTTTATCTTTAGGATATATCCTCTTTCCGCAGTAGACCCCGAAACCGGTATGTCTCCAGGAGTGAATCAGATCCATTACCCTTGTTGTGATTAGATTTTTAGAAAGAAGCATCTTAAATATCCTGCGTATAAACAGTTTTTCAATTGATTCCATATCAATATTTATACCGGGAACATAGAAGAAACCATCACCGGAGAAGCAACCATCTGCTGCCAGAATGTGTATGTGGGGATTAAAGGCTAGATAATCACCAAATGTCTGGATGACTGCCGCGGCTGCCGGATTTGCCTCATCTTTCCTGCAGGTACCCCTGTAGTAATCCTTTACAGTCTCCCAGGAAATTTTCGAGAGGTCTTTAAGCAAGCTTCTGTTAAATAGAAAATATATTCTTAGTATCTTTGGTATGGAAAATACAAAGTGCCTGTGGGGGACTTTTTTTAGGATGTTCCCGCACAGCCACTCACCAAACTCGATGACACGCTTTGCATGACAGGAGGGGCAGAAATGGCGGCGTTTGCAGGATAAGGCAAGGAGGTATTCATGATTGCAGCTATGGCACCTTATGCGAGTAAATCCGTTATGAAGGATACCGCAGTCAAGGTACTGGTATATTACTTTTTCTATGTGGGATCTTAAATATCCATACTTCTGGCTGAATTTCCTGTCATATGTTCTCTTAAATTCTTCATAATAGTCTTCTATACACTGGTAATATGGACTGTACTGAGGTTTTCTTCTTCTGTACTCTTTTATGCTTTTTTTGAGGACACCGGTATTTATAGACATGTGTCTTATTGTAATAGTTATATGTATTTGTGTAAATACATATAACTATTGATAGATGTTTGGGATTTATTTTAAGAAAGTTTTTTTAAATTAGGATTATTATTTATCCCCAAAAAAGTATCCTACTTTTTTCTTCAGGGCATTTGCAATCTTTGCCAGTGTTTCAATTGATGGCAGTGATGCTCCTGTCTCGTACCGGGAAATATTTTTTTGCTTTGTCTTTATTTTTTAAGCAAGCTTAGTCTGGGTTAGGTTAAGTTCAACTCGCGCCAGTTTAGTTCCATTATTGCAGCCTTATTTTAATATAGCGAAGATTGAAAAATTTTATTCCGCGCATTAGACTTAAAACCGTTGTTACTCAGCAATATTGTCACACCTAATTTACTCAAGGGAAAACATTTTCTATTGAGGAAAGAAAATAGATTTCCTTCAGTACTCAGATGGAGTAAAATCATACAACAGATAATTATCAAGCTGGCTCAAACGCAGATGGAATAAATAAATTATAATACTTTCGCAATAACTGCACATTGATGGCTGGCAATCTTACCAAAGGATTTACCATTACCAAAAGTTAAATAAACTTTTTCCAATTCTTCCGGAGTGTAATTTTTTATAACTCTAAATCCCAATTTTTTTAAGAATTTATTTATTCCACCCTCCGGTATTCCAAAATTGTATGGTTCTCCATATTTCGAAACTAAACTGGCTATTTTTTTCGACCCATAATATTTATAATTTCCTTCACGGCATCTCTGTAAATATAAGTGAATGCAACAATACTTTTTTCCATTGAATTCTTTCTCATAAAATTCAAAGTAGCATCGACAGCTTAATCCGTAAGATACTCTGTTACACCTTCCCATATGAAAAGGTTTTTCTTATCTTTCTTGAAGCCGTATTGAAATAATCTGTCATCAAGATTATCTTTATTAAAATTTACAGCTACGAATTGCATTTCATCAGGTATATTGATGTTTTTATCTTTCAATATTTCAATCTTTTTCTCCAGAGTTGGCGCTACATCTACCTCAAATATCTTTGTATCTTTTATATAATCTATAAAACGGTAAGCACGCGAATCAAATCCTGAGCCCATAATAATTATCTGATCAAAATTCCGGGTAAGTGCTTCTTTGAATATTTTATCAAAAAGAAAGGTCCTGGAGACAACTCACTCGTAAGTACCAGGTATATATCTCTTTAATAGTGGCAATAGAATAGGTGATAAATTTAACTTCAATCTTTCCGAACCAGTATGGAATTCTTTTGCAAGATAATCAGGTCCCTTAAGTTTCCTTTCCTTATTTGAGCAAGCCCTGAAATAGGTTACAAATCCTGCCGTCCCTGAAATATTTTTTTCTACATATTGTTCACTGCAGACTGCACTGCTTCCACTCATATTATAAAATTCCTTTCAATATTATTTCATAGATTTGTTTTATGAAGAGCTCGTCGAAATCATCAGCTTTTTTATCCAGATTAAACATTTTTATATAATGCTGTCTGTATCTCAGCCAGAAATGGATTGAACCAATAATAAGAGTCAATGGTATAATTAGCTCTATATTTTTTCTTAGGATACCAAGTTTTTGAAATTGTTTCCCTATTTCAACCATTTTACCTGTAATCTTTGCTTCGCTTTCAACAACATCATTTTTACCCTCTAGGTATGCCCATAAAGATATCCTGTTATATGTTTTATCCTTTTTAAAAAAATCAAATACGGTCTTAATACTCTGATACATCACTTTTTTTGGTAAACCAATCATTTTAAGATTACCCTTCAATAAATTACTATAACGTTTAGCAATTTTTTCCCTTACTGCTTTATAAAGATTTTCCTTGGTTTTATAGTGATATAAGATTAATCCATCAGATATTCCTGATGCATCCGAGATCATTTTTATAGATGCCGCATTAAATCCGTATCTGGAAAAAATTTCTTCTGCCGTATTCAAAATTTTCTTTATGGTCAAGTCTTTATCTCTTACCCTCTCTCCGGGACACATATTAATTGCCTCCATAAATTTACTTAATACTAAGTAAGTAGTAACATTTATTTTAAATTATATCAATTATTTTTTTCATAAATATATAACTTGAATTGAAGAAGTGCTCAAAATGATTATTTTAAAGATTCCAATTACACTCTTAAGAAATAAAACAGCTTATAGCAGTTAAGGATTAGTCAATTAATAATGAAGATAATCAGAGGTTAAAAGTTTTTCTTATATCAGACATTAAATTATCCTGAATGCTTTCCATGTCCGATTTGTCTTTTTCTTCTATGTTACTATATTGTAAGTGATGAAGATATTAAATTTAAACCTTATTATATTACACATACAAAGATCCAGACTCTGGCTCTCTTGGATGATAAATACAAAGGTTCGAATTGGTTGCACTGGCGGAGAGGGAGGGATTCGAACCCTCGAGACAAGCTTACACTCGTCTAACCGCTTAGCAGGCGGCCCTTTTCGACCAACTCAAGCACCTCTCCGTATCAAGCGGCAAACAATATAATAACAGATTTTATAAAAAAATCATTAATCCGTATTAAATATAGTTTATCCATAATAAAGTCCAATGAATTATTTTAAATTATTGTATTTAACAATTATAATCTTATTAACTATGGAAACGCTTAAAAAAATAATTTCTAGTATAGACCACAAAGGCTACAAGGCATATAAGCAGCTTAAGGGCAAATATGATTTTGGCGATTTTATCCTCTATGTAGATTACGTGCAGGGAGACCCCTTTGCTACTCCCTCAAGGCTCAGAGTCAGAGTGCTGCAACATACAGCAGGATTTGACCAAAAATTATTTTCAAACCATTCCAGAAAGACTGCACTTGAAGATTATATTTCCAGAGCTTTTAACAGCTCCATAAAAAAAGAATGCAGGGGAAACCGCGGCACGGGAAAATCGGGTCTTATAGCCATAGACAGCGGAAAACAAGAGATACTTCAGAGGACTTCCTGCGTTATCGACAAAGACTTTGTAGAGGTAAGATTCTATGCGGGCCTGCCTGCAAGAGGCAGGACCATACTGGGAGATCACTGCCTGGAAATGCTTACCGGTGAGATACCAAAAATAACAAGATCTTCAATGCTCGAGCGGAGCCTTGATACAAAAGAGATAATAAGACATATTGAAGTTTGTGAGGATCAGGATTTCATACGTAATATACTTAGGGAAAATAAGATAGTATCGTTTATAAGAAACGGCTCTATTCTTCCCCGAAGAAGCGGCATCAGCGAAAGCCCCTTACCCATTTCCGAGGCTGTTGCCTTCAAATCCCCTCCCCAGCTTGAAATCACCCTCGAAGCCCCCAATGCAGGAAAGATCACCGGCATGGGCATCCCCCCGGGTGTTACCCTTATAATCGGAGGAGGCTTCCATGGAAAGACTACCCTGCTTAAGGCTGTCGAAAGAGGTGTCTATAATCACATCCCTTCTGACGGCAGGGAATATTCTGTTACAGTAGGCTCTGCAGTAAAGATAAGAGCCGAAGAGGGTAGGAACATCCAAAAGGTCAATATCTCCCCGTTCATCTCAAACCTTCCCTTTGGAAGAGACACGGTAAAGTTTTCCACTGCCAATGCCAGCGGAAGTACATCACAGGCAGCAAATATAATAGAAGCACTTGAATGCAGTGCAGAACTGCTTCTGCTGGATGAAGACACCTCTGCTACTAATTTTTTAATAAGAGATGAGATCATGCAGAAGATCGTACCCAAAAACAAAGAACCGATCACCCCTTTCATCGACCAGGTACATAATATTTACCAGAAGCTCGGAACATCATCCATACTGGTGATGGGCGGATCTGGCGATTATTTTGAAGTGGCTGATACGGTCATAATGATGGACTCATACCAGCCTTTTCTGGTAACAGAAAAAGCAAAAGAGATAATACAGAGCAGAAAAGATTTAAGAACTGTAGAGACTCCTGATTCTTTCAAACCTGTAACCGGAAGAATACCGCTTCCCTCAAGCATCAATCCCTACAGAAGAGGTAGAAAGAAAGTGAAATCAATGGGGCTGGATAATATAATTTTCGGTTTTTATGATATTGATCTATCTGCAGTTGAACAGATAGTCGACACAAGCCAGGTAAATGCTATTTCAGATATAATCATATATGCTCTCGGGAAAAAATATATAGACGGAAAAAACACTATAACTGCTGCTCTGGAAATGGTATTTAAAGATATCGAAAAGTCCGGGCTTGATATAATCTCCGACTTCAGGGGCCAGCACCCAGGAAGTTATGCAATGCCGAGAAAATTTGAAGTTGCTGCAGCTTTAAACAGACTGAGGACCTTAAAAGTACTTCATAAAATCTGATCTAGCTGTAATTTAAAAAAGTGGCGCGCCTGGAGGGATTCGAACCCCCAACCTTCGGATTCGTAGTCCACTGCTCTATCCAATTGAGCTACAGGCGCATATTATTACTATACAGCTTATCAATATAAATTGAAAAAACACACTTGTCCTGTATGTCAGCACCATAGAAATATAGCAGTCACAGAAATGCAGCAGTATTAACCATTTCAGGAAACTTCGTTCAATTCCTTAAGCAGGTTGTCAATATCAATACCATAAGTCTTAGAAATCATACCCAGTGTCAATATCTCTGCCTCAAAAGCAGCCATCGCACAGTTTAAACAGGGCAGCCTGTATTTCTTAATAATCTTACTTGTTTCCGGTGAACTCATCACTTCTGATAATTTTGTATTCTCAGTATATTTTTTTGCCATGATTTCCTCTTATATCATATTTATATAAGTTTTATTATGCGATTTTTAATGATATCATAATATTTTAAAATCAAAAATAACTTTATTGGAGTTATAATGTCTCCCGAATTAACTCCCAACGATTTAAAATTCAGATTAGATGAAAAAAACTCGGATGCAAAACCACCGAGAATCTAACTCCATTAAAGGGAATAATCGGGCAGGACAGAGCAGTAAAATCATTAAAATTCGGATTGAACATAGAGGATAACGGTTTTAACATTTTTGTTTCCGGCTACACTGGGACCGGAAGGATGACAGGAGTAAAAAATTTTGTAGGAGAACTTGCAAAATCAAAACCTGTCCCTTTTGACTGGTGTTATGTGAACAATTTCAAAAATTCATATGAGCCAAAATCAATAAAACTGCCCTCGGGACAGGGAAAAAACTTCAAGGAAACCATAAACAACTTTATAAATTCCATAAGAAGTCTTCTTCCGAAGTCATTTTCCAGCAAGGATTACACAGAAAAAAAAGAGGCAGTTACTACAGGTATCAAAGAAGAAAAAAACAAACTACTGTCAGATTTAAATAAAAAAGCCAATCAAGGAGGCTTCATTTTAAAATCCACCCAAATAGGTCTTTTTATCCTGCCCACTATCAACGGAAAACCAATCAACGAAAAAAAATTTATGAGTCTCAGCCAGGATAAAAAAAATGAGATTCAAAAGAGGAAAAGAAAAATCAATAAAGACCTGACCCAGACTATGAACAAAATAAGAGACCTTGATAGAAAAATCCGCTAGGACATTAAAAAATTAAACCATGAAGTCGCCCTTTATACCATAGGAAAATCTGTAAATGATATTAAGGAAAAATATAAAAATATACCGGAAATAATCGAATATATTGAAGATGTAAAAGATGATATACTAAAAAATCTTAGTGATTTCATATTTAAAAAATCAAAGGAGTCTTCAACTCCTGTTTTGTTCCCCTGGATGAAGGAAGTGCCGTTTAAGAAGTACGAAGTCAATGTAATAGTTAATAATTCAATACTAAAAGGCGCTCCGGTTATAATAGAGCAAAATCCCACTTACCAAAATCTCTTCGGAAGAATAGAAAAGGAAGCACAATTCGGAGTGCTTTCCACAGATTTTACCATGATCAGGGGCGGGTCCCTTCACAAGGCAAATAATGGTTTTATAGTGATCCCCGTCGAGGAACTATTCAGAAATATCTTTTTCTGGGATAGTCTAAAAATGTCTCTAAGAGACAAGAAAATAATCATTGAAGAAGCCGGCGAAAGGCTTGGTTTTATTTCAACAAAAGGATTAAAACCCGAGCCCATACCTTTAAAGATCAAAGTTATA